>Ga0136611_10000130_pt1 | contig 43332 bp, 40 predicted proteins | sample AntDrymUQ2232306_2_FD_106645 | JGI IMG/M metagenome (GOLD analysis project Ga0136611, IMG submission 106645) | Polar desert sand microbial communities from Dry Valleys, Antarctica - metaG UQ223 (23.06) | ecosystem: Environmental > Terrestrial > Soil > Desert | place: Antarctica: Dry Valley... | reverse complement strand
TGGTTTTTCAGCCATTGACGCCGACGTGGGACACCACGGGGAAGCGCACCGTTTGCGGCCTTCCGGCCAAAAAGCGATCAGCCGTTCGCCTGGGCAGCCCTTGCTTTCTTCGGCCCGCGTACGGCGTCTGAAGGATAAGGAACCAAGTCTTGAAGGACTGCCATGTACCCCCGCAACATTCTTGTCGAACAGACCGACCCTGAAGTTTTTTCCGCCATTCAGGCTGAAAACGTCCGGCAAGAGCAGCATATCGAGTTGATCGCCAGCGAAAACTATGCCTCGCCCGCCGTGCTGGCGGCGCAGGGTTCGCAGCTCACCAACAAATACGCCGAAGGCTATCCTGGCCGCCGCTATTACGGCGGCTGCGAACATGTCGATGTGGTCGAGCAACTGGCCATCGACCGCGTCAAGCGGATTTTCGGCGCCGACGCGGCCAATGTGCAGCCGCATTGCGGCGCTTCTGCCAACGAAGCGGTTTTTCTGGCGTTTTTGAAGCCGGGCGACACCATCATGGGAATGAGTCTGGCCGAAGGCGGTCACCTGACGCATGGAATGGCGCTGAACATGAGCGGCAAGTGGTTCAACGTCGTTTCCTACGGGCTGAACGCGGCCGAAGCGATCGATTACGACGCGATGGAGCGCAAGGCGCATGAATCGAAGCCAAAACTGATCATTGCGGGCGCCAGCGCTTACTCGCTTGCTATCGATTTTGAACGCTTCGCCAAGGTGGCCAAGGATGTTGGCGCAATTTTCATGGTCGATATGGCGCACTATGCCGGTCTGATCGCCGCGGGTGTTTATCCGAATCCGGTGCCGCATGCCGACGTCGTGACCTCGACCACGCACAAGAGCCTGCGCGGCCCGCGCGGCGGCATCATCCTGATGAAGTCGCAGCATGAAAAAGCCATCAACAGCGCGATTTTCCCAGGACTTCAGGGCGGCCCGTTGATGCATGTGATCGCCGCTAAGGCGGTGGCGTTCAAGGAAGCGCTTTCGCCCGAGTTCAAGACCTACCAGCGGCAAGTGCTGAAGAACGCGCGGATCGTCGCCGAGACGCTCGCGCTGCGCGGACTGCGCATCGTCAGCGGACGCACCGAAAGCCACGTCATGCTGGTCGATCTGCGCGCCAAGGGCATTACCGGCAAGGAAGCCGAGGCGGTGCTGGGCAGCGCCCACATGACGATCAACAAAAACGCCATTCCGAACGACCCGGAAAAGCCGATGGTGACCAGCGGCGTTCGTATCGGCACGCCGGCCATGACAACGCGCGGCTTCGGCGACGAAGAGGCGCGCGTCACGGCGAATCTGGTGGCCGACGTGCTCGACAACCCGCGCGATGCGGCAACAATCGACGCGGTTCGCGCCAAGGTTCATTTGCTGACCAGCCGGTTCCCGGTCTACGCTTAGGAAGCCTCGGGCGATGAAAAGCGCATCTGCTATTTTTTTGATAGCTGGCCGCGCCCGCCCCTGTTGCGCAAACGGTATTAAAAGCGTAAACAAAAGCGGGGCGCGCTGATGAAATGTCCTTTTTGCGGCCACCTCGAAACCCAGGTTATCGAGACCCGGGTTGCCGAGGAAGCCGGGTTCATCCGCCGCCGCCGACAGTGCGGCGCCTGCGAAAAACGTTTTACCACCTATGAACGGCCCGACGTCAGCTTTCCGTCGATCGTCAAGAAGGACGGCCGCCGTACCGAATACCAGCGCGGCAAGATTTTCGGCTCGATGACGCTGGCGCTGCGCAAACGCCCGGTCAGCACCGGGCAGGTCGATGCGGCGGTCGAACGCATCGAGGAAACGCTGCTCAGCCTGGGGCTTCGCGAAGTCGATTCCAGCCGCCTGGGCGAGTTGGTCATGCAGGAGTTGAAAAAGCTCGACAAGATCGCCTACATCCGCTTTGCCAGCGTTTATCGCAGCTTCGAGGACATCGACGAGTTCAAGACGCTGGTGGATGAGGTGCGGCGGTAAATCGAATCGCCGGTCACGCCCAAGGCCGTCCCGGTTCGCTAGGGGCGCCGCGAATCTTGCCTCGCCTTGAAGCTTTGCTTTTCACCCGGCCCTGCGCTGGGGTCAATCGCTACGGTTCGGACATGATTTTCGGCTGAACGGTTCAGACGGCAAGACAAGCGGTCAAGTTCGATCTTGTTCTGAGAAGTAACAATGTGTACTATTAACAAATGGACACATTAGTATCACTTCGAACAAAAAATGTCTGTCGCGCTTTAGGCTCCCGCTATCAGCGGATCAGCTCAGCAGGTTTTTCGCTGCTGGAGGTGCTGATCTCCATCATCATTTTGTCTTTCGGCCTGCTTGGCATGGTGGGTCTCCAAGCGGCGGCTTTGCAAGCCAATCGTGACGCGCGCCTGCAATCAACCGCAAGTTCGCTGGCTCGCGAACTCGCTGAAATCATGCGCGGCAACAAAGACATCGGGCTTCTGACGGCAAGCAATCCCTATCTCGGCGACTTCACCGCGCCATTGACACCCAACACCGCGTCTTACTGCCTCAACGTCGCCACCGGAACAACCGCCTGTACCAATACAGCCGCAATTGCGGATGCGCAGATGACCGAATGGCTTTCGCGGGTCAATGGCGAATTGCCGGGCGCACGTGTCAGGGTATGCGTTGATTCGGCTCCTTTTAACGCCAGCGGCATTCCGCAGTGGAACTGCACCACCGCCGGAACAGGCGTTCCGATGGTTATCAAAATCGGCTGGACGCGCGGTTCCACAGACCGCTCCGCCACAAGCGCCACCGCGCTAGAGAGGGCAACGGTTCCCGCAATCATTCTTCCCGTGACAGCAGGCAACACCTTATGAGACATCTGATCGCCGTCAGGCGTCAAACCGGCCTAACGCTGGTTGAATTGCTGGTTGCGCTTGCAATCAGTTCGGTTATTGCGATGGCGGCGGTGTCGGCGCTGATCGTGAGTCGCCAGGGTTTCACAACCGTCGATGCCGCTTCGCAGTTACGCGACAACGCCCGATTCGCGACCGACCTGATACAAAGACTTGGCGTGCAGGCGGGCTACAAAGACCTTAAATATGCGACGACCCCTCGTCCGGTGAATGTTATCGGTGTTCCACCAACTCCTCTGTTCGCTGATGTTTCGGGCGTCAACAACGCGTTTGCAAGCTACACCGACCCTTACAACAGTTGGACCGCGCGTGCCGCAGGCTCGGTGGGTTACGGCAGCGACATCTTGATCTTGCGCCACCAAGCTGCGGAAACCTTCCCTGATTCGTCCGTTTCCGACAGGACGATGATCGATTGCTCGGGCAGGCTGTCGCTAGCCCCTCCCAGCGATCGGGACGACCGAATGGTCAGCGTGCTTTATGTGGCTGTAGGCACGGACAACGAGCCGTCGCTGATGTGCAGCACCGGCCCATCCACAGCGCAACCCATTGTCCAGGGGGTCGAAAACTTCCAGGTGCTCTACGGTGTTGACAACGTCACTCCCAATACAGCGCCTGGAAGCGCGACCGTCGATTCCGTCGCGGATCGATTTCTCAGGGCCGATCAGATGGTTGTTGCTGGCGACGCTGCCGGCACCAACGCGAACTGGCGGCGCGTCCGAAGCCTGCGTATCGGCATGGTGATACGCGGCCCGGTCGGCTCGGCGCAGGACGCGACGGCGCAAACACTCCATCCGCTCGGCCAGGCCAAAAACGCGTCGGGAGGAAGCTCGGGTTCGGCGATGTCGTCGAGTTCCGATCCTGGGACCGTGTTTTCACCGGGCGCCGATAGTCGCATGCGGCAGACCGTTACCTTTACGGTTCACCTGCGCAATGAACAGGGGATCTGAATGACGACAAATTCCCCGGCAGGCAGTGCCAAGGACGGCAAGAAATTTCAGCGCGGAGCCTCGCTGATCATGGTCATGATCGTGTTGACGATCGTTTCGCTGCTTGGCACCGCAGCCATTCAAGTTTCGATGATGAGCGAGCGCGGCGCCCGCAATGACAGGGATATGCAGCTTGCTTGGCAATCCGCAGAGGCTGCGCTGATGGATGCCGAAAATGACATGTTCGGCCCTGGAGCATCTTCCCGCCGTGACTTGTTCCCCTCTGATAAAAAACCCACAGCATTTGTAGTCGGCTGCGGCACGACGGGCACCAGCAGAGGCTTGTGCGAAATGGTGACAACCGGCAAGCCTTCGTGGCTGATCGTTGACTTTTCCGATAACGGCACTTCCGCTCCCACTGCGGCGTATGGAGCCTACACCGGTCGCAGTTTCGCCGCGGGTGGCGCGGGAGTCCAGCCGGCAAAAGCACCACGCTACGTCATCGAAGCGGTCAAAGACCCGGGCGACACGACCGCTTATACATGCGAAAAAGAAAAAAACTGCAAATACGTATACCGCATAACGGCCATGGGTTTCGGTCCCCGCGACGATATTCAGGCTGTTTTGCAGATGACTTACAGAAATTGATTGAAAGACAACCGTTATGGCCAATAACTCTTCCACGATTGCTTTGGCAACGTTCGCTTCCGAAGCGATTCATTTATTGAAATCGTCCAGGCAGTCGATCGCCGGGCACACGCTGGCAAAGTGGTGGTTGCCGATGGCGGCGGTAGCTACGCTGCTGTTCGCCGCCACGCTGGTGGTCGGGCAGAGCGCTCCGCCGAGCATTCCGGCAATCGCGTTGACCGCTGATCCACTTTATGCCGCCACGGGAGGCGACAAGCCAGTAATAGCGCTCGCCTTATCGGTTGAATTTCCCACTGTTGGCGCCCAATACCTTACTTCCGGAACAACAGACTCCACCTACAGCAACTTGAACGAATACCTCGGCTACTACGATGCGGAAAGCTGCTATAGCTATAACGATGCTCCGACAGAATCTCCCGCTACGGGCTTGACCGCATCTGATTACAAACGCTTTGATCGAATCGGCCCCGGCGGCACCGGATCGAGTCGTCACATGTGTACCAATGCATTCAGCGGCAACTTTCTGAACTGGGCTTCAAGTTCCGCCATCGACATGATGCGTCTGGCGCTTTCCGGCGGTGATCGCTACATCGACACTGCGGGCCTGACGGTTTTACAAAGGGCGGTAATACCGAACGGTGACCCAAGATGTTTTTGGAACAGTTCGAACTTTCCGGGAAAGGAGCTGCAAAAGGATGGCGGAGGTACAGGCAAATACTGGGGCGCCGTGCCAACGGCGATGGTGACGCAGGCGGCAGGTAGCAGCATTTGGGTAAGCAACACCCTAAACCGGATTTATTTCGGAACTTCCAACACGGGAGACTGTGTAAACACAGCCGCATATATTTTGGGTGCGGGGTCCAACGGCTCCGGTATTGGTCCCATCGTCGGCTCTTCAGCCTCCCTACCCGGCGATGCGGTTAGCTGCGCAACGCAAAATAATACTTGCAGTTTTACAGGAACCAACGAAGTTTGGTATGGCGCCAGTGTTACTACAAAAAAATCCACCCAAAACTATTGGAAAGTTGCGCCGGCATCAGCCGGCGTTGCGTGTACGAACAACGTATTTGGCGACCCACTTAGCGGTACCAGCAATGCCTGTTACATCAGGCCGTACTCTGGAACATGGACACCTTCGACCGGTGGTGGACTAAACTCCGATGGCTTCTTCTACGCCCGCGTGCAAGTGTGCAATGCGGCATCGGGGACGTTACAGGACGTGCGCGACTATGGCTTGTGCAAGCAATACCCGAATGGCAATTACAAACCGACGGGCACCATCCAAAAATATAGCGACCAGCTTCGGTTATCCGCATTTGGCTACCTGATGGACCAGACCGCCAGTTACAACGCTGGCCGCTACGGGGGCGTGTTGCGCGCTCCGATGAAATATGTGGGCGCCAAGACATTTGACATTGCCGGACAGGACAATACGGCAGCGGGCGGTAATCCGAACGCGGAATGGGATTCAAGCACCGGGGTTTTCAAGACCAATCCCGACGGTGACACCACGCAGGCAGCGTCGATCAGCGGCGTCATCAACTATCTTAATAAATTCGGCCGCACCGGGCGCGTCGCTGGCAGGTACAAAATTTACGACCCCGTCGGCGAGTTGCATTATGAAGCTTTACGTTACCTGCAAGGCTTGCAGCCTTCGACCGACGCCGTCAGCAATATCACTGCCGACATGTATGACGGATTTCCAGTAGCTACCACCTGGACCGACCCCTATGGGGGCGGGCGTTCTGCCACCGGCGACTATTCATGCTTGAAAAGCAATATCGTGACCATTGGCGATATTCACACTCATGATGGGAACCGTTTGCCCGCTGTCAACATTGCCAACAACATACCGGATATCAATTACTGGCGCTCGATCGTGCAGTCGTTCGAGAAAAACCAGGCTGTGTCTTATATCGACGGCCAAGTCACGTCACAGCTCACCGGCAATCCAAATGGGGCCAACAACGCCGTTGCATCAAGCACGACGGCCAGCCAGATTCTAGGCACCAGTTACTGGGCTCGCACCCACGACATACGCGGCACCGATGGAACGGCTTCACCTAGCTTGCAAAGGCCGGGCTTGCGGACCAAGTCATTCTTTTTTGATGTGAACGAGTATGGCGAGTCCTCAAACGCCTCCAACCGGCAATACAGCAACCAGTTTTTTACCGCGGCCAAATATGGCGGATTTGAAACTTACGGCAGCGGCAGCAAGCCGTTCAATCGTTTCGGAAACCCATTCAAACGCCAAGATGGAACGAACGACAACAACGTCTGGCAAGATCCGGCCCGGCCTGGCGAGGCCGGCACTTATTACCTGCAAAGCAGCGCGCGCGGTGTTCTTAACGCATTCGACAGCATTTTCAGCAGTGTTTCCACCAGCGCACGCAGTATCGCCGGGGCCGCGAAGTCCGGCCCTTCCTTGGCGCCTGGCGGCAGCAATTCAATTTACCAGGCAGCCTTCGACACCGCTGACTGGAGTGGCGATGTGCTTTCGGAGCCATTGAGCCTGTCAGGAAATACCGTCACCGTGGGCGCACCGAGTTGGAGCGCCGCTGCCAGGCTGAATGCCCTGGCAGCGCCTGCCAACAGCCGTAATATCGTAATCGGGATGCCGGGTGCAACTGCCACTCCGGTGGCCACCGTGTTTTCCTGGACCGCCATCGGCGCCGCCATGCAGGCCAATCTTTCCAAACTGACGCCTACCTCTGCTAGCGACAGCCTGGGACAAGCGCGACTTGCTTACCTTCGCGGCGACAAGTCCAATGAAAGCACGTCTTTTCGCACCCGAAAAACACTGCTCGGCGACATCGTGAATTCCGGAATCGTTTTCTCGGGATCGCCCAGCGCAGGCGTTGCAGGCACCAGCGCCTATGCGACTTTCGCATCCACCAACGCCAGCCGCACGCCGGCGCTGTTCGTGGGCGCAAACGACGGAATGCTGCACGCATTCAATGCAACCAACGGTGACGAAATTTTCGGCTATATCCCCAGCTGGATGGGATCCAAACTAGCCGCCCTGACCAGCAAGAGTTACGCCAGCAATCATCAAGCGTACGTCGATGGCACTCCGGACGTGGCTGAAGCGCAAGTCGGATCGAGCGGAACCGCTAGCGACTGGAAAACCGTGCTGGTATCAGGTACCGGTGCGGGAGGTTCGGGCGTTTTCGCACTTGATGTCACCGATCCCGCCGCATTTTCAGCGTCCAAGGTCATGTGGGAATTTACCCGTGCCGACGACGCCGACCTGGGCTACGTGGTCGGGCAGCCGCGCATTCTCAAGCTTCGCACCAGCGCGCCTAGCGCGGCGACGGCCACCTACCGCTGGTTCGCAGTAGTGGCCAGCGGAGTGAATAACTACCTCCCGGACGCTGCTTTCGCTGGCGCTTTCAGCGCCACCGGCAATCCTGCGTTGTTCCTGCTGGCGTTGGATAAGGCCGCAGGAGCGGCCTGGTCGGCAGGTTCGAATTACTACAAAATATCGCTTCCCGCAGACAGTACGTTGAACCTAACCACAGCTACCGGGTTAATCAATTTCCGTCCAATTTCGGTTGGTCCGGTAGGGGAACTCACGCAGATCTATATGGGCGATCTTCATGGAAAGCTCTGGAAACTTGACTTTTCAGCCCGAGGCTCCACGGAATGGACATTGGACAAGCTTTCGCCGTATAAAAAAGGGAGTTCGGCGCCATTCACACCCTATCCGCTATTCATCGCCCAAACCGCGACGGGCGGAGTCCAGGCTATTTCAATGGCACCCGCGGTAGTGCCCGGCCCTGCCCTAAGCGGCATCAACACCACTTATGTGTCATTCGCGACGGGAAAGTATCTCGAATCATCAGACAAAACGTCGATCGTCCAAAATTCCATCTATGAAGTATTCGACAACGGATCAACCGCGGCGGATAGCAGCCCAGTGGGTGCCAGCGTCATCTCCGGTAGAGGTCGCCTTAAAGCGGGCACAGTGAACTCCTCGACTGGCGTGGTCGATGTTCCAACTTTCACATGGGGACGGGCAGCAAGCGACACTGATGCCACGCAGCGCTCAGGTTTTTATGCTGACTTTCCGGCGTCTGGAGAGCGAGGCATAACGAATATCTTGGTAGCGGGTAACACCCTGCTATTCAACACCCTTATTCCCACGCCGTCGGGCGCCGTCGGATCTTGCACAACGGGTGGCGGAGGCGGAAATTCTTACCGGATAAATTACCTCACAGGCAAAGGCTATGTGCAATACACCGACAAACCGCCCGGTGTGCCTCTACTCATCGATTTACCCTTAACAACCTACACGACAAGTTCAACCACAGGCCAGAGAATCAAAACCACAGTACAACAGGTACTTAAGCAGGACACCGAAAAAATTTCCACAGGTGGCCCAGGTGGCACAGGTGGCACAGGTGGCACGGTCACCAGTACGGTTATCGCTGGCCGCTTGAACTGGCGGCAGATCAACAACTATCAAGACTTGAAAAACGCGCCATGAAACCGATACGCATGAAAGGCTTCACCTTGATCGAGTTGATGATCGTCGTGGCCATCGTCGCGATTCTGGCGGCCATCGCCTACCCTTCCTATACGAGTTCGGTCTTGAAGGGTAAACGTGCGCAGGCCCGCACGGCGCTGGCCGAGTTGCTGCAGCAGCAGGAGCGCTACATGACGCAAAGAAACTGCTATCTGGGGTTTACGACGTCGAGCACTTTCGTCGCCAGCGCCAGCGCGCCTTCGCCGGCAACAGACTGCGGGGGAGTCACGGCAACCACCGTGCCGTTCAAAACCTTCTCCGGCGATACCCAGACCAATGCGGCGTACCTGCTGTTCGCGGATGTTTGCCCCGGTGGCGGCGGCACCCTCGCGATTTCAGAGTGTGTGCGCGTCAATGCCCAACCCATCGCCGCAGACCCCACGGCGGGCACTTTATGGATGACCAGCACCGGCACCAAAGGCTGCACTGGCACGGGCGGCGCTGCGCTGTGCTGGCCATGATGCGTAACAAGCAGCCCTGCCGGGGCTTTACCCTGATCGAGTTGATGGTCACGTTGGCGATCGCGGCTGTGCTGATGCTGGTGGCGATACCCAGCATGACGGCATACAAGCGCAATGCCGAATTGACCTCGGCAACCAATACCCTGCTATCGGCGATCAACAGCGCCCGAGGCGAAGCGATGAAACGTGGAATGAACGCCATGGTTGTGCCTACTGGCAATGGGTTAAGCTGGAATACGGGCTGGGTTGTTTTTGTCGACAAGGACAGGACGCAAGTCTATGACGCCGCAGCGGACCAAACCGTGCTTAGTCAAGGTTCTTTGCCGAGCTATTTCAATATCACAGGCAACGGTACAGCCAACACGAGCGCCCCTTACATTATGTTTGACGCATCCGGCTACTCAAAGACGAAAAGCGGAGGTTTTGGGGCATTGAGTTTCACCTTGACCAGAACAGACCTTTCGGGCGCTCAATTGCTAGACCAGACGCGCCGCATCGTCGTGGCCAGCACTGGACGCGTCCGTACATGCCGCCCTTCACTGGACGCGACTTGTACCGCGACTGCTAGCCAATAAGACGCCCCTGGCGTTCCATGAAAATCGCTCAGGAACTCGCGCTAGGCGCGCTCCGCCTGGCGTCTCCCAATCCGCGCGTAGGTTGTGTACTGATCGCAGCGGACGGCCGCTTGATCGGCCAGGGCCATACCCAGCGAATGGGCGGCGCCCATGCCGAAATCATGGCTTTGCACGACGCCGTTTCCGGCGGGCATTCAAGCATCGGCGCGACTGCCTATGTTACCCTCGAACCCTGCGCCCACCATGGCCGCACCGGCCCCTGCTGCGACGCGCTTATCGCCGCCGGCATCAAGAAAGTCGTTGCTTCCATTGCCGACCCGAATCCTCTGGTTTCGGGCCGGGGTTTCGAACGCCTTCGCGCGGCCTGCATCGAAGTAGAGGTTGGTCTCGGCGCCGCGGAATCGCGCGAACTGAATATCGGCTTTTTCAGCCGCATGATTCGCAAAACGCCATGGGTGCGGATGAAAATCGCGGCCTCGCTCGATGGCGCAACGGCGCTTGAAAATGGACAAAGCCAATGGATCACGTCGCCCGAAGCCCGCGCCGACGGCCATGCCTGGCGCGCCCGCGCCTGCGCCGTGCTCACCGGCATCGGCACGGTGCTCCAAGACAACCCGCGCCTTGATGTGCGGCTGGTCAGCACGCCCCGGCAGCCGCACCTGGTGGTGGTGGACAGCCGCCTGGAAACACCGCTAGATGCTCATCTTTTCATAGCTGGTCGCGCCCTCTACATCTACGCTGCAGCCCAAAACGATGCCAAAAAAGCGGCTCTTGAAGCGCGTGGCGCAATCGTCGTTCACCTGCCCGATGAAAACGGCAAGGTCGATCTGGCTGCGATGCTGCAGGACCTGGGCCGGCGCGAGATCAACGAGCTGCATGTCGAAGCCGGCAGCAAGCTCAACGGCTCGCTGATCCGCGCCGGACTCGCCGACGAGTTCCTGGTTTACCTCGCACCGAAACTGATCGGCCGCAGCCCCGGCATGGCGTCCTTCGGGCCGCTGGCGTCGCTTGCCGATGCCGTCGAACTGCAATTTCTCTCGACCGAGCAAGTGGGGCCGGACTTGCGGGTGTTGGCCCGTGTCGCCGGGCGCGATCGGTTCTAGCAGCCTGTCCTGAGCATCGGTCAAAGGCCTTTCCCGGCCTTTCAAGCGCGGCCGCGCCGATAGCGCGCCTTTCCCTGCGAAAATATCCCGATGTTTACCGGAATCATTACCGGCATGGGGCGCATCGTCGCCATCCATCGCCTGGGAAGCTCTTCAGACCACGGCAATCGACTGACGATCGAAGCGCCAGCCGGATATCTCGACGACGTCGGTCCCGGCGACAGCATCGCCCTCAATGGTGCGTGCATGACCGCCACCGCGCTGGACGCCGCAAACAACCGCTTTTCCATCGATATTTCCGCGGAATCGCTGGACAAAACCTGCGGCCTGGCGGAAAGCGGCGTCGTCAATCTCGAAAAAGCGCTGCGCGCAACCGACCGGCTCGGCGGCCATATCGTTGCCGGCCATGTCGATGGCATCGGGACGGTGACGCGCTTCGCCGAAGTCGGCGAAAGCTGGGAGCTACGCATCCGCGCACCAAGGGAATTGGCAAAATACCTGGCTTACAAGGGCTCAATCACGGTCAACGGCGTGAGCCTCACGATCAACCGCGTCACCGACCTCGCCGGTGATGCTCCCGGCTGCGAAATCAGCATTAACCTCATTCCCCACACGCATCAAAACACCGCCCTCGGCCAGCTGGTCACCGGGTCACGGGTGAATCTTGAGATTGACCTGATCGCCCGCTATGTCGAACGCATCCTTCAGGGCAGACAAATCAACCAACCCGCCGCTACATGACCCCCCTTATTTCACCCGTCGAAGACATCGTGGCCGAGATGCGCGCCGGCCGCATGGTGATTCTGGTTGACGAAGAGGACCGCGAAAACGAGGGCGACCTGGTTCTGGCCGCCGACCATGTCACGCCCGACGCCATCAACTTCATGGCCCGCTTTGGCCGCGGACTGATCTGCCTGACACTCACGCGCGAGCGCTGCCAGCTGCTGCGCCTGCCGCCGATGGCGGTTCGCAACGGAACGCAATATTCGACCGCTTTCACGGTCTCAATCGAAGCGGCCGAAGGCGTGACGACCGGCATTTCCGCCGCCGACCGTTGCCGCACGGTGCAGGCCGCCGTGGCCAAAAATGCCCAGGCGATCGACCTGGTTCAGCCTGGCCACATCTTTCCGCTGCAGGCGGTCGATGGCGGCGTCCTGATGCGCGCCGGCCATACCGAGGCGGGCTGCGACCTGGCCGCCATGGCGGGCTGCTCGCCGGCTTCGGTGATCTGCGAAATCATGAACGACGACGGCACCATGGCGCGCCTGCCCGATTTGCAGGTGTTCGCCGCGACGCATGGCCTGAAAATCGGCACCATCGCCGATCTGATCGAGCACCGCAGCCGCAACGAGTCGCTGCTCGAAAAAGTGGGCAGCCGCAACCTGCAAACCGCTTATGGCGAGTTCACCGCCCACGCTTTCAAGGACAAGACCAGCCACGAGTTGCACCTGGCGCTAGTCAAAGGGCAATGGGCGGAAGAAGACGCGGTGGCCGTTCGGGTCCACGAGCCGCTGTCGGTGCTGGACCTGCTGGAAACCGGCCGGCCCATGCATTCGTGGAATCTGGACCAGAGCCTGAAACATATCGAGGCGGAAGGCCGGGGCGTGGCCGTTCTGCTGAACTGCGGTGAAAGCGCGGCGCAGCTGCTGGCGCAGTTCGAGGGCACGGCCCGAGCCGCCCAGGCGCCCGAGCGCGGCCGGATGGACTTGCGCACCTATGGCGTCGGCGCACAGATTTTGCGCGAATGCGGCGTACAGAAAATGCAGCTCATGGGCAATCCGCGCCGCATGCCCAGCATGACCGGCTATGGCCTCGAAATCGTCGGCTACATCAACAAAACCTGAACGCTCAAAAGGAACTCAACATGCTCGGTGCGGAAAAAGGCGCGGCTGACAGGCTGCACGGCCACTCGCTTTCGATCGGCATCGTGCAGGCGCGCTTCAATGAGGAAGTGACCGGCACGCTGCTCAAAGCCTGCCTGCTGGAACTTGCCGCCTTGGGCGTATCGGAAGAAAACATCAGCCATGTGAAGGTGCCAGGCGCGCTGGAAGTTTCCTGCGCGCTGCAGGCGCTGGCAGAAAGCGGCAAATACGATGCGCTGATCGCGCTGGGCTGCATCATTCGCGGCGAAACCTACCATTTCGAACTGGTGGCCAACGAAAGCGGCGCCGCCGTGACGCGGCTCGCGCTCGACTACCGGCTGCCGATCGCCAATGCGATCCTCACCGTCGACAACCTCGCCCAGGCGCATGCGCGGCAGGAAGAAAAAGGCGTGGACGCCGCGCGCGTCGCGGTCGAGATGGCGAATCTGCTCAAGGAACTGCTCCGATGAAAGCCCTGCTTCCCGAAATTTCGATTACTCAACAGGCGCTCCATGGCTGAACCCCTTAGCAAACCCAAACGACCTCCGCAAACCCGCACCGGCCTGACCGACACCGGCGTGAAAAAGGCGGCCGACAAATCGGCCCGCACGCGCGCGCGCGAATTCGCCCTGCAGGCGCTCTATCAGCACCTGGTGGGCCGCAACGAAATCGACGCGATCGACGCCTTCACCCGCGACCTGGTCGGTTTTCACAAGGCTGACGCGGCGCATTACGATGCCCTGCTGCAGGGTTGCTTCGAGTCGGCTGCGGCGCTGGATGACAAGATCACACCCCTGCTCGACCGCAGGATGGCCGAGATTTCGCCGGTCGAGCATGCGGTGCTGTGGATCGGCGCCTACGAATTCACGCATTGCCTGGATGTGCCCTACCGCGTCGTCATCAACGAATGCATCGAGCTGGCCAAGGCCTTCGGCGGCACCGATGGGCATAAATATGTCAACGGCGTTCTGCACAAGATGGCGCCTTCGCTGCGCGGCGCGGAAGTCGCGTCCGGTCAATCGCGGCAGCCCTGAAAGCCTGGTCGCCTGAAAGCCCCGCCGTGAGAATTTCCCAGCGCGCCCGGCGCATCGAACCGTTTTACGTCATGGAGGTCGCCAAGGCCGCCGGCGTTCTGGCGCAGCAAATCGCCCATACCAGCCGGCCGATGATCTTTTTGAACATCGGCGAGCCCGACTTCACCGCGCCGCCATTGGTACAGCAAGCCGCCAGCCGCGCGATTGCAGGAGGCAACACCCAGTACACCCAGGCGACAGGCTTACCGGCTCTGCGCGAACGCATCAGCGGCTGGTATTCCTCGCGTTTCGGCGCGGACGTGGCGCCCGGCCGCATCGTCATCACGGCGGGCGCATCGGCGGCGCTGCAACTCGCCTGCCTGGCGCTGGTCGAGGCGGGCGACGAAATTTTGATGCCCGACCCGGGCTATCCGTGCAACCGGCATTTCGTCAGCGCCTCCGAAGGCACGCCGGTGCTGATTCCGACCACGGCTGAAGAGCGCTTTCAGCTCACCCGCGAGAAAGTCGAGGCCGCCTGGAACGACAAAACGCGCGGCGTGCTGCTGGCGTCACCGTCCAACCCGACCGGAACGTCGATTGCGCCCGAAGAGCTGCAGCGCATCCATGAATTCGTCCACAGCCGCGGCGCCGTCACGCTGATCGACGAGATTTACCTGGGCCTGAGCTACGAGGAGCACTTCGGCCATACGGCGCTGGCCCTGCCCGGCGAACTCGGCCAAAGCGTCATCAGCATCAACAGCTTCAGCAAATACTTCAACATGACCGGCTGGCGCCTGGGCTGGCTGGTAGTGCCCGAAGCGCTGACGCCGGTCATCGAGCGGCTGGCGCAAAACCTGTTCATCTGCGCCAGCACCGTGGCGCAATATGCCGCGCTGGCGTGTTTCGAGCCCGAAAGCCTGCTGGAATACGAACGCCGCCGGGCTGAATTCAAGGCGCGGCGCGACTATTTCATTCCCGAACTGAATCGCCTGGGCTTGCGCGTGCCGGTCATGCCCGACGGCGCGTTCTACGCCTATGCCGACTGCACCGGCGCCGCCGCCCGGCTGGGCGTGAGCGGCAGCTGGGACTTTGCCTTCGAATTGATGAAACGCGCCCATCTGGCCGTTACGCCCGGGCGCGATTTCGGCCATGCGGCGCCGGAGCGCTTTGTCCGGTTTTCGACCGCCAGTTCCATGGCGCATTTGCGGGAAGCCGTGGCGCGGCTGGAGTCGGTGCTTGGCTGATATGGCCCCCAGCGCAGCGCACGCAGTTGCAGAGAGCAGCGCGGGAACCTCGTCCAAGCAGGGGCCGCGGAACCGGCTTCGCCGGGCCGCAGGCGCAGCGACCCCCTCGGGGGGCAGCGCAGCGCGCGTTGTGGCAAGCGTGGGGGCCATCTTCCAGTGGCCTGTCCGCGTTTACTGGGAAGACACCGACGCCGGCGGCATTGTTTTCTATGCCAACTACCTTAAATTTTTTGAACGTTCACGCACCGAGTGGCTCAGAACACTCGGCATCGAGCAGCAAAGCCTGAAGGACAGCACCGGCTGCATTTTCGTCGTGACCGAAACCACGCTTCGCTACCTGCGCCCGGCCCGCCTCGATGATGAACTGATCGTCACCACCAGCGTGCTCGAAACAGGCCGTGCAAGCATGACACTCAAACAGCAGGCGCTATTAAAAACAGAGCGCGACGGTGTTGTGCAGGCTGCCCCGCTTTGCGAAGGAACCGTTCGCATCGGCTGGGTTGACAGCGCCGGCCTGAAGCCCAGACGAATCCCTTCATCCATTCTCGACCGTCTGAAAAACGGCTGAAAAAACAGCTCCGACATGAACCAAGACCTTTCCATCGTCAGCCTCCTTCTCCATGCCAGCTGGGTCGTCCAGGCCGTGGTCGCTTTGCTCATCGGCATTTCCGTCGCCAGCTGGGCGGCGATTTTCCGCAAGATTGTCGCGATCAAGCGGGCGACGCTGCTCAACGACGAGTTCGACCGCGGTTTCTGGTCGGGCACCAGCCTGAACGATCTGTTCGCCGGCGCGGCGCAAAACGCAAAATCCTCGGGTTCGATGGAACGAATTTTTGCCAGCGGCATGCGCGAATACCAGAAGCTGCGCGAACGCAATATCAGCGACGCCGGCACCCTGCTCGACGGCGCCCGCCGCGCCATGCGGGCGAGCTACCAGCGCGAGATGGATGCGATCGAAGCCAACCTGTCCTTTCTGGCGACGGTCGGCTCGGTATCTCCCTACGTCGGCCTGTTCGGCACGGTCTGGGGCATCATGCACGCCTTTACCGGCCTCGCGGCGATGGAGCAGGTGACGCTGGCCACCGTGGCGCCCGGCATCGCCGAGGCGCTGGTGGCGACGGCTATCGCCCTGTTCGCCGCGATTCCGGCTGTTGTCGCCTACAACCGCTTTGCGCATGACATCGACCGCATCGCCAACCGGCTGGAAACCTTTATTGAAGAGTTTTCAAATATCCTGCAGCGCAACCTGGGCGCCCAGTCTCCCTCCGGCCACTAGACATGTTGACCGCTACGCTTTTCACGACGCGGCCTGCGCCGATGCCGTCTGCTTGAGGAAACCCGCCATGTCAGCAGTCACCTCCCGCAGCCGGCGCCGGCGCACCATCAGCGAAATCAACATGGTGCCGTTCATCGATGTGATGCTGGTGCTGCTCATCATTTTCATGGTGACCGCGCCCTTGATCACGCCGAGCATGATCGCGCTGCCCAAGGTAGGCCAGGCCTCCAAACAACCCCAAAGCCCGGTGCGAATCGAGATCCAGAAGGACGAAAGCCTGCAGATCAGGTTCAAAACCAATGTAGTGACCAGCAGCGTCGGCGGCGTGGCGACGGCGATCGTCGGCGGGGAGCCGGCGGTAAAGGCGGAAGCCGCCGAAGCCGTGCCCGTCGTCATCAGCGCCGACAAGTCCATCAGGTATGAAACCGTGGTGAAGGTCATGGACGCTCTGCAAAAAGCCGGCGTGACGCGTGTCGGCCTGTCGGTGCAGACCGGCAAATAATCCAGTCGCCAGGTAGCCGTACATGGAGAGCACCGCAGACCGCCTTGAATTCGCGCCGCCGCGCAACAAGGGTTCGGTGCGCGCTTTCGGTTTGGCGCTACTGGTCCATGCCTTGCTGATTGCCGCATTAACCTGGGGCGTCAACTGGAAGCGGACCGACGAGACGGCGTCGTTCGAAGCGGAGTTATGGTCGGGCGCGGCACCGCCGGCAGCAGCCAGGCGGATTGAAGCTCCGCCCGCGCTACCGCCCCCTGCGCCAGCGCCGCCTCCGGTACCGACGCCGCCGCCGGTGCTTGCGCCCCCCGCTCCGCCCCCACCGCCTGTTGCCAGGGCGCCTGAAGTCAGGGAAGCGCCGCCGCTGCCCGATGTGGACATTGCCCTGGAACGCGAGAAAAAGCGCAAGCTGCTGCGGGAGCAAAAAGAAATTGAAATCCGCCAGGCGCAAAAGCTGCGGGAAAAACGCGACGCCGAGTTGCAGGCCAGGCGGGAAAAAGAGCTGGCCGAGCGCCAGGCGCAGGTGCAGGCCCAGAAAGCCGAAGCGAAAAAGCAGGCCGCCCGTGAGTTGGTGATTGAGAAGGAAAAGGATAGACGCACCGCCGCAGCCAATGCCGCTGCGGCCGCGGAGAAACAACAGCAGGCCGCTGCCGCGTCGGCGGCGGCTGAAAAGCAGCGCCAGGCGGTGCTTGAAAAGCAGAAAGCGCAGGCTGCATTGACGGCGGCGGCCAATGCTGAAAAGCAGAAGCTGGCAGCGGCCGCGGCGGCCAAGCAAAAGCAGGCGGCCGACGCTGCAGCCGCCGCCTCAGAGGCGGCGGAAAAACAGCGCCAGGCCGCGATTCAGCAGCGGATCATGGGCATGGCGGGTGCGGCGGGGTCAGGCTCGCCGGGCGCGGGCGCCAAGGCCGGCGGACCGTCAGCGGGCTATGCTGGCAAAGTTCGGGCGAAGGTACTGCCCAATGTAGTGTTCACCGACGAGATCAGCGGCAATCCCAAGGCCGAAGTCGAGGTGACCACAACGTCCGATGGCACCATCATGAGTCAGCGCCTGGTCAAGTCCAGCGGCAACAAGGCCTGGGACGACGCGGTGATCAAGGCTATCGTTCGAACCGGCTCGCTGCCACGCGATGTCGATGGCCGGGTGCCGACTCCCATGATCATCGAATTCCGGCCAAATTAAGGCCGAGAAGGCAGTATGCTATCAATAAAATAGCTGCTTGCGTCCGTCCTGCTTGCGTAAGAGCACTATTTCATTCATAAACGATCTTCGTCAACCCTTTATCGGCCTGCGCCATCCATCCGGCAAGCGCCGCGTCGGTAGGGAAGAATTTCGCGGCATCGCCCAGGTGAATTTCGGCCGTCGCGCCGTCGCGGCGCAAACTCAGGCGCACCGGCAAGCCCCGCCTTGACTCGCCCTGCTCCGACGCGTCCAGGCGCGGCGGAAAGTCCCGAACGAGTTTCGAAATATCTGGCGCCGTGCCGTTGACGGCCACTCGCAGATACTTGCCGAATTTGCAGCGCGCCGACTCCAGGTCCAGCACCTGCGTCACCTTGAAACGCCTGCCAAAGCGCTCGGACGCGCCCTGCAACGTACCCTGAACGACCACCAGCTCGTCTTCCTTCAGCAAACCACGGTTTGCGTTGAAGGTGGCCTCATCGACCGACGCCTCCAGCGCGTCGCTCTTGTCGTCGAGCTTGAAAATGATCAATTTCCCGCGGTTGCCGTTGATGATGCGCAGGTCGGTCACGATGCCGGCCAGCAACTGCGGCTCGCGCGAATCGATCAGGTCGTCGATCCTGCGCTTGGCGAATTGCCGCACTTCGGCCTCCACCTCGTCGAACAGGTGGCCCGACAGGTAAAAGCCGATCGCGGTTTTCTCCAGCACCAGCCGCGCCTTGACGCCGAACGCCGCGGCCTCGACCAGCGAGGGCTCCTGCGTGCTGGCGGCGTGCGAATCGGACATGTCGAACAGCCCGCCCTGATTGGCGTTGGCCTGCACTACCGCCGAAAATTCGAAGGCGCGCTCGCTGGAAGCCAACAGTTCGGCGCGATTGCCGTGAATGCTGTCGAAAGCGCCGCCCTTGATCAGCGCCTCGACCACGCGCTTGTTGATCTTGCTGCGATCGACCCGTACGCAAAAGTCGTAGAGCGAGGTAAACGCGCCGCCCTCTTTGCGCGCCGCGGCGATGGCGGCGATCGCCTGCTCGCCGGTGCCCTTGACCGCGCCCAGACCGTAGCGCACCGACGTCGCGCTGATTGGCTCGAAGCGGTAGTCGCCCCGGTTGACGTCGGGCACCTCGAAGGTCAAGCCCATTTTCAGCGCGTCGCCGAACAGGATTTTCAGCTTGTCGGTGTCGTCCATCTCAACCGTCATGTTGGCGGCGAAGAACTCGGCCGGGTAATGGACCTTAAGCCAGGCGGTGTGGTAGGCCAGCAGCGCGTACGCGGCCGAATGCGACTTGTTGAAACCGTAGCCGGCAAATTTCTCCATCAGGTCGAAGACCTCGTCGGCTTTCTCCTGGGTCAGGCCGTTGACGCCGGCGCCCTTGCGGAAAATCTCCCGCTGCGACGCCATTTCCTTCTCGTCCTTCTTGCCCATCGCGCGGCGCAGCATGTCGGCGCCGCCAAGCGAATAGCCGCCCAGGATCTGCGCCGTCTGCATCACCTGTTCCTGGTAGACCATGATGCCGTAAGTCTCTTCCAGCATCGGCTTGACGCGCGGGTCCGGGTATTCGGGCGTTTCCTTGCCCTGCTTGCGGGCGATGTAGGTCGGAATCAGGTCCATCGGGCCGGGGCGGTAGAGCGCGTTCATCGCGATCAGGTCTTCCAGCCGGTCCGGCCGCGCGTCCTTGAGCATGCGTTGCATGCCGATGCTTTCAAACTGGAAAACCGCTTCGGTCTGCCCCTTGGAAAAGAGTTCATAGACCCGTTTGTCGTCGAGCGGCAAATCCTCGAAACGAAGGTTTTTCTGCGCCGGATAACGCTGGACGATGAACTCGCGGGCAATTTCCAGGATCGTCAGTGTCGCCAGGCCCAGAAAGTCGAACTTGACTAGGCCGATCGACTCGACATCGTTCTTGTCGAACTGGCTCACCGCCGAGCCGCTGCCGGGCTGCAGGTAGAGCGGGCAAAAATCGGTCAGTTTGCCGGGTGCGATCAGGACGCCGCCGGCATGCATGCCGACATTGCGCGTCAGGCCTTCGAGCTTGCGCGCCAGTTCGAGCAGCGTGCGAACGTCCTCTTCCTTGCGTTCGCGCTCGGCCAGCATCGGCTCGGCTTCCAGCGCATAGACCAGCTTGTCGTTTTTTTTTCGGTTGGCGGGAACCAGCTGCAGCGTCACCGCCTGGCCGGGCTTGTTGGGAATCAGCTTGGAAATGCTGTCGCAAAAGCCGTAGGGGAAATCAAGCACCCGGCCGACGTCGCGGATCGCCGCGCGCGCCGCCAGCGTGCCGAAGGTCACGATCTGGCTGACCGCGTCTTTGCCGTATTTGTCCTTCACATAGTCGATCACACGGTCGCGGTTTTGCTGGCAGAAGTCGATGTCGAAGTCGGGCATCGAAACGCGTTCGGGGTTCAGGAAACGCTCGAACAGCAGGTTGTAGCGCAAGGGGTCCAGGTCAGTGATCTTCAGCGCATACGCCACCAGCGAGCCGGCGCCGGAACCGCGCCCCGGCCCGACCGGGCAGCCATTGCCCTTGGCCCACTGGATGAAGTCGCCGACGATCAGGAAGTAGCCCGGAAAGCCCATTTTCAGGATGGTGTCGATCTCGAACGCCAGGCGGTCCTCATACACCGGCCGCTTTTGCTCGCGCAGCGCAGGGTCCGGATACAGGTGCGCCAGCCGTTCGGCAAGACCGTCGAACGACGCCTGGCGGAAATAGGCGTCGATCGGCAGCCGCGCGCCATCGACCATCGGCGTCGGGAAGTCGGGCAACATCGGCTTGCCCAATTCCAGCGTCAGGTTGCAGCGCTTGGCGATCTCGAGCGTATTGGCCAGCGCCGACGGCACGTCGGCGAACAGCTCCTCCATTTGCGCCGACGACTTGAAATACTGCTCTCGGTTGAATTTGCGAACGCGGCGCGCGTTGCCCAGGATTTCGCCTTCCGAAATACAGACGCGCGCTTCATGCGCCTCGTAGTCGTCGTAGGTCAAAAACTGGACCGGATGCGTTGCCACCACCGGCAGCTTGAGCCGGGCCGCAAGCTGAACGGCGGTGCTGACATGGCGTTCATCGTCCGGGCGCTGGGCGCGCTGCAGTTCCAGGTAAAAGCGTTTGGGGAAAATACTTGAGAGCTGCCGGGCGCATTCCATCGCCCTGGCCTCATCACCCTGCAACAGCGCCTGGCCGACCGCGCCGCCCTGCGCCCCTGACAGCACAATGAGGCCTTCATTGAGTTCGTGCAGCCACTGCAGCTTGATGACGGCCTGCTCCCGAACCGCGTTTTTGGTCCAGGCGCGCGTCAGCAGTTCGCATAAGTTGAGGTAACCGCTGTTGTTTTGCACCAGCAGCAACAAGCGCGAAGCCGGCGCGCCGGCTTCCTTGCCGGGCGCTTCGACCCAGACGTCGGCGCCGATGAGCGGCTTTACACCCTTGCCGCGCGCTTCCTTGTAAAACTTGACCGTGCCGAACAGGTTGCTCAGATCGGTGATGGCGAGGGCGGGTTGCTGGTCGGCAGCGGCGGCGGCGACGATTTCATCGACGCGGTTGGTGCCGTCGATGACTGAAAATTCTGTGTGAATTCTTAAATGGACATACATGCTGTTCATTTTAGGTTCGGGAACTTGTCCGACAGCCAGGCCGGCCACGGCGTGGGAAGCTTGCGGCCTGAATTCCACCGATCTGTCATGTTTGCAAGCCAAAACGCGGCCATAGCCAAAATTCCTGCGTCGAGTCTGGCGCAACGTTTTCTAGAGGTGCGCGCCCAAAGCGGGCGGCTGGTGCAACCGCTGAGCGCCGAAGACTGCCAGCTCCAGTCCATGCCCGACGCCAGTCCGACCAAATGGCATCTGGCGCACCTGACCTGGTTTTTTGAAACCTTTGTGCTGGAAAAGTTCGAGGCCAATTTCAAGGCTTTCGATGCGAGCTTTCGCGTCCTGTTCAACAGTTATTACAACGGCGTAGGCGACAAATATCCGCGCCCGCAACGCGGCCTCGTCAGCCGTCCATTGTTGCAAGAAGTCATGGCCTACCGGGCGCAGGTCGATGCGCGGGTGCTCGATGTCATTTCAAGGGCCGATGCGACAAGGCATGGCGAACTGGCGCAACTCGTCATGCTTGGGCTGCACCATGAGCAGCAGCATCAGGAATTGCTGCTGACCGACATCCAGCATGCCTTGTCGTTCAATCCACAGCATCCGGCCTATGCCAGGCGCTGGCCCCTCGCCAGCACCGCGCCCGAGCCGATTCGCTGGCACGGCTTTGAAGGCGGCCTGGTCAGGCACGGATTCGACGCCGCGCTGGATGGGGAGTTCGCGTTCGACAACGAAACGCCGCGCCACCCGGTCTTTATCGGCCCGTTCGAGCTGGCCAGCCGGCTGGTCACCAATGGCGAGATGATCGATTTCATTGCCGACCGGGGCTACCAGCGGCCTGAATTGTGGCTGTCGATGGGTTGGGACTGGGTCCAGGCGGGCGCACACGCTCTGCCGCTGTATTGGCAGGGCGATGCGGGCGGCTACGGCCACTTCACCTTGCAGGGGCTGCAGGGCGTCGATCGGCACACGCCTGTTTGCCACCTCAGCTATTTCGAAGCCGATGCGCTGGCGCGCTGGGCAGGCGCCCGGCTGCCGACCGAATTCGAGTGGGAACTCGCGGCCCGGCTGCTGCCGGCTGCCAGAGCGCGGTCAGGCAATTTTGTCGAAACCGCAGCTTACCACCCAATGCCGCAACAGCAGTCCGGCTCTGAAGTTCCGGCCCAAATGCTGGGCGACGTGTGGGAGTGGACGCAATCCAATTACAACCCCTATCCTCGCTACCAGCCCTGGGAAGGCGTGGTCGGCGAGTACAACGGCAAGTTCATGTGCAACCAGTTCGTGCTGCGCGGCGGTTCCTGCGCGACGCCGCAGAGCCACGTCCGCGCCAGCTACCGTAATTTTTTCCCACCCGACGCGCAGTGGCAATTCAGCGGGTTACGGCTGGCGCGCGATGGTGGCGGGTAAATTGCCTCAAGCAACCGGCGCTACGCCAGCGCCACTTCGGCAGCCGCTGTGGTAACGGGTAACTCGGTGTTGATGACAAACCACTCGGGCACGTCAGGGCCCCAAAGATAGAACGAATCCTCGGGCGCATAGTCGCCTGCGATCCAGTCCGCCGTTGGCGACACGAAGTCGATGTCGTAGGAAAACTCGGCAAAGCTTCCCCAGGGGTCGCGCACGTAGTAAAAATAATTGGAGCCCAGGACATGTCGCCCGATGCCCCAGCCATCCCTGAAACCCGCCGTACGCATCTGCTCGCTGCCTTCGCCCACCTCGTCGAGGCTGCCGACGTCCCAGCTTGTGTGGTGCAATCCCGAATGACCGGATTTGACGAAAGCGAACAAGTGATGATCGCTGCCATGCGGCGTATGCGTGAAAGCGACAAGGTCGCCCGAACGATCAGATAAGCGCAACCCCAGGACGTCTGCACAAAACTGCACCATCCGCGAGACATCGGGCGTGAACAGCAAGACGTGCGACAGCCAACGCGGCGACACGCGTGAAGACTGGCTGCGCATCGGCGCGGCGGCATCGCCTCGCGCCAGCACGCTGGGCGAGCTTTTCGGTGTCTTGCGGCTAGGCGACACCTTGTCCGCAACTACAAGTTGCAAGGCAACCCCGTCGGGCGTGCGCAGCCACAGGCCGGCTCGGCTTGCCAGTGGATGCGGCTCGCAACCGATGTCCAGATCGTCGATCTTTTCGCGGAAAGCCGCCTCGTCTTCGGCGAAGATGCCGAAGCTCAGGTACTGCAGCGCCTTGGGCTGGCCGTTGGCGACGACAGAGATCCAGCAGTGTTCGTTGCCCTTCGTGTACAGGTCAAGCTGCTGGCCGCTGCGCTTCGTCTCGAGGCCGAACGCCGTGTAAAACGACTCGGCAGCTTCAATGTCAGGTACCGAGAAGACAACGCGATCGACAGAATGAACGGCGGTCACGCCAGCGCGCCGCAATGCTGAGACAGTCATAAGGCTCTCCAATCATCAGGTTTCGTCAGTGATGGGGCTGCGCAAAATGCCGATGCTCTCGATTTCGACTTCACACACGTCGCCGTGCTTCATCCACAGCGGCGGCTTGCGCGCCAGGCCCACGCCCGACGGCGTGCCGGTAACAATTACGTCGCCCGGCTGCAGATTCACCGCCTCGCTGAGCTGGCTGACCAGCGTCGCAACGTCGAAGATCAGCGAGCTGGTGGAAGCGTCTTGCACCACGACGCCATTGAGGCGGGTCTGAAGCCGCAGCCCGGTGGCCCCGGGTGGCAGTTCGTCACTGGTGACGAAAAACGGGCCGAAGGGTCCGGTGTTGTCGAAGTTTTTGCCGATGGTCCACTGGCCCGACTTCATCTGGTAGTCGCGTATCGAGGCGTCGTTGCAGATCGAATAGCCTGCGACATGCTCCAGCGCCTTGTCCTTGGCGATGTAGTGTCCGGGCTTGCCGATGATTGCGACCATTTCACCCTCGAAGTCCAGGTGTGTCGACACCTTTGGTCGAACGATGGGCGCATTGTGGCCAATCATGCTTGAGGCAAAGCGCGAGAAAATAGCCGGGTAGGCGGGCACCGCGAAACCGCTCTCGAGCGAATGGTCTGCATAGTTCAGGCCGATGCACCAGATCCGGCCCGGGTTCTCGATGGGCGGCAAATAGGTGATGCGTTCCAGGTCGATCGCGGGTCCCTTGCGCAGCGCATCGGCGGCATTCGACAAGGCTTGAGGCCCCCCGGCCAGCAGGCTGTGCAGGGTGCCGGGAAAGCCGGCGTCGGTGGCCATCAAACCTTTGAAACCCTGACCGTCCGATACCGCCAGGCCGTTACGCTCGCCCTGCCTGAAATTCAAAAACCGCATGTTGCTTCCTTCGATGGTTGTATGTTGAAAAAACGTTTACGCACGCGGCGCTTCTTAACGCTGCCGCAAGCCTATTCGGCGCTGGCGCCGGTACGCTTGACCACTTCAGCGTAGACCACGGTGTCGCTCTCGATCAGGCTGGCAAACGCCGCAGGCGTGACAGGATCGGGAACAAAGCCGAAGGTCGCCAGTTTTTCTATCACGTCGGGCTGCTTCAGCACCTCGTTGAGATCCCTATTCAAGACCGTCACCACCGCTGGAGGCGTTCCCTTGGGCACCAGTAAACGGACCCAGGTACGCGCTTTCACGCTCCTGGGACCGCCCGACTCCTCGAGTGTGGGAACGTTGGGCATGCTGGCGGCGCGCGCGTCGTCGGCGACAGCGATAAACCGGAGTTTTCCCGCTTTGAGTAGCGGGCCGGCGCTGGCAATGCTGGCCATGGCCCAGTCGACCTCGCCCGTGGAAACGGCCGTGTACAGCTGAGATAGTTCTTTGTAGGGAACATGCAGCATCTTCGTTCCGGTCGCCGACTCGAGCTGCGCGGCGCCCAGATGGAGCGGCCCGCCTACCGAGTTGGAACCGTAGGTCAGTTTGCCCGGGGCGGCGGCCGCCGCGCTGATCAGGTCCTTCACTGTGCGATGCGGACTGTTGACGCCGACCGCGACAAAAAATGCCGTACGGTAGATCAGGCCGATCGGCACGAAGTCGGTCTTCGGATCGTAGGGCAGCTTTTGAACAGCGACGGGCTGATCGACAGGTGACCAACGTCGGCCATCAGTAGGTCGTAGCCAGTCGGGGGTGCCTGCTTGACGGCGGTAGCCGCTATAAAACCGTTGCCGCCGGGACGGGCATCGACAATGACCGACTGTTTCCAGGTGGCGTTCAATTTCTCGCCGACGATCCGCGCAATCACATCGGGTCCGCTGCCGGCCGGAAACGGCGAGATGATGCGCACCGGCTGGGCTGGAAAGGTCTGCGCCCAGCTTTGGCTTCCCAGCAGGCCCAGGCCGATGCCAGCTGCCAGAAAAATGCCATGTCGTCTGTTCATCGTTGTCTCCGGGGGTTTAAACGTGCAAATCAAATGCTAAACCAGACGGATTAAAACCGGAAGAGTGCAAACACATGGCTTTGATACCCTGGGAGTATCGCCAACCGTCAGGTGTGCGACGGCTTTACCGACGCTGTAAATTCATCTGTGGAACCGGCTCGCGACGCTGGCGACCCGCTCGCCGAAACTCCGGGCCGTGTCGAGGTCTCCGACAAACATATCGGCGGCACCCGAATCCGACGGCGACTGTGCCATCGCACCACTGTACGAGCCCAGGTAGTTGGGATCGTTGCGCTGGGCCGCCTTGCTGTTGCTCGGCATCATCGCGGTGCCGACCCAGACGCCGCCGTGCTGCATCGCCAGGGTGAACAGGTAGTTCAACGTGGACAGCTTGTCGCCATTCATGCTGGCGCTGTTGGTGAACCCGGCGAACAGCTTGTACTTCCAGGTTTGGCTGAACCACGGCTTGGACGACGCGTCGGCGAATTTTTTGAATTGCCAGCTGACGCTGCCCATGTAGGTGGGCGATCCCATGACGATGGCGTCCGCGGCCTGCAAGCGCTCCCAGCCGCCTTCGGGCAGATTGCCATCGGCGTCGATGGCGATCAGTTCAGCGTCGGCGCCTTCGGCAACGGCTTGCGCCATGCGCTGGGTATGACCGTAGCCGGAATGGTAAACAACAGCGATGGTCGGCATGCAAAGTCCTTGGAAATTAAATAAAGGTAAAAAAGGTCAGGAATGGAAATAAAGAAAACCGCGGCCCGTCGCCAGTCAGGCCAACGCGGCCCCGGTGAGCGCGACAGGCGTCAGGCGCTGCGTCCGCTGTCGATGCTCCAACCGCCAGCGCCCCATGCCGCCACCGTGAGCAGGCCGCCGACGACGGCGATATTCTTGAAAAAAGCCTGCGCCTGCGACGGCTCGGCCCAGAAGGGATGGAAGATGAAGGAAATCACAACGGTGAATACCGCAATGCCCAAAGCCGCCCAACGGGTTTGAAAGCCAACGGCCAGCAAGACGCCCAGGCTGAGTTCGATGACGATGGCGATGGCGGCAGCCGCGTCCGGCAACGGAACGCCTTTGGAGGCGATGTAGCCCACGGTCTTGTCGAAGCCGGCGATCTTGCTCCAACCGGCAGGGATGAACAGCAGCGCCAACAAGATTCGGCCAACGAACGACAAAGGATTTTGCAAGGAAGTGAACATGGTGAACTTTCTAAAAAATGACAAGAAAAATAAACGGGAAGTCCCCGCACGCTTTGAATTCCATCGCGCCTGAATAGCGGGCCGTCATGGCGCCAGGTCGAACACCAACACTTCGGCGGTCTTGCCATGCGCCAGCCGCAATTTTGCTTCCGCCTCCAGCGCCAGCGCATCGCCGGCTGCAAGCGTCTGTCCGTTGGCTTGCAGCTCGCCGCTGATCAGATGTACATAGGTTTTTCGCCTCGGGTCGAGCGCCAGCGTAGCCGCCTCGCCGCCATCGAACAGGCCCGCGTAGAGCCGGGCGTCGGCGTGGATCATCACCGATCCCTGCGCGCCGTCCGGCGAGCCGACCAGCCGCAGCGCGCCGCGCTTTTCGCCTTGCGCAAATGTTTTCTGCTCGTAACCTGGCGCAATTCCGGTCACGTTGGGTTGGATCCAGATCTGCAGAAAATGCGTCGTACGGCCCTCGGCATGGTTGAATTCGCTGTGCTGCACGCCGGTGCCGGCGCTCATGCGCTGCACGTCGCCGGGCGGAATGCCCTTGACGTTGCCCATACTGTCCTTGTGCGCCAGTTCGCCGCTCAGCACGTAGCTGATGATTTCCATGTCCTTGTGACTGTGCGTGTCAAAACCCTTGCCGGGCGCAATGCGGTCTTCGTTGATGACGCGCAGGTTGCCGAAGCCCATGTGCGCCGGGTCGAAGTAGTCGGCGAACGAAAACGAGTGGAATGATTTAAGCCAGCCATGGTCGGCATAGCCGCGTTCAACTGACAGGCGTCGGGACATCATGAAGCGCTCCTTTCAAAGTGCGTTGCAATGCCTCTACTTTAGACGTCGAAGGCGCAGCGGGCGTTGCTTCCATTTGATGGCAACATTCAAATTGTTTGAACCGTCGAATATCAATTGAACAGCCTTATGCCGCGCCCCGCCCTGACGACCGAGTCCATCGCACTGGTTGGCGCCGTGCATCGTTGCGGCAGCATGGCGGCGGCCGCGCGTGAACTGGGTGTGGTGCCCAGCGCACTGACTTACCGCATCCGCCAGATGGAAGATGACCTGGACGTGCTGCTGTTCGACCGCTCGTCCAGACGGGCCAGACTGACCGACGCCGGGCAGGAACTTCTGCGCGAGGGCAACCGCTTGCTGATTGAGCTCGATGCCGTCGCCAACCGAGTCAAGCGCGTGGCGACCGGTTGGGAGCCGCGCTTCACCCTGGCCGTCGACAGTGTGATTGCGCGCGCCACCGTGATGGAACTGTGCGAATCGTTTTTCGCCCAGACGCCGCCGACGCGCTTGAAAATCCGTGAAGAAGCCTTGTCCGGAACGCTCGAAGCGCTGACCTCCGGCCAAGCCGACCTGGCGATCGGCGTCGCCCTCGAACAGGCGCCGGACAAGACGGTGCAGAGCCGACCGCTGGGCGGGATGCGTTTCATCTACGCCGTGGCGCCGCACCATCCGCTGGCGCAGGCGCCAGAGCCGGTCACCGACGCCATGCTGATGCCGCACCGCGCCGTGGCGGTCGCCGATTCGGTGCAGCGCGGCGACGGCGTCAGCTCCGGCCTGCTCGGCGGGCAAGACATTTTTACCGTACCGGGCATGCAGGAAAAACTCGAGGCGCAACTGCGCGGCATCGGCGGCGGCTTCCTGCCCGAATACCTTGCGCGGCCGCATGTCGCTGCCGGCCGTCTGGTGGAAAAACGCATGCAGCGCCCGACGCGTGTGGTTGCCCTGAGCTACGCCTGGCGCCGCGCAGGCGCGGGCGCTGTCGGGCGCGCCCTGCGGTGGTGGCTGGAGCAACTGGACAGCCCCGCCACCCGCGACGCGCTGCTGGCGACAGGCCGTCGGGGGTGATGGGCTCCGGCTCGCCCGCGTTCGGCCTGCGTGTAGAGTGTGAGCATCACACCGGCGCCTGGCCGTGCCGACCCTGCCCAGCCGCTTCTTTGCCCAACCTGGAAAGCACCAAGACATGCCCTCAAAATCCACTTCCACATCCAAATCCACTGAAACCTCGGTTCAGCGCCATGTCGCCGTTGTCGGCGCCGGCATCGCCGGCATCACCTGCGCGCGCACACTGGCGCAGGCTGGGCTGCGCGTGAGCGTCTTCGAAAAAAGCGACGGCGCCGGCGGCCGCATGGCGACGCGCGAAACCGAGTTCGGCGGCTTCGACCATGGCGCGCAGTATTTCACCGTGCGCGACGAGCGATTCGAGCATGCGATTGCGACGGGCGCCGACCTGGTGCGTCCCTGGAGCGCCAACGCGATCCAGATTCTCGATGGCAGCGGCAAGGTGGTGGCGGCGTCGCTGCCGCCTCGAGAGGCGCACTGGGTCGCCAAGCCGGGAATGAACGCACTGGTGCGCCAATGGGCCGAGCCGCTGGCCGACACTGGCAGGCTGATGCTGGATACGCGCGTCGCGTTCATCGAGCCCGACAAGCTCGAGCCGCAACGCTGGCAGTTGCAGACCGATGGCCCCGGCGCGGGCGTGCATTCCGGCTTCGACGCGGTGCTGCTGGCGGTGCCGGCGCCACAGGCGCATTCGCTGCTGCGCGATTCACGGCAATCGGATGCGCTGCAGTCCGAACTGGCGGGGGTCGTGGTGGCGCCGTGCTGGACGCTGATGGTCGCTTTTCCGCAGGCGCTTCAGCCGACGCTTGCGAGCCTGGGACCGCAATGGAACGCCGCGCGCAGCACGCACCACCGGATCGCATGGTTGGCCCGTGAGTCGTCCAAGCCAGGGCGTGGGCCTATCGAGCGCTGGACAGTGCAGGCAAGCTGCGACTGGTCGCAGCGCCACCTCAAGGACAATGCCGAACGGGTCAAGGCCAAGCTGCTCAAGGCATTCGCCGAGGTCACCGGCATTCATGCCGAGCCGCCGCACGCCGAGGTTCGGCTTTGGCGCTATGCGCAAACCACGCAGGCGCTCGGCAAAACCCATGCGTGGGACGCGCAATCACGCATCGGCGCCTGCGGCGACTGGTGCCTCGGGCATCGGATCGAGGACGGCTTCGTTTCAGGCCTGGAAATGGCGCTGGCGATTCTCTGATCTGCTGACACATCACGGCGGTGATAGCAACGAACCAAGCGCCGGGCCGCCCCAAGCAAAGTTCAACCCCCTCGGGGGGCAGCGATCCACACGCAGTGGGGAGCGTGGGGGCAACGAACCAAGCGCCGGGCCGCCCCAAGCGAAGTTCAGCCCCCTCGGGGGGCAGCGATCCACACGCAGTGGACGCCCGTGACAGCTCTGCATGCCAGCCAGGGCCGCGGAACCGGCTTTGCCGGGCCGCAGGCGCAGCGGCCCCCTCGGGGGGCAGCGAACCACACGCAGTGGGGAGCGTGGGGGCCTATATCGGAAGGTTCGCGCCCTCGCCCACCGGAGCGCTTCATGCCGGCTCGCTGGTCGCGGCGCTGGCGAGCTGGCTCGATGCCCGCGCCCATGCCGGCCAGTGGCTTGTACGCATCGAAGATGTCGATGCGCCGCGCTGCGTTGCGGGCGCCGACCAGACCCTTCTTGCGCAGCTGGCCGCCTGCGGACTGGTACCGGACGAGCCGCCGGTCTACCAGTCACGGCGCGGCGCTTTGTACCAACAGGCACTCGATCAACTCGTTGCAGCCCAACTCGCCTATCCGTGCGGCTGCACCCGGCAGGACATCGACCGCGCGCTGGCGGCAACCGGACAAGCGCGGCAACGCCACGGCGAACTCGTTTATCCCGGCACCTGCCGCCAGGGTTTGAACGGCCGTGCGGCCCGAGCCTGGCGCTTCAGGACCGAAAAACACGCGTCAAATACGCTATTCACGCATACTGGACGGGCGCAATTAGCTATTAAATCAGTAGCAAGCACCGATGTGCTGTGGCGGGACCGACGGCTGGGCGATCAAAGCCAGAACGTCAGCCGCGAACTCGGCGACTTTGTGCTCAAGCGCGCCGATGGCTTGTGCGCTTACCAGCTTGCGGTGGTTGTCGATGACGCCGCGCAGGGTGTCACGGATGTGGTGCGCGGTGTGGACCTGCTGGGTAACACCGCGCGGCAAATCCTGCTGCAGCGCGCGCTGGGGCTGCGCACACCGCGCTACCTGCACACGCCGCTGGTGCTGGGCGCGAACGGCGAAAAGCTGTCCAAACAGAACGGCGCGCAGGCCCTTGACGTGTCGCAGCCGCTGGTCGTGTTGAACCGTGCGGCAGCCGTGCTGGGATTGCGGGCGCAAGCCGGGACCCCGGCGCAAGCCCTGGTCGCGTGGGTGAAAGAATGGAAAGAAGCGGCATTCACGGGCTGATCTTTCGGCCCGAAGCCTAGCCTTCCCATGTTCCACGCACGCACCCTCACCTTGACAGCGCTGGCCATGACGGCATTTGCGGGCAATTCCCTGCTCTGCCGGCTGGCGCTTAAAAGCGCAGCCATCGATGCCGCGAGTTTTACCGCGATCCGGCTGGTCTCAGGTGCCTTGGTGCTGTGGCTGGTCACGCATCAATTTCGACGCGGCCAGCCTGGCAAGCCCGGCAAGCCCGGTAAGCCCGGTGAGGGCAACTGGCTGTCGGCTTTGGCCTTGTTCGTTTACGCCGCCGCTTTTTCCTTCGCCTATACCAGCCTGCCCGCCGGCGCCGGGGCGCTGCTGCTGTTCGGCACCGTCCAGGCCACGATGATCGGCTACGGCCTCTGGTCAGGCGAGCGGCTGCGGCCGCCGCAGCTCGCCGGTCTTGCGCTGGCGCTGGGCGGGCTGTCGGGCCTGCTGCTTCCCGGTGTCTCGGCGCCGCCGCTTGCCGGCTCGGCTTTGATGATCAGCGCCGGCGTCGCTTGGGGAATCTATTCGCTGCGCGGCAAGGGCGCCGGCGACCCGACATGGGTTACGGCCGGCAATTTCCTGCGCGCCGCGCCCGTTGGGATCGCATTGAGCCTGTGCGTGTTCCTGGTCAAAGGCGCATCGCTCGAGCCAGCGGGGTTCTGGTATGCCGTCGCGTCGGGCGCCATAACGTCCGGCATCGGCTACGCCATCTGGTACACCGCCTTGCCGGCGCTGAAGGCGACAACGGCGGCGACCGCGCAGCTGAGCGTTCCGGTCATCGCGGCACTGGGTGGAATCGCCTTCCTGGGCGAGCCCGTCACGCCGCGCCTGTTGCTTGCGTCCGGCGCGATCTTGGGCGGCATTGCGCTGGTGGTGCTGCAAAAACGTGCCGGCCCTTAAGATTGCGCGGTGATCGAATCTTCATTTCCCCATCCACCCGCAGGCGTCAGCCATCCGCGCCCGATCCGAAGTTTTGTGCGCCGCGCCGGTCGAACCACTGTCGGCCAGGCCAAAGCCTTTGCCGATGTCGGCCCGCTTTTTCTGCTGCCCTATACGGGGAATACCCACGGGCTAATAAATTTTGACGCCACTTTCGGCCGCATTGCGCCGACGGTGCTGGAAATCGGCTTCGGCATGGGCGAGTCCACCGCGCACATCGCGCAAGCAATGCCGGGCACCAATTTTCTGTGCTGCGAAGTCCACACGCCCGGCGTCGGCGCGCTGCTCAAGCGCATCGACGCGCAGGGCCTGGCCAACATCCGCATTGTTCAGCACGACGCCGTCGAGGTGATCGACCACATGCTGCCGCTGGCCGGCCTGGACGGCGTCCACATCTTTTTTCCGGACCCCTGGCACAAAAAAAAGCACAACAAGCGAAGGCTGATTCAGCCGCCGCTTGTCGCCAGGCTGGCAGCGCGCCTGAAGCCCGGCGGCTACCTGCACTGCGCCACCGACTGGCAGCCCTATGCCGAGCAGATACTTGAAGTGTTGAGCGCCGAGCCGCTGCTGAAAAACTCGGCCGACGCGGCCACAGACGGCTATGCGACCAAACCCGACTACCGGCCGCTGACCAAGTTCGAAAACCGCGGCATCAAGCTCGGTCACGGCGTTTGGGACATTGTGTTCAGCCGCGCGTGAGCCCACCGCGCTTGCACGGTGGACTGCCGGTGCGTAACGGCGTCGGCCCCAGCTGCGTTGGCCTGCCGGCGGGCAACTGGCCGACATTCACTGATTTCCTGGTGCAGCGCTTTCCGGCTATCGCGCGTGAAACCTGGCTGCAACGCATGGCGGACGGGCTGGTGGTCGATGAATTCGGCGGTCTGGTCACCGCCAGGCAGGCTTATCGCGGCCACATGCGGCTTTACTACTACCGCGCGCTGGAAGCCGAGCCGCGCATCCCTTTCGAAGCCGCCGTTCTCTACCAGGACGAGCATCTGGTGGTGGCCGACAAGCCGCATTTCCTGCCGGTCACACCGTCGGGTCGCTACCTGCGGGAAACGCTGCTGGTGAGGCTGAAAAACCTGCTCGGAATCGACACCCTGATTCCGATTCACCGCATCGACCGGGAAACCGCCGGCGTGGTGCTGTTTTCAGTCAATCCCGGCGAGCGCGGCGCGTATCAGGCTTTGTTCAGGCGCCATGAAGTCAGCAAGCGCTACGAAGCCATTGCCCCGTGGCGCTCCGGGATGCGATTTCCGTTAACGCGAAGAACCCGGATTGTTGAAGACCAGCCTTTCTTCCGACAGCGCGAAACTCCGGGCGAGGCCAATAGTGAAACATCGATCGATGTCCTGCAGGTCAAAGGCGATCTGGCGCGCTATGCGTTGAGCCCCGTCACAGGAAAAAAGCATCAGTTGCGCGTCCACATGAACGCGCTGGGCATGCCGATTCGCAACGACCGGATGTACCCGCCGGTCGACGTGACGCCGGACGATGATTACGCGCTGCCGCTGCAACTTCTGGCGAAGTCGATTGCCTTTGCCGATCCGCTGACCGGGCAGGCGCGGCGGTTTGAAAGCCGATTGAGCCTGGCGCTCGACTAGCGCCAAATTTCCTCGCTGCGGCTCAATGGTGCAAAAACTATCATTTTGATAGCTGCTTGCGCTTGCTGCATCAGCGCAAACGGCCGATTTGGCACATAAAACGACCGTGCAATCGCTGGCCTGTCGCCCTTCGAGTTCGGCAGCGCCACGTGACGGCGGGGCAAAAATTCAGCAGGCATGGTCGCCAAGCCTGGAGTCAAAGCTGGAAGATTCAACGCGGAGGAAAGGAGGACGCGGAGCAAGACGAGTAAACAATGAATTACGCGTCCCCTGAAAATCAAAAATGATTTCTCCGGGTTTTCCGCGTTCTCCTCCCCTCCGCGTTCAAACTGACTACCAGGTTTCGTACCAGCGTCAGTAAGTCTCCAGATGCAGCCGTCCCTCGGTCTTGAGCACCGCACCCACCGACTCCCAGTCGAGTCCGGCCTGCTGCGCCACGTCGCGCAAGGCCAGCACCACGCCCTCTTCCATGCTTTTCAGGCCGCAGACGTAAAAAAACGTGCTGGCGTCCTGCAGCAGCAGCGCCAGGTCGGCGGCGCGCTCGCGCATCACGTCCTGCACATAGCGCTTGGGCGCGCCAGGCGTGCGCGAAAAGGCGAAGTTGATGTCGATGAAATCCTTGGGCAGGCTTTGCAGCGGGCCGAAGTAAGGCAACTCTTCCTGCGTGCGCGCGCCGAAGAACAGCATCAGCTTGCCTTCCTCGAACTTGCCCGACTTGCGCAGCCGCCGCCGCCATTCGGTCATCGCGCGCATCGGCGCGCTGCCAGTTCCGGTGCAGATCATCACGATGTTGGAGCGGGGATGGTTCGGCATCAAAAAGCTGTTGCCGAAGGGGCCGATCACCTGGACGCTGTCGCCGACCCGCAGGTCGCACATGTAATTCGAGGCGACGCCGCGAACCGGTGTGCCCTGGTGGTCTTCAAGCACCCGTTTGATCGTCAGCGACACGTTGTTGTAGCCGGGCCGCTCGCCGTTGCGCGGGCTGGCGATCGAATACTGGCGCGCATGATGCGGCCGTCCGCCGTCGTCGACGCCTGGCGGCAGGATGCCGATGGACTGGCCTTCGAGCACCGGAAACGGCATGCGTCCGAAGTCCAGCACGATATGGTGCGTGTCGTAGTCATCGCTGCCGACTTCGGTAACCCGCACATTGCCGGTGACGGTGGCGGTGATCGATTTTTCGGCCGCCTTCGGACCGTACAGGTTGACATAGCCATGTGCCGCCGACCAGGGCGGCAGGGTGGCACCGTACTGGGCGCTGTTGAAAGCCGTTTCGCCGGTAGCCGCAGCTGGCAGCGATGGGACGAGCGGCTCGATGTCGGGCGTAGCGCCGGCGGTAACGCCTTCGGCGGCGAGCTCCTCGGGCGTGAGTTCGGGCGGCAACGCTTCCCAGCCGAACTGCTCGGTGACGCTGTAGGCCTTGACGCGCGGCATCGTTCGCCAGTTGTCGATCGAGCCGGTCGGGCACGGCGAAATGCACGCCATGCAGAAATTGCATTTTTCGGCATCGACCACGTAATTCATCGAATCGTGCGTGACCGCGCCGACCGGACAAACCGACTCGCAGGTATTGCAGCGGATGCAGATTTCAGGGTCGATCAGGTGCTGCTTTATGACGTGCACGTCGGTCATGTCCATGGCGGTTTCCGGTAAGGGCTTGTTGGCAACTACGCTTTAACCGTCAATAGTAAAGCGCCGAATGCGGGAAGCAAAGGCCCCATCACGAGCGATTTCTCTTCCCACCAGCAGGGGCCGCGGAACCGGCTTCGCCGGGCCGCAGGCGCAGCGGCCCCCTCGGGGGGCAGCGCAGTACGCGAAGCGACAAGCGTGGGGGCTCAATTGAACCGCACGTATTCGTAATCCACCGGCTGGCGGTTGATGCCCATGACCGGCGGCGCGATCCAGTTGGCGAACTTGCCCGGCTCGACGACGCGGCCCATCAGGCTGGCGACATAGGCGCGGTCTTCATTGCTCGGCAGCCACTGGTTAACGCAAGCATTCCATTCGGCTTCGGAGACCACGCGGCCGTCGGGCGACACCTTCACCTTGGAAAGCGAGCCGATGTTGCGGTGAAACGCCTTGTGCGGCACCTTGAGCCTGACCGGGATTCCGGCCTTGTCCAGCACCTTGTTCCAGCGCTCGACGCCGGCGACAGAGTCCCTGATGTAGTCGTCGCGCAGCACTTCATTGAGCGCATTGAGCATCGGCACTTCTTTTTCGGCCAGCTGGCCATCCTTGACCTCGATCACCTTGTAGGTCTGGCCCTTGAGCACATGGTCGTCAACGCGCTTGCCCTCTTCATAGCGGCCTTTCAGACCCGAGCTGTAGAAAGTCGCCGCATTGCTCGACTCGTCGGCGCCGAACAGGTCGATGGTGACGCTGTAATGGAAATTGATGTAGCGCTGGATCGTCGGCAGGTCGATCACGCCGGCGGCGCGCAGCCTGCCCACATCGTCGCTTTTCAATTCGTTCATTTTCTGGGCGGTGCGCTGGATGACACGCGAAATACCGCTTTCGCCGACGAACATGTGATGCGCTTCCTCAGTCAACATGAACTTGGTGGTTCGCGCCAGCGGGTCGAAAGCGCTTTCAGCCAATGCCGCAAGCTGGAACTTGCCGTCGCGGTCGGTGAAGTAGGTGAACATGAAAAAGCTCAGCCAGTCAGGGGTCTTCTCGTTGAAGGCGCCCAGGATGCGCGGATTGTTCTCATCGCCGCTGCGGCGCTCGAGCAGTCCTTCGGCCTCGTCGCGGCCGTCGCGCCCAAAGTGCTTTTGCAGCAGATAAACCATCGCCCACAGGTGGCGGCCTTCCTCAACATTGATCTGGAACAGGTTGCGCAGGTCGTACATGCTGGGCGCTGTAAGCCCCAGGTGACGCTGCTGCTCGACGGACGCCGGCTCGGTGTCGCCCTGCGTCACGATGATGCGGCGCAAATTGGCGCGGTGCTCGCCGGGAACGTCGGTCCAGGCTTTTTCGCCTTTGTGGTCGCCAAAATGAATTTCGCGGTCGGCACTGCCCGGGTTCAGGAAAATGCCCCAGCGGTAGTCGCGCATCTTGACGTGGCCAAACTGCGCCCAGCCCTGCGGATCGACGCTGACCGCTGTGCGCAGATAAACGTCCATGTCGGTCGAGCCTGCAGGGCCCATGTCGTCCCACCAGTTGATGAAATTGGGCTGCCACTGCTCGAGCGCGCGCTGCAGCGTCCGGTCCTCGCCGAGGTTGACGTTGTTGGGAATCTTTTCGCTGTAATTGATGGTGGACATGAGGGTCTCCGAAAAAGTGTCGATTTAAGGTAAACGTTAAATACGGCGCGCCTTGCAGAGCGGGCCGGGCGATCAGGACTTCATACGCGGTTCCAGTCGAACATGGCCTTGTCGCCCTTGCCATAGACCTTGAGCGCGCCTTTTTCACCCACGGCGTTGGGCCGCTGGAAAATCCAGTTTTGCCATGCCGTCAGGCGGCCGAAAATGCGGGTGAACATGTTCTCGGTGCCGTTGAAGCGCAGATTCGCTTCCATTCCGGTCAGCGCGTCGGGCGACATGGAAACGCGCTCCTCGACCGCGATGCGCACTTCGTCGGCCCAGTCGATATCGTCCGGATTCGAGGTCACCAGACCCAGGGCAAAAGCGGCATCGGCGTCCAGCGGCTGGCCGGCTTTCGCGCGAACGGCTTCCAGCGCCGGTTGCTCGTCGTAGAAGCGACGCCCGAGGCGGCTCTGGCCGGTCACCATTGGATAGATGCCGAAATTGGTTTCCGCCACGGTAATCGCCGGCGCGCGGCCGGCGTCGTCGGGCAGCGCCAGGTGGTAACTGCGGTCGCACGCCAGCGCCAGTTCCAGGTAGGTGCCGACAAAGCACGAGCCCGGCTCGATCAGCGCAAACAGGCTGCGCGACGACAAGTCCAGGCGGCTCAGCGTGCGACGCAGCAGGCCGATGGTTTCACGCACCAGCCAGTGCTTCTGGTTCGCCAGCAGCACATCGTCCATCGCCAGCACGGCGGCGGCATCGCCTTCGGTCTTGATCAGCCAGACGCCGATGTCGAGCTCGTTGGTGCGCATCATCAAAATCGCGTCTTCGAGTTCGCGCGCCAGAACCAGCGGGAACCAGTGGGCGCCCAACCCTTCTATGCCGGCGATGCTTGAGGGCTGCGCGCCCGATGGCGCCTTGATGGTCCAGGTGGCGGTGCGTTTGGCCCGGTCGATCTCGACATGCACATTTGAATAGCGCAGCGCATCGGCTTCGACCGTGCGATCGAGCGGCTTGAACACCACGCCCTTGCCGTCTGCCGGACGGTCGCTCTGTGCCGCCAGTTCGAGCGCGCGGGCTTGCACTTTGCGCTTGAAATCGACCGCCTTGGCGGTGTCATCGACCAGCCGCCACTCCTTGGCTTTCTGCCCGCGAACGCCTTCGACGCTGGTGCAAAACAGGTCGGCGAGGTCGTGGCGCACATGGCGCTTGTCGGTCACACGGGTCAGGCCGCCGGTGCCGGGCAGCACACCAAGCAAGGGCACTTCTGGCAAACTGACGGCGCTGGAGCGGTCGTCGATCAAAATAATTTCGTCGCAGGCCAGCGCCAGCTCGTAGCCGCCGCCGGCGCAGGCGCCATTGACCGCGGCAAGAAACTTCAGGCCGCTGTATTGCGACGAATCTTCCAGGCCGTTGCGGGTTTCATTGGTGAACTTGCAGAAGTTGACCTTCCAGGAATGGCTGCTGACGCCGAGCATGAAAATATTGGCGCCGGAGCAGAACACCTTGTCCTTGAGGCTGGTCACGACGACCGTCCGCACTTCCGGATGCTCGAAGCGGATGCGGCTGATGGCGTCGTTCAATTCGATATCAACGCCCAGGTCGTAGCTGTTGAGTTTGAGCTTGTAGCCTGGACGCAGGCCGGCGTTTTCGTCGATGTCCACCGCCAGCGTCGCCACCGGGCCATCAAAGCTGAGTTTCCAGTGTTTGTACTGCGATGGGTCGGTCTGGTATTCGACTTTGGAGTCAGTGCTCATGGTTAGCCGTCCTTGGTTTAATGCATAAAACTGCATCTATCAAAATTCAATATACGCATAATAATGCATACACAAAATCACGCAAGCAGTTTTATGCATTTATTTGTAAGCTTATGCCGGCAGCTGCAATGCGTTCCGGACGGTTTTACGCAACATCTGAAAAGTCGCTTCGAGCGGCTGGGCGCTGGTGTCGATCTTGTGTTGCGACTTCGAGTAAAACGCGGCCCGGCCCGCCAGAATGCCCTTGAGGTCTTCCATCGCCTGCTTGCTCGCTGCCATGGGCCGCAAATCGCCCTGAGCCTGCACCCGCAGCATGTGATCTTGCGGTTCGGCCTGCAGCCAGACCGTGGTGCAGTGCGACAGCAGCTGATTGAATGTGGCCGGGTCCGACACCAGACCGCCAGGCGTCGCGATGATCACCTCGCCATAAATCTGGATTGTTTCCTCCAGGGCGCGCCGCTCATAGCGGCGATAGGCATTCATGCCGTAAAGCGCCTGGATTTCGGCCACGCTGCAACCGGCGAATTTCTCGATTTCGCGGCTGAGTTCGATGAATGGAAAACCCAGGTCTTCGGCGAGCATGCCGCCGAGCGTCGATTTCCCCGCGCCGCGCAAGCCGATCAACGCCACGCGGGTATTCGCTGCGCTATTGCCGCCGCCGGTCCCCAGCATTTCGCCGATGCCAATCCGCACCCGGCGCAGCGACGCGTCGTCGCGGGCTTCGAGCAGTTCGCGAATCAGCAGCCATTCGGGCGACGACGTAGTTACATCGCCGATCAGTTCAGCCAGCGAGCAGTGCAACGCGCGCGCCACTTGCAGCAGCACCAGGATCGATGCATTGCCTTCACCGTATTCAAGGTTCGCCAGATGCCGCTCGGACACATCGGCCGCAATGGAAACCGCCTTGCGGGTCATGCCGCGACGCGCCCTGAGCGCGCGAACACGCTCACCCAAAGCGACGAGAAAAGGATTTTTTTCCTCCAACTCCGCAACGTGCGCGGCCGACATCGAATTTGGACCAGCATCCTTGTCCAACATCTGACCCAATAGACAATTATGCAATATATTGCTTGACATGGTGTTTTTCAGGCTTTATCGTTCATAGCTGCACAATAATTCATATTGCGCAAATTGACAAGTGAAACCATATCGCGGAGAACACCAAGTGTTCAACCACTGCATTCTTCCTTGAGTAATTTTTATGGAAAAACCTGCATGTCCGAACTGCTTTCCAATTTCCTCGGCGGCGGCTGGCAGCCTGGCGCCGGCGCAGGAACGCCCTTGTTCGACCCGGTGCTCGGCACCGAACTGGTTCGCGTCGATGCGACCGGGCTCTACCTGGCCGACGGTTTCGAATTTGCCCGCGAACACGGTGGCGCCGCGCTGCGCGCCATGACGTATCGCGAGCGCGCCGCACTGCTGGGCGCGGCGCTCAAGGTGCTGCAGGTCAACCGCGACGCCTATTACGACATCGCCACCGTCAACAGCGGCACGGTGAAAAACGACTCGGCCGTGGACATCGACGGCACCTTGTTCACGCTGGGCACTTACGCCAAGCTCGTCGACTTGCTGGGTAAGCGCCGCTTCATGTTCGATAGCGCCATGGCGCGCCTCACCGCCGTGCTGGCGCACCTGCAAACGCCTGCCGTCTGAAACCCTTTTCCACAAGGAATCGCCATGGCCACCGAATCGACGAGCCCGCTGGGCAAGCATTTCAATTTTGCGCAGCACCTGATCGAATGCAACGCGGCGCGCCCCACCAAGGTCGCCTACATCGACGACAGGGAGTCTTTGAGTTATGGCGAACTCGCCGAGCGCATCCGCCGCATGGCCGCCGGGCTGCTGGCTGCCGGCGTGCGCCGCGAGGAACGCGTGCTGCTGCTGATGCACGATTGCGCCGATTGGCCCGTCGGCTTTCTCGGCGCGATGTATGCCGGCATCGTTCCGGTGGCGGTCAACACGCTGCTGACGGCCGACGACTATGCCTTCATGCTCGAGCACAGCCGCGCGCAGGCCGTGCTGGTGTCGAACGCGCTATTGCCGACACTGCGGCAAGCCATGGCGCAGGCCGTCCACGAGGTCAAGACCGTCGTCGTGTCCGGGCCCGATGCCGCCCTGCCCGAAGGCATGTTGGCGTTTGATGCCCTGATCGAGCGGCAAGCGCCGCTGCCGCAGGCGGCAAGCACCCGCCCCGACGACCCGGGGTTCTGGCTTTATTCTTCCGGTTCCACCGGCCAGCCCAAAGGCACACTGCACACGCAGGCAAACCCGTACTGGACAACCGAGCTGTATGGCAAACCGGTTCTCGGCCTGACCGAGCGCGACGTCTGTTTTTCCGCCGCCAAGCTGTTTTTTGCTTACGGCCTCGGCAATTCGCTGAGTTTTCCGCTCAGTGTCGGTGCGACCGTGATTCTGATGGCCGAGCGTCCGACGCCGGCGGCGACCTTCAAGCGATGGATAGACCACCAGCCGACGGTTTTCTTTGGCGCGCCGACCGGTTTTGCCGGCATGCTGGCATCGCCCGGTTTGCCCGAGCGGTCGCAGGTCGCGCTGCGGCTGGCGTCTTCGGCTGGCGAAGCCTTGCCGGCCGATCTGGGCGAGCGCTTCACCGCGCACTATGGCGTCGAGATCATCGACGGCATCGGCTCGACTGAAATGCTGCACATCTACCTGTCGAATGTCCCCGGCAAAGTACGCTACGGCACCACCGGCTGGCCGGTTCCCGGTTATGAAATCGAGCTGCGCGACGATGATGGCCAGCAGGTGGCGGACGGCGAAACCGGCGACCTTTACATCAAGGGGCCGAGCGCCGCGCTGATGTACTGGGGCAACCGCGAAAAGTCGCGCGAAAGCTTTCAGGGCGGCTGGACCAAGAGCGGCGACAAGTATGTCCGCAACGCCGACGGCACCTACACCTATTCGGGCCGAAGCGACGACATGCTCAAGGTCAGCGGCATCTATGTCTCGCCGTTCGAAGTCGAGGCCACACTGGCGCTGCACCCCGCCATCCTGGAGGCGGCCGTCATCGGTGTGCCCGACGCCGAAGGCCTGACCAAATGCCGCGCCTATGTCGTGCTCAAGCCCGGCGGCCAGGCCAGCGAGGACGAACTCAAGGCTTTTGTCAAGGAGCGCCTGGCGCCCTACAAATACCCACGCACGATCGAATTCCTGGCCGAGTTGCCGAAGACAGCCACGGGCAAGATCCAGCGTTTCAGGCTGCGCCAGTTGACAGCACAAACGTGACAACCAACGCGGTCGAATTCATCGGCATCGACTGGGCCGGCGGCAGCGTCGCCATCGAGCACCAGTGGATTGCCGGCCCTCGGGCGACGCCGCTGATTGTTTTCCTGCACGAAGGCCTGGGCTCGGTGTCGATGTGGAAGGATTTTCCGCGGCGCGTGTGTGACGCCGTCGGCTGTCGCGGGCTGGTTTACTCCCGCCCCGGCTATGGCCGCTCGACGCCGCGCGCCGCCGAAGAAGCGTGGAATCCGGACTTCATGCACCGCCAGGCGCGGGAAGTGCTGCCGGCTCTGTTGCGGGCGCTGGGCATCGACGCGCAGGCCGATCGCCCGTGGCTGCTGGGCCATAGCGACGGCGGCTCCATCGCCCTGCTTTACGCAGCCACTTTTACGCAGCGTGTCGCCGGCATCGTCGTGCTGGCGCCGCATATCCTGGTCGAAGAGGTGTCGGTCGCCAGCATCGAGAAAGCGCGCACGGCTTATTTGCAGACCGATTTGCGTCAGCGCCTGGCCCGCCACCATGACGATGCCGACTCGGCCTTCTGGGGCTGGAACGACATCTGGCTGAGTCCCGGCTACAGGCACTGGTCCATCGAAACCGAAATCAGCGCCATCACCTGCCCGCTGCTGGCGGTGCAGGGGCTGGACGACGAATACGGCACGCTGGCGCAGATTCGCGGCATCGCCCGCCGGGTGCCGCAAACCGACCTGCTGGAACTGGCCGATTGCGGCCATTCGCCGCATCGGGACCAGCCGGAACGGCTGATCGCGCATATCAAGGCTTTCGTTCAACGAAAAAGCGGGTAGATTGCAAAAGCGGACTGCAGGTTCTTATAGTGGCTTTTATAACTGGATAAATAAACAATCCATTGCTCAAAAACCTAAGCCGGACGAGCCGGAACCAAACAAGTAATACCATGCCCAGTGATGACTGACGGGGCAAGATCATGGAAACACAGTTGACCAGCCGTTACGCGAGCAACCTCAATGGCGTACTGTCG
>Ga0136611_10000129_pt1 | contig 43408 bp, 44 predicted proteins | sample AntDrymUQ2232306_2_FD_106645 | JGI IMG/M metagenome (GOLD analysis project Ga0136611, IMG submission 106645) | Polar desert sand microbial communities from Dry Valleys, Antarctica - metaG UQ223 (23.06) | ecosystem: Environmental > Terrestrial > Soil > Desert | place: Antarctica: Dry Valley... | reverse complement strand
CGCGCTCCGGAGCGCGTTTGCCGACCCGACGCCTCACTACGACCTGGGCAAGCTGTGGCTCGAGCGCACGGGGCTCCCGATGGTCTTCGCCGTGTGGGCGGCTCCCGAACCGAACGTTCCGGGCCTGCCCGAGCTCGAGCACGCGCTCGTCGCGTCGGTTCGGCTCGCCCGGTCCGAGCCCGAGGTCCTCGCCCACGAGGCGAGCGAGCGCTACGGGTATCCCGCGGGCTACCTGGCGCGCTACTTCGAGAAGCTGCGCTATTCGTTCGGGCCGCGCGAGAAGGCGGGGCTCTACACGTTCCTCGAGATGGCCCGGGACGTCGGCGAGCTCGAGCACGTTCCCGAGCTGCGGTTCGTGAACGCCACGGGCGCCACGGTCTGAGCAGGGCTCACGGGGAGGGGGGCGCTGGTGGCCCGCCCGGAAGCGCGACGGTCATCGCCGTCCCCACACCCACCGTCGAATCCACGTGGATCGAGCCGCCGCTCTGGGAGACGATCCCGTAGATGGTCGCGAGCCCGAGGCCCGTTCCCAGCTCTGCTGACTTCGTCGAGAAATAGGGATCGAAGATGAACGGCAGCACGTGTTCGGGGATGCCCGAGCCCGTATCCGCCACCTGGAGCCATCCGCCATGCCCTGCGCCGCGCTGAGCGTCGGGGTCCAGGCGCTCGGCGCTGGGGTCGCTTGTCGTCGCGATCGTGACCGCGCCGGGGCCGTAGATCGCGTCGCGTCCGTTCACGACGAGATTGATCACGGCCTGTTCGACCTCAGAGCGGTCGGCGTAGACGACCACCGGGTCGGGCGCGAGCTCGAGGAGCAGCGCGATCGAGGAGGGCAGGAGCTGGATCAACAGCGGGGAGAGCTCCTCGACGGCCTCGTTCAGATCGAACAGCGTCGGGGCGAGAGCCTGCTCGCGGGCGAACGAGAGCAGCTGCCGCGTCAGGGCCGTGGCCTTCTTACTCGCCGAGGCGATCTGGTGGAAGTACAAACCGGCCTTCTCCGGATCGGCGACGTCGACCTTTCCCAGCTCGGCGAATCCGGCGATCGCGGCGAGGAGATTGTTGAAGTCGTGCGCGACACCGGCAGTGACCTGGCCGAGCACCTCCAGCCGCTGGGTCTGCTTCTGCTTGGCATCGCGCATCCGGTCACCCGTGACGTCGCTGAAGTAGACCGCCAACCCGTCGGGGATCGGGTAGACCCTGATCTCGAGAATGCGGCCGAGAGGCTCGTAACGCTCCTCGAACCGGACGCCGACCTGTCCTTCCAGCGCGCGACGGTATGCGTCCTCAAAACCCGAGCCGACAGCTTCGGGGAATTCCTCCCACATGTTCTTGCCGAGGAGGTCGTCCCGGGGACGGTCGAGAATTGCCTCGGTCTGCGGGTTCAGATAGGTAAACCGCCACTCGGAGTCGAGCGTCAGGAACGCGTCGCTCATCGACTCGAGCGTCTCCAGCGCGCGCTGCGCCGCAAGCTCGGCGTCGGTTCGATCGTGGAGCGCCTCGGTGCGGCCGCGGGCCGCTTCCTCCCGGTCGACCGCGGCCTCGTCGCGATCCTCGGCCGATCGGACCCGGTCTCGGCTCGACTCATCGCGCGCCAGGAGCCGCTGGCGGTGCACGCTGTCGGGCTCGACTTCGATGTCGACGGCCCGCTGGACTTCCCCGCTCACCGAGCGGTCGTAGCGGCGAGCCGCGGCATCACGATCCTCCGCGCCGCGATCTCGCAGGTCGGCGGCCCGGTCGCGGTCGTCCGCGGTCAGGTCGCGATCGCTCGCCGCCTCGTCGCCTTCACCGGACGCCATGCGGTCCTCCTGGTTGGCCGGCCGGCGCCCGGGGGACGCCGATGAGACCCCGTCCACAGACTTGTGTCCAAGGTCACGAATGTCAACCCGTGAGCCGACCTACTTCATGGTGGTCAGCGCGGTGGGTCGCTCGGCGTGCCGGTACTCGACGGAATAGCCGAGCCGCCGTGGGACCGCCAGCAGCCCCTCGAGGTCGAGCTCGATCGTGGCGCCGGCCTTCTGCGTCACCTCGTCCTCGATCGGGAGGTCGAAGTCGTCGGCTCCGTAGTCGAGTGCGCGGAACGCCTCCTCGTTCTGGGTCAACACCGACGTCCGTACGTGTTTGACGTTGTCGAGGAAGATCCGACTCAGCGCGATGTGCCGCCAGTACTCCTGCGGGGAGATCTCGACTCCTGCGAACTCGGTCCCGTATGGCTTGTAGGTCCAGCAGAGGAACGAGAAGAGGCCGTCGAGCCCGTCGCGCAGGCAGGCGTCCTGGAAGTCGCGGGTGCGCTGCAGGTGCTCGAGCCGCTCGTCGAGGGTCTCGTCGAAGCCGATCACCATCGTCGCCGTCGTCCGCAGGCCGGCCTCGACGATCGCCCGCTGAGCCTCGAGGTACTCCCGCACCGTGTACTTGAACTTGGCGTGTCGCTTGCGGAAGTCCTCCGTCAGGATCTCGCTGCCGCCGCCCGTGATCCAGTGCACACCGGCATCGCGGAGCCGGATGGCCGCCTCGGCGTGCGAGAGGTTCGCGCGGTCCGCGAGGTAGACGAACTCGGCGATCGTGAGCGCGTAGAACTCGACGCGGTCGCCGTAGCGCTCGCGCACCGCGGCGAAGAGATCGCAATAGAACTCGAGGGGGAGCTTCGGATTGAAGCCGCCGTTGAAGGCGACGAGGTCGCCGCCGGCCTCGAGCAGGTCGTCGATCTTGGCAAAGACGGCCTCGCGGCTCAGGACGTAGCCGCCCTCCTGGTTCGGGAGGACGTAGAAGGCGCAGTAGTCGCACTGGGCGACGCAGACATTTGTGTAATTGATGATCCGCATCACCATGTAGGTGGCGCGCTTCGGCTCGTGGAACCGATCCCGCACGCCCAACGCGAGCCGTTGCAGTTCCTCGTCGGACGCCTCGAGCCAGAGCGTTCGCGCCTCCTCGACGCTGATCCTGCCGTTCACGCGGGAACGGCCTCCTCCTCGGTCACGACCTCGGGAGCCAGCGTGTCCATGAACGAGCTGACCGAGAAGACCGCGTTCCCGGCGCCGGCGATCCCGTAGCCGGGCGGCGGCTTCAGGCCGTGCTTCTCGAGGGTTTCGCGATAGGCCTCGAGGAGGCGGATGTGGTATTCGAGGGGCGCTCCGTTCGGGTTGTCGCGGCCGAGAGGGGTCGTCGGCTCGGGACACCAGGTCGTGAACCGCGGCGTGATCCCGCGGCTCATGAAGAACTCGAGCCCCTCGGTGGTCGACGCGATCGCCTCGTCCACGGTCTCGAACCCGTACGGCTTCGCCATCTCGACGCCGGCCACGAAGTTCGGGATCACGTAGCGCTGCCCGAAGACCTCGGCCGCGTCGAAGATCCGCCGGTGCCATTCTTCCCGGCCGACGTAGCGCTCCTTGCCGGGCGAGATCAGCGAGAAGAGCCGCTTGTCCCAGACCTCGTAGTTCGGGTGGTAGATCGTGATCCCGTAGTCCTTGTAGCGCTGCACGTCCGCGCGGGGCAGGGCCTGGGCGACGACCTTGCCGATCCACCGGTTCGGGAAGCGCTCCTCGATCGCCTGGGCGTAGCGCCCGTAGAAATCGGCCTCGCCGAGACCGTCGACCGTGCTGGTCACCGATCCGCCCGTGAGGGTGTACGCCTTGCTGATCTTCTCCGTGTCGTAGCGGTCGATGATCGCGAGCGCCTCGAGGACGTCCTCGACCGGCTTCACCCCGGTGTAGGGCCGGCCTTCCTGCTTGTGCTGGCGCCAGTTGTGGTTGATGTCGCAGAACTGGCACTCCTCTTTCGCCCCGAAGTACTGGCAGAGGCGGAGCACGGTCAGGTAGACGAGGTAGCCCCATTGGATCGTGGGCGCCGTCTCCATCACCGTCTTGCCGTTCGCGAGCGTGTGGCGGTAGTACTCGGGCATGGGAGGCAGGCCGACGGTCGCGATCTCGCGCCCGTCGAGGGAGAGGAGCAGGACGCCCGCTTCGTCGCGCGCGATCCGGTAGGGCGAGTCGGGATTGACGCGGACGGAGACGATCGTGCGGCGGAGCTCGTAGGGCCCACCGGTCAGCGCGATCTCCTCCGGCGGCCGGCGCTTCGCCGCCTCGCCGAGCTGCGCGAGCGGCTTCTGGTCGAACGAGAAGATGAAGTAGGACTTCGGCTTGACCTCGCCGTCGAGGTTCTCGGTCAGCGCCGAGTCGGCGAAGTCGATCCCCGTCCGCAGCAAGTCCTCTTTCAGCACCGCCTCCCTCGGGATGTGGGGGAACCGGGCCATCAGTCGCTCCACGAGCTCGGTGCGGGAGTCGGAGACCGTGGCAGTCACACGCTCAAACTAGCGGTCGAGGGTTCGGTGACGCGCCGGCGGGGTTCGGATTCGGTAAATCCCTGCAAAGTCGGCCCGCCCTTCAGCTAGCCTCGACCCGGGTCGTGCTGCACAGGATTGCCATCGGGGTCGTACTCGCGCTCGTCGCCGCGGCGCCTGCTGCTGCCCAAACGGGAACCTTGATGCCGGGCGTGACCTACGAGCGGGGCGTCCAGTTCACCTCGCACGGCCCCGTCGCGCTCCATGTCGTGACCGGTCCGAGGCCGACCGGGCTGTACGCGCTCCGCCCGATCCTCTCGAACGATCTCATTCCCGGGACCGAGCGCGTGACCTCGATGCAGAAGCGCCTCTCGCCCGGCGCAACGATGGTCGGGGTCAACGGCGACTTCTACAACTTCGCGACCGGTCGGCCGAGCGGCGTGCTGTTGCGCGACGGTGTCGTCGACAGCCCGCCCTTCGGCGATCGCTCGAGTGTCGGAATCAGTGCGGAAGGCGCGCTCGACGTCCGCCGGATCAAGTTCTTCGGGACCTGGAAGGGGCTGAGCCAGCGGCGGGCGATCAACGAGCTGAACCAGCTTCCGGGCGCGAACGGCGTCGCGCTCTTCACGTCGAGCTATGGCCCCGCGACGCCCGCGCAGGCAGGCGCCGTGGAGGCTGTGATCTTCCCGTTTCCGGCGGCGACCCCGAATACCGATCTCGCGGGTCCCGTGATCCAGCTGGCGGGAGCAGGAGGAACGCCGATCCCGACCGGCGGCGCCGTCCTCGTCGCGCGAGGCACCGCCGCCCAGAAGCTGACCGAGGAGGCCCCCGTTGGCACGAACCTGGCGGCGCGGATTATTTTCCGGCCGGAGTGGACGGGAATCACCCAGGCGCTCGGTGGCGGCCCTGCGATCGTGCGGAGCGGCGGCGCGGTCTTCCGGGCGCTCGAAGCGTTCTCCTCCGAGCAGCTCGTCCCGCGCAATCCGCGAACGGCCGTCGGCCAACTCGCGGATGGCCGCGTCATCATGGTCGTGACCGACGGGCGCCGTCCCGGCTACAGCGTCGGGATGACGAACTACGAGCTCGCCCAGACGCTCGTCAGGCTCGGTGCCGTCACCGCCTCGGCCTTCGACGGAGGCGGCGCCTCGACCCTCGCCTTCGACGGGGCCGTCCTGAACCGGCCGTCGGACCCGGGCGGCGAGCGGTCCGTCTCGACCTCGCTCCAACTCATGTACTACGGCGTCTACGCGCCGGCCGTCGTGCCGGTCGTCTCGCCGAACGGTGACGGGATCAGCGAGACGCAGCGGCTGTCGTACAAGCTCGTGAGGCCGTCGGCAGCGACGGTGACGCTCACTGCCCCGAACGGCACTGTCGCCTTCACCGAGACCGGATCGCGCGAGCCTGGGGTGTACCCGGTGGCGTTCCCGCCGGCGCCGCGCGATCCCGCGGCGCCTCCGGTCGCGAGCGCCGAGGGGACGTGGCGGCTGGACGTCGCCGCGACCGACGACCAGGGACGGGCGTCTACAGCCCGCCAGACCTTCTCCGTGAACAACACGCTCGGTGCGGTACGCCTTTCGAGCGCCCGCGTCGCCGTCCGCCTTCGTGGCGGCGGCCGGATCCAGGCCGGCGTCGACGTCACTCGGGCAGCGCGGGTCACCGCCTCCGTCGAGACCTCCTCCGGTGTCCGGGTCGGGACGATCGCTGCGAAGAGCGTCGCACGCGGTCGGTATGCCGTTGCCTGGAACGGCACCACACGCGGTGGGCGCTCGCTCGTCTACGGCGGCCTCTATGCGATTCGGTTCAGCGCGGTCAACGAGCTCGGCACCGTCGAGCTCGTGAGCAAGCCATTCCGGGTGATCCGCGCCGCCCCGCTTCCGAAGAAGAAGGCACCGAAGATCATCGAGTTCACCAAGCCCTAGCGGCGGTACCATCCCGCCGGTGCCGGTCGCATCGATTCTCTCAGAGCTCACCGATCTGCTGACCACGCTGATCGGCGACTACGGCCTCTACGCCGTCTTCGGCCTGATGCTGATCGACGCCGTCCTGCCCGCTGCGAGCGAGGCGGTGATGGTCTACGCGGGTGCGGTCGCCGCCGGAGCCTTCGCGGGCCAGGACGTCGTGCTCTTCGGTGAGAAGCTGGAGGCCGGATTCCCCGCCTATCTGGCGATGGCGCTCGCCGGCACGATCGGCTACACGATCGGGTCGGTCGGCGGCTGGGGAATCGGCGCCCGCGCCGGGCGGCCCTACCTCGAACGACACGGGCGCTGGCTGCACCTGAACGCCGAGAAGCTCGACCGTGCCGAACGCTGGTTCGACCGCTGGGAGAACTGGGGGGTGTTCCTCGGCCGGGTCACCCCTGTCGTGCGCTCGTTCGTCTCGATTCCGGCCGGTGTCTTCCGCGCCCCACTCGGTCGCTACACCCTCCTCACCCTGCTCGGCTCCGCTCTCTGGGCGTTCGCCTTCGCCGGGGTCGGCTGGGCGCTCGGCTCGCGCTGGGAGGAGTTCCATCACGCATTCCGCTATGTCGACTACGCGGTGGCCGCTCTCGTCGTCGCAGGGATCGCCGTTCTCGCCTGGAAATGGCGGTCGAGGCGTCGAAGAGCGGCGCCCGAAGCTCGCTAGACTGGGGCCCTTCGTGATCGATCTCGTCGACGTCAAGGCGCAGTACGCGCCCCTCATGCCCGAATTTCGCGCCGCGTTCGATCGCGTTCTCGAGTCGGGCCGATTCATCTTCGGGCCCGAGGTCGAGGGCTTCGAGCGTTAGGCAGCCGACTACCTGGGTGTGCCGCACGCAATCGGGGTCGCGAACGGCACCGACGCGCTCGTCCTCGCGCTCGAGGCGATGGGGATCGGGCCGCGCGATGGAGGGAGAACGACCGACGAGGTGATCTGCCCGTCCTTCACGTTCTACGCGACCGCCGAGGCGATCGCCCGGGCCGGCGCGACTCCGGTGTTCGCCGACATCGACCCGGTCACCCTCAACCTCGATCCCGAGGACGTAGCCCGGCGGATCACGAAGCAGACGAAGGCGATCATGCCCGTCCATCTCTTTGGTCGCCCCGCGCCGCTCGCCGACCTCGCCGCACTCGGGCTGCCGTTGCTCGAGGACGCGGCTCAGGCCTTCGGCGCCGCCGGGACGGCCACCACCGGTGTCTGCTCCACCTTCAGCTTCTTCCCGACGAAGAACCTCTTCGCGCTCGGAGACGGCGGCCTCGTCGCCTGCACGGATTCCGAGGTGGCCGAGCGCCTGCGGATGCTTCGCTTCCACGGCTCGCGCGACAAGCAGACCTTCGAGCTGATCGGGACCAACTCGCGGCTCGACGCGCTGCAGGCGGCGATGCTCCGGATCTCGCTTCCGCACCTCGACGGCTGGAACACCTCGCGGCGCGAGGGGGCCGCCCGCTACGCCGAGCTCGGTCTCGGCGACGCAGCGGAGCTGCCGGTCGACGAGGCCGGCCACGTCTACCACATGTACGTCGTCCGCTCGCCCGATCGCGCCCGGATCGGCGCCGCGCTCAAGGAGCGCGAGATCGCGTCGGCGTCGTACTACGTGACGCCACTCCATCTCCAACCGGCGATGCGCTACCTCGGCTACGGCCCGGGCTCCCTGCCCGAGACCGAGAAGGCCTCGGCCGAGAATCTGGCGCTACCTCTCTGGGGCGGGATCACGGCGGACGTGCAGGAGCGCGTGGTCGAGACCGTGCTCGACGCGGTCGGCGCCGCCACGGCCCGGTGAGATTCCCGATCACGCGACATCGGCTGCCGCAACTCGCGGCCGATCTCGCGATCGTCGTCGCCGCCTGGTTCCTCGCCTTTCAGCTCCGCTTCGACCCGTCGGTGCCGATCTACTACGACCGCTTCCTCGACGTCGAGATCTTCGCGCTCCTGATCGCGATCAAGCTCGCCGCCTTCTCGCTCTTCGGCTTCTACAACCGCTGGTGGCGCTACGTCTCGACCCGGGACATGTGGGGCGCGTTCAGAGGGGTCACCGCCGCCTCGCTCGTCGCGTTTCTCGTCTTCAGCTTCTTCGATCTCCACGTGGTCGCCGTCCCGCGGGTCGTCTGGGTGCTCGACTGGCTCATCTGCCTCGCGTTCGTCGCCGCCTCGCGGATGCTCGCGCGGACGATCATCGAACGGCCGCAAGCGTCGTCGCTCGTCGCGCGAGGGAAGGAAGTGATCGTGGTCGGGGCCGGCGACGCCGCCCAGCTGATGGTCAAGGAGATGCTGCGCACTCCCGCGATGGGCTACACCCCGATCGGGCTGATCGACGACGACCGGCGCAAGAAGAACCTGCGCGTGCACGGGATCCGCGTTCTTGGAACGACCGACGAGCTTCTGCACATCCTGCGCGACCGTCGACCGGACGAGCTCCTGATCGCGATTCCGTCCGCCTCCGGTGAGGTGCGCCAGCGGATCGTCGACATCGCGCAAGCCGAGAGCGTCTCCGTCAAGACGCTCCCGGGCCTCTACGAGCTGATTGCCGGCGATCTCGACCTCGCCACCCAGATCCGACCGGTCCAGGTCGAGGACCTCCTGGGGCGCGAGCCCGTCGAGGTCGATGTCGCTGCGATCTCCTCCTATCTCGCCGGCAAGACCGTGATGGTCACGGGCGCCGGCGGCTCGATCGGATCCGAGCTCTGCCGCCAGATAGCCCGCGCCGAGCCGCAGCGGATCGTGATGGTCGAGCAGGCCGAGAGCGCCCTCCACGACATCGAGCGGGAGCTCGTGGACGAGCGCGGCTTCTCGGCCGGGGTGCCAGTGCTCGCCGACGTGCGCAATCGCACCCGGATGAGCCAAGTCTTCGAGCGCTACAAGCCGCACGTCGTTTTCCACGCCGCCGCGTACAAGCACGTGCCGCTGATGGAGGCGAATCCGCTCGAGTCGGTGCGCAACAACGTTCTCGGCACGCGCGTGGTCGCAGACGCAGCCGTTGCGCACGGCGCCGAGCGCTTCCTCCTGATCTCGACCGACAAGGCGCTCAACCCGAACAGCGTCTACGGGCAGTCGAAGACGCTCTGCGAGTGGATCGTCGGCGCCCACGGCGAGCGCGACGACGTTCCGACCCGGTTCGTCGCTGTTCGCTTCGGCAACGTCCTCAACTCGGCCGGCTCCGTGATCCCACGCTTCAGGCGGCAGATCGAGCGCGGCGGCCCTGTCACGGTCACGGACCCGGAGATGACGCGGTTCTTCATGACGATTCCCGAGGCGGTCGCGCTCGTCGTCCAGGCGGGCTCGATCGGCGGCCGCGGCCGGATCTTCGTGCTCGAGATGGGCGAGCCGGTCCGGATCCTCGACCTCGCGCGCAACATGATCCGGCTCTCCGGCAAGGAGCCCGACCGCGACATCCAGATCACGTTCATCGGGTCGCGTCCTGGCGAGAAGATCCACGAGGAGCTCTTCGCCGAGGGGGAAACCTGGCAGCCGACCGCGCATCCGAAGATCGTCGCGCTGGACGTCTCCCCGGTCGATCGGTCGTGGCTCGAGGGCGAGCTCGACACGCTCGAGCAGCTCGTCGACGAGGGTGACACGCTCGAGCTCGTCGGCCGGCTCTCCGCGATCGTGCGCGCGCCGCAGCGGGTGGAGGCGGGCGCCGCAGCCGCGACGCCCGTCCCACGCGAGTCCGCTTGAACTACGTTCCGGGGATCTTGATCAGCAGCAGCTGACCGGCTTCCCTCTTGTAGGTGATCCCGTCCCGCTTCTCCTGTTGGATGAGCACGGAGTGCGCCTGGACGTTCGTGTAGAACCAGCCCTTCCCGAAGACGGCCGAGGCGTCGACGATCCCCGAGCCCTCCCAGTTGCCCTTCGCCGTCGTCTGGTCGAGCGCCGCCTGGTTTGCAGTCGCGACGACGTCGAGCTTCCCGGTCTTCAGGTCGTAGCGCCAGGTGCGCGCGTTCGTCCCGTTCGAGTCGCTTGCGGCGTACTGGTTCTGCGAGCCCGGATCCTCCTGGAAGAGGAGGGCCTGCTTGGTCGTCTCGACGTTGTCCGGGTTGTGGATCAGCGAGAGGTCGCCGGCGCTCGCCGCGCCCTTCGAGTCCCCGTCGATCAGGATCGAGAGGCTGGTGACGCGGAGCATGTTCTTCTTGTCGAGCACCATTTTGAAGATCCGGCCGTTCGGATAGGGGCCCTTGGTGCCGCTCGGCCCGCGCCGCAGCCGTGTCGTCGTCGCGTCCGGCAGGGCCCGCGGCTCGCCCGTGTCGGCGAAGTAGACGACGTTCGGCGTGTTCCGGTCGTAGGCGATGTCCTCGACCCGGATGAACTGGAAGATCCCGTTGTCGTTCGACCACTTCTCGAGCCCGTCCTGCTCCCCGAGCGCGATCGCGACGGGGACCCGGACGAACGCGCCGGAGACGCTCTTCGAGCCACTCAGGTCGCCGTAGTCGTTGACCGTCGGATCGTCCGACTTGAAGCCGTAGAGCGCGCCGGAGTCGTTCATCACGCCCGTGGCTCCATGGGTGAGATACATGTACATCTGCGACGCCGGAGCGCTGAACGTGTCGTCTCCGGAGAGGATCACCGACACCTTGTAGCCCGGGATCGCGACCGCATTCTCGTGGTTGTGCCGCCCCATGCTGTAGACGGCTTTGTAGGTGTTGTTCCTGACGTCGTAGGCGACGACGACGCCCGCCTGCTCGGAACCCGGGCGAGCCGGGAAGGCGCTGCCGGTGCGGTTGACCCGGTCTGTCGCCTCCTCGCTCGTGAGCACGATCGGACGCCCGAAGCCGTGCTCCTTGGTGGCGAGAAAGTTGGAGCAGAAGCGCTGGAAGTTCGCCTCCGACGGGATCACGTAGGAGCCCGAGAGGATGTTCTGGCTCTTCGTGTCGACGACGATTTTGCTCAGGATCGAGTTCGTGAAGTCGCTGAACCCGACCGGGAACGGGACGAGCGACGTCTCGTGGTTCACGTATAGGTTCGCGCGGTTCCCGTTCACCTTCTCGACGGCGATCCCATCCGGGATCGACTCGAAGGTGTACGCGCCGACCTTGTCGCCGACGCTGATCAGCGGCCGGATCTCGACCCCTGGCGCGTTGGCTGCCAGCAGGGCCGGCGTCGTCGTCGCCGTGCTTCCGTTCGCTCCGCCGTGCGCCACGCTCGCGACGACCGCGGCGACGGCCGCGAGTCCGAGCACGGGTAGAGCCTTGCGCAGGTCTTTCATGCGAACCCCCAAGGTCGTGGAGGCCGAAGTATGACCAAGTGGTTAAGGCGCTGCCCTAGCCATGGGCGGAGAGGAGCAGGTCGAGCAGCAGGCGCGGATCGCGGCGCACTCGCTCGGTGCCACCGGCATCGCGCTTCTCGAGGACGAGTGCAGCGGGATCGCGCAGTGGCAGCAGCCGCCGCTCCCTGATCAGCCACTCGTCGACGGCTCCGAGCCTGCCCGCGAAGGTCGTGTAGACCGGGGTTCCGAGGGCCACCGCCTCCCGGTTCATCGTCCCGCCGGCCGAGATCACGAGGTCCGCAAGGGCGACGATGCTTTGGGTATCGATTGCCGTGTCGGGGACGATCGCCGACGGGAGTCGCAGCTCTCGGACGCGGGTCCGCTGCTCGGCGGTGCGCGGGATCACGATCGCGCAGACGGCTTCGTCACGGCCGAGCCGTTCGAGCGTGGCGGCGAAGAGCGGATTTCCGTGCCGGTGGTAGAGCGACACTTCCGGTGGTGGGCGCAGGACTACCACGATCCTCTCGGGCGACGCGCCTAGTTGTTCGAGCGCCGCCGGATCCGGTTCGAATCCGGCGAGGTAGTACTCCTCCTTCAGACCCACGTAGCGGAGAAGCTTGGGCGGCCGGGCGCCGTAGCGGTCGAGCCGGTCGAGCGGGATCGCGTCCGGCACGACGACCTTCGTGGCCGCCCTGCAGCCGAGCTGGTGCTGGAGCCAGGCGTACTCATAGTCGAAGGCGGTCGTGCTCGGGATCCCGAGCGAGCGGGCCGTCAGGGTCAGCTCGTGCGAGCCGTGCGTGAGGGCGACGTCGAAGGCGCGCCCCTTCGCGAAGCTGCGCAGGGCGCGCATCCGTCCGGCGAGCGCCCGCGCCTTCCCGAGTCTTGTCGCGCCGCCGTGTCCAGGTCCGACGACGTGGTGGGCGATCCCGTGCAGCGTCAGGAGCTCGAGCGTCTGCGCGTACTGCCGCGCTGTCACGACCACCTCGTCGCCCCGCTCCTCGAGAATCCGGATCAGCGGCCGGAAGAACGGCACGTGCGGGGAGTTCGTGATGTCGATCCAAACGCGCACGGCCCGAGCATAGGCTCAAGCCGGAAGCTGGTTCGCCGATGGAGGAAGAGATGTCGATGGCGCGTGTCCAGACGCAACTTCGGATGTCCGAGGTGATCTCGGCGCTCTCGTACGCGCTTGACCTGACCGAGGGCCAGCCGCCTGGGCACGCCGTCCGGTCGTGTCTGATCGGGATGCGGATCGCGGACGAGCTCCAACTCGACCCCGCGACACGCTCGAGCCTCTACTACGCGCTCCTGCTCAAGGACGCAGGGTGCTCGTCGAATGCCGCGAAGATCTGCTCGTTGTTCCGTGGGGACGATCTGCGCCTCAAGTGCGGCGTCAAGACCGTCGACTGGTCGAGCTTCTCCGCGAACTTCGTCTGGGCGATGCAGAACGTCGCCCCGGAGAGCTCTCCGCTCGGTCGAGCCGCCGCGCTCGTGCGGCTCGGGTTGCGCCAGGGAACGCAGAAGGATATCTTCGAGACGCGCTGCGAGCGGGGCGCGGACATCGCGCGCGAGCTCGGCTTCGAGGAGGGGACGGCGGCCGCGATCCGCACGCTCGACGAGCACTGGGACGGCCGCGGCCAGCCTCAGGGCCTCGTCGGCGAGGAGATTCCGCTGCTCGGCCGGATCGTCTGCCTCTCGCAGTCCGTGGACGTGTTCGCGGTCACGAACGGCCTTGCGGCCGCTTTTCGAATGGCGCGCGAGCGGCGCGGCACCTGGTTCGATCCGGAACTCGTGCGCGCGCTCGAGTCGTTCGAGGGAGACGGCGAGTTTTGGGCCCTCCTCTCGTCCGAGCAGCTCGAGATTCTCGTCGGCCAGGTCGAGCCACCCGACCACGTCATCCACGTCGACGACTCCGGTGTCGACCGGATCGCGAACGCGTTCGCGAGGGTGATCGACGCCAAGTCGCCGTTCACTGCGCGGCACTCGGAGCGGGTCGCAGAGATCGCCCTCGGAATCGGGGAGGCGCTCGAACTGTCGGCCGACGAGCTTCGCCGCTTGAGTCGAGCGGCGCTGCTGCACGACATCGGCAGGCTCGGAATCTCGAACCTGATCCTCGACAAGCCCGGCAGGCTGACCGTGCCGGAGCGCGCGTCCGTGGAGCTTCATCCCGTCCATACCCGCGAGTTCCTCCGCCGTGTGGCGGTGTTCGAGGAGCTCGCCACCGACGCGAGCGATCACCACGAGAAGCTTGACGGGAGCGGCTACCCGCGCGGACTCCGGGGAGGGGAGCTCTCGCTGACGGCGCGGATTCTGGCCGTGGCGGACATCTTCGAGGCGATGACGGCGGCCAGGCCCTACCGGGGACCGCTTCCTCTCGAGGACGTGCTCGCAGCCCTCGAGGCCGATGCGGGCGACAAGCTCGACCCCGCTTGCGTAGGCGCGCTGTGCATCTGGCTCAAGTCCACCGCTGAATAGCGCCGCATCGGACAGATAAGCTGTCCTTATGGACACGCGCCAGCTTGCGGCTTTCTGCGCCGTCGTCGAGCGCAAGAGCTTTTCACAGGCCGCCGAGCGGCTCGGGGTGACCCAACCCGCCGTCTCGCTCCAGGTGCGGGCGCTCGAGAAACGGCTCGGCGCGCAGTTGCTCGACCGGTCGGGCAGGCGCGTCGAGCCGACCGAAGCCGGCCTCCGGCTCTACCGCGGGGCCCAGCGCCTGCTCGCACTCGAGGAGCAGCTCGTCGAGGAAGTCGCAGGTGAGGGTGAAGGCGCGCTCGCCGGTGACTTGCGGCTGGGCGCGTCGACCGGGCCTGCCGCGATCGTCGTCCCGCTCCTTCTCTGCGAGTTCCAGCGGGGCAACCCCGAGGTGAAGATCTCGCTCTCGGTGCACGACACGCAGTCGGTCGTCGATCTCGTCGCCGAGCGCGAGCTCGAGCTCGGGATCGTCGGTGCGGCGCGGCGGCATCGTTCCGTTCGCTTCGAGCCGTTCTTCGAGGACGAGATCATCCTCGCCTGCCCGCCCGGACACGCCTTCGCGGGTCGCACGGTCACCATCGACGAGCTTCGCTCCGAGCAGCTGATCGTGATGCAGGAGGGCGCGGGCGTCCGCCAGATCGTCGAGGACGAGCTGCGTGCTTGCGGGATCCGGTGGCGCGACCTCGACGTGCGGCTCGAGCTCGGGCTGCAGGAGTCGGTTCGGAGCGCCGTCCAGGCGGGTTACGGCATCACCTTCATCTCGCGCTCGGCGGTCGAGTCGGAGCTCGCGGCCGGCTCGCTCGCCGCGGCACGAGTCGAGGGGCTCGACGCCAAGCGCGAGATCTCACTCGTCCGCGCGTCCGGTCGGACGACGACCCGGGCTGCCGATGCGTTCGTCGCGTTCGCGCGGGACCGGCTGGGGTGATCGTCCGCTGGGGTATCGCGGAGCTCGGCCCCACCCTTTCCGAACTCGGTTTCTCACGCCCATACGTCCTCGCGAGCCCACGCTTTGCGGAGCTGCCGTTGGAGCCATGCGGTCGCTGGAGCGAGCTCCCGACCGACCGGATCGAGGCGGTCTCGACCGACGCGACTGCGGTGGATGCCGACGTCGTGGTCGCGCTCGGCGGCGGGAGCACGATCGACACCGGGAAGGCCGTGTCCGCGGAGACGGGGCTTCCGCTCGTCTCGATCCCGACCACCTACTCGGGCGCCGAGTGGACGGACTTCTACGGGATTCGCGATCCCGACCGCCGGATGCGTGGAGGCGGGGCCGGTGCAAACCTGAGCGCGATCGTCTACGAGCCGAAGCTGTCGCTCGACCTCCCCCGCGCGGAGACGGTCGGTACGTCCCTGAACGCGCTGGCGCACTGCGCTGAGGCGCTGTACGTGATCCAGCGGAACCAAGCCGCCGATCGCCACGCGGTCGCTGGCGCGAAACTGATCGGGGAGTGGCTCCCGCGCGTCGTGACGGGCGAAGGCGATCGCCTCGAGGCTCGCACCGAGCTCCTCCGTGGTGCGAGCGAGGGTGGGGCCGCTCTCGGTGGGTCGATGCTCGGGCTCGGCCACGCGATGGCCCAGGCGCTCGGTGGCCGGTACGGCGTTCCGCACGGTGCGATGAACGCGCTCTGCCTGCCGCCCGCACTGCGTTTCAACGTGGAGGCGGTGCCGGCTGAGGTAGCGCGGTTCGGCGAGGCGCTCGGAGCCGACGATCCGGCCGCACGCGTCGAGGAGCTGGCACGGCTCGGGGGCTTCGAGCGGCTGCGCGATTTCGGCGTTCAGGAGGGAGACCTCGGTGACGTGGCCGAGGCGGTCGTGACGCGGGCAGGGGCGAAAGCGAATCCGCGGCCGGCGACCGCTTCCGAGGTCGCCGGGCTACTTCGCTCTATCTGGTGAGCGCACTCGCGAGCTCGGCCCTCTGCTCGGCCTCCGAGACTCCCTTGGCAGGGTTAAGCGTTCCGTGGCGTCCCTTCTCGAGCGCGGCGTAGCCGGAGAGTCCGAGTAGCGCGAGGACGAGGAGGAAGCCAGAAAGCCGCAGAGCCATCGAGCCACCTATCGGTACACCCGAGCCGGAGTTGAGGGTCAGCTGTAGCGCTGCCCTTCGTCCCGGCGGTAGCCCCAGAGCGCCGCCGCAGCGAAGAAAGCCGTGTACCCGAGCAGGATCAACCAGGGACGCACGCTTGTCGGTTGAGGAGTGACGGCGGCGAGCAACGCGTCGGCGAGGGCTCGGGTCGGTAGATACGTGGAGATAGCGGCGATCCGACGCGGGAGCTCCTCCGGAGTGGTCCACAACCCACCCGCGTAGGAGAGGCCAAGGTAGAGAACGTTGGCGATCGGGAGCGCAGCGCGGGGCGAGGTCAGATACCCGAGCGCGATCCCCAGGAGCGCGAACGGGATCGCTCCGAGCAGGAGGGCGGCCGCGAGCTGCAGCCAGCGGCCGGAATCGAGCGCCACGGAGGTGATTGCAAGCGCGGTCCCGATTAGCACGACCGCCGATGCACTCCCGAACGCGAGGGCGGAGAGGATGCGGCCGGCGAAGCGCGTCCCGGGCGCGAGAGGGAGCGTACGCAGGTAGCGCTCCCACGGCGATTGGCGCTCCGTGGCGATTCCGACGCCGAACTGGAAGAACGCGACGCCGAGGACCGCGAACCCTGCGAACAGCGCCATCGCAAGCGGCGCTTCGGTCCGGTCGACGTGGGGGGCCACGAAGATCGCGAAGAAGAGGGTGGGAAAGCCGAGCGTCGGGACGAGATACGCAGGCAGCCGCAGGAGCTCGAGGGTGCCGAACCGCGCGTGGAGCAGGACGAGTCTCATTCGGTGCCCACCCTGCGCAGGGCGTCCTCCAGGGAGAGCGGCGCGACCTCGAGCTCCTCGAGGCGGGCCTCTGCGTGGATGAGTCGTCGCACAGTCTCGGTGGGCGTTTTCGTGTAGATCGTCGTGATCCCGTTCTCGTCGACGGCACCTTCGGCGATCTCGGCGGGGAGCGGCTCAGAGCGAAATCGGACGACACCGAGCCCTGCGCGGGCGCGGATCTCCGCCACCGAGCCGCGGGCCACGACGGCCCCACGATCGATCGCAACGACCTCGGAGGCGAGCGTCTCTGCCTCCTCCAGATGATGCGTCGTGAGCAGGACGGTCCCGCCCTCGGACGCGTAGCTGCGGATCGCCGCCCAGGTGGCTCGGCGCGAGTCGACGTCCAGGCCGGAGGTGGGCTCGTCAAGGACGACAAGGTCAGGGTCGCCGACGAAGGCGAGCGCCACCGCAAGTCGTCGGCGCTCGCCGCCCGAGAGCCCGCCGGTCTGGCGGTCCTCGAGCCCCTCGAGGCCGAACTGCGCGAGGACGTCCGCGACGGCTCGCGGTCGCTCGAAGTGCGCCCGCACGAGCTGGACGATCTCGCGCACACGGAGGGTGAGGGGAAAGGCCATCTCCTGAGGCGTCGCCCCGAGCCTTCGCCGAGCCTGCGGCCGACGTGGATCCGCGCCGAAGAGCGTGGCGGAGCCGGTGTCAGGTCGCCGCAGCCCCAGGAGGAGGGAGAGGGAAGTGGTCTTTCCGGCACCGTTCGGGCCGAGGAGCGCCACGACGGATCCGCGCGATGCTTCGTATGAGACATTCGTGAGCGCCCGCGTCTCGCCGAAGGCCTTCGAGACGCGATCGAGGGCGGCCACTGGCGCGCTCATCCGGTTCGACGCTCCAGCCGGGATCGCCCGAGCGACTCCACGAGGAGCGCGTTGTAGGTCGCGTGGGCCAGCACGGGCGCGAGGAGCTGCCCGCTCGCCAGGTAGACCGCCCCAAAGACGCTGCCGGTCGCCAGGTGACCGGGTCGGCCGGATGCGTGGGCGCAGGCGAAGCCGAGGCTGGATGCAAGCAGGGCGATCGGTGCGCCCGTACGAACCGAGAGCGAGCCGAGCGCGAGCCAGCGCCAGAGGATCTCCTCGACGGCGGCCCACCCGAGGATGAACCCCGCCCGGGCGATCCGGAGCGACGGCGGGAACGAGGTGAAAGTCGGCGCACGTCGAGCGAGTACGAGGAAGAGCAGGGTGCCTGCGAGGATCCCCAGCGCGGCTGCGAGCGGGGGCGGAAGTGCCACGGCCGTCGGGGGTGGCACTTCGAGGAGCACGAGCGCAGCAGCCGCGGCGGCGGCGCCGAGCCCGATCCTCACCCAGAGGCCGGTGGACGTCATGACGGGCCGGTCCGGCCTAGCGCGATCAGCGAGAGCACCGACTCGTTCACCCCGTCGGCGCCGATGATCCCGCACCACCGAGTCGTAGAAGCCGCCGAGCGGAAGGGCGTCGAGGCCGAGCGCCTCCGCACAGAGGAGCGCGTTCTGGGCGACGTGGCCCGTCTCGAGGAGCGCGAACCGGTAGCCGCGGATGCCGTACTTGAATCGTGCCCGGTGGAACATTCCCGCGATCACGATCAACGCTGCCGCGTTCTCGCCCAACTCGGGATCGACGAACGCGGACCCGGCGTGGGCCCAGGGATGAGGCAGCCGTTCGAGGCACAGGTCGTACTGGTCGAAGTGGTAGATCCCGGACTCGATGCCGGTCACGCGGAGAGCCAGGACATAGATGCCGAGCGGATAGAGCGCTCCGGCGGACGGCGCCGCTCGTCGCTCGGGTTCACCGGCAACGATCCCGTATGCGGCGAAGAGCACTGCTCCGAGCTCGTCCGGCGTGAGCGTCGAGCCGCGCTGGGGTGGGCGCGAGCGCCGATCGCGAAGGACGTCCTCCAGCGCGGCCTGCGGGAGTCGGATGGGCGGCAGCGGCACGCGGGGCAGGTGCGGACGGCGCCTGCTCGCCCGCGTGACGGATGCCCACAGCTCGGTCTGGGTCTCGAGCAGGCGAATTCCCCGGGTGTCCCTGCCCGCCGAGGAGCGTTGGAGCTTTGCGGCTTCGTGGTAGGACTCCGCTGGGTCGTCGAGGGCGATTCCGTCGCCGTAGACGACCGAGGCGAGCTGGGCGGTGGGGATCGTCGACATCACGGGAAAGGGTGCGGAAGAGGGTTCAGATCCTCGACGGAACGGCAGCGGGCCGTCAACCCGTCTCTTTCGGACATGTCCAGGAGCCGCGGTGCCCCCAGGAAGCGGGCGGGATGGGCGACGTCGAGGGGGCAGAGCCCCGGAGTCACGACCTTGACCACGCACAATCCCACTGAGCGGACGTCCGGCGACGTCACGTCCACCACGTAGACCTGCGAACCGGCTCGGTGGGCTCGAGCGGCGAGCTCCTCGAGACGGTCCGCCGATGTCCTGCCGCCGAGAGCCGGGAGCTCGTCGACGCGGGCGCGCTCGCTCGACGCCGTCAGGAAGACCGCTCCGGCTGCTCGGCCGGGGTCGCTGTAGTAGTGGATGTGATCCTCGAACGTGAGGACGTCGGACCCGTCCTGCGCGTACGTGCGCTCCGGGTTGTGGAGCGCGAGGCGCCGCCCGGCGCCTCGACTCGCGAACGCCTCGCTGAGCGCTTTCCACCAAGCGCGTTCCGGCTCGGCGGCAGCCGCGGCTCCGACACCCAGGGCACCGGGACCTGCGCCCTCGGCCCGCACCACCGCGAGCACGATCGGCAAATGGTGGAAGGCCGAGAGGTCGAGCGCGACGTAATCGAGGCCGGTCGGGGCGAAGTACCGCTGCTCGAGCGCAAGCATGGTGGCCACATGCGACCAGTCGAGTCGTGGCGGCGAGATCCGATTCGACCAGACGAGCATGAAGGCGTCCCGTTCCAGGAGCTCGAGGAGTCCGCGCTCGGTCGCGAGCTCGGCCGACTCGGCGCACGCCATGCCGCTGCTCGTCGCGTAGCCGATTCGCTGCTCGCCCGGACGGACGACGTCGCCGAGGAAGACGAGCTCCGCGGGCAGCCACGCCGGCGCGCCGGACGTGAGCTCGCGACCCTCGACCCACCGCGCCCTCGTGTTCCGGGTGAAGGGCACGAAGGGGAATCCCGTCCGAGCGTATTGCGAGTCGTGGAAGAGCGCGAACGAGTCGGGCGGAACGACGCCGGCACCGAGCTCGTCGGCGCAGGCGAGGACGATCCGCTCGTGCGGGAGATAGGTGGCCGAGTAGCGCTCGACTGCCTCGCCGATCGCCGCCCCGACCGCCGCCTCCCGCGACAAGCCGGTACCGCCGAGACCGCCGACGTGTCCGAGCGAGGCGCCGATCAGCTCGTCTCCGGCGGCAGGGTCGCAGGAGATACGGACGAGCGGCGGCTCGTCAACGCTCGCCAGGCACTCCTCCACGACCGGCACGATCCCGACGTGCGGCGAGGCGACGGCTCGAAGTACGGGCGAAACTGCGTCGAGGAGCACGTTCATCCGAGAGTGGCCTCGATTCGGGGCTCGTGCCAGGGGGCCGGCGGTGCCAGGCCCGAGGCCCCGGAGCAGACGGGACAGCGAGGAACGCGCAACGCGACATGAGTGGTCACGGCCGGCTCGGAGCCGCCTTCGATCGTAACGAGGAGTCCGGGTAGGAACGGGTCCCGCAGCAGCAGCCAGCGGAGCACGACCCGCGCTGCCAGTGCGGTGAGGAGCTGCTCGAGGTCGGGTGGGCACGCGCAGGCCGCGCCGACGTGTCGGAGCTGCGCGAGCTCCGCGGGGCAACCGCTCGTCGAGCGGCGCCGCATCGCCACGCACTCGCTGCACGCCGTCTCACCTGGCACGACGAGCGGTCCGACCGTGGCCGTACGACCGTCGTAGGCGCCGAACGGGAGCCAGGTGATCCCGCGCTCGTGTGCGCTCCGGTTCCAGTCGGCGAGCTCCCCGGGCTCCGGTGGCTCCGAGACGAGGACGAGCGTGCTCGGACGCTCGTCACTCAACCCGCGAGTGGTTCCGTGGAGCCCGCATTCCTGAAGCAGCCGGGCGAGCCGCTCGTCCAGCGGGCGCCGGCTGAGAAACCCGACCTCTGCCTCCTCCAGGCGCTCGACCAGCACGCTAGGGGAAGCACCGGTCTCGGCCGCGAGAGCCTCGATCGTCGCCCTCCTGCCGGCGTCCGCCGGCTCGTGTCCGAAAGGTCCGTCGGTGAGCAGGTCGTGGCTCGCCAGGAGAGCGAGCGCGTTCTCGACGGCGGGCGCGACTGCGAGGCCGAGCATCTCCACGATTTCCGTGACCGTCGTCCTCCCGTCGAGCAGCGGGAGCAGTGCGGGCAGGAACGTGCGGGAGGCGGTGCCGGAGAAGGCGATCACGGAGCGGCCGTGCTCGAGCAGAAGCCCGTCCTGCGTCGCGAGGAGCCGGTACCACGGCTTGAGCAGCGGCCGTTCGGGGATCGATGGAACCTGAGCGCTCACGCCGTCACGGGCACCAGGCGACGCAGCCGCAGCACGAGCACGAGCAGCAGTCGATGTTGATGATCAGGCCGAGCCGCGCCGCGCGCAGCCCTTTGGTCTCGGCGGTGAGCTCGAGCAGCTCTTCGGTGAGCTCCTTGAACATTCGGACTCCTTTCTGGTGGCTGGGCGAGACCCGACGGGTCAGGACTCGTCCTCCGAGGATGCCGGCCTGGAAACCGGCGTTCGCGTCAACAGTGCGACAGCTTTGTCACGATTCTGCAACGACCGCAGGAATAAGTCGTACTAATACGTCTGCACGGCTCTGGCTGATACCCTCTCGGCGTGGCGGCCGATTTCGACGTGCTGGTGATCGGAAGCGGCGCCTCCGGGCTGGCCGCCGCGGTCTCGGCCGAGCGCGCCGGCGCCCGGGTCGCGCTCGCGACCAAGGGTTCGATCCAGGCGTGCAACTCGGCCAAGGCCCAGGGCGGGATCCAGGCGGCGTTCGGGGACGACGACTCGCCGGAGCAGCACGCGGCGGACGTCTGGAAGAGCTCGCACGAGAGCGCGGACATGCGGCTCGTGGAGGCTCTCACTGGCGACGCGCAGGGCGCGATCCACTGGCTCGAGGAGCTTGGCGTCGAGTTCACGAAGGAGATCGGCGGCTATCGGCTCGCCCGATGTGGTGGGGCCAGCGCCAAGCGTCTTCTTCAGGTCGGCGACCGCACGGGGCACGCGATCACGAAGGCGCTTCGAGACGCCTACGAGTCGAGCGAGGGCACAGTCTTTGCGAACAGCCCGCTCGAGTCTCTCGAGCCGACCGAGAACGGCTGGCTCGCCCGCGCCGGCGAGCACGAGCTCCACGCGGCCAACGTGATCCTCGCTGCCGGCGGCCGCTGCTTCCGCGTCGCCGAGGAGCGCGGCGAGCTCTCGACGAACCACCCGAACGCGACGGGTGAGGTGACGCGGCTGGCGCTCGATCTCGGCGCCGAGGCGCGCGACCTGGACGAGCTCCAGTACCACCCGAACGGGGGCGCCTGGCCCGAGACGATGCAGGGCTACTCGATCCCGGAGACGACGCGCGCTTACGGGGCTGTGCTCCTGAACGCTGACGGCGAGGAGTTCACCGACTCGCTCGGGCCGCGGGACGTGGTCAGCCAGGCGATCTTCGACGAGGTCGCGAAGGGGAAGGGGGTCGAGACCGAGGACGGCCGTCCCGCCGTCTATCTCGACACGACCCGGATCGCAGCCGACGATGCCGAGATCTCGCTCCCGTACATGCTCCGCCGCTACCGAGGTGCGGGAATCGATCCGCTCGAGGAGAAGCTCTTCACCTACCCCGTCCTCCACTACCAGAACGGCGGTCTCGTGATCGACACGGACGCCCAGACGACGGTGGAGGGCCTCTATGCCTGCGGCGAGATCGCCGGCGGTACCCACGGAAAAAACCGCATGATGGGGAACTCACTCCTCGAATGTGTCGTCTTCGGACGGCGGGCCGGCCGGGCCGCCGCAGAGAAAGCGAGCGTATGAGCACAGTCACAGGAACCGATCTCCAGCACGCCGTCGAGGACGCCGCGGCGCACCTCTACGTCTGGTCGCTGAAGGACATCCCACAGGACCTCCGCGACGCGCTCGCCGCGGCCCGCCTCCGCGAGACCTCGGTCACCGGTCAGCGCGTCCTCAACACGATCCACAAGAACGTGAACATCGCGGATCGCGACAAGAATCTCGTCTGCCAGGACACGGGGATCGCGGTCTACACCGTCCGTGTCGGCGAGCACTTTCCGCTCCATCCCGCCCGGATCTACGAGGCGCTCCGCGACGGCACCGCTCGTGCGACCGTGGAGCATCCGCTTCGCTCGAACGCCGTGCACACGCTGACGCGCGAGAACACCGGGCCGAACATCGGGTACCGCCTTCCGATCGTCCACTGGGAGTTCATCCAGGATTGGGACGGGCTCGACGTCAAGTGCGTGCCGAAGGGCTCCGGCTCGGAGAACATGAGCTTCCTGAAGATGTGCATCCCGGCCGACGGGGTGAAGGGGATCAAGCAGTTCGTGCTCGAATCGATCGTCGGGGCGGGCGGCAAGCCCTGCCCGCCCGGGATTGTCGGAGTCGGGATCGGCGGCACCGCCGACTACGCGATGTACCTCGCCAAGGAGGCGATCACGCGACCGGTCGGCACGCGCAACGCCGACCCGCTCGTCGCCGAGCTCGAGGACGAGCTCTACGGCCTCCTCAACGAGACCGGAATCGGGCCGATGGGCCTCGGTGGTGACGTGACCGTTCTCCAGTGCCACATCGAGCACGCGGACACGCACATGACGCTGAACCCGGTCGCCGTCAACTACCAGTGCTGGGCCGCCCGGCGCGCCTCGGTGCACATCGACGCGCAGGGGAACCTCGAGTACGACAGAGAATTCTGATGGCGAACCACACCGTCACCTTCCCGATCACCGATCCGCAGGAGATCCTCAAGCTCCGCGCCGGTGACGAGGTCACCGTTCAGGGCCACATCATCGGGATCCGCGACCGCACCCAGATCCGGATCTTCGACCAGGGCGTCGAGCCGCCGATGGATCTCAAGGGAGGCTTCCTGCTCCACACCGCGCCGAACGTGCGCAAGGTCTCCGAGGATGCCGAGGGCCGGGGCAAGTACGAGAAGATCTGCATCGGAACCACGACGAGCGCGCGGATGGTCCGCTTCACCGAGCCGCTCGGCCGCCAGTACGGCGTCCGTGCGATCTGCGGCAAGGGCGGCTTTCCCGACGAGGCGATCGCCCCGATGCACGAGCTCGGGATGGTCTATTTCGCGATCGTCGGTGGGGCCGCCGCGCTCGAGACGACGCAGATCGAGGAGATCGAAGAGGTGATGTGGGAGGAACTGATGCCCGAGTGCCTCTGGAAGTTCCGGGTCAAGGACTTCGGCCCGCTGACCGTCGGGATCGACGCCCACGGCAACTCGCTCTACCACGATGTCCAGACTGCGGCGCAGGAGAAGCTGAAGGAGCTCTTTGCACGACTTTGATCTCGGGCTCCCCCGCCGCGCCGCCGGCCTGACGCACGTGCTCGACAAGGGCCTCGGGCCGCGCGGGTGGGAAGACGTGCTCGACGTCGCGGGTGAGCTGATCGACGTCGTGAAGCTGGGGTGGGGCACCGCGTACGTGACCGCGAGCCTCCGCCGCAAGCTCGACGTGCTCAAGGAGAAGTCCGTCGTCCTCGGTGGCACCTTCTTCGAGGTCGTCTATCTCCGGGACAAGCTCGATGAGTACAAGGTCTGGCTCGCCGACCTCGGCCTGACCCACGTCGAGATCTCCGACGGCACGGTCGACATCCCGCGCGAGCGCAAGCTCGAGTTGGTCGCCGACTTCGCGCGCGACTTCACCGTCCTCTCCGAGGTCGGCTCGAAGGACTCGTCCGTGGAGTACACGGCCGACGAGTGGAAGGGCTGGCTCCAGGAGGAGCTCGACGCGGGGGCCTGGAAGGTGATCACTGAGGCGCGCGAGGGTGGCAACGCGGGGATCTTCGATTCCGCCGGCGGGATGCGCACCGAGCTGATCGCCGAGATCGCCGCCGCCGTCGGGGCCGAAAACGTGATCTTCGAGGCGCCGTCGAAGGCGGCGCAGGCCTGGTTTGTGAAGCAGTTCGGGGCCGAGGTCAACCTCGGCAACATCCCGCCGGAGGAAGTGATTTCCCTCGAGACGCTCCGGCTCGGCCTGCGCGGCGACACCCTCAAGGAGCTCCTGCTCGAGGATCCGGCCACGGCGTAGCCTCGGGCCGCCCCGCTTGCTACGGTCCGGGGAATGGACGCCGATCGGCTCACCCCTCAGCTGCGCCGGGTCGTGGATGCGGCTGAGAGCCTCGACGAACGCCTGCTCGTGCTCCTCTCCGTGCGCAAGGCCGAGCCGGCCCCGATCCTCGCCGAGATGCTCGGCCTGGAGCGAGGCGCGGCGATGGCAGCACTCGGGCGGCTCTCGCAGCGCGGGCTCGTCTCGCACCAGCGCCCGGAAGGAGAGCCGATCCACTGGTTTGCGACCCGGGACGGTAAGACCCAGGGCGAGCAGCTTCACCGGGCGATCGCCTCGCGTCAGCTCGCGGAGCCCGAGGCGCCACTCGTCGCTGCGAGCGATCCTCCCGCGGGAGAGGCGACGGCCGACGGAGGCGAGCACAAGCGGGTCAAGGCCCGCCGCCGCGTCTCGATCGACCAGAACGAGAAGACCGGCTTCTCCTGGGACTGAGGTCGGCTACATCAGGTACGGCAGGGCCGCCGTCCTCCTGATCAGCTCGGCGAGCACGTCGCGGTCCAGGTCGTCGAGTCGCTTGAACCGGACGCAGCTCTGGCCGATGACCGCCTTCGGCAGGCGTTCGCGGTACTCCTCGGCCACGTAGAGGCCGTCGGTCGCAGCGCAGGCGTAGAGCGAGATGTAGGCCTTTCGGCTCGCGATCGCGAGAATCGGCCAGTCGCCTTCTCGGCCCGACGCGTAGACGTAGTGGTAGCTGCCGTAGCCGATCATCCCGGAGACGACGTCTGGCGTCAGGGTCGGCGCCGTCGCGCAGATCAGCTCGTGCAGCTCCCGAACCTGGCCGCGCCTCGGCTCGTCGAGCCCCGCGATGTACTCGTCCGGCGTCACGCTGCGTGCACCGTCATCGCTGCCAGACCGCTTTCGGCCGACTCGCGCAGGACCTCGGTCACCTTCGGACAGGGCGTCGGCTCCACGTCGGGATCCTTGCAGGGATGCAGTCGGGAGGGGGAGTCAGCACGACGGGCATACTCCTCCTGTGACCGCCGAACGACCGCAGCTGGAGAAGCCCGAGGGAGACGTTCCCTTCGAGCTCGGGATCGACGACCTCGTCGTCGGCGAGGGCGAGGAGGCGACGAGCGGCCAGAAGGTCTCCGTCCACTACGTCGGGGTCGCGTTCTCGACCGGGGCCGAGTTCGACGCCTCCTGGGATCGCGGACAGCCGTTCGAGTTCAAGCTCGGCAAGGGCCAGGTGATCCCCGGCTGGGACGCAGGGGTCCAGGGGATGAAGGTCGGGGGCCGACGCAAGTTGACCATCCCGTCGGCGATGGCGTACGGCGCCCGCGGAGCCGGCGGCGTGATCGCCCCCCACGAGCCCCTCGTGTTCGTGGTCGACCTGCTCTCCGTGGGGTAGCCGGGCGGACGATCCGTCGGCGTATCGTGTCGAGATGCGCGCCTCTCTGACGATCGCCGCGGCTCAGCCCGCGTGCACTGCGAAGGACGTGCAGAGGAACGCGCTGGAGCATGCCGACACCATCCGCGCGGCGCATGCACGCGTCGTGGTCTTCCCCGAGCTGTCCCTGACCGGCTACGAGTTGGATGCCGAACCGGTCGAGCCCGTGGCCCTGGGAGCGATCGTGGATGCCTGCGCCGAGACGGGTTCGGTCGCCCTCGTCGGCGCGCCCGTCCCAGACGAGCAGGGAGGAGCCCGGATCGGGACGCTGCAAGTCACTTCCGCCGGAGCCGAAGTCGTGTACGCCAAGTCGTATCTGGGTGGCGACGAGCCCGCCCGCTTCACGCCGGGCAGCGGTCCGGTCGCGATCGAGGTCGACGGCTGGCGGATCGGACTCGGCATCTGCAAGGACACGGGTGTCGACGGTCACATCGCCGACACAGCAGCACTGAACGTCGACCTCTATCTCGCCGGGCTCGTCCATCTGCCCGAGGAGCTCGACGAGCAGGAGCGGCGGGGAATCGAGATCGCGCGAAGGTGCAGCGCCTACGTCGCCTTCGCCAGTTTCGCCGGCCCCACCGGCGGCGGGTACGAGCGCACCGCCGGCGTCTCCTCGATCTGGGGCCCGGATGGCACGCCGCTCGCTCGCGCGGGCTCGGAGCCGGGCGGTTTGGCGCGCGCAACGCTTACCTGACTCCAGACGCGGCACGGCGAGCCCGCCGAGGACTGGGAAGGCGAGTCGTAGTCGGCTGAACGACGAGCGATACGCTTTCGCCCGTGCAGGAGGACTACTTCGGCGAAGAGGTCGCGGCGCGGTACGACGACGACGGCCCGATGTTCAGCGCCGGCGTCATCGACTCGACCGTCGAGTTCCTCGCAGAGCTGGCGGGAGCCGGGGCGGCGCTCGAGCTCGGCGTGGGCACCGGCCGCGTCGCGATCCCGCTTGCCCGGCGAGGTGTGCGCGTACACGGGATCGACCTCTCGGAGTCCATGGTCGCCAGGTTGCGCGAGAAGCCGGGAGCCGAGAGGATCGGCACGACGATCGGCGATTTTGCGACGACCCGCGTCGACGGGACATTCCGGCTCGCGTATCTCGTCTTCAACACGATCATGAACCTGACGACGCAGGACCAGCAGGTCGCGTGCTTCGAGAACGTCGCCCGCCAGCTCGAGCGGGGCGGCTGCTTCGTCGTCGAAGTCATGGTTCCCGACCTCCGCCGACTGCCGCCCGGCGAGCGCTACGTCCTCTTCGACGTGAGCGAGGCGCACGTCGGCATCGACGAATACGACGTCGCGAACCAGGGGCTGATCTCCCACCACCACACGAACCGCCTCAGCTCCACGCCGTTTCGTTACGTGTGGCCGGCGGAACTCGACCTGATGGCCCGCATCGCGGGCCTGGCCCTACGTGAGCGTTGGGCGGACTGGGATCGCTCGGCGTTCACGAGCGAGAGCCGCAAGCATGTCTCGATCTGGGAACGAGCCGGATGAGCATGCCCCGGATGAGCATGCCCTAGGCGCGGATGATCCAGGCGCGGATGATCCGCGAGCGACCTGGCTGGCGTCTACTCGACGCCCTTCAAGAATGCGAGGACGCGTTCCTTCAGCAGTGTCGCAGCGGTCTCGTCGTAGTCCGACAGGCTGCTGTCGGCGAAGAGATGTCCAGCGCCGGGGTACAGGTACAACTCCGCGCGGTCGTTCGCCTCGACGAGCTCTCGCGCGGCCGGAAGGTCCTCCAGCGCCCACTCATCGTCTTCCATCATGTGGATCTGGACGGGGACCTCCTGCGGCCAGGAGCCGCCGAACTCCGAGGCCGGGATCGCAGCGCTGATGAGCAGCGCTCCCTTGGCCCCCGGACGCGTCTGGGCCAGTTCCTGTGCCGACATCACCCCGAGCGAGAACCCGGCGTAGACGAGCTCGTTCGGCAAGCCCTGGGCGGCGACTCGGCCGCGCTCCTGGATCGTCCCGAAGCCGATTTCCTTCGCGTAGCCGACGCCATCGTCGAGATCGGTGAAGGTCTTGCCGTCGTAGAGGTCGGGGGCGTAAACGACGTGTCCGGCAGCTCGCAGCTCGTCGGCGAACGCGAGAAAGCCTCGAGTCTGGCCCTGCGCGTGATGGAACAAGAGGACCTCGGCCATGAGGCGCGTTCTATCACGCTCGAGGAGCTCGAACCGTCACGAGTGAACCCACGGATCCGATTGGGCGCGTCCTTCCCACAGCTGTGAGCTATCAAGGCGTGCGCTGCCGGTGCCGATGCGGTCCAGGTCAGCGCTCACGCAAGGGGTCTCGAAGTGCATCCGCCTAGTGCAGCTGTTGCGATCCTCGCCGCGCTCCTGCTCGCGCCGGCGGCGGGGGCCGTCCGCACGTCGACCTTCGCCCCCGCGCTGACCGGCGATCCTGCCGGGCTCCAACTCGCCCGACAGGTGAATCGCTCCTACGCGAACGTTCCCGCCGTCCGCGTGGAGGTCTCTGCCGCGGGCGGTCTCGTCGGCCGGTTCACGTTTCTCCTGCGCAATGGGGTCACAGTCGCCGAGCAGGCGCTCGTCAACGAGGGCGGTGCGCAGCCCACTCTGCTCGTGCGTCGCGAGAACGCCGGCACGTTCGTGCGCGACCCCGACCGCGCCTGCTGGCGCTTCGTCCCGAGCGGTGACCCGCAGGCGCTGACGGATGTCGGCCAGCCGGTTTTCGCCGCCGACGGCCGCGTGTCGAAGCCTCGCGTGGCCGGTGACGCGATCTCGATGACGCTCACCGCTCAGGGACGAACACTTCGAGTCGTGGTCGACCGCAAGACCTCCCGGCTGCGCCGGCTCGAAGCACCCGGCTACAGCGCGCGCTTCACGAGCCTCGCCAAGCTCCCGACGCTGCCGGCACCGCGGCCCCGCTGCTGAGCGCCTCGAAGGCCGGCTTCCTAGCGGTCGACGGCCCTGGCGGAGCGAATAGACTTCCGCGGCGTGGCGACACTCCAGACTCGGCAGTGGGACGGCTCGTTCGCTGCTCGTACGCGCGGAGGGGTGGGCGAGGGGATTGCCGATGTCCTCGCGTTGCTGGGGATGCCGGACCTCATCTCCTTCGCCGGCGGCTTTCCGGACCCGCGGACATTCCCGAGCGCGCGTGCTTCCGCGCTGCTGGCCGAGTTCGCCGACGCGGGCGACGCGAGCGCCTTCCAGTACGCGCCGACGCGTGGGCTTGCCGGGCCGCTCGATGCGCTGGCCGGGCGAATCGAGGCGCTGCAGGGCCGGCGTCCCGCCGACGACGAGCTGCTGGTCACGAGCGGCGCCATCGAGGCGCTCGAACTGGTCGGCAAGGTGTTTCTCGACCCCGGCGACCTCGTCGTCGTCGAGGGGCCGACCTATCTCGGGGCCCTCATGGCGTTCCGCGGATTCGGTGCCGAGATCGCGGTGGTGCCGATGGACGACGAGGGCCTGAAGGTGGACGAGCTCGAGCGCCGCCTCGCGGCAGGCTTGAAGCCCAAGCTGCTCTACACGATCCCCGATCACCAGAACCCCGCCGGGGTGAGCCTTTCCGCCGAGCGTCGCGAACGGCTCGTCGACCTTGCCGGCCGCCACGGCTTCCTCGTCGTCGAGGACGTCGCCTACCGGGAGCTCGGCTTCGGCGGGGCGAGCGCGGCGAGTTTGTGGAGCCTGGCCCCGGACGTCGTCGTCCAGGCGGGAACGACCTCGAAGACCTTCTTTCCCGGTGTCCGGCTCGGCTGGGCGACGGCGCCGGCGCAGGTGTCGGCGCAGCTCGTGTCGGCGAAGCAGAACACCGACCAGTGCGCGGGCGCGCTCGGCCAGCGGCTGTTCGAGGAGTACGCCCGCCGGGGGTGGATCGACGAGCAGCTGGCCGAGTCGCGCGCGCTCTACCGGCGCAAGTGCGAGCGCCTGCTCGCCGCTCTCGAACGGACGATGCCCGACGGGACGCGCTGGACGAAGCCGGAAGGCGGGTTCTTCACGTGGGTGACCCTGCCGGGAGGAGGCGATGCCGTTCTGCTCGCGAAGCGGGCCATCCAGCAGGGCGTCGGGATCGTGCCGGGCACGCTCTTCTTCCCGGACGGGCGCGGCGCCGATCAGGTTCGGCTCTCGTTCAGTCTCGTCGACGAGTCGCTGATCGATGACGGAGTCGAGCGGCTCGCCGCCCTGCTCTGACTCCGCCCCCGCCCTCGACGAGCACCACTCCGCGTGGCTGCATGACTGAGGCGCTAACTGGTCGCGGAGATGATCATCCCGGCGCCGACGGTGTCGTTCGTCGATTCGTCGATCAGGATGAATGCGCCGGTGGCGCGGTTCTCGGTGTACGGATCGACTGCGAGCGGCTCGGCGAGCCGGAATCGGACGCGGGCGATCTCATTCAGCTCGAGCCGCTCCGGGGACGGCTTGTCCTCGAGCGTGTGGATGTCGATGACGGAGAGGAGTTCGTCCGCGATCGCGCGCACTGTGCGGGTCGTGTGCTTGACGAAAAGACGCGTGCGGGGCTCGAGCGGCTTCTCGGCCATCCAGCAGATCGTCGCCTCGAGCTCGCGCGCGACCGTCGGCGGCTCCGTTGGATCGGCGAGCATGTCACCGCGGGAGACGTCGAGATCGTCCTGGAGCCGGATCGTCACGGACATGCCCGGAACGGCCGGCTCGACAGGCCCGTCCAGGCTCTCGACCGCCGCCACCTTCGTTCGGCGCCCGGAGGGGAGCACGACGACGTCGTCGCCGGCCGCCCAGACGCCGCCGGCGATCTGGCCGCCGTAGCCGCGGTAGTCGTGGTGCTCCTCCGAGATCGGGCGAATCACCCATTGCACGGGGAAACGGCGGTGCGCGAGGTCGCGGTCGCCCGCGATCTCGACCGTCTCGAGATGCTCGAGGAGCGTCGGCCCGTCCCACCACGGCATCCCCTCGCCGGCCTCGACGACGTTGTCGCCGCGCAGGGCACTCATCGGAATCACCGTCACGTCACGGAGGCCCAAGCGCTCGCCTGTCTCGCGCAACTCCTGCTCGATCTCCTGGAAGCGCTCCTCCGAGAAGTCGACGAGGTCCATCTTGTTCACCGCGACGACGACGTGCGGGGTGCCGAGGATGGCGGCGATGTACGAGTGCCGGCGCGTCTGCTCGATCACACCCTTCCGCGCGTCGACGAGGATGATCGCGACGTCTGCGGTCGAGGTGCCGGTGACCATGTTCCGCGTGTACTGGACGTGTCCGGGCGCGTCCGCGAGCTGGAAGCGGCGGCGCGGGGTCACGAACGAGCGGTAGGCGACGTCGATCGTGATTCCCTGTTCGCGCTCGGCGCGGAGGCCGTCCGTGAGGAGGGCGAGGTTGACGTAACCGTCGCCGCGGCGCTGCGAGGTCTCCTCGATGTGCTCGAGCTGGTCGGCGAGGATCTGCTTCGTGTCGTAGAGGAGGCGGCCGATCAGCGTGGACTTGCCGTCGTCGACCGAGCCCGCCGTGACGAGCCGGACGAGCTCCGTCGCCATCAGCGACTCAGAAGTAACCGACACGCTTGCGATCCTCCATCGCGGCCTCGGAGGCGCGGTCGTCGGCGCGGGTCTCGCCGCGCTCGGTGATCCGGGTCGCGGCGATCTCGGCGACGACGTCGTCGAGCGAGGAGGCCTCCGAGGCGACTGCGCCGGTGCAGCTCATGTCGCCGACGGTGCGGAAGCGGACCGAGACGGTGAATGGATCCTCGCCGTCCATTCGCTCGACGAACTCGCTGACCGCGTAGAGCATCCCGTCGCGGCGGAAGACCTCGCGCTCGTGGGCGAAGTAGATCGGCGGCAGCTCGAGGTTCTCGCGGGCGATGTACTGCCAGACGTCGAGCTCCGTCCAGTTCGAGATCGGGAAGACGCGGACCTGCTCGCCGCGGCGGAGGCGGCCGTTGTAGAGGTTCCAGAGCTCGGGCCGCTGGGCGCGCGGGTTCCACTGGCCGAAGTCGTCGCGGAAGCTGAAGATCCGCTCCTTCGCGCGGGCGCGCTCCTCGTCCCGGCGCGCCCCGCCGATCGCGGCGTCGAAGCGGTGCTCCTCGATCGCGTCGAGCAAGGTCGTCGTCTGGAGCTGGTTCCTCGAAGCGCGCGGGCCGGTCTCCTCGACGACTCGTCCCTTGTCGATCGATTCCTGGACGGAGGCGACGATCAGGGTCTCGCCGAGCTCGGCGACGCGCCGGTCGCGGTACTCGATCACCTCGGGGAAGTTGTGGCCCGTGTCGATGTGCATGACCGGGAAGGGGAACTTGCCCGGCCGGAAGGCCTTCTCCGCGAGGCGAAGCAGCACGATCGAGTCCTTCCCCCCGGAGAAAAGGAGGACGGGGCGCTCGAGCTCGGCCGCGACCTCGCGCATGATGTGCACGGCCTCGGCCTCGAGCTCGTCGAGGTGGGAACGGTGGACCGGCGCCTGCATCAGCTCGGATGCAGTCCGCACTCGGTCCGGTCGCTACCGGCCCACCGGCCCGAGCGGTCGGCACCGGGAAGCGTCGAGTGGGTGTCCCCGATGGACGAGTAGCCGCGGTCGTGCAAGGCGTTGTAGGGGAGCCCGCGCTCGCGGATGTACGTCCAGCAGTCGTCGTCGCTCCAGTCTGCGAGCGGGCTCGCCTTCCACAGCTCCTGCGAGGCGTCCCAGCCGAGCTTCGGCGTGTTCGCGCGCGTAGGCGACTGGTCCCGCCTGACGCCCGTGATCCAGCAGTCGAGAGCTCCGAGCGCGCGGACCAGCGGCTCGACCTTGGTCACCGCGAGGTAGAGGTCGGGCTTGCGCTCCCAGAGCTCCTCGCCGTGGGTCGCGGTGAGCTCCTCGGCGCTCGGCCCCTCGAAAACCTCGACCTTCGTGTCGTACCGCTGCTCGAGCTCACGCCAGAGCTCGTACGTCTCCGGGAAGAGGTAGTGGGTGTCGAGCGCGAAGACGCGTGCCTTCGGCGCGATCCGGAAGAGCATGTCGAGCAGCACGCTCTCCTCCTTCTGGAAGGAGCAGGCGAGTGAGAGACGGGGGTGGAAGCGCTCGACCATTTCGGCGAGCAGCGTCTCGGCGCTCAACTCCTCGGAGCGCTCTGCGAGTGCCTCGATCGGCTCGGCCTGGGCGGGGAGGTTCGGCATCTCGCCGGAAGCTTAGCCCATGATGCATAACACAAGCTAATCGACAGTATTAGTTGACAACGGGTAAAGTCGACGCGTGGATCCGAAGCTCGCCATCGCCGGGTTGTTTGTCGGCCTGCTCGTCGGGATGACGGGAATGGGCGGCGGCTCCCTCATGACGCCGATGCTCGTCTTTCTCTTCGGCTTCAAGCCGACGGTCGCGATCGGCACCGACATCGTCCACGGCGCGATCTTCAAGACCTTCGGCGCCTGGCGCCACCGCCAGCTCGGCACCGTTCACGCGCGTCTGACGCTCTGGATGCTCGCCGGCTCCGCGCCGTTCTCGTTGGTCGGCGTCGGGCTCTCGACCTGGCTCAAGCACCGCTACGGCGACGGGTTCGAGGACACCGCCGGCTTGATCCTCGGCTTCGCGCTGATCGCGGGTGGTCTCGGCTTCGCGATCAAGACGTTCGTCACCGGCCGGGCGAAGAGCGACCTCCCCTTCCTGCTCGGTCGCAGCGACAAGCAGATCGCTCTCGTCCTCGGCGCGAGCGGCGGCTTCATCGTCGGGCTCACCTCGGTCGGGAGCGGGACGTTCTTCGGGCTCGTGATGCTCCTCGTCTTCCCGCTCACCGCCTCGAAGGTCGTGGGCACGGACATCTTCCACGCCGCGGCGCTCCTCTGGGTCGCCGGTGCCGGCCACCTCGTCGCCGGCAATGTCGACCTCGCTGCGACGGGCTCGCTGCTCGTCGGCTCGATTCCCGGCGTGCTGCTCGGGAGCAACGTCTCGGTGAAGGTTCCAGATCGAGCGCTCCGACTCGGCCTCGCCACGACGCTGACGCTCGCAGGGCTGAAACTCGTCGAGCTGCCGGGCGCCGAGATCGTGATTCTCGTCGTCATCGGGGCGATTGCGTTGCTGCTCCTGGGCGCAGGCGTCCGCCGGATCGTCAGGCGGCTCGCCGCACCGACGCACTCTCAGCCAGAGGCCTAGGCGTACGGCTCGAGCTCGCGCAGGTAGCGGGCGAGCAGCGGATCGAGGATCCGCCACCGTCTCGGCCCGTCCTGCACGATCAGCCCCGCCTGCTGCAGGCCCTTGAGCGCCCGGAACGCCTCCACCGACTTGAGGTCGCGATACGGCGACTCGTCGAGCGCGATCCGGCGGGCGATCAGGAGCGCATGCCGGTGTCCGAGCCTGATCTGCTCGACGGTCTGGCCGAGGGTCGCCCGATCGCCGAGGAGCGCGGAGCGGACACCCTGCTCGACGAGAGTGGCGTCGATGTGGTGGGAGCCGGCGAGAATCGCCTGCAGATGCGTCTTCTGCGCGAGCAGCATCGTCGCCCGGGGATGGCCGCCACCGAGCTCGAGCAGGCGGTCGAGTGCGTCCGTGTCGACCGTGCAGGCGTCCGCGGCGAATCGATCGAGCAGGCCCTTCCGCCACGCGTCCCCCGAGATCGGGCGGAGCTCGTAGAGCGAGCCGAAGTGGGCGAACGCCTGTCTCGCCTGGCCGAAGAGGTCGCGCAGGATGTGCTCGTAGCTGCCCGCAAAGAGGAAGCTGACGTCACGCGAGCGCTGGAAGGTCGCGCGCATCCGTTTCGTCAGGGCGTCCGGGTCGCCGTAGGGCTTGCGCGGATTCGCGATCTCCTGGAACTCGTCGATGAAGAGGATCACGTGCTTTCCGTCCTGCTCCGCGATTCGCTGCGGCAGCCCGAGCGCGTAGTCGAGGTATCGCTCCGGGTCGCGATCGGCGAGGCCGGGCTTGAACGCGATCTCGAGCTCGTCGCCGAGCTCGTCCTGCGCCTTGAGGACGACAGTCGTACCGGCCGCGTCCGCGACGAGCCTCCCCGCCTCGCGAGCGCGGTGGAGGATTCGGTGCAGGCGCGGCCGGTTCGCGATCGTCGCCGAAACGAGGGCCTCGGCGAACTGCGCCGTGTTCGCGATCCGGAAGAGGTCGAGCGCGGCGACGTAGTAGCCCCCGTTCTTCGCCCGGGCCAGTGCCGCCTCGCACACGCTCGTCTTGCCGGTGCGTCGCGGCCCGGCGACGACGAGGTGGGCGCCGGCCATCAACGTCGTCGCGATCTCGCGGACGTCGTCGGCCCGGCCGATGAGGAGGCTCGCCGGGAGCGGCAGGTCGGTCGGAAAGAGATCGGCGCTCTGCGCTCGAGCCATAGCCGATCGTACTACTCAGGACGTAGTATCGAACTACATCAGGCGACGATCTTAGATACTACATTGTATGTAGTAAGACGCTACATCGCTTGCTGGAGAACAGAGTTTAGACTACGCAGGCTGTGGCCCGCATCGCCTCGACCGTGCTCGTGGTTGCCCTGCTCGCGGCCACGGCGACTGCCTTCGCGCTCACCGAGGGGCTGAAGCTCGAGCCCAGTCCGATCCTCGGCACGCGGGTCGACGAGATCTTTTCGCCCACGTGCGGCTGTGACAGGGCCACTGCGACGATCTCTTTCCGGCTCCGAAAGGCCGGCCGGGTCGACATCGCCCTCCTGAACGGCGACGACGAGGTCGTTGCGACCCCGACGAGAGGGCAGAGATTCGCACGGGGCAGGGTCGTCGTCCGGTGGGACGGCCGTGACGCCGCCGGTCGGCCGCTCCCCGAGGGGTCGTACCGACCCCGTGTTCACCTGCGTGAGGAACGTCGGACGATCGTGCTCCCCAATCCGATCGAGATCGACACGACCGGGCCCGCGATCGAGGCCACGGCCGTCGCACCGCGCGTCTTCTCTCCGGACGGCGACCGTCGCGCCGACAGGATCGTCGTCACCTACCGCCTCAGCGAGCCGGCGAAGGCGCTTCTCCTCGTCGCGGGGAAGCAGCGCGTCGAGACGCGCTTCCCGCGCGAGCGCGACAGGCTCTCCTGGTACGGGCGGGTCGGCGGGCGCGCAGTTCGGCCGGGGCCGAAGGCACTCGCGCTCCAGGCCCGTGACCCGGCCGGGAATCTCGGCGAGGTCGTGCGTCTTCCGACCGTCTCGGTGCGCTTCGTAGCGCTCGGGCGGACCCGCGTCTCGGTCGCGGCCGGCGCGCGCTTCGCGATCCGCGTCTCGGCGGATGCGCGGACGGTGCGCTGGCGGCTCGGCTCGCGGAGCGGCACGGCTCGACCCGGCACGCTCCGCCTGCGGGCTCCGACTCAGGCGGGTCGCTTCACGCTCACGGTCACGGCGAACGGGTATGCGACACGCGCGGCCGTGTTCGTTCGAAAGCCGCAGTCGTGATCGAGCTCGCGCGGCTCGCCGGCCCGTTGGCCTGCCTCGGACTGGCGCTGCTGCTCGTGGCGCCCCGCCGCGATCTCCGCCTCGGAGGACTTGTCGCCTGGATGGTCGGCTCGGCCGGCCTCGCCGTCTACCTGGCCCCGTCGGGGCGAACGGGGCTGCTGGTCGCGGCCGCGGTCGGCGGAGTCGCGCTCGGGGCCGGTGGCGCCGCGCTCCTGCTCCGGCGGCCGTGGCTGCTCGCGCTGGCGACGCTCGCTTGTGTCCCCGTCCGGATCCCGGTCGAGGTCGGCGGCGACGATGCGAACTTACTCCTGCCGCTCTACGCCGTCGTGGCCGCGGCTGCGTTGGCGCTCGGCTGGCAGCTCCTGCGGGGTGAACCGCGGGCGCGGGAGCTCGGCCCCGTCGCGTTGCCGCTCGCCGCGTTCATCGCCTGGACGGGGCTATCGCTTCTCTGGACGGACGATCTCCGCCAGGGCGCAATCTTCCTGCTCGCCTTCCTGCTCCCGTTCGGCCTGCTCGCGGTCGCCTTCGCGCGGCTCCCGTGGAGTCGCCGCGGCCTCGTCGCCCTCTACGGCCTGCTGCTCGCCACGGCCCTCGTCTATGCGGCGATCGGCCTCTTCCAGTGGGTGACGCGAGACGTCTTCTGGAACCCGACGGTGATCGTGGGCAACGCCTACGCCCCGTTCTACCGTGTCAACTCGGTCTTCTACGACCCGTCGATCTACGGGCGCTACCTCGTGGTCGCGATTCTGGCCACGCTCGCTCTCGTCCTCTGCGGCCTCCGCCAGCGGCTGCTCGTCGCCGGGATCGCCGCCACGGCCGCGCTCTGGGTCGGGTTGCTCTTCTCGTTCTCCCAGTCGAGCTTCGCGGCGCTGATCGCCGGCGTGCTCGTGGCCGCGACGGCGGTCTGGCGCTGGCGGGCGGCGATCGCGCTCGCGCTCGTGGCGCTCGTTCTCCTCAGCGTCGGCTTCGCCACCCCGCAGGTCCGGCACGAGCTCCTGCAGGAATCGCGGGCGGGGCTGAACAACGCGACGAGCGGTCGGGCGAGCCTCGTCTCGAACGGGATCCGGATCGCGGCGGATCATCCGGTCGCCGGAGTCGGGGTCGGCGGCTTCAAGCTCGCTTTCGCCGAGCGCACGGGGCTGAAAGGCCGCGAGCCTCGGAAAGCGGCGTCGCATTCGACGCCGGTGACGGTTGCGGCCGAGACAGGGCTTCCCGGGTTGCTCCTGCTCGGCTGGCTCGGCTTCGCCGGGCTGGCAGCCGTCTTGCGCGGGGCACACGCGAGCACTGCCGGACGCGCGGCGCTCGCCGTGGGGCTTACGCTTGGCGCGATCGCCGTGCACAGCCTCTTCTACAACGCGCTCTTCGAGGACCCGACGACCTGGGCGCTGCTCGGCCTCGCCGCGCTCACGCTCGCGCGCCGTCAGGGGGAGAGCGCTTGATCGAGGGCTGGAAGCGGGTGCTCGTGCTCGCCCCGCACACTGACGACGGCGAGTTCGGCTGCGGCGGGACGATGGCGCGGATGGTCGAAGCAGGCGTCGAGGTGCACTACGTCGCCTTCTCGATTGCGACTCGCTCGCTCCCGGAGGGGTTCGCGCCCGACACGCTCGCGCGCGAGGTGCGGGAGGCGACGGCCGAGCTCGGGATCCCGGAGTCGCAGCTGACCGTCCACGACTTCGACGTTCGCACCTTCCCCGACCGGCGCCAGGACATCCTCGAGCTCCTCGTCGCGCTCTGGGAGGAGCTGCGCCCGGATGCCGTCTTCCAGCCGTCGCATCACGACGTCCACCAGGATCACCAGACGATCGCGCAGGAGGGCCTACGGGCCTTCAAGCGGACGACCGTGCTCGGATACGAGATCCCGTGGAACAACTTCGACTTCTCCTACGGCGCCTACGTGGCGCTCGACAAGCCGCACGTGGAGCGGAAGGTGGCAGCGCTCGACCGCTACGCCTCGCAGCAACACCGCCGCTACGCAAACGGCGAGTACGTCTGGAACCTGGCGCGCGTGCACGGGATCAACGTCAACCGTGAGTACGCCGAGGTGTTCCAGGTCTATCGGATCGTTGCGTAACCTCTGGGCGCATGAGCGTCGTTCGAAAGCTCCCTCTCGTGCAGGTGCAGCCGATCCGATCTGCCGAGTGGCTGTACGCAGCGAAGCGGGCGCGCCAGCTCCTGGCTCAGCCTCGTCTGGATGGGAGCCGAGGGAACGATCGGGGTCGCCACCGGCGTGCTCGCCGCGGTCTCGATCCGCGAAGGCCTCGCCAGTTGGCGCGGCGAGGGCTCCTGCGCGCGTTGCTAGCCGGGGTGGGCTGATGGGCGTCGGCCACAACCACGCCCACAGCGGCAAGAGCAGCAGCGCCCGCGCCCTGGCGCTGACGCTGGTGTTGACGGCCACGTACACCGTCGCAGAGGTGATCGGCGGCGTCCTGACCGGCAGCCTCGCACTCCTCGCGGACGCGGGTCACATGCTCTCGGACACGGGCTCGATCGCCGTCGCCCTCGTCGCGATCTGGCTGGCCCGGCGGCCGGCCACTGCGCAGCGGAGCTTCGGCTTCAAGCGGGCGGAGATTCTCGCGGCGCTCTTCAACGGGGTCACGCTGGTCGCGATCTCGATCTGGATCTTCATCGAGGCGATCGACCGGTTCGCGGATCCTCCCGTCGTTCTCGGGGGGTGGGTGCTCGCGATCGCCCTCGGCGGCGTCGCGATCAACTTGGCGGGGGCTCTGATCCTCGCGCGCAGCGACCGCGACAGCCTCAACGTCCGAGCAGCGCTACGTCACCTCGTCGCCGACCTCCTCGGTTCGCTCGGAGTGATCGTGGCGGCGATCGTGATCCTCGCGACCGGTTGGGTCTACGCGGATCCGCTGATCAGCGTCGTGATTGGAATCCTCGTAGCCGTCAGTTCGTGGAGCGTGCTCCGGGAATCGGTCTCGATCCTCCTCGAGGCGACGCCGAGCGGGATCGACGCAGAGGCCGTCGAGCTGAAGATGCTCTCGGTCGACGGGGTCACGAACATCCACGACCTCCACATCTGGACGATCACCTCTGGCTTCCCGGCGCTCTCGGCCCACGTCCTCGTGGAGGGAGGGGAGGACTGTCACGGGAAGCGCCGGGAGCTCGAGCGCGTGCTCGAGTCCGAGTTCCACCTCGATCACACGACGCTCCAGGTCGACCACGCCACCGAGCAGTTGCTCCACATCGCCAGCCGGGATCGACCGTGAGGTCGTCCGATCGCAGCCGGCAGGATTGCGGCTCGGCAAGGCCGGGGAAACGTGAATCGACACCGACGCAAAAGGAGATTCCATGAGCATCATCACGATCCTGATCATCGTCGTGCTCGTCCTGCTGATCCTCGGCTTTTTCGGCCGCGGGCGGATGGGCCGCTGAAGCCCTAGCGCGACGCAGCGACGACGTAGGTGAATCGGTAGCGGAGCGCGAGCCGGGCGGGGGGCCCGGCGCGCTCCAGCGCCACCAGCGCCTTGCCGAGAGGTCCCGGCAAGGCGCGGCGTTGCGGGACGAAGAAGGGACGGATCGCGACCTGCGTGAAGCCCGCCTCGCGTAGCTCCTCACGTACCGTGTTCAGCGCATACTGCCGCGGATTGAGGTCGAAGACGAGCTTGCCTGTCGTGTAGCCGGCGACGTGACGGAAGAAGGCGGTTCGGTCGACGGCGTAGTAGATCGCCCGGAAGCAGGTCGTCGCTTCGACCGGCCGGTCGGGCGCGTAGGCGTTGAGGTCGCCGAGCTCGGCCTCGACGCCATTCTTCCTCGCCTCCTCGACCATCGCGGGCGTCGAATCGACGCCGAGGTAGCGGAGGCCGCGTCGCTCGAGGTGCGGCGCGAGGCCGCCGTCCCCGCAGGCGAGGTCGAGGACGGTCTCACCGGTAGCGAGCGGCGACCCCAGCTCCGCGATCAGCTTCGCGCGATGCGCGAGGTAGGCGGCCGAGTCGGCGTACTGGGTCGCGGACCAATCCGCGGCCGTGCGGTCGTACTTCGAGCTCACAGAGCCCTGAGCCGTTCCGGGTGCTTCCGCAGGAAGCGGAGCATCCCACGCATGTGCCACAGGGTGTGCCGGGAGAAGAACCGCTTGTCGATCACGGCCGCGTAGTCGTGTGTGACGACCGCGTTCGGGACGAGCCAGCGCTCCCAGCCGGCCTGCGCCGCCCGGTAGGCGACGTCGATGTCCTCGACGTAATGGCGGTAGCCCGCATCCCAGCCCCCGAGCTCGTCGAGCATCGTCCGGCGCATCAGGAGGCAGGCGCCGCCGAGCAGCCAGTCGCCCTGCACCGGCGCGGTCGGCCTCGTGGCGTAGTGCGGCTGCTCGTAGGGGGGTCGGAGCAGCCGGAGCGGCGTTCGCCGCCACAGCGTCCCGAGGACGGTCGGGAAACGACGGAGGCTCGGCTGCCAGCGCCCATCCGGCCAGAAGACGAGCGGGCCGACGAGGCCCGCGCGGGGGTGAGCGTCGGCGAAGTCGACGAGCGTGGCGATCGCCCCGGGCTCGGGAACGGCATCAGGGTTCGCGAGGAGGACGTACGCGCCCGAGGTCGCCGCGATCCCGGCGTTGATGTTCGCGGCGAAGGGAAGCGGGCGCTCGTTCTGGATCACCCGCACTCCCTCGGGCGGCCGCTCGGGGAGGTTCGCGATCACGAGCGTCTCGTCGACCTGCGGCTGGAGTGCCGGGAGCGACCGCGCGAGCTCCGCCGCGTGCCCGTGCGAGACGACGACCGCCGAGACTTTCACCGCAGCACGTCCTGGTAGACCTCGAGGGTTCGGCGGGCGGAGGCCTCCCACGAGAAGAGTCTGGCCCGCTGGAGACCGGCGGCGACGCGGGCTTCGCGCTGCGCGAGCGCGCGACCGATCGCGTCGCCGAGGTCGCTCTCGCTCGCATAGATCGGCGCGTCGCCTCCGACCTCGCGGAGCGCGGGCTCGTCGACCGCGACGACAGGCGTCCCGGAGGCCATCGCTTCCAGCACCGGCAGGCCGAATCCCTCGTAGCGCGAGGTCTGGAGGAGGACTGCGGCGCCGCGATACAGGCCGGCGAGCTCGTCCTGCTCGACGTATCCGGTCACGCGCGCGCCTCCTCGCTCGAGCTCGCGCGCGAGCTCCGGATCCTTCGACGGGCCTGCGACGACGAGCGGGAGACCGGCCGCGGTCGCGGCGGCGAGCGCGACGAGCGGGTTCTTCCGTGCCTGCACCGCTCCGACGAGGAGCGCGTAGTCGTGCGCGCCCGGCCCCGGCGAGAACGCGGGGTCGACGCCGTTCGGAGTGACGACGATCCGCTCGTCGAGGACGTCGTAGAGCGTGCGCAGGTCGCGGCGCGTGCGCTCGGAGACGGTGAGCACACGCTCGGCCTTCCGCGCGGCGCGTGGGACCATCGTCGTGAAGACGGCACGGTCCTTTGCGCCCATCAGCGACGGATCGATCTCGAAGGAGAGGTCGTGGATCGTGACGACGGCCGGGCAGGGGAGTCGGAGCGGGAGCACGTGCTGGAAGTGCCCGAGATCGGCACGGACGCGACGCAGGAGGCGCGGCAGCGTCCAGGCCATCCGCAGCTCCTGGGACGACGTCAGAAGCTCGATCGGCTCGATCCCGGCCGGGATGAGGTCGGGTCGGCGGGACACGGCCGCGATCCTGATCCCTGCGCCTGGCGCGAGCGGGGCGAGGGCGCGGAGGAGGTTGAGCACGTACGTCTCGTCGCCCGTGCGGCGGCGGCCGAGCACGTCCGCGTCGACGACCACGAGCTTCACGCGATCTCCTCCCACGCGGCGACCGCGGCGGCTGCGACGCTGTCCCAGGTGTACTCGCCGGCCCGGGCGAGCCCGAGTTCGCGAAGCTCTGCGCGGCGGCGGATCGCCTCGTGCAGCCCCGCGGCGATCGCGTCGGGGTCGAGCGGGTCGACGAGCACGGCTGCGCCGCCCGCGATCTCCGCGGTCGCGCCCGTCGAGCTCGTGACGACCGGTGTGCCGGACGCCATCGCCTCGAGGACGGGAATCCCGAAGCCCTCGTACAACGAGGGGTAGGCGAAGCAGAGCGCGCCGCGGTAGAGGCGTGCGAGCTCGTCGTCGTCGACGGCACCGACCCAGCTCTCGCTCGACACACCGCCCCAGCCCTCCGCGCCGACGACGCGGAGCTCGAGCCCGGCGATCCGGGCGGCCTCGGCGATCCGGTCGAAGTTCTTGCGCGGCTCGAGGGTGCTCACGGCGAGCACGTACTCGCCCTCGGCGGCGGGACCGTGCGGCGTGAAGCGCGCGTCGACGGCGTTCCCGATCACGCGCACGCGCTCTGCAGGGACCCGGAGGAGCTCCACGGTCTCCTGCTTCGTGAACTCGGAGACGGCGAGCACACGGGTCGCGGCGCGCGCCACCGGCCCGATCGCCAGTCGCCCGCTCGTGCGGTGCCAGCGAGGGAAGAGGTTTGGATGGCGGACGAGGCCGAGGTCGTGGATCGTGACCGTGAACGGGACGGGCGAGCGGAGCGGGCCGCGAAAGGTCGTGCAGTGGAGGACGTCGAGGCCGCGGGCGGCGAGCGGGAGTCCGCCGAAGTACCAGCCCGTGTCGCGTGCGACCGAGGCGAGCCGGCCGGCGCCGCCGAAGGCGAGCTGTGTGACCTCGACCTCGTCGCGGCGGCCGAGCGCGCCGAGGAGGCCGTTGACGTGGCGAGCCGTGCCCGCGCCCGTCTGGCGGAGCGGCGAAACGTCGACGCCGACCTTCATGCCGCCGCCTCCTCGTACGCGGCCAGGAACGTCTCGCCGACGGATCGCCACGAGAACCTCGCCGCGTGTGCCAGCCCGCGCGCGACGAGCTCGTCGCG
>Ga0136611_10000128_pt1 | contig 43578 bp, 40 predicted proteins | sample AntDrymUQ2232306_2_FD_106645 | JGI IMG/M metagenome (GOLD analysis project Ga0136611, IMG submission 106645) | Polar desert sand microbial communities from Dry Valleys, Antarctica - metaG UQ223 (23.06) | ecosystem: Environmental > Terrestrial > Soil > Desert | place: Antarctica: Dry Valley... | reverse complement strand
GCGCAGCGAGTCCACGGCGATGAGCGGCCCGTCTTCGCCGCCAATGCGCAGCGTGCGGCCTGCCCACTCACGCTCGGCTAGTCCGGCTACGTCGCCGATCACGATGTTGGGTCGCAGGCGGCGACCGTCTTCGCCAAACGCCTCAATGGCGCCGTCGGTGGCGACCAGCAGCGGCAGCACGTCGAACCGCTCGAGGCCATCGTACGCTACCAGCATGGCGCCGGCGCCGGCCGCGTCGTGGACGGCCTTAGCGGTGGTGGGGTCATTCCAGCGGAGGCCGTCTACACGCGCAACGCCATCATCACCAAGAGCCGCGCGAAGTGCCAGCAACCGGGGATGGGTGCGTGAGGTGATGATGCGCCCTCCAGGCCCGCGGACGTGGATCAGGCGGTCACCGGAGATGCCGTCGGATACAAGAGCGGCTTCCTCCAACGACTCGCCTTTCATGGACTTCACCGGATAGCGCCAGAGCTGCTGGACGAACATGTGGGGGTGCCTTCACTCTACTGAGGGGCGTCAACCGAGCAAGCGATCCCAAACGCACCCGCCGGGGAAAGAGAGGACTTGCGTAGTGGCGAAAGGAGTGCAAGGATGTGCGGCATGACTGCATTTGCGCCCACTCGGTCAGGCATCAGCCGGCGATCCCTCCTGACAGCGGCGGCCACCCTGGCGGGCGGCGGTGCGCTGACGGCATGCGGGATGGCCAGCGGGACACCGGCTCCCAAGGATGGGACGTCAACCCGAGCAAAGGGTGGGAAGGCCGTGTTTATGGCGACGGGAGACGCCGAGCGCTTCCAGATACGTGACGGGCTGATGCCACTGCTGGAAGAGACGACAGGCGTGAAGGGGGAATGGATCCATCACGCGGGAGCGGCGTATTACGACAAGCTGTTCTCCATGATGGCGTCCGACACCGCGCCTGATCTGTTCCTTTTTGCGCCAAGCTACTTTGCCGAGCTTGTGACCAGTACCCGGCTGCGAAATGTGACGCCGCTGATAAAGCGAGACAAGTATGACTTGTCAGACTTTCCAGAGAAGGCGATTGTGCAGTACACCTGGCAAGGGAACCAGTTTGGCTTCCCGCAGGATTTCCCAACGCGGTCGCTGTTCTACAACGTTGAGTTGTTCCGCCGCGCGGGGCTGGCGTTGCCGCCGGGAGACTATGGGTTCAACCCCACAGTATGGAACTGGCAGCGTTTTCAGGAGGCGGCGCGCAAGCTGACGACGGGCGATCCCGAGGCGGGCGGAACGTATGGTTGGAATACGCAGTACGCGTGGCGCCAGTACTCTGGCTGGGTGTTCACCAATGGGGCGGAGGTCTTCAACAAGGAGATGACCGAATGCACCATCACCGACGCGAAGCCAGTGGAGGCGCTCCAACTGCTGCCTGACATGGTCCACCGGCACAAGGTGGCGCCAACGCGCCAGGTAACGCAGCGGGAGAATTATGAAACGCTGTTCACAAGTGGCCGGGTGGGCATGGTGGAGTCTTTGCCAGGAGCGATCAACAGGTACCGCGCGGTGCAGGGCTTCAGCTTTGACGTGACGCCGCTGCCGCCAGGTGGGACAAGCGGCGGCGCCAAGGCTGCTACCGGCGGGGGCAGCGGGTACGGCATGTTTGGTGGGACCAAGAACGTGGACGCCGCGTGGGAGTTCTTCAAGTTCATTGAAGGGCCGGAAGCGCAACTTGCCCACGCGCGCGGCGGTGCAACGTACCCTTCCCGCAAATCCATTCAGGTACACCCGGAAGTTGCGGTGGCGGGGCGGCCGCCGGAGCACTTCAAGATGTTTGTGGAGGGACAGAAGTACGTGCGGCTGGACCCGCAGACATCAAACTGGCGCGAGATTGAGGCGGCGATTGACAAGGAGTTGGTGCCGCTGTGGGATGGCGAGCGTTCCGCGCGTGAAGCTGCGGCGGCGGTGAAGCGCGTGGTGGATCCGCTGCTCAAGGCGGCGGAGGCGCGCAAGCCGCGCGATTAACGAGGGTAGGGGATACGGGGTTAACCGCACGCGGCGGCGCGCTCTAAGAGGAGGGTGCGCTCGCGGGTGTTCTGCGTAAGTGAGGCGGCGCGCTCGAACTCGACGCCGGCTTCAGGGAGGCGGCCGAGTTTGAAAAGGAGGTCACCCCGCACGCTGGGTAGGAGGTGGTAGTCCTTGAGAGACGGCTCGGCGGTCAGCGCATCCACGATTGCCAGGCCGGCGGCGGGACCGGACGCCATGGCGACGGCGACGGCGCGGTTGAGCTCCACGATGGGTGATGGGACGGACTGGGCGAGCGCATCATAGAGTGACACGATGCGCAGCCAGTCTGTTTCTGCGGCGGTGCGTGCCCGCGCGTGACAGGCGGTGATGGCGGCCTGTAGGGCGTATGGACCTTGTGCGCCGCCCAGTTGCCCGGCGCGATCCAGCGCTGCGAGGCCGCGGTGGATGAGCAACTGGTCCCAGCGTCCGCGGTTTTGCTCCAGGAGCAGGATTGGCTCGCCCGATGGGCTGGTGCGCGCGCCCAGGCGCTATGCCTGGATCTCCATCAGCGCGACGAGGCCGTGGACTTCTGGCTCGGTGGGCGTCAACTCCGCCAGGATCCCGCCGAGACGGAGGGCATCCTGGCAGAGCGCGGGTCGCACCCAATCATCACCGGCGGTGGCGGTGTAGCCCTCATTAAAGATGAGGTGGATCACTTCCAGCACCGATGCGAGACGGGCGGCGCGCTCGGTCTTGGGTGGGACCTCAAATGGGACGTGGGCTTCGGCAAGGGTCCGTTTGGCGCGCACGATGCGCTGGGCGACGGTTGGCGCCGGGGCGAGGAAGGCGCGCGCGATTTCTTCGGTGGTCAGGCCACCAAGTAGGCGGAGGGTGAGCGCAACGCGCGCCTCGGTGGAGAGGACGGGTGGCAGGAGATGAACACCAGGCCTAGGAGATCGATCGCGCGATGTTTGGCGGTGCCCATGAGCCAAGCGCCTGGATTGCGCGGGACGCCTGACTCGGGCCACTGATCGAGTGCAGCGACCAGCGCGTCCTAGGCCAGATCTTCGGCAAGTCCGACGTCGCGCACTATGCGCGCGAGACCGGCGATGAGCCGGGCCGACTCGATTCTCCAGACGGCGTCGATGGCGCTGTAGGTTGCGGCGGCGGGGGTCACAGGAGGGGATCAGACCATCTACGTCAGGGGAACGGCAAGATGGCGATGCGCCGCGACTGGGGCTTGGGGAATGACAGGACGTGCCCCAGATTACCGCTTGACAGACTACTGTGGTACGTGTATTCTCCTTGTTAGCTAATTAGCTAGTTGGGAAAATACGAGCTGACGAACGATCAATTGAGCATCACACTGACGGCGCTTGCGGACCCTACCCGGCGAGCGATCCTGGCGCGGCTTGCGCTGGGAGATGCGACGGTCAACGAGCTGGCTGAGCCGATCAAGCTGAAGCTGCCCACCGTTTCCAAGCACCTGAAGGTGCTACAACGCGCCGGACTGGTGGCGCAGGGACGGAAGGCGCAGTGGAGGCCGTGCCGGCTTGAGGCGGCGCCCCTGCGAGAGGTGGCGGGCTGGCTGGAGGATTATCGCCGCTTCTGGGAAGAAAGCTACGAGCGCCTGGACGAGTACCTGGAAGAGCTGAAACAAGCAGAATTGCAAAAACAGGAGAAAGAAAATGACCACGCAGAGTAGCCCGACCAAGACACTTACCGTCACCACGCCGTCGGATACGGAGGTTGTGCTGACGCGCGTCTTCAACGCGCCGCGCACTCTCGTGTTTGACGCGCATACCAAGCCTGAGCATGTGAAGCGCTGGTTTGGACTGCGAGGCTCCACGGTGCCGGTCTGCGACATCGACTTCCGCGTTGGTGGAGCGTATCGCTTCGTCTTGCGTGAGGCTGACGGCAGCGAAATGCCGATCAGGGGTATCTACCGCGAGATTGTGGCGCCCGAGCGGCTGGTCTACACGGAGATCTTTGAGCAATTTGAAGAGATTGGGGGCGTACCGCTTGTGAATATCACCTTGGAGGAGCGCGACGGCAAGACAACGCTGACGAGCACGACCCTCTATGACTCCAAGGAGATCCGCGACGCCGTTATCGGGTCTGGGATGGAGGAAGGCGCGGCCGAAACGTATGACCGGCTGGCCGAGCTACTCGAAACGATGGCGTAGACGCTGTCGGGGAGAAGCCATCCTAAAGCGTGGACCAGGTCGACGGTCTTTGAGACCGTCGACCTGGTCTTTGTTTGAAATTCGGGCACGTTGGAGAAGTAGGGCGAGAGGGGCTGTGAGGCGGTAGGATCGTGCCGGACTGGAGGGGGTATATGACTACCTCGGCGGCGATGCAGGCACCACAGGGGGCACAGGCACGGCCCAACATCATCTTCATCATTACGGACCAGCAGCGCTATGACACGATCGGCGCGCTGGGGTTCCCCTACATGGACACGCCCAACCTGGACCGGCTGGCGCGCGAGGGGGTGACGTTCACCAATTGTTTTGTGGCGGGGGCATCGTGCGCGCCGTCGCGGGCGAGTCTGTTTTCTGGGTACTACCCGCACACGGCGGGAGTGATGCGCAACGCGGATTCGTGGCGCAGCAGCTGGGTACAGCAGCTAGCAGCGTCTGGCTATCACTGCGTGAACGTGGGCAAAATGCACACGTATCCCTTTGAGGCGCCCAGCGGATTTCACGAGCGGTTTGTCGTGGAGAACAAGGACCGCTACCTGGAGGGGCGGTACTTCTTTGATCGGTGGGACATGGCGTTCCAGGCGAACGGGCTGGAGAAGCCGGGGCGGGTGTTGTACCGGGAGCTGCCGGACTACAACGAGCGGCTGGGAGCGATTGAGTGGGACCTGACCGGGATGCCGGAGCATCTACACCCGGACGTGTTTGTGGGGCAGCTTGCAACGTGGTGGGTGGAGAAGAAGCCGCAGACGCAGCCTCTCTTCTTACAGGTAGGCTTTCCAGGGCCGCACCCACCGTATGACCCGCCGCTGCGGTACATCAAGCCGTATCTCCAGAAGGAGATCCCGGTGCCGGATGTGACGGCGAAGGAGCTGGAGGGGCTGCCGCCGGCGTTGAAGGAGCTGCGAGTCCATAACACGGAGATAGACCATGATTCGATCGCGTGGTCGCTGGATCCATCCAAGGAGCAACTGCGACGGTTGCGGGCGCACTACCTGGCGAACGTGACGCTCATAGATGAGCAAGTGGGGGCGCAGCTTGGGGCGCTGGAGCGGCAGGGGTACTTGGAGAACGCGGTGGTGATCTTCACGTCTGACCACGGGGATTGCCTGGGCGATCACGGTCAGATCCAGAAGTGGACGATGCATGACTGCATCACGCGAGTGCCGTTCATTGCGTGGAGTCCCAACCGGTTTGGCGGCGGGCGGCGCGAGGAGGGGTTGTGGCAGCAGATGGATGTAGCGCCGGCGCTGATGGAGCTCGCGGGTGTCCAGACGCCGGACGACTGGGAGGCGGTCTCTCTGCTACCTGCGCTGCGCGGGGACGTACACGGCGCGGGGCGGGAGCAGGTGTTCTGCGAGCAGGCGGGGGACAACATCCTGACCGGCACGGAACTGATGACGATGGTGCGCACGCGCGAATGGAAGCTGGTGCATTACGTCGATCAGGCGGAGGGTGAGCTGTACGACCTTGAGGCGGACCCGGAAGAGCGCGTGAATCTCTGGGACACGGCGAAGCGCGCCGGGAAGAAGCGCGAGCTGCTGGAGACGCTGATGAGCTGGCGCCTGCATAGCGGGCTTAGGCCGCGGCGAACGGGGTTAGTGGTGAGCTAGCGCCGTTGTGCACGATGCGCTTGAAGGACCGCCTGCGGCCCACATGCTGGCGCTTGGCATCGAGCCGGAAGAACAATCGACGCTTCGCTCGGAACACGGCTCGCTTCAGGGGACGTAGAGTTCTTCGATGTCTGGCCAGCGCTTGCCTCCTTTGAGGAGCATGCGGGTGAATCCGTTGCGTATGCGGCGATCTTCACGCCGGTCAGACGTGGCGTCCGTCTTTTTCTCGTAGCGCATGACGTGGTCCAGGATGCGCTGGGTCAGATCGAAGCGCGTCTCTGCCAGGGTGGGGTCGGTGTAGCGGTTGTCTAGCTCGTCGGGATCGGCGTTGCGGTCGTAGAGCTCGCCTTCCTGATCGCGGCCGTAGTAGACGAGGCGGAAGGTTGGCGTGCGTATGGCGTGGATCATGGGGATGGGGCCGGAGCGCGCCCACTCGCAGACGACGGCGTCTTTGCCCGGTGAGGCGCCGCTGGCCACGGGGCGCAGGTCTTGGCCCTCTATGCCGGGCGGGAGGGGGAGGTCCATGAGGCCGGCGAGCGTAGGATAGAGGTCTACGCTCTCCACGAGCTGGCGCGACTCGGTGCCGGCTGGACAATCCGGATAGGCAAGTAGGAACGGGATGCGGTGGATTGATTCGTAGATGCCAAAGTTCTTCTGCATCAGGCCGTGCTCACCGGCAAAGTCGCCGTGATCGGCGACGTAGCAGATGACGGTGTTCTCCAACTCGCCCGTTTCGCGTAGATGGTCGAGGACGCGACCGATTTGCTCGTCGATGATTGATACAAGCGCGTAATAGTGGGATAGGTGGCGGCGCAGCTCCGCCTCGTCCTGGGAAACGAACGGGTAGCCGCGATGCTTTGCGGTGTGCTGGCGCTGGAAGGCGGGCTTACCAGCGAAGTGGCGTTCAAAGAGGTCTCGCGCGCTGGTGGGGATGTCCACGTCCTCGGGCGCGTACATTCCGGCACGCTCGGTGGAGGGTGAGAGCGGCGCGTGGGGGCGCTGGAAGGTCATCTGGAGAAAGAAGGGGCGGCGTCTATCGCGCTGTTGGAGGAAGGCGAGTGACTCGTTACCGGTCCAGACTTCCACTGAATGCTCGTGCGGGATCTGGCTGACGAACCATTGCGTGGCCTTACCGGGGTGTCCCGCCGGGAGCGTGCCGAAATCGTAGCGATCCGCGAGACCGTTTTTGTGGAGGTAGTTGAAGTAGTGATTGGTGAGTGGGTCGGCGCGGTCGGCATCGGCGAGATCGCAGTAGCGGAGGTGCTCAAACCCTTCTTCGTCCCAGGCGCGAATCATGTGCGCCTTGCCAACCAGGGCGGTCTGGTAGCCGTGGCGGCGGGCCAGGGCGCTGAGCGTGCTGGAGTTGCGCTCTGGGTACTCAAAGCCGGTGTTGCCAAGATGTCGGTGGGTATGCGGGTACTGGCCGGTGATGAAGCTGATGCGTGAAGGTGCGCAGATGGGGTTGTTGCAGAATGCCTGGGTGAAGCGGAAGCCGCGCGCCGCGAGAGAGTCTAGGTAGGGCGTGCGCACGTGGCGGCCGGCGTGGCCCATACAGGCGGCGTTGTGCTGGTCGCTCATCAGCCAGAGCACGTTGGGGCGCGGAGTGGATTCGGGTTGCGGTGCGGGTGCTTGTATCACGGGAGTCTCTGGAGGCTTTGAGGGCTAACGTAGACATAGTAGGCGCTCAGATCTGCGGGAGAGTCGCCCTCGATGCTGTCGACAGCAGAAGGGGTGGCAAACCACGTTTCCAGGTGGGTTGGACCGGCGGGTAGAGTCAGGGTGAAGACGGCCGCGGAGGCGCCGGCGTCGAGGGGTGTTGCTGCTTCCTGCCCGGCGATGCGGATGCGGACTTCGCTGATGGGAATGGCGCGGCCGCCGCCGTAGCCGCCTTCGGAAACCGCCAGGGTGTGGTTGTAGGGTTTGAGGTCGCCGGGGATGCCGGCGGCAAGGGGGAGGTCAGCTTCACGCGGCCAGCGGCGCAGCTCAAAACGGTAGGCGCCGGGATGGAGGACGTCCACCTCCCAGTAGCCGGTGTGCGCGGGGCCGCCGCGTACCTGAGCCTGGTTCCAGACGCAGCGCACATCGTCGCCTTGCTGATCGGGACCGATGGGTGCTTCGTTGGAGGGGTCGCGACGCCAGTCGTGGGCTGTGAGGGTCACGGGCGAGGGGCCATCGCCGCCGATGGGGATGGGGATCTCTTCACCGGTGCGAGGTGAGACGAGGTTCCACCAACGCTCGTAATCAGCGCGCAGTCGTTCGACGATGGCTGGGTGCTCGGGCGCGAGATCGTGGCGTTGCTCGGGATCTGAGGTGAGGTCGTAGAGAGCGCGGCCGTTGATGAGGCGCCACTCGTGGCCGTCCTCCTGGCGCAACACGCAGGACTGGCGCCACTTGACGGGGTGGAGCAGGCGCTGGGAATCGGTGACGATGGCGCGATCGGACAGCGTTGCGGGAAGCGCGTCCACACCCTTCAGGAGAGGCGCGAGCGAGCGACCGTGGAAGGCATTCTCTTCGTAAGACACGCCGCACAGATCCAGGAGGGTGGGCGCGATGTCTACGTTGGCGGTGAGTTGGGGGAGATCCCTTCCTTCGGAGTGACCGCGATTGGGGCCGCCGGAGAGATCACTGGGGAGACCACCTGCAGGCCAGTGGAGGAAGAAGGGGACGCGATGGCCGCCATCGTAGGGAGTGTTCTTGCCGCCGCGCATGCCGGCGTTGAATCCGTGGAGGACGAAGCGTTCGCTGTCCGTGACGAGGCCACCGGCGCTGCCGTTGTCGGTCATAAAGATGAAGATGGTGTTCTCCGTCAGACCGAGGTGGCTGAGGTGTGCGCGGAGCGCGCCGACGTTGTCGTCGATGCAAGTAACCATGGCGTAGAAGCGCAGCATCTGGTCGGATTTGGGGTAGCCGAAAAAGGCCGCGGCCTCTGGATCGCGCTCTACCAGATCGCGGTAGGGCTGGAGATAGTGCTCCGGGACGATGTGGGGGATGTGTGGCGCGTTGGTGGAGACGAGGCACAAGAAGGGTTGCTTGTGGTCACGGCGCTGGATGTATTCGGCGGCGAGGCGGAACCAGACGTCTGTGCAATAGCCCTGGTATGGCTCCCAGGAGCCGTTGTGGCGGAACGTATCGTCAGCGTAGTTGTTGCCCCAGTAGTCCGGGGTGTTGCCGATTCCACCGCCGCCGTGGGTCACGACTTCCTGGAAGCCGCGATCTTCTGGCCGGTAGGGATAGGCATCTCCCAGATGCCACTTGCCAAAGAGCGCGGTGGCGTAGCCGGCGCTGGCAAACCGTTCGGCGAGGGTGCGTTCTCCCTGGCGAAGGACGGAGCGGCCGCCAATGGTGTGCCAGACGCCGGTGCTGTTGGCGTAGTGACCGGTCAGGAGGCCGGCGCGCGTGGGGGAGCAGGTGGGGCCAACATGATAGTTGGTAAGGCGGACGCTCTTGGCGTGCAGCGCGTCCAGGTGGGGCGTCCTGATGTAGGGATTGCCGTGGCAGCCCAGGTCACCGTAGCCTGGTCGTCGGTGAGGATGAAAACGACGTTGGGGCGTGAAGGGGCGTCGGTCGACACGATGCCTGCGCGGCGTGCCGGGCGCACGCGCTCAACCGTGCGGCTCACGCTTGACCTTCCAGATGATTTCCGCGGGCCAGCGTTGCGCCCATTCGGTGGCGTCGGGGTAGAAGTGGCTGACGATGCCGGCGGGCGGGCGGGGTTCCACAAGTGCCTCAATGGCGAGGTTGTTCGCGCGGAAGAGACGCACCCATTCGCTGTATGGGATCGTGAAGCTCACGGCGCCGTCACCTTCCGGTTCTGCGGAGCGGCCGAAGTACCTGCCGCGCAGGCGTTCGCCTCGCTGCTCGGCGCGGCTGCGACGGCCGCGGCTACTGCAGCCGGCGTCTTCCCAGCACATGCTGAAGAGCGGTGACGTTGAACAGAAGACCAGAATGCCTCCCGCGCGAAGCACGCGCGCCACCTCGGGCACAGTTCGTTCGGGATCACCCCAAGACATTGCGCCATGGTCTGAGAGCACCAGATCGAACACGCCGCCGGTGAAGGGGAGCTGCTCGGCGCTTCCTTGAATGAGACTGGCTGTGACGCCAGCGACTGGCAGGTTGCATCGAGCGTGGTAAAGCTGGCGCTCGGAGAGATCGACACCAGTAACGCGCGCGCCCTGCTGCGCGAGCCACACGGACCATTGCCCGCCGCCGCAGCCGAGCTCCAGCACGGCCATGTCCGTCACACTGGGAAGCAGCCGGAGCTGCGCCTCCGGGACGCGCCAGGCGCCCCACGCGTCGGGCGACTCCCCGATCCATGCACCGTGTCCGGCCTGGTAGCGGTCGCTCTCCCGGTCCCAACGTGCCCGGTTATGCCGTTCATGGTCCTTCATGGGCGACTTATCATGACCTGGCGGAGCGCAGAGCCGCAAGGATCACGGGCGGGTTGCCCAGCAGGCCCGCAATTGGTGACGTAGACGCCTACGGCTGGCGCAGCACCTTCCACTGTTCTCCGTTGCCCTTGGAGACGGTGGCTTCCTGGTAGGAGATGATGAAGGCACGGCGGACGGCGTCGGTCTGGTTGCCTTTGGAGCCGTGCCAGAGGAGCGCGCTGAAGAGGACAGCGGCGCCGGCCGGCACCGGAACGGGGATGGCCTGCTCGCGCAGGACGGCTTCTATCTCTTCGTCGTTCATAGAGAGGCGGCACTGGCCGTAGCTCTTGTTGGCGTGCTTCTGGAGTCCCCACAAGTGGCTCTTTGGGACAACCCAGAGGCAACCGTTGGCCTCGTGCGCCGCTTGGAGCGGCGCCCAGACGCTCATGCGCGTCTGGCTCTGGGACTGCTTGACGTAGTAGGCGTCGTCCTGGTGCCAGTGGCACGGGATGTCCGTGAAGGGCGGCTTGGCGATGAGCTTCACCGAATAGATGGCGATGCCGGGCTGGACGATGTCTTCGATCAGATTGAGGATGCGCCCGTCTTCAGCAAAACGCTGGCAGACGGGTGAGCGCAGACCAAGCTGGAGAATGGAGCCGGTCTCCTCGTGGTGCGAGTTGCCCTGGGCGCCAGCCGCCTCGCCGCGCTTTCGGCGCTCGGCCAGCAGTGTGCCCATGAGACTATCGATCTCCGCGTCCAGTGACTCAAGCTCGGCCTCGGGGAAGACATCCGGGACGATGACGTAGCCCAGCGCTTCGTATTCGCGGCGCTGCTCAGCGGTGAGCTTGAGCGTGGACGGCGCGCGGTTAGAGAGCGTAACGGGAGAAGCAGTGGCGACCATGAGTCCCTCCAGGCTTGAGTGTGAACGACTCGACCGGCAATAGGCAAGCGCGGGAGGCTGATTAGCTCCAGGCGACTCTTGGTGGTCGTGTGTACCCTTCCCCTCGCTCCAGGGGAAGGGGCAACGAAGGGGCCTCGATGAAGATCACGAACGTACGGGTGCTACAGCTAGAGGGCCGGGCACGATCCGGTCTGGCACTGTATGAGATTGAGCGAGGCGGACGGCCCGCGGGCCATGTGACACCGCACCGCTGGACGTTCACGCAGATAGAGACGGACGAGGGGCTGACCGGGCTGACGCACGGCGGCAGTGCAGAGACAAAGGCGGCGGGGCGGCTGATCATCGGTGAAGACCCGACGCGGATTGAGTATCTCTGGGAAAAGCTGTACGACGCGCTGAGACCCAACGTGCGACCGGTGGCGCTGCTGGACCTGGCGCTATGGGACCTGCAAGGGAAGATTGAAAACAAACCGGTCTACAAGTTGCTGGGCGGGCCATCGCGAGAGCGTATACCGGCCTACGCGGCGATGCTGGGGTTCTCGGTGGAGCCGGAGGCGGCGGCACGGGCGTCGGTGGAGTACATCGCCAAGGGCTTCCAGGCGCTGAAGTGGTACCTACCGTGTAATGAGCTGGCCGGGAGGGAGGGGATTGAGCGCAACGTCAACCTTATCCGGGCGGTGCGCGAGGCAGTGGGAGACGACGTGCGGATCATGGTGGACTGGCTGCTCTCCAACCCTCGAGCGAACTCGGTGCTGTACGCGATTGACCTGGCGCGACGGTTGGAGCCCTTCAACCCGACGTGGATTGAGGAACCGCTGCCGTTTGACGACCTGGATTCGCACGTGAAGCTGTCTCGGATGACGCGTATCCCGCTGGCGTTTGGCGAGCACTTCTACACGCGCTGGCAGATCAAGCAGATCCTTGATACGGGTTGCGCGACGGTGATTCAGCCAGACCCAAACGCGGCGGGCGGGATCACGGAACTGCGGAAGATCGCGGCGCTGGCGTCAACCTACGGTGTGATCCTGGTGCCGCACGCCAATGAGTCGTCCCGGAACGCGGTGCACTTCCTGTTCAGCCAGCCGGAGCGCACGTGTCCCCTGATGGAATGGGGCGTGCGCATCAACCACGATGTGCAGTATTTCTGGAAGGACTTCTACGGTCCCCAGAACGGCTACTTTGAGCTGCCGGACGGACCGGGGTTTGGCTACGAGCTTGATCCGGAGAAGATTGTGAGACAGGTAGAGCTGTAGGAAGCCGGTTGGGCTGACACGCTGCTGCATCACGTCCGCCGCCTCTAGTCGACCTCCCCCCTTACGCTCCTGCCTTTTGTGCTTCGGCCTTGAGGATTGGGTCGATCTTGGCCTTCATGTCGATCCCGACCTGGCGGCCAGGCTTGCTGCCATTCCAGAGGCTTTTCAGTTCCTCATCCATGATCCGAAGCACTTCCGACCAGCCGGCAACACGCACGTCCACATGGAGATAGTCGGCGCCCTCAATGAAGAGCTTCACGTTCTTGGGTGGTGCCTGCTGAAAGCAGGCGTGGGTCATGACGGAGCGGCGTGATCCGATGGTCCCTCCCAGCTGGCAGAGCTGAATCTGCTGCTCGCTGCTGGTGATGTGCTTGAGGAGCGCCCAGGCGGCGTCCTTAGCTTTGGTGGCGGAGTCCATGGCCCACCCCGCGCCACCACCGGCGGCCACGTACTTACCACTCTTGCCGCGCGGGTGCATAACCGCGTCCCAGACAAACTTATCGCCAATCTCACGGCGAAAATTGCCAAGTCCTGCCGGGGCGGCCTCCTGGATGGCGACCTGACCGCTTTGGAAGGTGGCACCCTGGGGGAGCGTTTCCGGCCAGACGCGATGCCGGTGAATGAGATCCTGCATGAACTGCAGACCCTCTACCGCCTGGGGTTGATCCAAGACACACTCGAGCTTCTGCTCGTCGATGACCTCGCCGCCGTTACTCCAGATCCACGGCGTCCACATGCGGATGCCCTTGCCGGTAGCAAAGCCAAACTGGGGCCCGTCCGGCTTGGTGAGGCGGCGTGCAGCGTCTAGGAAGGCGTCCCAGGTCCAGTCGTTGTTCTTCCAGTCGCCAGCGGGCAGCTTGATGCCCTCCTTTTGGAAGGCGGTGACGCTGTAGACCAGCTCACGGTTGGGGAAGTCACGCGGTAGGCCCCAGAGCGCGTTGCGATAGCGGTACTGCTCAATGCCCTTGGAGAAGAAGTCCGTCGTGTCGAATTTGTCACGCGCGATGAGCGGCTGAAGGTCGGTCACCTGCTTGCGGAGGACGTTATCCACAACGTGTTGCGGCTCCCACTCCCAAAGATCTGGCGGCGTGCCACCGGCCTTCATGGCCGCCTGCTTATCCCAATACGTGGCGCCGCCGCTGGGCTGGGCGGCGTTCTCTACCTTGATCTGCGGGTAAAGCGCCTTGAAGGCGTCCACAGATTTGGTGTTGCCATCGAGGGAAGCGCCTACGCCCTCCCAGTTGAGCCAGACGATGCTCGCCGGCTGATTCAGCACGCCACCTGTGGGACCCGCCGCCGGGCTACCACCCTGCGCACCGCAGGCGGCGAGCAGGGCAACTCCGCCAAGAGAGGTCCCTCCTCCGAACAGCTGACGCCGCGTCCGTTGGATGCCTTGCTCCATTCCCATCATGCGCGCTCGCTCCTTTTTCGCCATCTGTGCCCGGCTGCGCGTCTTCATTATGGCTTCCTGTCCTCTGGGATGCTGACGGGCGGATCTTCGAGGTAATGCATCTCGCGTGTAATGTGCCAGCGGTGTTGCTCGGTGGGATGGGTGGTGCGCGCCCAGGCGCGGAGAATGCCGGCTTGCTTGCGTTTGAGAGTGGACTGGGCGGCGATAGCGTCTGCGTCCCAGCCTTCAAGAACGCGGCGGGTGAGCGCCTCTCGCGTGGCGGCGTGGCGCGGGTCTTCGGCGAGGTCGTGGAGCTCATCGGGATCGTCGTTTAAATGGAAGAGCTGCGGACGGTAACCGTGATAGTGGACGAGCTTCCATGGGCCCGAGCGGATCATGCGCTGGTACCAGCCTTCCTCGACACAGAACTCGGAGAAGGCAATGTCCTTCCATTGTTCAGCGGACGGACGCGGGAGAAACGGGTCTTTCGCGGTACTCAAAATGACAGGGGAGTTGGGGTCGCCAATGACCCCGAGCAGGCTGCGACCGGCCATGTCCGGCAGGGCGGGGGCGCCGGCCGCGTCCAGGAGGGTGGCGGTGACATCAAGAGTGCTGACCACGCGCTTGACGCGCATGGCCGGTGGGACCACTCCTGGCCAGGAGACGAGGAGCGGGACGCGCGCGGAGGCTTCGTACATGGTCTGCTTCCACCAGAGGCCGTGCTCGCCGGCCTGCTCGCCATGGTCAGTGGTGTAGACGATGAGCGTGTCTTGGATGAAGCCATTTTCTTCCAGGGCATGCAAGATCTGGCCAATCATGGCGTCCATGCGGTCCACCAGCGCCCAATACGCGGTGCGGCAGCGCTCCTGCTCTTCGGCGGTGACGCCGCCGGTGATACCAGTGCGCTCGCGCCACCACTGGAAGTAGGGATGATCGGGCTCCTGCGGTTGGGCATGCTTAGGGGCGGGGACACGGCCGCGGTAGCGCTCGTACTCGTCATGGCGAGCGACGAAAGGTTGGTGGGGGAGCATAAGCCCGACGCTGAGGAGGAAGGGCTGCGGTTCTTGCTCGGTAGGCAGGGAGCGCCGGTCGACGCCGAGCCGGTTGAGCACGTCCACGGCGGCGGCGGTGACGTGCTCGTCGTGTACCTGGTAGCCGCCCTGGCCGGCGCCGGAGTTGGTGAGACTGACGCGCGCCGGTCCGGCGGTGCCTTCCAGGGGGCCGCGGCCGGGAGTGCCGGGACCGCTAGGGTTTCCTTCATGGTTGGGGGAGTGATCGCCTACTAGTCGCTCCGAGTAGCCGCGCAGCTGGTCCGGTCCGAGCGAGTGCATGCGGCCGGCGAGGATGGTGCGATACCCAACCGCGCCCAGTGCATGCGCGAAGGTAGGGATGTGCGAGTCCAGGATGTGACTGTTGTTCCAGCAAGCATTCTGGTAGGGATGGCGGCCAGTGAGCATGGACATGCGCGACGGAACGCAGATGGGGGAAGGGCAGTACGCTGACTCAAAGAGCGCGCCGTGCGCGGCGATGCGGTCCAGATTGGGCGTGTGGACAACGCCGTCGCCATAACAGCCGAGGACGTACGGACTGTGCTGGTCGGAGAGGATGTGCAGGATGTTGGGGCGGCGTAGCGCTGGCGATTCAACCATGAGATTTACCGGTTTATCTGTCGAAGCGGACGCGCATGGTGGCGCTGGCGGTCCAGGTGGCGCCGGGTGCGAGCTCAAGCAGGCCAAGGTCAGCGCTGCGCTGGGGATCGTCCGGGTAGTCAAGGAAGCCGGGGAGGCATGTGCCGATGACCGGGGAGATGACAGGCGTTGGCTCGTTTGGCGCAAAGAGGACCATGCCCCACAGCTCGGGGCTGGCCTCAATCTCAACAGTGGCACTGAGGCGCGGGCTGGTGAGCGACCAGGTGAGTCCGCCTGACTCGGATTGGGCAGGACGCTTGGCATAGGTGAGGAAAAGCCCGCTGCGGCCCCGATGCGCCTCCTGGGCCGCCAGGAGAGCGGCAACGGGCTGCCCGGCGCGGAGGTCGAGGGTAGCTAGCACAGGCGCCAGATCGGGTGGAAGGGTGCCGCCGGGTGCAGGTCCATCGGCGCTGACGTGAGTGGCATCACAACGGACGACCTCGTCTAACTCCGCGGAGGGACGGGCGGTGGCGGGAGTGCCAGCGGTGCCGAGCGGGAGCGGAATGTAGGGGTGGATGGCGAAGCCAAACGGCATGGGAGCGTCGACCATGTTCCTGGCTTCCGCTTTGAGGGTGAGCGCTTCATCGGCGAGCGTGTACGTCACGGCGAGGTGAAAAGGGAAGGGGTACTCGGCGAGCTTCTGGGTGTCTCCCTCCGACGAAATGGTGGCGCGTACGTGGGAGCCGGTGTTGTCCTCCCAGGAGCGCTCGACGCTCCAGGCATGATCCCGGACCAGACCGTGGGAGACGCGCTGCCAGCGCGTGGGCGCAAGTGAGTGCTCCTGGCCAGCGTAACGCAGATGGCTGCCGGCGATGCCATAGGCGAAGGGGAAGAGCAGCGGGTTGCCGTAGAAGGAAGGGCGCGCGGTGAGCGCGGCCCAGTCCGGCGCTTCGGAGAGGGCCGGCAGCCACTGGCCGGTGGGGAGGCGCACGCGGAACGCGCTGCAATTGAGGCCCTCAGAAGGGGTAAGCGAGGCTTCAGCGCCGGGTTGTCGGAGCCACTGCTCGGCGGGGACGGTATCCGGCTGCGGTGGGTGCTGGGATGATGCGGTGGAGGCTGTGCTTGAAGGAGTGGATTCAGATGTCACGATGCAGGGCGTTATAAGCGGCCCTGGTCGCGCAGCGCCAGTAGCGCCTGGTGGGCCCGCCTGCGGCCAAGGTAAGAGAATGGCCGTTCCTGCCAGCGCCGCGAGGCGTGCCATTCGGCGCGCTCCAAGCGTCCCGCCAGGTAGTCACGCACGTGCTGCCGTCCCTCGACTGACAGATCCGAGACTTGGCGGAGCACGCCAACGAGCACCGGGTTGGAGTTTGGGCTACCCGTCCGTGCCCTCAAGGACGCTCACCGGGAGCAACACGGCGCCGGTGGTCTCAACACCTGTATCCGCATCGACGATTCGGAAGGCAATCTCTACCTTGGCGGCCTGCTCAAGCATGGCCGAGACTGAGCAGTACTTCCCGGCAGAGAGTTCGATGGCGCGACGGATAGGCGTCTCACGCAGCCCGCGGCCGTGCAGCTCATGCTCGACGATGATGTGGGTATAGATGCGCGGATGGTCGTCACGCCGCTCGCCGCGCACGCGGACCCGGTAGCCGGTCACGACCTGACGCATCTTGCGAAGCGTGCTGGCGACGTCAATGGCGGTGCAGCCGCCGAGCCCGAGCAGAACCACCTCCATGGGACTGACGCCCGTCCACCCGGAAGCGTCCTGCGGCTCAGATGGCGCTGAGCCAAGCAGGATGCTGTTGCCCCGCGCGTTGGTGGCCGTGAAGGCGAGACCCTGAGCAGGATCCACCAGATCAATCAGCCCTTCAACTAACTGGGTCATTGTCTGTGCATTCGAAGGGAGTCGCGCTTGCCATGGTCCTGCCGGAGAGGGTAAGCGAGCTACTTGAGGGACACCCTTTCCAGAACTTTGGTGTTCCAGACGGCGCGGGGCTTGTGGCCGGTGACGACGGCCACCACCTCGTATGCGGGGCGGCGGCGGCGCTCGACGCCTGCCCAGTCGCTGGCGGAAGCCATATGGGGCGTGAGGATCACGTTGGGCATCTGGAGCATCGGGTTGTTGGGGTCCACGGGCTCCTGCTCGGTCACATCCAGCGCAGCGCCCAGGATCTGGCCGCTTTGGAGCGCTTCAATCAGCGCGGTCTCGTCCACTACGGGACCACGAGCCGTGTTAACCAGGATTGCGTCTTTCTTCATCAGCGCTAGCTGCGGCCGGCCAATCAGATGATGGGTGCTGGGCAACAGCGGCACGTGGACGCTGACAAAGTCTGAGTCCTGTAGCACTTGGCCCAGCGTGGCCTGACGCACGCCCGCGGCGCGAAAGGCCTCCGCCGGCACGAAGGGATCGTAGGCGATCACGTTTAGGTCAAAGCCCTGCGCGCGCTTGGCGACGGCGCGGCTGATGTTGCCGAAGCCGACCAGGCCAAGAGTCTCACCGGTAATACGGTGGATCATGCCCACCGGGCGACGCGCGCCCTGACCAGCTGCACCCCAGCCACCTTCCTTGCAGTATTGCGCTACCTGCGGAATCCAGCGCACCGCTCCAAGCAGCAACGCCATAGTGTGATTGGCAACTTCGTCAACGAAGACGTCCGGGACGTTGCAAATGACGATCCCTTTCTCGTTCGCCAGCTCCACGCCTTCAATCTTGTCCATGCCAATGGAGGAGCAGGCGATGACCTTGCATTTCTCAAGCGACTCAATGAAGCGCCGGCTTAGAGTAGGCGGGGCGATCAGCCCATCAGCGTCCCTCGCGGCGGCAATCTGCTCGTCCTCATTGCGCGATTGGATAATCACCACGTCACACCCGGCGCGCTCCAGGATCTCGCGCTCCCCGACGTCGCCAAAGCTGCCCCAGGGAGAGATGACCGCTATTTTGGGCCGCCCCAAGGCGCCTGTGCCGTTGCTGTTCACCGCTGTTTCTGCCACGACCATGCGTTTGTATCTCCTTCTACCGAGGGCAGTATGCCCAAGCAAGCGCCACGGCGGCGACTGGCGTACCATGACGGCTCATGAGCAATGAAGCAACCGGACGGCTGGAAGCCGTTGACAAGGCAGAGTTCGACAAGGTGGTGCCGGAAGGCACGCAGATACAGACGCTGGCGAGTGGGTTCGGTTTCCTGGAAGGACCGGTGTGGACTAATCGGGATGGTGGCTACTTGATCTTCAGCGACATTCCGCGTCACGAGCTGAAGAAGTGGTCGGCGGATGGTGAAGTCACGAACTTCCGCGCCCCTAGCTCCAACAATGGCAACACGCGGGACGCGCAGGGGCGCCTGCTCACCGCAGAACACGATGGACGCAAGGTCAGCCTGACTGAGAGCGATGGGACGGTTCGCACGCTGGCGGAACGCTACCAGGGCAAGCGGCTGAACTCACCCAACGACCTGGTGGTCAAGAGCGACGGCACGGTCTGGTTCACCGACCCATCGTATGGACTACCCAACCGCACGGAAGGGAAGGAGTTGGACGGCAACTACGCCTTCCGGCTTGATCCGCAGTCCGGCGGGCTGACCTCAGTAGTTGAGGACTTTGACATGCCGAACGGGCTGTGCTTCTCGCCGGACGAGAAACTGCTGTATATCGCGGATTCTGGGAAGCCGCATCACATCCGCGTCTTTGACGTGCGCGAAGACGGCGCTCTGGCGAACGACCGTGTGTTCTGTACTCTGGATAAGGGCATCCCGGATGGCATCCGCTGTGACGTAGACGGACGCGTGTGGTCGAGCGCGGGAGATGGCATTCACGTCTTCTCGCCATCTGGCGCCCTACTCGGAAAGATCATCACGCCCGACGCGCCGGGACGCTTTGACAAAAGCAAGGTGGGGCCGGAAGTGCCGGCCAACCTGTGCTTTGGCGGCGCGGACTGGGAGACGCTTTACATCACTGCCTGCACGTCGCTTTACTCCATACGGGTAGGTGTGCGCGGCGCGGGCGTCCTGCGGGGCGAGTGAAACTCGTGGAGCCGGGGGCGCAGATGAGCGGCTTCCGTCGCCAGCTCACCGATGAGGTGATGGACCTGTGGGTGCTGGACGGGCACGAGCATTTGCACCTGCCGGAAGAGCACGGCCGGAAGGCGACGGACTGCTTCTATCTGACGGGGCATTACCTGAACGCGGACCTTGTTTCGGCCGGCATGCCGCAGGCGGAGATGGAATCGCTGCGCGATATCGATATTCCGCTGGAGCAGCGCTGGGAGCGGTTTGCCCCGTGGTGGGAGTACGCGCGCACGACGGGCTATGGGCAGGCGGTGGAGCGCTGCGTGCGGGAGCTGTTCAGTCTGCCCGGACTGACGGAAGCAACGTACCGGCCACTGTCCGAGTTGGTGGTGGCGAACGCTGGAAAAGTGGCGTGGTACGAGCATGTGCTTAAGGAGCGCGCGCGTCTAATAGGGTGCCTGGCAGACATCTGGAGCACGCAGGGTAACCGGCGCTACTTCCTGCCAATCGTGCGCTTTGATGAGCTCATCATGGCGCGCACGCGTCAGGAGATTGTCAGCCGCAAGGAGTGTATTGAGGGTGGCGAGCCGGGATCGCTGACCGACTACCTGCGCTGCGTGGACGGCGCGCTGGAACGCTACCTGGCGGCGGGAGTGGTTGGGTTGAAGTGCGGGCTGGCGTACCGGCGGTCGCTGCGGTTTGAGGTGGTGGCGCGTGACGTGGCGCAGCGGCTGTTCGAGCGAGCGCTACGGGGTGACCTGTCGGCGTCGGAAGCAACGCCTCTGCAAGACTTCCTGTTTCATGAGGTGTGTGATCGCGCGGCGGCGGTGGGGCTGCCATTCCAGATCCACACCGGATTGCAAGCGGGGAACACCGGCGCGGACGTGGTGCGGACCAACCCGGTTCAGCTGACCAACACACTTAAGGCGCACCCACGGACGGCGTTCGACTTGTTCCACGGCGGTTACCCGTACGGCAGCGAGCTTGCGACGCTTGCCAAGAACTTCCCCAACGCGCACATCAACGCGTGCTGGCTGGCGATCATCTCGCCAACGGTGCTGCGGCGCTCGCTGCACGAGTGGCTGGATACGGTGCCGCACAACAAGATCCAGGCATTTGGCGGCGATTACAACATGCCGGAGCTGAGCTACGCACACGCACTGATGGCGCGAGAAGCGGTAGCGGACGTACTAGTGGAGCGTGTGGAAGCAGGCTTCCTGGCAGAAGCAGACGCGCCGGTGCTGGCACGGCGCCTTCTGGCAGAGAACGGATTGAAGCTGTTCAAGATCAGCCAGGAGCACGTTGACGCCGCCACAGCGCCGCTGCAAGCCGTATGAGCACGCCAAACCCGCAGGGCGTGCAGGGCGTGCAGGGCACAGAACGCCCGCATGTGTTGGTGCTCATGGCGGACCAGTACCGCTGGGACTGTCTGAGCATCGCGGGGGAAGCAGGGCTATTGCCTCAGGGTGCCAGCCTCCCCAAGACGCCGAACCTGGACCGGCTGGCGCACGACGGAGTGTGGTTTCCGAAGGCGTTCTGCCCACTGCCGGTCTGTACCCCGTCTCGCTACTCGCTGCTCTCCGGGCTGTACGTCCATCAGCACGGAGGCTGGACCAACCGCTGCACGCTGACGCCGGAGATCGAGACGTTTCCCAAAGCGCTACGCCGCGCGGGGTACGGGACGCACGCGGTGGGGAAGATGCACCTGACGCCAACGTATCTGGATGTTGGCTTCGACACGATGGAGCTGGCCGAGCAGAACGGTCCCGGTCGCTACGAGGATGACTACCACCGCGAGCTGATGGCGGCGGGACTGGTGCCGTCCAGCGACCTAATCGACCAGGAGCGCGAGTGGCGGGAAGGCGCCCCTGCTGCATACCGCGAAACGTTTGGCGCCGAGCGATCCAACCTCCCTGAGGAGTGGCACTCCACCACGTGGATTGGGGATCGCGCGGTGCGGGCAATTGATCGCTGGACGGAAACCTTCAGTCAGCAGGAGCAACGGGGACAGCAAGAACAGGAGCGCCCACCGGGAAGGCCGCAGTTGCTGATGGCGAGCTTCGTCAAGCCGCATCACCCCTTCGATCCGCCGGCGCCGTGGGACGCACTGTACGACCCGGATGCGCTCACGCCGCTACCGGGCTGGACCGACGAGGCGCCGGCCGATGATCTGACATACAACGCGGGCTACTTTCCGCATGAATCGCTGACGGAGGCGGCGCTGCGGCGGGTGATGGCGCATTACTACGCCACCATCACACAACTGGATCATCAGATCGGTCGGATGCTGGCGGCGCTGGACCGGCAGGGGTTGTACGAGCGGACGATGATCGTCTTCACCGCCGATCACGGCGAGTATCTTGGCTATCACCATCTGCTGCTCAAAGGCGGGCAGATGTATGAGCCGCTGATCCGCGTGCCGCTGATCGTGAAGCCGGCCAGGGCGACCGCTGGCCCGTCTCAGGTGAGTGACGTCATGGCGAGCACCATAGACGTGGCGCCAACCATCCTGCGTGGCGTGGGGTTAGACGTACCGGCAGGCATGCGCGGATTGACCTTGATGTCAGCGGGTGCGGCGCGTGACTATGTCTTTGCCGAGAACCGGCGCGGCGCCGCCTACATGGCACGCTCGGACCGCTGGAAGCTCCTGATTGATCGCGATGCAGCGCGCACGCGGTTCTACGATTTGGTGCAGGATCCGCACGAGCTACGCAACCTGGCGACGGACCCGGCGCACGCAGAGGTCATGCGTCAGCATCGGGACGCGCTGGCGGACTGGATGCTCTTTGAGAGTCCGACGCCCGTGCGGCTGGATGACGCTGCGCCGGTAGTCACTGGTACTGGCAGTCATCAGCCGGATCAGGCCCGTGAACAGCGCGAGGCATTGCTGGCGTTTTTCCGCCAGGAGATGGCGCGGCGCGAGAGTTAGCCGAGTACGTTGAGAACGAGGTTTACATTCTCCTCGAACTCGGCGATCTGCGTCGCAGACCGACCACGCTCCGGTAGCCGCGGCGCTATCTCTTCCCAAGCGCTCACTAGGTCAGCGCGTGCAATCTTGCCGGCGGCGAGGACAGTTCGGACCGCAGCGAGATCGTCGTCATGGCCGCGGTCTAACTTGGACAGCGCGGTGCTGACCGGATCGAAGTAGAAAACATCGATCTGTCCGAAGCGGCCGACATACGGCGAGCGCTCGCGCCAGCCGGATGGCATCGGGATAAAGTCCGCCGGTGATGCCTCCTCCACGTTCACCGGGAGCTGGTCTTTTAGGCGCGCTATCTGGCGCATCAGATTTCCGTGGTGGAGGCCATCGACTTCTATCGAGAGATGGATGTCAAGCGTAGCGAGGCGCAGCCGCTGGTGGACGAGCACCGCGCCACCGACGATGTACAGGCGCGCGGGGTGACGGAAGGCACGCCCTAACTCCTGGAGGAAGCGCTCAATCCGACCGCGGTCAACGTTCGGTCGAAAGCTCATGCAGGTGATCTGTGAGGCTAGGCGGCGGTCGCCCGCTGAAAGAGAGCACGCTCTGCCTGCAGCTGACCAAAGAGGTGCAGCGCGACCCGCTCGTACGCACTTGAGCGCCGGTGTGCCCGGCCAGAGCGGCGGGCCTCCAGAGTGGCCAGCCCGAGCTTGCCATAGTGGTCATCGGCGGCGGGCAGACCCAAGTCTTCGACCCAGAGCGGTGGCAGCGTTGGCTGGTCGCCCAGGTAGCGGCGTAGGCGGGTACGCCACAAGCGCTGGAGGTAAATAGCTGCGACGTAGGACTCAATCAGTACGTCACGGGAGGCCGGTGGGAGTGTCCCGGCGGCCTGCGTGGCGATGGTCGCCAGTTCTGGATGGACCAGGAAGAGCGCCGCGAGTGCCTGACGCAGATGGGGCTCGGGTGATTGGGCGAGATACATCAGCAGATCGAGCGGATCCATCTGGACGGGCTCTCCAGCTGCGCCGGAGTCGCCTGAAGCACCGGAGAGATAGCGTACGCCGTAGGCGCTGAGGGCATCCACGAGCACGGGCCAGGCCGGCTGATGACGCTGCTGCATCACACTATGGTAGCCGGATGCGGCGCACCGGCTATCGCCGGGCGAGCTGCGGATCACGCTCGCGCGGCAGCGAGAACCAGGCGTCATCACAAGCGTCCAGGTCTTCCTTATCCAGTTGGAGTGTCACTCCCTGGAGGCTGTCTTCCAACTGCTCGGCGCGGCTGGCGCCAACGATGGCGCTGGTGATGAAGGGCTGGCGCAGCACCCAGGCAAGTGCGACGTGGGTCAAACTCTTGCCGCGCGGCTCCAGGAGCCCGGCGAGGGCGTCCACCGCTTCAAAGATAGGCTCTTTCCAGTAACGTTGGCGGTACATCTCGCCATTGCGCGATCCCGCCTTGAAGCGGCCGCTCTCGGCGGGCTGGTGCGGGCGCATCTGGCGGTATTTGCCGGTGAGCATGCCTCCCGCCAGCGGGTTGTAGGCCATGATGCCCAGTCCGTGCGCCTGACAGAGTGGCGCAATCTCCTCCTCAATCATGCGGAAGAGCAGGCTGTAGCGCGGCTGATCGCTCACAAGTGGCGCCAGCCCGTTCACCCTGGCGGTCCAAATGGCGTCTGCCAGCTGGTGAGCGGCAAAGTTGCTGACGCCGGCGTAGCGCACCTTCCCGGCTCGGACAAGGTAGTCAAAGGCGCGCAGCGTCTCCTCAATGGGTGTGGTGGGGTCTGGATGATGCGCCTGGTAGAGGTCAACGTAGTCGGTCTGGAGACGGCGCAGGCTGTCCTCGCAGGCGCGGATGACATGCTTGCGAGAAAGCCCCTGATCGTTGGGATGCGGGCCCATCTGACCGCTGCACTTGGTAGCGAGCACGATGCGCTCGCGCGCGCCGTGCTCCTTGAGCCACGCGCCGACAATCTCCTCGGTCTTGCCCTTGTCCGGCAGCTCCCCGGCGGGTGGGTAGGCATCCGCGGTATCAAAGAACGTGACGCCAAGACGGTCTGCCATGTCCATGATGGCGAATGCCGCGGCTTGGTCGGCCTGCGCGCCAAACGTCATGGTGCCGAGGCAGACTTCTGAGACTTTGAGGCCCGTGCGGCCGAGTTGTTTGATCCTCATGAGGGGACTGTACGAGACTACACCAGGGCCAAGGTGAACCAGGCATCGCCCGCGTTGCGCGCGGCGCCCGCAGCGGCCGGGTGGTGGTAATGTAAGCAACGGTGGCGGGAGGGTGTGCCGCCGGTGTGCCGTGCGCACTCCGGCGGTGGTGACGCGCTGGGGGTGACGCGGTGGCAACGCACGGGCGCCCGTGTGCGCTGGTGTGCTGGGCGGCAGGGGGTCCTGGTGTAGCGATGAGGGGGGCGAGCGCGTTTTTTGTAGCCCAATGTAGCCCAATGTAGCCCTGCCTAGCCGGTGGCCTCCGGGTGGCATCTGGGGGCGGCACGCCGGCTGCCTCCACTTTCATCCTCCAGAGAAATACCACGATACCCCTATAGATATAAACGGAAGTGGAGGCCAGATCGGAAAGGACCTCGTGGGCCGCCGTGTGATGGGGCGGGCGGCAAGCGCGAGTTATCCCAGGTGCTATTCCGGTGGCGCGCCGCCCGCCCCACGGACTGTCCAGCTAGCATGCATTGAAGACCCGCACGATGGCGGGGTAATCGGACTCGGTGAAGGGTCGAATTAGGATCACGGTGCTAGCGCTTTGTGGGTGGGACCCAGGAGGAGGTCTTGAGGGGGAGCTTGATCTCGGCGCCGGAGTCGGTGGAGAGGCGGATAGCTTCAATCAGCTCGATGCTGCGGCGGCCTTCTTCACCGGTGACGGCGGGGTCGCGGCCTTCGCGCACGGCGGCGAGGAACTCCTGAAGCTGCCAGTAGTGGGCGATGGGGAACGGCTTGAAGTGCTGGAGCGCTTCGGTCTGGTCTTGCTCGTAGATGGCTTTCATCGCTTCCTCTTCGCCGGGGACCGTCCAGACATCGTTGAGGCCAAAGCGACCTTCCGGGTGCTCGGTGACGGAGACGGTGGCGCCGTTGTCGCCGGTGACGGTGATGCGGGCGCCAAGTTGCGGATCGGCTGAGATGGAGGCGGACATGACCCCGAGCGCGCCGTTGGCCCACTTCAGGGCGGCGACGGCGTTGTCCTCGGCCTCGATGTAGGGATGAGTCAGGTTGGCCCACTTACCGTAGACAGTCTCCAGCTGGCCGGCGGGTGCCATCAGCCAGAGGAACATGTCAAGCGCATGTACCGCCTGGTTGACCAGTGCGGCGCCGTACTCGCCTTCCCACATGCCGCGCCAAGGGTCCTTGTAGTACTCCTTGCGTCGCGTCCACTTGAGGATGCAGTCACCGACGATTAGGCGAGAGCCGAGCTTGCCATCGTCAATCGCCTTGCGCGCGCGCTGCGCACCGGGCCAGAAGCGGCGCATGAAAATAACGCCAAAGCGAACGTTGGCCTTGCGCGTGGCCTCAATGGCGAGGTCTGCCTGGGCCAGGTCCATCGTCATGGGTTTCTCGACGATGGTGTGCTTGCCCAGCGCAGTCGCCATGAGGGTGGCGGGAACATGGAAAGGCGGGTTGGTGCAGACGGTGATGGCTTCCACCTGCGGGTGCTCAATCAGCGTGCGGGCGTCCGTGAACCAGTTCGGGATCTGGAACTTCTCCGCCAGCCCTTTGGCCTTCTCCTCAACGAGGTCGGCGCAGCCAATTACGGTGCATTCGCCCCCTTCCTCCAGCCGCTTCAGCGCCGCCGCGTGAGACTGGGCAATTCCGCCACACCCAACAATACCCACGCCGATCCGTCGTTTGGCTCCCGTGCTTCCGCCGCTGCTCATGACGTGCCTGCCTTCCCTCTCATGCTCGTGCCCGTGCGAGTGCGTACGCCGACTCGCGCCGTGCGGGCGGAATGGTAGGCGATGCCGCCACGGCGCGAGAATCAGTGATGTGGCAGCACTGGTCGTTCTGTAGGCGAACAGCGCTGAGCCTCAACGCGTACGCCCTCCAGGGCGGCTTCAACGCTTGGCGCGCGGGATATTCGCTAGAACCGGTACCTGGCGCACCCGCCGCGATGTAGCCTTGCTGCCGCACACCGAGGCGTGAGCGTAGATTGCAGGCAGTTTGTGCCGGACTTTGACCAAGCGTTGCATGTGTCTTGAGTTTTACCGGCGAAAGTAGGAGTGCGGTCGTTTCCACCGGAACCAACTAAGGCATTGTGATGACCTCCCCCGCGTGCGGGCAACGAGGCTGGTGTCGGTTCTGAAGTTTGGGACGATGCGGCAGAGCGAGGGCCTGTGGAGAGGATGCCACGGGCCCTCGCTCTGTCTTCTGGGTTCCAGCAGTGTGAAGTGCCGCCGCTAGGACAGTGCTGGGCTCCTGCGTGAAGCGCAATCACGGCGAGACCAACCGTGCGCCCAACGCGAGAACACTCTATCTGCGTTAGCCTGAACGTGCGACAGAGGCGCTCCATTGACGCGCGTCGATGTACGCGCTAGGCTCAGAGAGTGACCGCAGTAGAAGCGCCGCGCCGAACGCGTGCTACTAAGAACCCGGAAGGCACCCCACCGGCCGCCGGCGCTGCGCAACGCTCCGCCCAAGATGAACTGTGCTGCGCGCCGTGCCCAGAGTCGCCACTTTCAGCAGAGGAGGCCGCCGGGCATACCCGCGTACTGAAGGCGCTGGCTGATCCGCAGCGTCTGCGGATGCTTTCGCTTATTGCCGCCCAACCCATCGAGCAGCCGCTGTGCGTCTGCGAGATTGAGGAAGGCTTTGACCTGACCCAAGGGACAGTCTCTCATCACCTGCGCATCCTGCGTGAGGCAGGATTGGTAACGGTGTCTAAACAGGGCCTGTGGCACTACTACGCGCCGGCACCCAAGGGCCTGGCGCCTATCAAAACACTGCTTGCGGGGCTATCCGCATAGCCTACATAGACGGGCTGGCGGCGCCACGCTAGTTCCGCGAGAAGGCGTCCATGATCTCGCGGCCCAGATCGGTGAGGAGGACCATTTCCGGCTGCCCATAGCCAAGGGTGCCCCAGCGGCGTTTGAGTGACACGAGACCACGAGTCTCAAGGTGACGCAGCGAAACCGCCAGGCGGCTGCGCTCCGCATTGGGAAGATGCTCTTTGCGGATGCCGTAGGCAACACGCGCCATCTGGTGATAGGCGCAGGCGCCGCCGTTTTCGGAGAGACCCCGCAACAGTTGCTCCTGTGCGGGGGAGAGCGGCTTGGGCTCGTGGGTTTGAGCAGTCGCACCCACGGCGTCGGGAACGCTGGTGGCGTCAGCGGCGTCAGCGGGGATGGTTGAAATCATGAGACTCAATTAACCGTGAACCGAAGAATTACGAGTGTTACGAACCGTACGCGACAGGTAACGGTATGCATGATACGTGCCTCGCGATTCTCTCTCGAATGGCACCCATCTTGCGTCCTACCCTAGCACCAGTCACCAGCGTTAAGCAAGGGAGAACCGGTGGGATGACAGGAACGACAGGAACGCTTACGCCATATGGCCTTGCACCAACGCGCACACGGCAAACACGGCGCACACGACGAGAACTGGCGCTCACACTACTGCCCATCGCGGTGCTGGTAGTTACTCTTCCCACCCCGGTTGCCGCCAAAGACGATGACGATCGCAAGAACTCCAAGCCGGCGCAACGCGCGCCGGCACCGGCCCGCCCGGTGGCGCCGGTAGTGAATGTCCCGGCGGCGCGGCCATTAGTGGCGCCGCAAGGGGCTGAACGCATGGTGAGCGATTCCGTGCGGCTGACGGGCATCAACGGCAGCGGCGCCGGTCCGGTGCGGCTTGATTTAGAGGGGGGACACCCCAGCACGGCCTATGAAGTGTCCTATGTGCCCGCTTCTAACCCAACGGTAGGAGTAGTGCTGGGGACTGTGCGCACTGATAGTGGCGGCGCGTTTAAAGGTACCGCGCCCGAGCCGATGCCAGCCATTGCCGAGGCGGGGCGCAGCGGCGTGCTGGTGCTCATACGCAAGGGGTGAGACGTCAGGCACACGATGTGAGCGCAGCATGATGCTGTTAGGGCGCTACCAGCTTGGGCCAGAAATTGGCCGAGGCGGCATGTCCACCGTGTACCGGGGAGAGGACACGCAGCTACGCCGACCGGTGGCGCTCAAGCTGCTGGCGCCGCACCTCTCGGCAGATCTGGACTTCAGACGCCGTCTACTAGCTGAGGCGCACGCGGCGGCCCGGCTTCCACATCCACACGTAGTGCAGGTGCTGGATGCTGGCACTGCCGAAGACGGCACCGTAGTGCTGGTCATGGAGCTAGTAGAGGGCGAGCCACTTCAGGAGCGTCTACGTCGCGGCTCATTGGTAGTAGATGAAGCGTGCGAGATCGCGGCGCAGGTTGCCGAAGCACTGGCAGCGGCGCACGCGAGGGGAATCGTACACCGGGACGTGAAGCCGGGAAACGTCTTGCTGGCGCGCCCGGTGCACGGCGCCTCTGGCATTGGCGGAGGCGCCGTGCGGGATAGTCTTCATGCCAAGCTAGCGGACTTTGGAATTGCGCGTTCCCTGGACGCCACCAGTACCTTCACCGCCGCGGGCATGGTGATGGGCTCAGCGCCATACATCGCACCGGAAGTGCTGGAGGGGCACCCGGCGGACGCGCGGGCAGACATCTATGCTCTTGGCGTCACACTGTTCCAGATGCTGGCCGGACGGCTGCCGTTCCAGGCGCAGACCGCATCCGCATCGCTGGCGGCGCGGCTCGCGGCAGAAGCGCCTCGAGTCGGGACATTCCGGTCAGACATCCCGCCCTGGCTGGATCTGCTGATAGCGCGCTGCATTGTCCGTGATCCAGACGCACGCTTCGTGGACGCGGGTCGCCTGGCGCGCGCGCTCCGCGACGCCGGCGCAACGTTTGACTCGGAAGCGCCAACGCAGGCGATGGCGGCGCCGCCACTATCGCCTCGAGTGCCATCACCCACGAAAGCGCCGCGCGCACGATCCTGGCCGCCTCGGTGGGCGCCCGGCGCCGCCATCGCGGCTATCGCGCTGGTCGCCGCGCTTGGGATTGCCGGCGCCGCGGTAAACGGCAACAACGCCACGGTCACCGTGCGGCCCACTACCATCACTTCGGCTGCGGCCGTCCCACCGGCGACAGCCACGCCGAACCCGACACCGACGGCCGGACCGGCTGAGGCGCCAAGCCCCACGGCGATCGTCATCCGGCTGCGATAGCGTCCGGCACCACCGCAACGTCTGCCGAACGACCGAGTTACTGAGGCGCCACCGGCACCGCGATGGCGACGGCGACGGAGTCCCCCTGGCGGAGGCGGCCGCCGGCGGGGACGTCCTGGACGGTGATCGTCCCTGGAGCTTTGCCCGCGACCTTTTCCTGCCGGACTTCGCCAAGGCGCAACCCGCGCTTCTGCAGCTCAGACTCGGCATCGCCGATCGAGCGACCCACAAGCTGGGGCGCCTGGGCACTGGGCGGCACACTGACCACGACATTCACGCCCGACCCGGCGGCCAGGGCCGCGCCCGGCCGCGCGTTCTGCGCAATAACCGCGCCCCACGGTTGGCGCGCCGTCTCGCGCTCTTCCACGGCGCCCAGGGTGAGCCCGGCCGCTGCAAGGTCCCGGCGGGCGTCATCGGGGCGGCGGCCGCTTAGGTCGGGTATCCGTACCGCGGGAGCAGCGGCCGCTGCTCCCGCCGTCGCCACCGGGGCGGCGGGCGGCGGGCGGTACAGCGCGCGAGGGAGAACTACCACCAGCAAGAGGAGTGTCAGCGCGAGCAGCCCCACTGCAACAAAGCGCTCATTCCGCTTCAGTGGCGCCGGACGGTACGTGGACAGCCGGCGCGCACCATGCCGCCAGGAAGCCAGGGCCGGGACCATAGCTCGCGCGCTGTCCACGGCTGCCTCCAGCATCGGAGGCGGAGTTGGCCCCTGTGCTGGGCCTCGTGTTGTCTCGCGCACGCCGGGCGCCTTGTGAGCAGTCGCCTCTATCGCCTGGCGGAAGAGCTCAGCGGTCTGGATGCGCTGCGGTGGGTTGCGCGCTAGCGCACGCTCAACGGCGCCTACCACGTCGGGAGGCACGTCTTGGCGGATTGAGACGAGCGGCGCCGGATCACGCACCAGACGCTGCGCGGCCGTGGCGGCCGGTGTATCTCCCGAAAAGGCCGGTGCACCCGCAAGCATCTCGTACAGGATCAGTCCCAATGCGTAGACATCCGAGCGGGCGTCCGGCTCATGGCCCTCTACCTGCTCCGGCGCGAGGTACGCCGCTGTACCACCCGACCGACCGCGATTAGCTGCACCGTTCGCGGCGTCGCCCGGCTCGCCTCCAAGGTTGGCAACGCCAAAGTCCGCCAGTCTGGCGGCCCCACGCTCGTCAATGAGCACGTTCTCGGGTTTCACGTCGCCATGGACAATGCCGTTCGCGTGCAAATACGTGAGCGCCCGTGCTATTTCCCCGGCCAGACGCGCGGCCTCCGCAACGGGCAGTGGCCGCCCCCTGGAAAGACGGGATCGCAGGCTTCCTCCCGCAATCTCCTCCATGACCACAAAGCAGCGGCCGCCTGCACCGGGCTCGGAGCCGGCGTCAAAAATGGTCACCAGGTTGGGGTGGCTGAGCCGCGCCACACGGCGTTCGGTCTCCAGGAAACGGCGTAGGAACGCGTCATCACTACACAGCGACGGATGGATCAGCTTGACCGCAACGTGCCGGTCCAGCGTCATGTCCAGCGCACGGTGGACAACGGCCATGCCGCCACGACCGATCTCTTTCAGCAACCGGTAGCGACCGGCAACAGGACCAGTGGCTGAGCCAGCGGTGGCACCGTCTACAGGCTGACCAGCCGGTGCGCGGCGCATAGTGGCACTGCCGGCATCAGAGGTGGAGGTAGCCATCTGATCTGCGGTAGGGCAAGGCGCGTACCACTCCGATCGTTAGTGCCCGGTTTCCTGAAGTGAAGACAGCATGGAGCATGGCTCGCCCTTGCTACGGCCCTCGCACTGCCATGGCTTGGCGCTGGCTTGGCGCTGGCACGGCTGTTGCATTCCGACTGGCGTGGCGTGACACCACCGAGGACCAAACACGCCGCTCAGCAGGAGAATGCGGTGGGGCAAACCAGGGGACCGACCGGCACTACGCCAGGCGGGACGGCGCGCGTGCTGGTGATTGACGACGATGAGCACGTGCTCGGCCTACTAACAGTACACCGGCCGCATGGAAGTCAACGTCGCATGATTGCGTGCAATACTGCACCAGATGGACGGGTGGCTCACAGACGCGGCATACGTCCTGGGGTTTGCAGTCGGAGCGGTGGTCCTGGTGGCCGCCGGCCACGGCATCTTTACGCTGCTGACTCGGGTGTTTCGGCCGTCTCGGGTGGCTCGGGCGGGTCAATCATCTCCACCACCCCAGCCAATAGAGGCGCCGCCGCCGCTATCGCCAGCGCCACGCCAAGCGCCGTCAGCGCGCCAACCTGAGCAAGAGCACCGGCTATGACCGATACAACAGCCAAAGACAAGAGCGACGCGGCAAGTCTGACGAGCGACATACGTGACAGCTCCGGGAGTGGCGAATCTGGATCCGAGATTCCCGATCTTCCGCGCAGCGAGGGTGGAACAACCCATTCGCCACTCGATTCTACGCCCGGCGCGACGGGGGATGGGAACGGTTCCATTGTGGCAGCTGGAGACAGCGTGCGCACATGGCTGTTCAATGCAGACAGGGACCCGGCACCCGCGGAAATTGAAGACTGGCCATCGCTGTGCCAGGATGACGAGAACTTGCTCTGGGTGGATCTCACCAACCCGGATGACGAGACCACTGCTCAGGTAGCACACCTTCTGGGAATCGACGCGCGTGCCGCGCAGCTGACCCAGCGCAACAACACCCGGCCGCTGGTGCGCACCTTCAAGGACCACTACATAGTTACGGCGTTCTCGGTAGACGTAGACGAGACTGGCACCGAGCCGACCATGACCGTGACCGAGATCAACGCGGTGGCAGGACGAAACTTTTTGCTCTCGGTCCACAACCGGCCGCTGCCGTTCCTGAAAGACCTGGAGGAAAGGACTGAGAGCAACCCACAGCTCGGCCGGCTGGACTCTTCCTACCTGCTCTACGTGTTGCTAGACACGCTGGTGGCGGACTACTCACGCGAGTTTGACGAGGTAGAAGACGAGGTGGAACGCCTGGAGGAAGCGCTATTGCGCGAGAGGGACCGCAGCGCCCTCGACGCCGTGATGAGGATGAAGCGCCACATCCACACGGTGCGGCGCATCGTTTCACCGCACCGGCAGGCGTTTAGTGTGCTGGTGGTAGCGGACTCACCGGTACCGGGTCAGCAGGTGGAGTCGTACTTCCGTGACCTGATTCAGCACGTAGATAACTTGCTGGAGCGGCTAGAGCACGCGCGAGACACGGTGACCGGCAGCTACAACCTCTACATCTCCAACATCAGCTACCGAACCAACCAGGAACTGCGCGTGCTGACGTTCCTCTCAGCCATCCTGCTGCCGATGACGGTCATCACGGGTATCTTCGGCACCAATTTCAAGATGGGCGAGTATGAGTTCTTTGAGGGCTTCTACGCGATGATGATCGGCATGGCGATCACGACCGTGGGCATGCTGGTGTACTTCCGCCGGAGAGGCTGGCTCTGATGGACGTCACGACGATTACGGTGTTTATGGAGCACAGCGGCGCCGTGCTGCTGGTCATCGTCTTCCTGGCGGCGGCGGTGGCGATGACGCTAGTGTTGACTACCGGCTCCAACGGACGCTGAGCCGTGACCGGAGCCGTGATCGGGGTTTACGTTCTCTGAGTCCACGGGAAGCAGCCGGATAACCGCGACGCGCAGGCCATCCAGGGTATCGACGCGCAGCGTGCGCCCGACCACAGCAATCTCGTCTCCCACCACCGGAATGCGACCGAGGCGTGTCTGGAAGAGCCCGCCTATCGTCTCGACCTCCTCGTGGTCTTCCTCTGCCAGACGCAGGCGCGTCACCTCCTCAAACTCTTCAAGGCGGAGCAAACCGTCCAGCAGGGCCGATCCGTCTTCGCTGTGTACCACCTGTGGCGCATTGTCGGCTTCGCCAACGCCGCTGGCTTCATTGCGCATCGGGCCAACCAGCGCTTCCACCAGGTCTTCCAACGTGAGGATGCCGGCCGTCCCACCGTACTCGTCAATCACCAGGGCAAAGTAGCGCCCGGTCGCGCGCATGTCGTCCAACAGGTCGTCGGCGCCCTTGGACTCAGGCACCACCATTGGGGGCCGTAGGATGCCACGCAGGTCAAACGCCTCCTCGGGCGACTCGTCGCGCGTGGCCAGGCGCAGCGAACGATAGAAATCCGGCACGTACAGGATGCCGGCAATGTGGTCTAGCGAGTCATCATAGACAGGGAGCCGCGTGCGCTTGCTGGCGTCAACGCGGGCCGTAAGCTGGTCCAGTTCCATATCAATGGGCAGCGCATCGACCTCAGTACGCGGCGTCATGAGCGCGCCTGCGGTGAGGTCGGCAAAGGAGAAGGCACGCGTGGCAATCCGCGCCTCGGACGCTTCCACCACACCGGCCTGCTGGCTGCCAGTAACGAGCAACCGCAGCTCCTCAACAGTGTGGACGGATTCATGGCCGGTCGCAGCTTCCAACCCGAGGATGCGTAGCAGCCCATTAGTCAATACCTGCAACACCCACGTGGGCCACTTGAACGCGAAGGCGAAGACCTGGAGCGGACGGGCTGAGAGAAGGGCGGTCACCTCGGGCTTCTGGAGGGCAAACCCCTTGGGAGCCTGCTCACCGACGATGATATGGAGCGACGTGATCAGGGTGAGGGCGATGACCGTAGCGACGGCATGGGCGACAGGCTCGGCCGCTACGGTACCGATAAGGGCGACCAGAGGCGGCTCAATGTAGTGCGCGAGCGCGGGCTCCCCAATCCAGCCGAGCAGCAACGAGGCGACGGTAATTCCCAGCTGGCAGGCGGCAATGTAGGTGTTGAGATTGCGGACAATGTCGAGCGCCGCGCGGGCGGTGCGGTTGCCCTTATTTGCGAGGGCTTCAAGCCGGCTCTTACGAACGGCGACAATGGCGAACTCGGCGGCAACAAAGAAGCCGTTGGCCGCGAGGAGCGCGACGACCGCCGCGAGCCCGACGGCGGGAGGAAGATCCATGGACGCTCCAGTGTAGCGAGACTGAGCGCCTGTAAGCGCGTGGGGCGCTAGACGGCGGCCAGGGCGGCGCCGGTCTTGACGGGAAGGAGGATCTCCATGCCTTCGGCAGCGGCGTCTATCTGCGTTGTGGAGCCGGCCTCCCGGGCGAGGGCGCGTGCTTCGGCCAGGAGGGCGTCAAGCTGGTCATCAGTGCGGATCGGGTCGTGATGAAAGAGGATCAGGCGCTTCACCTCGGCCTCAATGGCGGTACGCACGACATAGCTGAGCGGGCTGTGGCCCCAGCCGACCTTAGCGACGTACTCGGCGTCGGTGTACTGGGCATCATGGATCAAGATGTCCGCGTTGCGCGACAGACGCAGGACGTTCTGGTCGATCGGCGGGTGGGCGGGACCGTCCGGACCATCAGGGTCCGGATACGGCTCCGTGTCCGTGCAATAGGCAACGGCGACGCCGCCAACGTCCAGGCGATACCCAACGGTCTCGCCGGGATGATGCAGCTCGGCAACGGTAATGTGGGCGCCGGCGATCTCATGCTCGCCGGGTTCGGTGTGCCGGAACTGGATGACGGCGCCTAGCTCGGAGAGGCTGACCGGAAAGTAGCGGTGCAGCATCTGGCCGGTGAGAACGCTGGCCAACTCGTTATCGCTTCCCATGCCACCATGGACCATGATGTGGTTGCCTGGAATAAGCGCGGGAGCGAAAAACGGGAACCCCTGAATGTGGTCCCAGTGCGTGTGGGAGAGAAAGAGGTGCGCCGTAATGGGCAGACGCTTGTTGCGGAGGAGGTCAATTCCCAATGACCGAATACCGGTACCGGCGTCCAGGATGAAGAGCGCAGGATCTCCCGGCACCCCGCCAAGACCGTCCGATGAAGGCGTCTCCAGCGTGACGCAGGACGTGTTGCCGCCATAGCGCGCGGTCTCCAGGCCCGGAGAGGGAATGGAGCCGCGCACCCCCCAGAAGCGCAGTCGCACCGCTGACTGGGGCATTGTGGGGTCTAGTGTACGCCGCCCACCGACGCCGTGCCGCTGGGGCTCATAAAGATGAGGACGTAGAGCAGGAGGACGTAAATGCCGGTCATGGCGGCGGCGTCCAGGTTGGAAAGGGTGTGGTCTTCTTCCAGGTACTCCAGGAGAACAAAAAAGAGTGGGAAGAGCAGAAGCACCAGCATGGAGGTGGTGAAGTTGATGGGAATGGTGTGAGCGGATGAGCCAAAGACGCCGTAGAGGCCAATAACCAAGAGAGTAAAGGGGAAGACGAGGAACATGACTTGCGTGACGCCACCAAACACGTTGGAGAGGGCAATGCCGAGCTCGCCCTTGCGATGCGCCTTGTAGACAATGACGTACTCGGAGACGCCGGCGAAGAAGGCAAGGCCGATGGCGGTGGGGATCTCCGGGAGCTTGAAGGAGTTGATGGCGGTGTCCGCGAAGGCGGAGACGGACTCGCCGCCGAGGACGGCGCCAACGATGCCCAGCACGAGGAGACCGATAATGCCTCCCAGGGCGGTGGGGTGGCCCTGGGTGTGGGGATCGGCGGGCTGCTCGCTCTCCTCAGAATGGGAGAAGTTCCGCACGAGCGAGCGGATGTAGGCGCCGAAGATGGCGAACATGATGATGGCGACGATAATCAGATCAGGACCGGAGAACTCGGTCTTGAGCACCTCACCCGCACCGCCGGCGCGCAGACCGAGCATGGCAAGCCCAAGCACCAGGGCAATGCCGCACCCGGCGATGAGGACTTCACCGCCTGCCTTGGTGATGGCGGTAGGCATGACAAAGGCACCCATCTTCGTCTTGTCCTTTGGCAGGAAGAACGAGTAGATGGAGAAGGCCAGCGCGTTGTTGAAGATGGTTACGAGGGCGACAATAAAGGCGACGAGCGGCTCGACGGCGACGAGCAACGTGATGACGACAAACTCGGGGAGCGTACTGAGGATCTCGCCTGCCGTGCCGGCAACGTAGCCGTCCCAGCGGAGGCGAGCGCCGAGGCGCTCAACCGACTGGACAAGCGCTTCACATGCGCCCTGGATGATGAGCAGACCGGTGATCAGCTCCAGACCCGCGATGATCAGACCGGTCGTCGTAAGACCTTCCTCGTGGGCAGCGGCGCCCAGCATCATGCCTCGGACGAAAAGGCCGACCCACATGACGAAGCCAAGGATCATCAAAAGCAACCAGGTGGGGGGCCGGCGCGTCACGGCGACGATAGGGATGCGCTCTGCTACTGACACGACCGGTCCAACCATCCGTCAAACTTCTTTCCTACAAGGGTTTAATGGCCGCGGAATCAGTCTTCATGAAACCTTCACGCGTGTGACCGCCACTGTACGGATTCACATTGTGGCTGTAAAGCAATAGCCCAGTTGGGTTGTCCCTGAGGGCAACGCCCCTACGAAAGTACCCCAGAGTGAGGCAACGCGTATAAGTAGCCGGGGTGGACCAAATGCTCGAACGGGCCATGACCGCGGCGGGGCTGGCGGGGATTGCGACGGTCTCGCTGCTGATTGGAGCGGCGTTGGGACTGTACGCGCGGGCGTCGCAGCGGGTGATTGCGGCGGTGATGGCGTTTGGCAGCGGCGCGTTGATCCAGGCGCTTGCGGTTGAGCTGGCGTTCGACGGCGCCGAGCGGCTGGTACACGAGCACCATCTGGCTTCTGGGCAAGCGTGGCTCTGGGTGGCCGGTGGATTTGCGCTCGGCGGGCTGGTCTATTACGAGGCCAATCGCTGGATTGAGCAGCGCGGCGGGCACATGCGCAAGCCGGCCCGCATGAAGGCGCATCTGTTTCGGACCTCCCTGCACCTCCCACACATCTTTCGACACCACGCCTCCACGGTGGCAGCAACGGCCACCTCTACCACCTCCGCCGTGACAACGCACCTTCCGGCCCTGGCGCTCGCGCTATCCCCTGGAGGGCGTGAGATGACGCCTTCAGTGAGCGTTTACGAGCACGGCGCTGAGACGCATATGATGGAAGAGGCCAAAGCCAAGAGCGGCAGCGACGCGCCGGTGGCAATCTTCATGGGGGCGCTGCTGGACGGCATCCCGGAGTCGGTGGTGATTGGCGCTAGCTTCAGCACCCTGGCTGCGTTCAATCCCACCTTTCTGGTCGCGGTCTTCCTCAGTAACCTTCCCGAAGCAATGAGTAGCGCGGCGGGGATGAAGCGGGCCGGGTTCAGCCAACGCCGTATCTTTGGGCTGTGGGGCGGGTTAATGGTGGCGAGCGCCGTTGCGGCGGCCCTTGGCAACGTCTTCCTGGCGCAGGCGGCGCCAACACTACTGACGTTTGTACAGGCGATTGCAGGTGGCGGCATTCTCGCCATGCTGGCATCGACGATGATGCCCGAGGCATACGAGCACGGCGGCCCCTCTGTTGGTCTGGCGACGATTGCCGGGTTTCTGTCCGCGTTCTATTTCACGACCACTGGGTTGTAGCCGGGCGGGCGGCGGCGGACGGGTAGCGCCGAAGGAGCCGAAGGCATCGAGGGCGGGGTGATCGAAGAGGCGCGAGATTTAGAACATAAGTGCTATCCTCAATTCCGGCGCGGTGCAGCCCAGTAGCGCAACGTCGCCGCCGGACCAGTGCTGAATAGAGCCCCGGCGCGCCAGCACGGAGGTACATAGACCCATGAAGCCGAAAGCAGTTGATTTTGTGTCCTACAACGTCACGGATATGGCGCGATCCGAGGTCTTCTACCGCGATGTGCTCGGGCTCGATGTCGGCGTCCCGTGGGGTGGCCCCGGCCGTCGTTTTCCTGAGTTTGATGCGGGCGGCGCCACAATCAGCCTGACCCAGCTGCCCCAACTCCCGATGCAGGCCATCGTCGCGCTCGCAGTGGACGACGTCCGCGCTTCCGTCGAGGAGCTGCGCGGGAAAGAAGTGAAGATCGTTATGGAGTCGCTTGAGACTGAAGTCTGCTTCATGGCCATCGTCGCCGACCCGGACGACAACCAGATCTTGCTCCACCAGCGCAAAGACGGCACCGCAGGGTAGCTAGGCTGTCCCTAACGCCTTGTAGTAGCGGACCAGCGGTAACGGCGTATATCCCGCCTTCTCATACGACCTTCTGGCCGGCGCGTGACCCGGATCGCCGCCTGTGCCTACCTCTACCAGATCCATACCGCTTTCCTTCATCCGGTCGAGCGCAAAGAGGTTCAATTCCGTGCCAATCCCGCGGTTTTGATACGCGGGATCAACCGCGAGCATCTGGACCTCGCCGGTCCGTTGCTTGCGCTTGAGCTCGTAGGCGATGAATCCGGCGATGGCGCCGTCCTCTTCCGCAACCCACACCGTGTCCCGCTCACTCTCCTTGCACACGCGCTCAACCGCCTCCGCCTGGCTTTTCGCCCATTCCGGATAGATACGCGCATAGATCGCTGCGCCCAAGACCTGCCTGAACGACTGAAACACCGGCTCCCACGCCGCCAGCGATAGTCGCACGACAGCGTCAATGTCGCCACTGGCAAGAGGTCGGATACGTGTGGTCACGAAGTAGCCCGCCCTTTCACCGCGCTAAAGACGAACGCCGGCGGCACATTGCGCCAGACGTAGCCGAAGTGGCATTCGCCAAATACGGCGCGCAGGATGGGCGGCAGCGCAAAAGGCATGTAGCCGTAGCCGGCAAAGACGCCGCCAGGCTTCAGCCCGGCGTGGGCTGCACGCACCAGCTCATAGCGCAACGAGAGCGGGAAGTTGGCAAACGGTAGCCCTGAGACCACCGCGTCCACGCCGTCCGGAAAGCCTGCCGCATCTGCGCGCGCCGGCAGCTCCTGCGCCGGTCCCTCTATGACGTGCAGCCTCGCATCCGGCAGATTGCGTCGCAGCACGGCGCAGAACGCTGGATCAATCTCAATCCCCAACACCGTGGCGTGCGGTCCTAGATGCTCAAGTAGCATGCGGGTGATCGGCCCTGTACCTGGCCCAAGCTCCGCCACGGCGCGGGCATCCGCCGGCACGCGCGCCACGACGGCGCGCGCCAGCGAACGCGAGCTGGGCACTATCGACCCTACTTGAAGCGGGTTGCGCAAGAATCCCTGCAAGAAACGCAGCATGGCCGGAGAAGCGCGATCAGCAAGCATAGCGCTGGCAGACGTGCCGGGCGGGGCCTTAACTTTGGTCAATGGGGGCTGAGATTGGCTCACCCCTCCATCATCACAAACCGATCATGACGCGTCCAGCTACCACCTCACAGCGGCCCGGCGGCGCCGTACGTGCGCTGACTACAGCAGTCCAGTCATTCCGGTTTCTACTGCGCCTCGAAGGCAAACGTCAGGTCGGTATCTTGCAACTGCCCTGGCCGGCAGACCCAGCTGGGCGCATTTGGACAATACTGCGCCAGGAAGGAACTACCGGCAGCCTGCGCCGCAAGGTCTGGCGGGAGATTCCGCCCGGTGATGATGCTCTTAAAGTAGTCTGCCAGCAGGATGCCTTCAGTCGTGCCGGTATTGACTCGAAAGTGCATGATCCCTCGCTGGAAGCGCTGGTAGATGAAGTCACCATTGCTAGGATCCGACGCCGGATGGCTTGTGGGGAAACCCCACACTTCTAGGTTCACCAGTGCCGCAAAGTCGGGATCGCGTTGCGGGTCGGTTCCCGGAACCGTGGAAACGAACGTTGTGAAGTAGCGCACTGGCTGCCCGTTCAGTGTGTCCGGCGAGACCCCGCGCACATGGTCAAGGACTGCACTGCCATAGCTCGGTGTACCGGGCGCGGGCGCCGCCCCGGCCACGTTCGGGTCGTGAAGCGGAAAGGTGCTGAAGTTGATCTGGCTGTACGGCATCAGGTCCGGATCTAACAGATTCATCAACCGTACACCGGTGCCTGGGCACTGCTGCATCAGCTGGCGCTGGAAGAACTGCGTCGTGCAGCCTAGGAAGGTGAAGGTGCGGCTGATAGGGAAACCAAATGTGCTGACTCCACCACGCGCGTTGAAATAATCCCAGAAAGCGTCATTGTCGATCCGGAAGCTCGTCTGAATAAAGAACCTTTGGTCGCGCACGCCCGCCGGCGGAGTTGGGGGCGCCCCCGCCGGCGCAACAGTTGCCGTCACCGTCGCTCCCGCCGGAGCGGTCGCCGTCGGAGTTGCGCTCGCGGCTGGCGTTACGGTCGCGGTCGGGGTTGCGCTCGCCGCCAGGGTCGCGGTCGCGGTCGGGACCGGAGTCGTAGGTGAGCTGTTTGTCACAAACGCGTCAACGTCCACCACCGAGTCGCTCGCGCTCCCGTTGCGGGTGCCCGTCACCTCAATCCGAATCGTATGCGTTCCTCCGCCCAATCCCTTGAAATCGATGTCTGCCTGAAGTTCCTCGGCGTTGCGGTACAGATCCACCGTCTGCTGCTCTTGGCCGTCGATGAGAATCCGGGCGACGCCGCGGTTCGGTCCTCGTGAAGTCACCCATGTCACGCGCGACCCAGTAAAGATCAGCGACGCGGTTGAGCCGGCAGCGTTGGAACGATGTACTGTCCCGCCGCTCGCCCCGGCGATTTCCACTGTGCTCCACGCTCCGCCATACAGAATGGAAGGGTCGGTGTCCTCGAACCTCAGCGAACCGCCGGGATCCGCCGGCACCGGCGTAGGAGTCGCCTGCTGCCCCGTCACCGGCTGTGGCACCACCAGCGCCAATTGCGCAAGCACGACGATGCACACGCCCAGATAGAGCATCCACCGCGGACCCACCCGAGATGAGGGCATGCTTGAGAGCGCGGTAGGACTCTGTGGCCGGGTATTTGACGTCTGAGTCATGGTGCCTCCTTGAGGGTATCTCGCAAGCTTCTGCCGGCTAAAACGAGGGGAGCGATCCCGAGATAGCACTGTAACGTGTGAACATCAGTAACGTAATTGTTTCTTTGCCAAGTAGAACCAGTGGCGTGTTCTCGTCGCAGCACCCACCTATTCGGCCCTACACTCTGCGGCTACAAGATTGCCGGTGTGGAGGATCATTGCCATCTAAGGCGTCCAAGCCGGTGTTATGACGGATGAACGTGACGTGACCCTGACGGACGTGGAGCTGGTCCGCGCCGCCCAGGCGGGCGATGCGACGAGCTTCGGCCGGTTGTACGAGAAATACTTCGACAAAGTCTATGGGTATCTCTCCTTCAAAATGGGCAACGCCACCGAAGCGGAAGATGTCACTGAACAGGTTTTTTTGAAGGCGCTTGAATCGCTGGGCGGCTACAAATGGACAGGTGTGCCTTTCCAGGCATGGCTATTTCGCATTGCGCACAACCTCATGGTGGATTCGCTCAGGCGCAGGAGCAGGCGTCCAAGCGAGCCACTGGAGCAGGCGATGGACATGACTGATACACGACCCTCAAATGACCCCGAGGCGATGCTGGCCCAGACGCTGACGAGAGAAGGATTGACACAAGCGGTGGACAGGCTTACCGAGCTGCAAAAGCAGGTAATCTCGCTGAAGTTCGCTGGCGGCCTTTCTAACGCCGAAGTTGCAAACCACATGGGCAAGACCGAAGGCGCCGTTAAGTCGTTACAGCACGCCGCACTTGCGTCGCTGCAACGCCTCCTCTCCCCAGAGCACTCCCCGGAGTACCGGCCGTGAACGGTCCAGGTACGGGCGGAGCCGACACCGCGGCGCTCCTGGATAAAGTAGAACAACCATCGCGCCCACTGCCGGTACCCCTCTTTCGACCTGGATAGCAGTGACGTGTGATGGGGCCACCAGTAGTGATCAGGCCAGATCGTTGAAGACTGACCTGCACCTGGTGTGGCGCTGGGACCAGCGCCGCTTCACGGTTGAACACGGACTGCGCTTTTCGAAACAGACTCTGGGCTGCACGACCGTGCGCCTACGCGACCCGGCCGCCGCCGTTCGCTGGACCTGGCTGCTGGCGATCGCCTTCTGGCAGCTGTGGCTCGCGCGGGGTGCTCGCCGACGCCCGCTTGCGTGTGGGAGTTCACTGACCAGGAGCGAGCGGCTCTGTCGGAGCGCCGCCAGGCTCGGGGAGCTGCGCCATAAGACTGGCCATTTCGATGGCGGAGACAGCGGCCTCATAGCCCTTGTTGCCGGACTTGGCGCCTGAGCGGTCTATCGCCTGCTCCAGGGTTTCGGTGGTGATGATGCCGAAGATGACGGGCACGCCGGAGTCCAGCGCAGCGCGCGCGACGCCCGCCGCCGCCTGCCCGGCCACGTAGTCGAAGTGGCTGGTGGCGCCACGGATGACGGCGCCCAGACACACCACCGCTGCGTATGAGCCGCTTTGGGCCAGGCGTCGCGCGACGAGAGGTACTTCGAACGAGCCGGGCACCCAGGCGACGTCCACGTCCTCTTTGTCGATGCCGTGACGGCGGAAGGCGGTCTGCGCGCCGTCCAGAAGCTGCTTCGTAAAGAGTTCGTTGAAACGCGCGACTACGACCGCGAAGCGACTCCCCGCCGGAGCGACAAGCCGGCCCTCAAACACCGTTCCCATGGCTTCCTTTACTTTCTTGTTGGCCGCTACCTACTCGTTGACCGCACCGGGAACGCGTGGCTCATTCAGGTCGGTGAGCGTGTGCCCCATGCGGTCCCGCTTGGTCTGGAGGTAGTGCAGATTGTGCGGGTTAGCGTGCATGGGGATGGGGAGCTGGTGGACCAGCTCCAGACCGTAGCCGTCCAGCGCCACCAGCTTCTTGGGGTTGTTTGTCATCAAGCGCATCCGCTTGACACCCAGGTCCACCAGGATCTGCGCGCCGATCCCATAGTCCCGCTTGTCCTCGGGAAAGCCCAGCTCCAGGTTTGCATCGATCGTGTCGCGCCCTTCGTCCTGGAGCTTGTACGCGCGCAGCTTGTTGTGCAGCCCAATGCCTCGGCCCTCTTGATGGAGATACACGAGCACGCCGGTACCGACTTTCTCGATCTCGCGCAGCGCCCAGTGGAGCTGTTCGCCACAATCGCAACGCAGCGAGCCGAAGGTGTCTCCCGTGAGGCACTTGGAGTGCATGCGCACGAGCACCGGCTCACCCCGCGCGGCGGCCTCTGCCAGGTTCCCTTTCACCAGCGCCACGTGCTCCTCGCCGGTAACGGTGTCTACGTAGGCGTGCGCCGCGAACACGCCGTGCTTGGTGGGCATGGGCGTTTCCACCACCTTACGCACGAGCTGCTCGTGCCGGCGACGGTAGGCGATGAGGTCAGCGACACTGATGATCCTCAG
>Ga0136611_10000127_pt1 | contig 43619 bp, 42 predicted proteins | sample AntDrymUQ2232306_2_FD_106645 | JGI IMG/M metagenome (GOLD analysis project Ga0136611, IMG submission 106645) | Polar desert sand microbial communities from Dry Valleys, Antarctica - metaG UQ223 (23.06) | ecosystem: Environmental > Terrestrial > Soil > Desert | place: Antarctica: Dry Valley... | reverse complement strand
CAAAGGGCCGCCGCACCGTCCACGGCTGACACCGGATGACGCAGAACATCGCGAACGTACGCTGATTGGCCGCGATCAAAGATATACATCGAAAGTTCGCAAAGTGCATAACACCCTCTAGAGGCAGGGAGCTTCGTTGTGTGCACCGATGGCAGCGATGCCTCCCTGAGGACATTCCTGCGGGTATTCTCATCACCATCGTCGTCAACAAGGCGTTGGTATTCAGCGTGTTCGACGCTCGTTACCACATTCATCCACCTGCGTATTTCCAGATACTTAACCTCAACCTAACCGAATCTTGATCTGTTAGACCGTTGGTGTCGATAGGCTTCAGTCGGTCAGCGAAGCCGAGGAGCTGGCGCTGGCTCTGGCTCTGGCTCTGGTTGTGATCCGGTTCTATCCCATCATTCCTATAAGGAGGAACGTGAATACGATGAGGACGAAGTGGGGAGCGAACGCGCTCCCACGAATGTTCGCGATCGTGCTGTTGCTGTTGACACTGGTTGTGACGGTGCTTCCAGCCGGTTCGGCATATGCGTCTCCAAACGGGGTCGTGATTTCCGAGTTTCGCTTCGATGGTCCAGCGGGTGCCGGTGACGAGTTCGTTGAACTGTTCAACACCTCTGCCGCGCCGGTTGAAATTTCCGGCTGGCGGCTCGAAGGCTGCGCAGCTTCGAGCGGTGCGCCATCGACCCGCACGACCGTCCCAGGGGGAATCGTGCTGGAGCCGGGCGATCACTATCTCTTCACGAATACCGCGTACTCGAACACCGGTGTACCGGGTGACGCAACCTACTCGACCGGACTCGCGAATACTGGCGGCGTCCGGATCGTCACCTCGGCCGGCGTGGCGGTCGACGGTGTCGGCAGCTCGGATGGCGTCGACCAGTGCCGTGAGGGTGCTGGCCTTGTCCTGACCGGCGGCAGCGGCGATCGCAGCTTCGAGCGCCGGAATGACGGTGTGCAGGACACCGATGTCAACGTCGACGACTTCGTTGGGCCACAGGCCGGTGATCCGCAGAACTTCAGCGGGGATGGCGGCGGTGGTGAAGAGCCAACGATCACGAAGATCCATGACATTCAGGGTGCTGGCTCGTCATCCGAGAAGATCGGGCAGACCGTGACAATCGAGGGCATTGTCACTGGCTGGGACGATGAAATCGGCGCGAACTTCGAGCGCACATTCCCAGAGGACGCCGGTATCTTTGTCCAGGAAGAACAAGCTGATGTCGATAGCAACCCGAACACCTCGGAAGGCATCTTCGTCGGCTTCGTGCGCGATCGCGTGGCGCTGCCGCTCGGTTCAGTCGTCCAGGTGGAAGGCCGAGTCGCGGAAAAGTTCGGCTTCACGATCCTCAGCGAGACATTTGGCAAGGAGCCGGTCATCGTTGGCGCGGCACCATTGCTACTGCCGGAGCCGATCGTGATCGACGAGGCGCTAGCCGAGGCTCAGGATCCGCTCGCCCGACCGTACTACGAGTCATTGGAGAGCATGCGTGTGATCCTGCCCGTTGGCGTCGCCAACTCGGGCGGCACCAATAAGTTCGCTGAACTCTTCTTAACTCCCGGTCCCGAGCTCGACCGCGTGTTCCGCGACGAGACCGTGCCGGGTCTGCTGGCGACCGACGCTGACGCGGGCGCGGGCGACCCGGACAATCCGTTTGACGACCCTGATGGCTCGACGACTGAGGTTCAGGGCGACCTCTTTGACCGAGTTGAGAACGTGGTTGGTCCGCTGGCCTTCTCGTTCTCCAACTTCAAGATCATGGTCCAGCCGGGCCTGCTGCCGACCGTGATCGACGGTCCAACCCAGTACCCATACTCTGGCCCGGCTCCAGCCGGTGACGATGAAGTCCGGATTGCATCGTTCAACGTCGAGAACTATCTTGCGATCGGCGCCGAACTCGATCTTGGTACCGTCACGGCTGAGGATGAGGCCGCGAAGCGTACCCGCATCGTCGATGCGATCGATCGTCTGCTGCTGCGACCGGATGTGGTTGCGGTGCAGGAAGTCCAGAACAAGATGCTGCTGGATGCTGTGGCCGTGCAGCTCGGTGGCTACACCGCCTATCTCGAAGAGGGCAACGATTCACGCGGTATCGATGTCGGCTTCCTGGTCAAGAGCTCGGTGACGGCTTCCAACGTTCGCCAGCTCGGAAAGACTGCGAGCGGGCCAGCCGGATTCGATTGCTCGGACATCGACGGTGGCCTGTTCGACCGTCCGCCGCTGTTCGTCGACATCGCCACCACCAATGGACGCACCTTCACGGTCGTGTCCAACCATTTCTCCTCGAAGTCGGCACCGGACGCCTGCCGTGAGGCACAGGCCGCGTTCGTCCGCGATCGTGTGGCCGAGATCGAAGCGGCTGGCGGCCAGGTGATCGTCACCGGCGACCTGAACGCGTTCGAGGACGAGGGTGCGCTGGATGTGTTGCAGGATGGCTCGACAACGCTGACGAACCAGTGGAACACTGCTCCAGTAGATGAGCGCTATTCGTTCCAGTTCAACGGTCGCCTGCAAACGCTCGACCACATCCTGATCACCGATGGCCTGGAGGCCGACGTGACAGGATTCCAGTACGCGCACTTCGACAACGACTACTTCGAGCGCAACGAAACGACCGACGGCCACAAGGTTTCCGACCATGATCCTCCAGTGCTGACTCTCTCCGACGCGCCTATCGAGCCGGATGTGGAGTGGGAGATCATCATCACCGATGGCACATCGACCTTTTTCGTCGATTTCGACGACCAGCAGCTGCGCTTCACCAACGGTGATTTAGACACTGGTGTCGTCGTCGATCTCGGCATGAAGATCAACCGTGGCGTCGTCAAGGGTGACCTCAATACCGACGAGTTTCGCGTTCGCTACACCATTCCGCGCCAGGGCAACGGCAAACCCCGAGTTGAGGTCTGGGACAACGCGACTGACACGCACTACGTGCTGACCAGCCGATAGCGCCGAAACGTCGATCCTCGAACGAATGCTGGAACAGGCGGGCCGCATCATGTGGCCCGCCTGTTCCATTGGGGTGAGTGGCTGGCACACACCCTGCGACCTCTCCAATGGGGCAACCAGTTCAATCATCGAAGGGAGCTAACATGGCTGACAGGAACAAGACCGATCTCAATGGAAAGAAGATTGCAGCGCTGTTCACGGATGGCGTGGAGCAGGTCGAGTTTACCGAGCCGCGTAAGGCGCTTGAAGCTGCCGGTGCAACGGTGACCATCGTGTCGCTGAAGGCGGGTGAGATCAAGGGCTGGAACCATACGGAGTGGGGCGACACGTTCCAGGCAGACCTGACCGTCGAGCAGGCGGACCCGGACGAGTTCGACGGGCTACTCCTGCCGGGAGGGGTCATGAACCCGGATAAGCTGCGCGCAAGCAAGGATGCGGTCGAGTTCACGCGCCGCTTCTTCCAGTCTGGCAAGCCGGTCGCGTCGATCTGCCACGGACCGTGGCTGCTGGTCGAGGCCGACGCGGTGCGCGGTCGCACACTGACGAGCTGGCCAACATTGCGCACCGATATCCGCAACGCGGGCGGCCAGTGGGTCGACCAGGAGGTCGTCGTCGATCAGGGACTCGTCACCAGCCGCAACCCGGACGATATCCCCGCCTTCAATCAGAAGATGATCGAGGAGTTCGCCGAAGGTCGCCATCGCGGCCAGGCGGATGCGTATCTGGAGACGCACGACAGTGCGGCAGTGTTTCCCGGATAGGCGAACCAGAATGGGGGCAGGGCGAGCGACGAAGCCCTGCGCGCCCTGCCCCGTTCCCCTCGCTACGCTGGCTGCTCCGCTATCAGCACCGAATCAATCGGTGTCCAGCGCCAGTCTGCTGTTGTACGGTGTGCTCCCTGATACAGCGGTCACGATCGCATTGTTTGGAAACCTGAGACGCATAGCGAGTGCCGTGTAGCGTAGGTGATGGTGATGGATCGTGAGCGAATTGGTACATCCCTCACAGGATGATGTGGATCCGATCGTTGACGAAACTCCACATGCCGACGCATTCTGAATGCCAATGTCGTGTGTTTGAGGTACAGAGACCAGCAGCATTCGAGCACCAATGCGGGCGGTTCATAGGATTGTTTCGGCAGCCGTCATTCAGTTCCTCGGTTCCTCAGTTCTCGCCCCCGTTGACAGACCGCCTGCCGTCGGCGACGATGCGAACGGGATCTAGATATGGGGAAGACGCTGACGGGTGGATGAGCGCTCGGTCGAGATGGTGATGTCGCGCCAGTCTACGGCCTGCTGCTCGACTGGTGAGCAGGGACGCCAGATCACCGGAGAATATGATGGTGTCGTCGCTCGACCGGGCACATGATGCGGACGATTCCGCGTCGGGAGTCACTGGAACAGTCGAGCTGTCAGTTCCGCCGTTGCGGGTAGAGCTGCTCGGCGGTTTTCGCGTGTCGTGCGCTGAGCGAACTGTGGATGACGCCCAGTGGCGCTTGAGCAAGGCGCGCAGCCTCGTCAAGCTGCTCGCGCTTTCAGCCGGACAGCAGCTGCATCGCGAACAGGTCATCGACTATCTTTGGCCCGACCTCGCCCCGGATGCCGCGATGAACAATCTCCATCAGGTGCTGTTTGCCGCGCGGAGGGCGTTGGCAGCGGTCATCGGCGATGCAGCCGCGCCAGCCCAGGTCATCCCGATGCAGCGTCAGGTACTGCGGCTGACCCCACCCGGTCCCCTCTGGATCGACGCACTCGTCTTCGAGGAGCGCGCCGAAATTGCCTTGCAGTCGGACGATCCATCCCTCTCCTACGGCTGTATCGACTTGTACGCTGGCGATCTGTTGCCGGAAGATCGCTACGAGGAGTGGGCTGAAGCGCCGCGTGAACAGTTCCGCGACCACTATCTGACCGTGCTGTCGCACCTTGGGCGGCTGCACGAGGAGCGCAACGAGCCAGCCCCGGCCATCGACGCGTTGCGACGCTTGATCGCGGCTGATCCGGTGCAGGAAGATGCCCATATTCGCCTGATGCGCGGCTATGCGCTGACCGGCCGCTCGCAACAGGCGCTGCGCCAGTACCACCGTTTGCTCGACATACTGGAGCGTGAGCTCGACAGCCTGCCGAGCCGCGAGGCTGACCGACTGAACGCCGCGATCCTGGATGGACAGTTCGCGCCAGCGCCGACTCGCCCTGCTCCTCCAGCGGTCGATCCCGACCCGTCGCCGAGCGAGATTCCGTCGTCAGAGAGCACATTCGTCAACCGTGAGCGCGAACTGGATGCGATGCGCGCCGGGTTGGGACGGGTGCTGGCCGGGCAGGGCGGGGTCGTCCTGCTCGGCGGCGAACCGGGCATCGGGAAGACGCGCGCTGCCGAGGAGTTCACACGCCAGGCGCGCGCGGCTGGTGCGCTGGTGCGCTGGGGTCGCTGCTACGACGGCGAGGGTTCGCTGGCCTTCTGGCCGTGGATACAGATCCTGCGGGCCGATCTGGAGGAACGCGACCCAGTCACGATGGTGGCGGAGATGGGCGCACGCGCCGCTGACATCGCCCGGCTCGTCCCGGATCTGCGCGAGCAGCTGCCTGACCTACCTGAGTTGCAACAGGGTCAACTCGATCCGGATCAGGAACGCTTCCGTCTGTTCGACAGTGTCGGGACATACTTGGCGCAGGCATCAGCCCGACAGCCGCTTGTGCTGGTTTTCGACGATCTGCACTGGGCCGACCGCTCCTCGCTGCAACTGCTGGAGTTCGTGGCCGACGATATGCGCGAGCGCGGTGTGCTGCTGGTCTGCATCTATCGTGATGGCGGCCTGGAGCGCCATCACCCGTTGACGCGCACGCTCAACCGACTGGCGCGGCATGAACCCGGCCAGCGCCTCCACTTCGACGGATTGAGCGTCGAGCATGTCGGGCGTGTCAGCGAACTGACGAGCGGACGCACCCCCCCAACCGGGCTGATCGAGGTCATTCACGGTCAGACCGAGGGGAACCCGCTCTTCGTGCGTGAGGTCGTCCGGTTGCTGCTGGATGAGGGACGCTTCGACGAGTCTGCGGACCTCGGCTCCTGGCGTGTCACCATTCCGCGCGGCGTGCGGGAGACAATCGCCCTGCGCCTCGATCGACTGAGCGATGCGGCCATTCGCGCGCTGGAGATCGCCGCCGTCATTGGGCGCGATTTCGATCTGGCGATCCTGGAGCCGGTCAGCGAGCAGTCCGCACACGCCCTGTTGGCTGCGTTGGAGGAGGGTTTGGCGGCTGGCGTGCTGTCCGAGAGCGAGTCGCGCCCGGGATTGTTCCGCTTCAACCACGCGCTGATCCAGCAGACATTGTACGAGGATGTCTCCGCCGCCCGTCGCGTCCTGCTGCACGGTCGTATCGGCGGCGCGCTCGCAGCGTCGCACGCGGTCGACCTCGGCCCTGTTCTGGCCGATCTCGCTTTCCATTATCAACACGCGGCGCGGGGTAACGACGCTGGCATGGTCACGCTCGCGATCGAGTACGGGACGCTGGCCGGGGCGCAGGCGATGGATCAAGTCGCCTACGCCGACGCCAGCGGGCATTTCGAGCGAGCGCTGGTACTGTCCGAAGGCATCGGCGATGATGCGCGCCGTTGTGACCTGCTGCTGCGGCTTGGCGAGGCCCAGGCAGCTGCCGGCGAGAGCGCGGTGGCGAAAGCGACGTTCCACGCCGCCGCCGACCTCGCCCGCCAGGCGGACATGTCGGTAGCGTTGGCGCGCGCGTCGCACGGGTTGGCCGACACGATGTGGAGCATCGGTGTTCCGGATGCGGCTGGAATGCAGCTGCTGGAGGACGCGGTCTCCGTCACTGAGGGAGAGGCGGACGCACAGCGCGTCCAGGCCGTCGCCGACCTCGTCCGCGAACTGTCGACCGCTCCAGCCCGAAATGCGCTGACGCAGGCACGGGCCGAGTGGCTGACGGATGAAGCAACTGACATTGCCGGGCAGCTGGGAGATGCATGGACGCGACTGACGGCGGCGATGGCGCGGCGCTGGGTCGTCTCGGCGAACGACAATCCGCGTGACCGGCTGGCCAGCTCGAGCGCGATCCTCGATCTGGCCAGCGAGGTCGGCGACCGGCAGCTCATTCTGCTGGCGCACGCCTGGCGCATCTACGAACTGATGGAACTTGGCGAGGTCGCCGCGGCAGCCGCCGAGAACGAATCGTACGCCGAAGTTGCCGAGGCGCTGCTTCAGCCGCGTCCGCTCTGGTCGATCGCGATGCGGCGAGCCATGCATGCGCTCGTGCGCGGCGAACTGGGCGTCGCCGAGCGGTTGATCGAGGAGGCGCGCGCATTCGGTCGTCGTTCCGCGCCGCAACAGGCCGAGATCGCCTACCTGGTCCAGCTCGCGCAGCTCCGCCACGAGCAGTCCCGCGCTGGAGAGGTGCTGGCGCTCGCCGCCGAGCTTGCCGAGCGACACCCGGCTGGCTCACACTACGATTGCGTCCATATCGGACTGCTGGCCAGTGCGGGACATCTGTCCGAGGCAAAGGCGGCGTTTGACCGGCTCGCGCAGAATGGATTCACTGGCGTCTCGCGTGATCTCCTCTGGTTTCCCAGTCTCGCAACGCTCGCGGCCGTCTGCGAGCGCGTTGGCACCGTCGAACACGCGGCGCAACTCTACGACCTGCTCCTGCCCTACGCTGACCGCAACATCAGCGGCGGCGGAAACGCAACGTGTCTGGGGCCAGTCGCACTGGTGCTTGGCGCGTTAGCGGTGCAACAAGGTCGTTGGGATGACGCGGCCAATCACTATCGCGCCGGGTTGGCGCTCGCACACCACATGGATGCGCCGCTCTTCATCGTTGCGGCGGAGGTGGGGCTTGCGCGCGTGCTACTGGAACGCGGCTCTGCAGCGGAGCAGCAGCAGGCCATCGAATTGATCGAGTCGGCCCGGACAACCGCTATTGCTCACGGGATACAGCGACTGGTGGACAGCGCGAACGACATGCGCCCCAGACTCAGCACGTGAGCCGTTCCGGTCGTGTGTATCAGATGCTAAGCAGTTGCTAAGTGATTCAGTGAACACTGGTGGGACGTGGGACGTGGGACGTGGGATGTGAGGGGAATCGGTGAGCGAGGACAAGCGTCCAAGCCCGCGCGGCCAGCCTGACGACTACCCTTGGCGAATTACGACTGGGTCGGACACGGCCAGGCAGGGGATCACCTGGGAGATCGCTCCCGGTCACGTCCTGCTGACATTCGAGCGTGACGCTCAGCCCGGTGACATCGACCGCGTGATCGGGTCGCTCGACAGCAAGTCCGTCCCCGTTCATCCGAGACTCTATCCTGACGCTGCCGATCCGCTGACAGGCGCGAACATGCGCTGGCTTTATCTCCCGGAACTTGATGACCCTGACCTCCCACTTGCGGAACTGTTTGAGCGGTTGAACGCGCTGCTCGACGCGTTCGGCGGCATCCTGCGATCCGTCACACCGATTTATCGCGTCGAGGGCACGACCGTGGAGGAGACAGCCGCCGCGCCGATTCCACAACGGCTGCTCGCGCGGCTCACCGTCGAGCGTCCCGACGCCGTCCAGCGGCTTGCGGACGAACGTGGACTCGACATTCGTGACATAACTCTCGGGCCATTAGACGATAAGAACGCGGAGCGTTTAGCCACGCGGCTCGGTCTGAAGAGTGTCGGCGAGCTGCGTGAGCGGCTTCCGACCGTTGTACAGCTCACGAATCCAGATCCGCGCCTCAGCGGGTTCGACCTGCTGGCGGAGCTGGATGCACTTGGTGAGGAGGTGGCAGGGGTTGAGTGCGATTGGCGCTCTCTCCAGACCTGGCTTCGGTCGGGTTCGGGTTCACTGCCGCTATCGCCCGGCTGGAATCTGGACGCGATTCACGCGCCCGACGCCTGGGCGACAACGCAGGGTGATCCGGCAGTCATGGTAGCGCAGCTCGATTCTGGCTTCGACCTGGCGCACGCAGACCTGTCGCCCGGCTACGCTGACGCCTCGCAGCATTTCAACGCCGAGGCATGGGCGGTTGCGGGCGGGCCACCGAGCAGCGGACTCTATGATGTGTCGTGTGCCCCGATGGGGGATGACGGCCACGGCACGGCGACGACCGGCATCGTTGGCGCAAGTCATCTGGTTGGGACGGACGTACACGGCGTCGCGCCAGGCTGCACGCTGTTGCCGATCGCGCTGGGGCTGGTGCCAACCAGTGTCGAGGTCGGCGGCGGGCTGCTCTGGGCGGCTGCGCAGGGTGCGCTGGTGGCGAACATGAGCCTGGAGACGGTCGGCCTCTCCTATACCAGTGACGCGCTCGACCTCGCCTGGGACGCAGGCATGGTGCTGTGTGCGGCGGCGGGCAACCGGGGCGGCGCGACGAACTCGTTGCCGTTGCCGTTCCCGGCCTGGCACCCACGGGTGGTCGCGGTCGGGGCCGCCATGGACGCGGACGGTCGGCGACGGGCGCCGCTGGCGGATGGTGACTGGGGCAGCCAATTTGGTTTCGAACTCAGCGTCGTAGCGCCAGGGGTGAGCTGCCTGACGACCGATGTCACCGGCAGCGGGGGATTCGATGCCGTGTCCGACTTCATCACCGATGCCCAGGCGACCTCAATCGCAACGCCGCACGTGAGCGGGCTGGCGGCGCTGATCTTCTCCGCGAATCCAGCACGCACGAACGCCCAGGTACGCAGCGCGATCGAGGGTTCGGCCCGTCTGTTCGCGGATTACCAGGTGGAGGCGCAGGCTCACGGCCCAGCATCCCGCCCTTGGCACCCCGAAGTTGGCTATGGCCTCATCGATTGTGCGGCGGCACTGGACGCGGCGACGCTGATGGACTTCAGTTCAGACCCGGAAACGGACACAGATCCGGACACAGATACGGAGGGGAACATGTCAGGTACTGAAGGATCGGCCACCCCCAGCGGAGTGACCGACGCCGAGGTCATGGCGATCGACGCGCTCGTCGCGACGGTCCACGGCAGCAACGCGCGCTGCCTGCATGGATACCTGTTCAAGCCTGAGAAAGGCTATACCGTGGCATCCGGCCCACCAACTGGTGGGCGGCTGTTCCTGAACGCCGACCTCGACGAATGGCTCGACATTCCCAAGGGCGGCATCGTCCGCCTGCACTTCTACCCCCAGCCGGAGACGCCGCACCGGGGCGTCGTCCTCTGGGTCGATAACGGCGCGCAGCTGGAGCATGTCCGGCGGCGCGGTGTGAGCGATTTCCTGAGTGGTTCGATCGTCGATGGGTCGTCCGCTGGGCTGGGAAACATCGATTTGCTGGCTGAGCTGCTCGCGGAGCTGACGGATGGTGCCTCGACAAGTGGCTATTCGACCGTGCGTGGCCCGTGTCGCGGGTACTCGACGGTGCGTGGCCCATGCCGGGGCTATTCGACCGTGCGCGGTCCGTGCTAGCCAGCCAGCCCACGTTCGCGTGATCGAATCGACGTTACGTCGAGGGACCAAGTCTGGCATTCGCCCGACTCGGAAACCGCTGTTGCATGCCCTTTTCCAGCTGTCGCGTCGGAAACGGATGGTGGCTCGTGTACGCTCGCGTGGTGTCCGATCTGTTGCAACGTGGGCTGCTGGATGCACGCGCCGTGGTCCACGACGGATTGGACGTGCGCGCGGTGGGCCGCAACGTCGCAACGTGGGCCATCGACATACATGGCGCAAACGGTGTATCGCTGCTAGTCAAGGACGCGGGTGGAGTCGCGACACGTGGTCGTCACGCCACGCTCGCTGCAGAAGCACGTGCATTGATGCGTCTACACGCGGAGCCGACGCTGGGAGCCAGCCTGCCGACCGTCGTAGCGTGGGACGCCGATGCCGGTCTACTCGCCCTCGAACGGTGGCCCGATGCAGAGACGCTGCGCGAATATCTGGCGCGTACTCGGCGTCAGTCGGTCCGCCACGCGTTGCACCTTGGCCGCGCGCTGCGTCTTCTGCATGCGCTGCCCGTGCGCTTCGAGGATGCCTGGTCCGTCGCGGCAGCGCCTTGGGTGTTGTCGCTGCATGAGCCGACGCTCGCCTGGTTTCGCACGTCGAGCGCGGGCAATTTCGCGCTGCTGGAGCTGCTGCAAACGTTTCCGGCTCTCGGGGCCGAACTCGCCAGTCTGCGCGCCGAGTGGCGACCAACGGCCATCACTCACGGCGATCTCAAGTGGGATAACGTCGTCGTGCGCTCGAGGCGCGACGACAATGGCACGAGTCTCTGGATCGTCGACTGGGTATCGGCAGCGGTCGGTGAGCCAGCCTGGGATGTCGGGGCCGTGCTGGGCGAATATCTGCTGGCCTGGCTGCGTTCGATCCCGTCCGGCGTTGCACGTGAATCACCTGCTCACGATCAGGCAGGCGTCCCATTAGTGGTCGTTCAAGCTGCGCTACGCGCGTTCTGGAGTGGCTATTCCCAAGCGGGAGAACCCGACGCCGCGTATCGCGAGCGGGCGGTTCGGTACGCGGGAGCGTGGCTCGTGCATCAGGCCTACGAGCGCCTGCAGGAAGCGAGCAGTCTGTCTCCCTCCGATCCACGGCAGCTCCAGCTTGCCTTCAATATCCTGCGTCATCCCATCGATGCCGCACTGACGCTGTTCGGTCTGCCTGACGTGCCTGACGTGCCTGCTTCCCCGCATCACGCGTCCGCCGCCGAATTACAACGCGCGTGAGGAGCATGACCAGGACCGACTACGTCGCGCAGGTCAGTGCTGCGGTAGACGCCGTAACTATGCTGGGACCGACCCGCTTCGCGTGGCTGGGCGTGCCGAGCGATCATTCCCGAGCCAGAAACGGAACAACCCTTTCGGACGATGCGAAGCGCGTTGTGCTCGTCGCGGCGCTGCGGCGACGGCTCTATATCAGCTTTTTCCGACCCGGTGGCGTCGTTCCGGCACACACTCGTGTCGCTGCTGATCTGAGCAACGACGATCATCTCGTTGCGTCGCTGGCGCGAGCGAATGCCGGTTCTGGTTCCTGGCAGCCTGGCTGGACGATCACTGATACCGCGCCCGAAGGTATCGTGGCGCGGCGGTCTGGGCTGTCAGTCCGGTGTGAACTGCACGATGTGTCGGCGCTCGGCTCCGGCGTAGTAGCAGTGGGCCAGCAAGTGTCGTTGCGGATGCCAGCCGGGAGCGCCAGCCGCCTGCCCGGTTGGTATCTCGCGCTGAGTGACGAACCGCTTGTCGATGCGCAGGACGTGCCGCTCGTCCGGCTGTACTGACATGTGTCGGCAGCGGGAGCGCCGCGCTTCACCCGGCTCGTCATCAGCCAGCTGAACCATGCCAGCATGCCCTACGAACTGAAGCTCTCCAGCCATGCCAGCCGCTACGACGGTGGCGATGGGGCGGTGCTCTACCTGAATCGGTCCGATGTCGTGGCTGCCTGGGATGTCCTCCCCGGAATCCTTTCGGAACTGGAACTGCTTCCGACTATCCCCGCGCTGACGAAGCCAATCGCGCCCGGCGTCGGCCTGGCCGAGGATACAGGCGGTGGTGAAAGCTTCGGGATGCAGCGTTGCCGCTGGCTGTCCGAGGGCATCGTCCGTGCCTGGGAGATCGGCCAACGATCGCTGGCCGACCGCATGCAGGTCGTTGCCGAAACCTGGGCCGAGGCTGGCATCGCGTTCGAGCAGCCGTATCTCAATCCCGGCTCACTTGATGTCTCCGACCTCGCCTCGCCGCCGCTGCCGACCCTCTGCCAATCCCTGCCCGCGCCATCCGACTTCCTGGAATGTGCGACGAGCATCGGCCATGCCCTGGTTTCGTCCGCGATCTGGCACGGGGAGCGCTGCACATGGCTTGGTCTCACTGAGGCGTCGAGTGGCACAGCCAGCTTCAATGCCGTACCGCCGACGTTGTACGACGGCACTGCTGGCGTCGCGCTGTTCCTGGCCGAACTCAACGCCGCCATGCCCGATGCGACGGTGCGTGCGACCGCCCTCGGCGCGCTGCGTCAATCTCTGGCGACCGCCGACCGCGCTGCTTCACCCGTCGGAATCGGGCTGTATATCGGACTGCCCGGCATCGTTTGGAGTGTCGCCCGTGTCAGTCATCTCCTCGACGAACCCGAGCTGCTGGATGCCGCCCGCGCGCTTCTCGCCCGGCTTCCGGACATGATCGAGCAGCCACATGAATCCGATCTGCTCTCCGGGAGTGCCGGAGCTATCGTTGCCCTGCTCCGTCTCCGCGAATGGTTCACTGATCCTGCTCTCCTCGCCACCGCCATCCGCCTCGGCGATTACCTGATCGCCTGCGCGGAGATCGACGGACGCGGCTGGCGCTGGCGGTCAACGGCGCACCCGCGTGTGTTGCCGCTGACCGGCTTCTCGCACGGCGCATCTGGCATCGCCTACGCGTTCGTGTCTCTCTTCGTTGCGACCAACGACGTTCGCTATCGGGAGGCGGCGTTGGGAGCGTTCGCCTGGGAGCGTGGAAGGTACATCGCGAACGGAAACGTGTGGCCGGATTACCGGGACGTGGCATCGGCAGCGGTGCGCCGAGGAGCCACGCTGCCGAGCGCCGCCTTCTGGTGTCACGGCGCACCCGGCATCGCACTCACGCGACTGGTGGGCTGGAAGGGACTTGGCGACGACCGGCTGCGGGACGAGGCGATCGCCGCGCTCACCGCGACGCGGCAGGCGGTCGGGCAGGCGATCGGCGACCCTGCGGACAGCCTCTGCCTGTGTCATGGGCTGGCTGGCAACGCCCTGATCCTCCAGCACGGCGCGGATGTGCTCGACGATTCCAGCCTGCGAGATGCTTCCCGTGCCGCCTTCGCCTCGCTCATCGAACGACATATCCTGGCCGACCTCGAATCATCGCCGGGACTGATGACCGGGCTGAGTGGCGTCGGACTGGCCTGCCTGCGCGCGGCGGGCTACCCAGCAACAGATGTGCTGTCGGTCTGAGTATCAGGCCACAGTGACTGTCCTACTCCTACAGTGACTGACATATTCTCTGCGGCGAATTGCTAATGTCGAATTCACCAAACGGAGAGACAACACGTGCCGCCCCGCACCGCCTGAACGCGGATCGGGACCAACAGCTGCCGAGATTTGTGACAGTCCTGGTACAACATTCGCCATAATAGGGCCACGGAAAACTTTGCTGCATGCTAATATATTGCATGAAGTAGCTGATGGTGACGACGCAGGGCTCCGTCAGCATATTTCCGAACGACGTGATGTCATATCGTCCAGAATCTTCGAACGAGCGTGGCAACTTCGTCTCCATGAAGGCTGACGGCTGACGCGTGTGCGTTCTGAGTGGTTCGTGATGGGCGCTGATGTTATAGCAGTTGTGAAGGATTCAATTAATGAGGGGGAGCGTGCGATGACCGCATATGTCCAACGAGCCAGAGGACGACGCCACGGGCGACTCATGCAGATGGGGATCATCGCCGTCGCGGTGACGCTGCTGGCGCTCGGCGCGATCAACGCATTTGCTGTGGAGCCAGGGAACCCCGCCTTCCAGCGCACCTGGGAGCGCACCGACAAGCCGGTTGCGGATTTCGGCGTCGACCGCACCTGGATGTGGGGCGACAAGGCGTTCACGAACGTGGTGGACGAGGAGTACCAGCAGGCACCGGGCGGTATGCGCGAGGTGCAGTACTACGACAAGTCCCGCATGGAGATAAACAACCCCGATGCCGAGCAGAATACTCCCTGGTATGTCACGAACGGCCTGCTGGTCGTTGAGATGACATCCGGACGCGTGCAGATCGGCGATCAGCAGTTCGAGGAGCGCGCCGCGCCGGCCAACATCCCGGTCGCTGGCGACCCGGACGATGCTGATGGCCCGACCTACGGCACGATCGCGCAGGTACTGGATGCTGTGCCGTTCGCGCAGGATTCCGCCATCATCCAGCGTCTGAACCGCAATGGCACCGTGACGGACGATCCGGCACTGGCCGGTCAGGGTGTGACCGCCGCCCAGAGCGTCCAGGTCGACGACACCATCGACCACATGGTCGCCAACGTCTTCTGGGACTTCATGAACTCGACTGGCACGGTGTATGAGGAAGGCCAGGTTCTCAGCGACCAGCTGTTCGAGAACCCCTTCTACGCGACCGGCTATCCAATCACCGAGGCCTACTGGGCGCGTGTCATTGTTGGTGAAAAGCCGCGCGACGTGCTGATGCAGTGCTTCGAGCGTCGCTGCCTGACCTACACACCGGACAACGATCCGGGCTGGCGCGTTGAGGCCGGTAACGTCGGTCGCCACTACTACTCGTGGGTTTACGAGGGTGCCGCAACCCCGACGGCGACGGTGACAGCCACCGCGACTGCGACCGCCACCGCAACCCCCGACCCGCTGCCGGAGCAGAGTCTGTTCGTCGCCGACCTGTCCGGTGAGAATGAGCGGCCCGACCCGGTCGAGACCGACGCGAACGGCAACGCCCTCTTCCATGTCATGGAAGACGGTAGCGCCATCGAGTTCCAGATCAACGTCAACGACATCCAGAATGTCACGGCAGCCCACATTCATATGGGTGGTCCGGACGAGGTTGGCCCTGTCGTCGCGACCCTGTTCACGACGAGCAGTGGCTCGTCGGTGACGCCAACGGGAGCGTTGGCCGAAAGCCGCATCGAGGCGGATGACGTGGCGGCTGGCACATCGCTCGTGGAGCTGGCTCAGCTCCTGGCCGACGGCGACGCCTACGTCAACGTCCACACCACGAGCAACCCGGACGGTGACGTCCGTGGCCAGGTGGCCGAAGTTGGCACGACGGCCTTCAACGCCGACTTGGATGGTGACAGCGAGATTCCCGCTGTCGTGACCGATGCCACTGGCTTAGCCATGTTCCTCTATGACGCTGAAGGCGACTCGCTCGCCTACGAGCTGAGTGTTGCCGACATCGACGGCGTCGAGGCAGTCCATATTCGCGAGGGTAAGGCGAACCAGAATGGCCCGGTTGTCGCGCTGCTGTTCGGCGCGTCCGCCCCGATCAACCCCGTTGACGGCGTACTGGTCGAAGAGACATTGACCGAGGCCGACTTGATTGACATGTCGATTGAGCGGGTCGTCTACCTGATGCTGACGGGCCACGCCTACATCAACGTCAATACGTCCGCCCATGTGGCTGGTGAGATTCGCGGCCAGGTAGGGACCGGCGCGGGCATCGACTTCGCGACCGAGGGCACCTTCGTCGCCGATCTGAGCGGCGCGAACGAGAACCCGGAGGTTGCAACCAGCGCGACCGGCGACGCCGTGCTCTCCTTCAACGCCGATGGTTCGCTCGACTATGCCCTGATCGTCGCGCGGCTGGATGAGCCGGAAGCGGCCCACATCCACCTCGGCGGCCCGGTCCAGAACGGCCCGGTCATCGTGCCGCTGTGGGACGAGAGCATGAGTGCTGCGATTGAGAACGGTCTGCTGGACGAAGGCACGATCGCAGCGGGCGAGTACGACCTGACGACGCTGCTCTTCCAACTGCAGACCGGCAGCACCTACGTCAACGTCCACACCGAAGATCACCCGGACGGCGAAATCCGTGGCCAGCTGCGCACCACCGGTGAAGTCTTCATGGCCCAGTTGACCGATGAAGAGGTCGTCGTCGAAGACCCGATGACCGACCTCACGACCACCGCGAGTGGCATCGTCCTCCTCGAGGTCAACGCTGCGCGCACCTCGATCAACTACACCGTTGTCGTGGATGATCTCGAGGCGACGACCGCCATCGACCTGTATACGGGCGCTGTCGGCTCCGACAACGCGGGCAGCGAGTTCATCGTGAGTCTGTTTGTCGACGATCCGTTGCACGACCCGGCCCCGCCGACTGAGGGCGCGATCGTGACCGGCACGCTTGATGCCGATGACTTGACCGGCACGCCGGTTGTTGACATGGCTGGTCTTCTGGCCGCGATGGCGGATGGCACGACCTTCGTGCAGGTCCACACTGTCGAATACCCGTTCGGCGAACTGCGCGGCCAGATCGAAGCGTTCTAGTGCAGTAACCGCCGGACTGTCATAATGACCCGTGGCACGTGTGCCATGGGTCATTTTTTGCCGTGCAATCGACGACGGAGCAGGAGGAGTCGATGCGTCCGGCGCCAATCGCGATCGCGATCACTGCACGCCTGGAGCTACGCGAGTTCATGCTCGACGATGCCGTGGACATGCAGCGGCTGAACGATGACCCGGAGGTCGTCCGTTACACAGGTGACCCGCCATTTGCGAGTGTGGCGGAAGCGCGAGAACTGCTTGCTGAGCTACGCGAATGTTACGAACGAGATGGCTTCAGCCGCTGGGCGACGTTCCGGCGCGATATGGGAGCGTTCATCGGCTGGTGCGGCCTGAACCTGAACGTGGAGCGGGCTGCGGTCGATGTTGGCTTCCGTTTCTTCCGCGATCAATGGGGTCAGGGGTATGCCACAGAGGCGGCGCTGGAATCGCTCCGCCTCGGCTTCGAGCGGTTCAATGTATCCAAGATCGTCGGTCGCGCAATGCACGACAACGCTGCCTCGCATCGCGTTCTGATCAAGCTTGGAATGCAGCCGGTGCATACGCTTGAGCGGGACGACCAGGAATTGGTCGAGTACGAGATCACCGCGCATGATTGGCAATACGGAATCCGACGATCGGCTGCCAGAGAGCGTTGATACCCGTTTGGCGACACTGCGTTGTCTGGTCCTGCCGCGCCCGCGTCGCAGGGATATGGCTCAGTACTCCGTGACGGTAAAGATGTCCCAGCGTCGTGCATCGTGTCGGACAGCAGGATCGGCGCTCGTGACGTTCGGCATTGCGATTCGATCCTGCCGGACCATCTGACCACGCTGCGGCCGTAACGATGTCCTATCGACGCGTATGGAAGATCGTCGTTCGTCCCGTTCCGCAACTCGATTCGAAGCCGGCTGTCAGAGGGCAACTCCATTGGAGCGGAGTATTCAGCCATGTCCCTGCAATATGGGCGCGGCACGTCCATTGCGCCACGACACGGTAGCATGAAGCGTTCGCCAACGATGAAACGGGGGATTCCGCAATGGATCGGGAGCGAAGACAGGACGACAGGCGTGGACGCGATCTCAGCCAGCAACCAGATGATGGCCAAGACGGAGACCGCGCCGCCGCAACCGCGAACGATCTGGATGCCACGACGAATCTGGCTGGTATGACAGGCATGAACAATACTTCCCCCGGTACCGGGCCGTTCGGCGCGATCGTGCCAGACATGACCGTTGTTGGGGCGGACGGCGACGAGGTGGGCATCGTGCGGGAAGTGCGCGGAGATGTGTTCCTCGTCGATCGGATGACAGACGGAGATGTTTATGTGCCAGTCAGCGCCGTGCAGGACAACGACGGCAGCGAACTACGGCTGACCGTCGCTACGACCGATATCGATAGCATGGGCTGGGACCATCCCGCCTGGACGTGATATCCGGCAGCGGCTGTCGCCAGCTTCTTCATAATTCAGCGGTCATGAGTGTGAATTACGATGGATTCAGGCGATGCGTTCTGGAGTAATCCACGCCTGCTGCTCTCACATTACGTAGAACTGATTAGAATAGCGTTGGACAGATGCGAGCATCGTTGTTGGCTGGCTAGTTGGCTAAGTCGTGGGGAAACAGTGTGAGTGAGCGTTCCAGGCGCGTAGACGTACTCCAGGAACTCAGTCCGACCGAGCTGGACACGTTGCAGCTGCGGTGTCAGGGTAAGTCGTCTGCCGAGATTGCAGCGGTGCAGTTCGTCTCCGAGTCCGACGCGCGCACCACGCTCGCGCATGTGTACGACACCCTCTGGCTCACGCACCTTTCACGCGAGCAGCGGCTGAACGAACTGCGCGGCTGGTCGGACGTGCTGCGCGATGCGCGTGAGCGCGAACTCTTCGCCGATCGCTTTCGCGGCTATGTCCCGCAGCCGCCAACCGGCACATCGCCTGGGACCGCACTGGCCGCCGTCGTCGCTGATGACGCGAGCATTGAAACCTTGAACCAACCTGTTGTTACTGTCCCGGTTGCCGCGACCTCGGGTCGGCGAGAATTTCCGTCCTGGTGGCCGGGGGTGGTTGCCATTGTCGCATTGCTGCTCATCGGCGGGTTGGCTTTCCTCACACTCGGTGATGACGACGATGACGACATTCAGGCAGTTGTCCCAACGATCCCAATCGATCCGAGCGCAACGTCTAACGACAGCGCCGCCGTCGCGTCGTTCACGACGACCACTCTGCCCGCTGAGACCACTGAGACCACTGAGACCGCTGAACCTATCGAGCCGACACCTGCTTCCACAACCGCCGCTGAAGCCTCCGTGACGGAGGACGGGTCTCCGACCGCCTCATCGGTCGCGGAGACGGCAACCACCTCGCAACCAACACCGACGAGTGCAGACATCACCGCGACCAACACGTCGCAAGCGATCGCCACCGTGACCCCGCGAGCGACGGCAACGGAGCGCGCGACCGCCACCCCGACCACTCCGCCACCGACCGCGACACCTTCGATCATCTACGAGGCGAACTGGTCGTAGGACCTCAACGGCTGGACGGGGGATGATGGCTGGCGTGTCGAGAACGGCGTGCTGGTGTTTGATGGGCCGGGCGGTAGCCGGACGATCTGGTCACCGGTTGGACTACCCGAACGCGATGGTGATTACGCGATCGAGGCCGAGATCCTCGTCAACAATGGCACCTATACCAGTGCTGTGGCTGGATTCGCAATGCGCGACGCCAGCAACCAGGCCAACCCCGACGGTCAGGTTGCGACTGTCGTCTCGACCGGCGGCTGGCATACGTACCGCCTCGAAGTGCGCAGCGGCGCGGCCCTGTTCTCAGTCGACGGCACGGTGGTCGGAGACTTTGAAGACGGACGCCTGGAATCCCCCGACCAGCTCGGCATCTTCGCCGTCGCTACCCGCATCGAGGTCCGCGCCTTCCGCGTCGTGCCATTGTAGGGCGAGGAAATGGCGTTCTCGTTCCAGTGACAGTGACATCACCGATCAGCCGCCTCCAATCCCTTCGCAACCGAGCGGCGCACTGAAGAGCGTTCCCGGATTTGCCGAAACCACTGCGCTGGTCGGCCATCCCGAGCCAGGATGATCGAGGTCGCTCACCCGGTGAGAGGTTGGCCTGGCGGGGCCACGCGAACCAGGATCACGGAATGGACGCGACCGACTCCGGCATCACCGAAAACGCTCCTCAGTGCGTCTCTCGCTCGGAGTCAAGGAGCGAACCGGAGTTCTTGCACCGCACCAATCGGCGTACGATTGCCGTTGCAATCAACAGCCGATGGCCGGTGACGCGGCATTTCTCCCGGCCCGAACACATGGCGGTCGCCGGAAACAGGCACACCAACAGATAGATAGTCCGTGCGAACGGCCGCTCGCCGACTGTTTCCAGTACCTGAGTCCTATGGTTCTTTTACAGTGAATCACCGAGTCGGGGAATAGCCCATTCTGGCTAGTACTTCGGTACGGTGTGATTGTGGTTAGAGGTTTGAGGGTCGGAGGGGGGATTGGGGGTCGGAGTGCCGGAAGGCCACCGCCTTACGGCACTCCTGAGTGCTGAGCACGGTCAGCCGGTTAGCCCTGGCTCTTCGCCTGCGCGTAGCGGGCGTTGACGGCGTCCCAGTTGATGGTGTTCCACCAGGCGGCCAGGTAATCTGGGCGCTTGTTCTGGTACTTCAGGTAGTAGGCATGCTCCCAGACATCGACGCCGAGGATCGGGAAGCGGCCGTCCATGAGCGGGCTGTCCTGGTTCGGGGTACTCTCGACCTTGAGCGTGCCGTTGTCGTAGGACAGCCACGACCAGCCGGAGCCGAAGCGACCCACGCCAGCGGCGTTGATCTGGGTCTTCAATTCGTCGAACGATCCGAAGGTCTGCGTGATCGCTTCGGCGAGTTCGCCGGTCGGCTCGCCGCCGCCGTTCGGGCCCATGATCTCCCAGAAGAGCGTGTGGTTGGCATGCCCGCCGCCGTTGTTGCGGACCGCCGTGCGCTTCTCCTCGGGCACCGAGTTGATGTTGCTGATCAGCTCGTTGATGTCCATGTTCTCGAACTCGGTGCCAGCCACGGCGTTGTTCAGGTTCGTCACGTAGGCGTTGTGATGGCGGTCGTGGTGGATCTCCATCGTCTGCGCGTCGATGTGCGGCTCGAGCGCGTCGTTGGCGTACGGCAATGCCGGAAGCTGAAAGGCCATTGCTGAATCCCTCCCTCGGGTAACGTTTGTCGTGCGGCTGCCGCAATCCGCAGGCAGCCGGTCGGTCAGCGCGCTGCACGAGTCCTGCAACTCACGTCTTCCACGCGCCTGAAGCCTAGAATACCCGCGCACAGCGGATGCCGCAATGCAGAGAAGTTCGCATTTCTGGCCAGCCGTCGCTCAATCCTGATGTTCCGAAAGCCACGCCAGCACATTGCCCGCATTCGCGTCCGGCGGGAAGACCGGATAGAAGACGTGCTCGATGATGCCGTCGCGGATGATGAGGGTCAGGCGTTTGTTGAGGGTCATATCGTCGACCTCGAAGGTGGGCAGGCGCAGGGCTTTCGTCAGGTGCAGGTCAGCGTCCGAGAGGAGCGAGAACGGCAGGTGCAGGCGCTCAGCAACTTCGCGCTGATAGTCGGTCGCCTGGGTCGAGAGGCCGAACACTGCGGCGTCGAGCGCCTGAAGCTCCGCATAATGGTCGCGGAAGGCGCACGATTGTGGTGTGCAGCCGCGCGCGCCGGGAATCGCGTCCCAGCCGGTCGGAGTCGGTTCGTCCGGTCGACCAGTGCGGGGGTAGATGTAGACGATCGTCCACCCCGGTAACGCCGCCAGATCGACCGCCGTGCCAGCGGTCGCAGGGAGTGTCAATGTTGGCAAACGCACACCCACCAGGTGATCGGTCGCGCCATCGTCGTCTGGGATCGGCAGGTTGTCAGGTAACGTATTCAGATCGTCAGTGCGGACCATTGTCGTCTCCTCCTGTGGCCAATGAATTCATGGTGCTGGGTCTCAGTTCACGAGCGCACATCGGTAGCGGGAGTAGTTGCGTTCGTATTGTTGGATCAGGTCCGCCCGCGTCGTTGACGAAACCGTTCGTGGAAGGTGCTGGGATGCGGTGTGGTCGGGGCCAGACCGAGGTCGTAGGCTTCGTCGAGAATCGGCTGGAGGATGGCGATAAAGCGCACGACGCGCTCGGCCAGCATGGTGACGAAGTCGTCCGTCAGCGGCTGGAGCGGGTGCAGCTCGTAGAGATGGCCCCACGACTGCGTCCAGCGTTCCAGCTCGGCCTGGACGCCAAGCTCGTCCTTGATCTCCAGGATACACGTGTCGAAATGCTGGAGTAGCTGCCAGGTACTGGCCGGGCCGTCCTCGAAGTGCAGCCCAAGCTCGACGTAGCCACGCTCGGTGTTGATCCAGACCTCGTAGTGAATGCGGTAGTTCGCACCATAATGCAGCTTGAGCAGGTTCATGGTGGCACGCGATTCGAGCGTGCGTTGGTCTGCTGGACGTTGTCGCTGCACCTGCTCTGCAAGGTCGGCGAAGAACTCCTTGCGCGTCAGGAGTGGGACGATGCCGGATACTGAGGATGCGGTTGATGATGAACTTCGGCGGGCGGCCATGGAATGCGGCTCCTTATTGATTGCTCGCGCGACTTCGAACAGAGGCATTGAGGGAATTGTGCCATTGACCCCTCTCCCCGGCCCTCTCCCCTGCGAGGCGAGAGGGAGACGTAGGACCGACGTTCGCTTTGCTCCGACAGGATGTACCCAACCTACGTCTCCCTCTCGCCTCGCAGGGGAGAGGGCCGGGGAGAGGGGTTCGTGACCCGCCCAACTGCCGCACTCACCGGCGCTGGACTCGTCCTGCTCTCCGGCTTCGGGTTCGCGGCGGTGACGGTGCTGGCGCGTGTGGCATTCGAGGCCGGCTCAACCGCGCCGACCTCGCTGGCGGTGCGTTTCGGATTGGCAAGCGGGCTGTTCTGGCTGCTGCTGGCAAGCAGCAGGCGAGTTGAGCGCGTGCCAACGCCGCTGCTGCTCCGGCTGGCGGCGATGGGCGTACTGTTCAGCGCGGGGTCGGTCGCGTCGTTCCTGTCGATCGAGTACATCCCGGCCGCGTTGTCGGCGCTGCTGTTCTACATCTATCCGGCCATCGTCGCGGCTGGGTTGGCAATCTTCTTTCGATAGCGGATATCCCCAGCACGGCTGCTCGTGCTGCTCGCGGCGACGGCAGGCTGCTTCCTGACGGTCGATGTGCAGACGGGCGGTGGGTCGCTCGACGCGACCGGGATCGCGCTGGCTCTGATCGCTCCGGTCTTCTATTCCGGCTACGTCCTGATCGGCAGCCGGGTGACAGCGCATGTCGCTCCGCTGACCGCGTCGGCCTGGATCATTACGTTCGCTGCCATCGTCATCGTGCTGGCGGGCGCGTCGGGTGTGCTGGGGGCTGGCTTCACCACTGATGTCGCGCCGCGCGGCTGGGCCGCCATGCTGGGGCTTGCGATCTTCTCGACCGTCATCTCGATCTCGGCCTTCCTGTCCGGAATGGCGCGTCTCGACTCATTCCGCGCCTCGATCATTTCGACTATTGAGCCGGTCTTCACGGTCATGCTGGCGGCACTGTTGCTGGACGAACGCCTGACGGAGCAGCAGGCGCTGGGCGGCCTGGTCATCGTGACATCGTCAGCCGCCCTCCAGCTCATTGCCAGACGTGAGAGCCGCGTCGCGCACGAGTCCTCAATGCCCCAATAACCAGCATCCATCCCGGTTGCCCTTTGGGCGATGGTGGATGCGGCTGATTATTGGGGCATTGTTCTCATGGCACACGCTGCGACCAGATGCTGTCTGGAAAGCGGGTGCGCAGTTCGTCCCAGACTTCGTACATGCGCGGGTTCGAGCGGGTGAGCAGGTAGGTGGCGATGCTGCGGCGGTAGAGGGCTTCTGCGGCGAACGGGCCATCCGGCTCGCGCTCATACGCTCGCTCAAGTAAAGCGATGGCCCGTTCAGTCTGGCTCCAGCGCACGGCAACTTCCGCCTCACCAATGTCGAGCAGCGTCAGGAAGAGGCGTGGGGGCAGGAAATTGAGCGACGTGTAGTGGACCACCATGCGGCGATCGGCAAATAGCAGCGTCGGTGTCCAGATGACGTTAAACGGGCGGACAACCTCGCGCGGACTCTCGAACAGATGCAGCTTCAACGGGACAAAGCGCGACGTGACGGCATCTATTACCTCGGCGTCCGGGTAGGTATCGGCATCCAGCCGATCACAACCGCGTCAGTGATCTTTGTAGACATCGATCAGCAGTGGACGTCGCAGGCGCAGCGCCTCGGCTTTGGCCTGCTCGGCGTCGTGGAGCCAGGGAATCGGCATCAATGGTCTGCTTTCGTTCGGGTGGCGAGTGACGGGGTGGCAGGTGGCAGGTGGCAGGAAGAGATGGTAGCAGACTGTCGAGAAGCATCACGATATGTCGGGGGGTGATAATGGCAAACGGCCCAACGCTGATGGGCGAAGAGATCGTGCCCAGACGTGCTGGAATGAGAAAGCGACACACGATGTGCGAATAGATGGTCGTGTGCATGAATCTTGCGATACGCTACGGAAGCATCCACCTGAATTGATCCTGACGTTCTACCATTGTGGGGATGTGTGACCGGCCAGACAGCGACGGATTGGTGCGGTCGGGAATTGCGAACGTGTCGTGATGGATACAGCGATCTGACATGGTTCGTGGTTTCGTAGAATCCATTCGGAACGTCCCGCACGGTGGCAATAGTAGTCCAAGTGGCCGTGCGGACGAGATACGTTCGAACGAGGTGTGGTTTTGGACGACGGGGTCGCGAACGCTCAGGAATGTCTGCGTAGATCAGGCCATAGGTAAATCGAGACATTCCACGCATGCCCATCGCGCCCACGGAACGTCCACAGGTGTACCGTATGAGGAGGAGACCAGCATATGGTCAATGATCCCAAGGATCCCCGATTCACTGAATTGCTCGATGGAGCGATGCGCGGTCAGTTGACACGGCGTACCGTCTTCAAGCGCGCGCTGGCCATTGGTCTGAGCGCTCCGGCCATCGCTGCATTGCTCGCTGCCTGTGGCGACGATGACGATGCCGAGGACGCTGGCGACGCCGTCGGAACGACGGCCTCCGGGGCCGGAACCGAGGTCGCTGATGAAGCAACCGAGGTTGAGGGTGACGCCACCGAAATGGTTGACGGCGACGCGACTGAGATGGTCGACGGCGACGCCACCGAAGAGATGGACCCCGACGCGACCGAGGAAATGGACACCACTCCGAGCGCTGGTGGTGGCGACTACGAGTACGGCATCGACAACCCGCCGCCAGTCGGCAATGTCGATACGGCCAGTGCGTTCTCCGGCACGAGCCTCGTGTTCTGGGGTGACGCCGTTGGCCCAGGCGCCGTGGCTGATGAGACAGCGGTCGCCAGGTTCGTTGAAGAAACGGGCATCGAGGTCGAGGTCATCCCGCGTCCGGATAGCGCCACCGAGTCGTACGCGCAGTACCAGCGCGTCTTCCAGGGCGAGGACTCTTCGATGGATGTCGGCATGATCGACGTGATCTGGCCGGGCGCGTTCGCCCAGCACCTGGCCGATCTCACGGATACGTTCTCCGACACCATCGACCAGTACTTCGAGACCGTTGTCGAGAACAACACGATCGACGGCAAGCTGGTCGGTGTCCCGTGGTTCGGTGACAACGGCATCCTCTTCTACCGCACCGACCTGCTCGAAACCTATGGCTTCGACGGTCCACCAACCACGTGGGACGAGCTCGAAGAGATGGCGACGACCATCATGGAGGGCGAACGCGAAGCCAATCCCGAGTTCCAGGGCTTTGTCTGGCAGGGCAACGCCTACGAGGGTCTGACCTGCAACGCGCTTGAGTGGCTCGCATCGGCTGGCGGCGGCACGATCGTCGAAGATGGCGAAGTGACGCTGGACAACGACGCTGCCAAGGAGTTCCTGACGCGAACTCAGGGCTGGATCGGCACCATCTCTCCGGACGGTGTCACGGGCTATCAGGAAGAAGATGCCCGCAACGTCTTCCAGGGTGGCAACGCGGCCTTCATGCGCAACTGGCCGTACGCCTACTCAGCCGGCAAGGCGGCGGACTCCCCGATCGCCGACATGTTCGATGTCGCTCCGCTGCCAGCGGGTGAAGGCCAGGAACCTGTCGGTACCGTTGGTGGCTGGCAGCTCGCGGTCAACAGCTACTCCGAGAACCAGGAAGCTGCCATGGAGCTGGTCAAGTACCTGGCCAGCGCTGAGATGCAGAAGTGGCGCGCGATCCACTACTCCTTCGTTCCACTGGTCATATCGGTGGCCGAGGACCCTCAGGTGCTCGAAGCCATGCCATTCCTCGTGACGACGGCGGACGTGATTCGCGTCACCCGTCCATCGCGTGAGTCTGGCGAGCTGTACAACGAGCTCTCGACCGTCTTCTTCCAGGGCGTCAACGGGATTCTGACCGGTGACGATCCGGAAGACATCGTGCCGGAGATGGCTGGCGAGATCGAGGATCTGCTCGCGGAGGCGGGAGCCTAAGCGACGGCTGGGGAACCCAGCTCTGTAGTGGCAGGCACACCAACGCAAGCAATGCGGCGCGAAGATGGCAGGGGGTATTGCCCCTCTGCCATCTTTCGTACACAATACCCAACAGATGAACCCACCCAATACGTTCCGGCGTTCCGACACTCGCCCTTTCCTTTCGGCAGTTGATTGGAGGCAGCGTTGGCTGATGTAGCGGTTGACAAAGGACCGGACCCGGTTGCGCCACGCCGCAAACGTAGTCGTCTGACATCGGATCAGACGCGCACCGCCTGGCTGCTGTTGCTGCCAACGATCGCGATCGTGACACTCGTCGCGCTCGTGCCCCTGATCCAGACGATCTATCTGTCGTTCACCAACGACCGCCTTGCGGACGCGAACCCGGCGGAGTGGATTGGCTTGGAGAATTACCGGACTCTCTGGGGTGATGACCGCTTCCGCGACTCGATCTGGTTCACGATCAAGTTCACGCTCATCACACTGGTCTTCGAGTTCGTACTTGGTCTGCTCATCGCGCTGGTAGTGAACTCGAACTTCAAGGGACGCGGCCCGATGCGCGCGGCCATGCTCGTCCCCTGGGCCATCCCAACGGTCGTATCGGCCCAGATGTGGCAGTGGATGTACAACGATGTCTACGGCGTCTTCAACGACCTGCTGGTCGATCGGCTCGGCATCCTCGAAAGCAACGTTGCCTGGGTCACAGGGCGCAGCACGGCGATCTGGGCCGTCGCGGCCGTCGACATCTGGAAGACGACCCCGTTCGTCGCGCTGCTGCTGCTGGCTGGCCTGCAGGTGATCCCCAGCGATGTCTATGAGGCCGCAACAGTTGACGGCGCGAACAAGTTCCAGCAGTTCTGGCGCATCACGCTGCCGTTGCTGAAGCCAGCCATCCTCGTCACACTCGTCTTCCGCACCCTGGATGCGCTGCGTGTCTTCGATGTCTTCTTCGTGATGTTCGGCGCGCGGCGCGATACGCAGACGATGGCGATCTACGCGCAGGACAGGATCGTGTCGGCATCGAGAATCGGGTATGGGAGCGCCGTCGCGGTGGCGATCTTCCTGATCATTGGCATCTTCGTGGTCATCTACATGTCAACGTTGAGAGCGAGTGAAGATTGAGCGCAACAGCACAGACGCCGACAGCGGCGCGCGGCCGGACTGAGACCGATGCACAGGTAAAGGCGCGGACAACCCAGCGACGGTGGAGCTACGTGTCACGCGGCTTGTTCTACCTGCTTGTGCTGGTGATTCTTCTGTATCTACTCTTCCCCTTCTACTGGGCGCTGCGCTCGTCGATCACGCCCGACAATGCCCTGTTCGCGACGCCGGTGCAGTACTTCCCGGAGAATCCAACGCTGGAGAATTACCGTGCCGTGTTCCGGAGCGACATCTTTGTCCGTGCACTTTGGAACTCGGCGCTGGTCGCTGGCTCGGTGACGATCCTGTCGCTGGTCATCGGGACGTTCGCGTCGTACGCGCTGGGGCGATTCAAGTTCCGTGGCCGGACACCGGTGATGTACCTGGTTCTGTCGATGACGATGTTCCCACAGATCGCGATCCTGGGATCGTTGTACACCCTCATCAGCCGGGTGCAGCTCTACAACACGTTGTGGGCGTTGGTCATCACCTATCTGATCTTCACCCTCCCGTTCACCGTCTGGGTGCTGACGACCTTCTTCGCCCAGATGCCGCGTGAGCTGGAGGAGGCGGCCTACGTGGATGGCGCGACCCCTTTCCAGACGTTCTACAAGGTGCTGCTGCCGCTGGCCGCACCCGGTATGGTGACGACCGGTCTGTTGGCGTTCATCTCGGCCTGGAACGAGTTCCTGTACTCGCTGTCGTTCATTCAGTCGCCGGAGAAGTACACCGTAACGCGCGCGATCTCCTCGTTCGAGCCGAAGACGGTTGGTGGCTTCGAGATCGCCTGGGGTCAGATCATGGCCGCCACGGTCATCATCACGATCCCACTCGTCGTCCTGACCCTGATCTTCCAACGCCGCATCATCGCCGGCCTGACGGCAGGCGCAGTCAAGGGGTAGTTCGACACTGGAATCTTTGAGATCAACCCGACAGGTCACCCGCGTTGTCGCGAGCGACCTGTCGGGTTCAGGTCGCTCGTGGCTCACTCAGCGTAGATGTCTTCGAGCGAGAGCACCATCTCCGGGCACGGCAACGGAAGCGTACCGGAGGTGTGGAGTTCCGTCTGCCAATCTTCGCTGCCTGGTCCCGTGCGCCAGTTGCGGACGACGAGGCGCTGATCCTGGCTGACGATCAGGTACGCCTGGACCGACGGCATGTTGCTGTACGAGATCAGCTTTTCGCGTCGGTCGGTCCGCTCCGTTCCTGGCGACAACACCTCGACCACCAGGCATGGCCGTTTCACTTCGAGAGGATCGGTATCGGTGGGATCGCAGGTCACCATCACGTCGGGGTAGTACGTCACATGATTCTTGACGCGAAGCTTCGTGTCCAGGAGATAAACGTTGCAGCCCGACCCGCGCGCACCCGTGCGCAGCGTCGAGTATATCTGCCCGCTGATCTCGTTGTGTCGTCGACTCGCGCCGACCATCGCGTACAGTTCGCCACCGATGTACTCGTGACGGATGCCGGTCTCGCGTTCAATCCGCAGGTAGTCTTCGTAGCTTATCCATCCGAGCGTATCGTAATCCAGCGCAGTCTCTTGCATCACGTTTTCGCTTTCGGCTTCGGTGGCTATTCCTCCGGCTCGTCCGTTCCAGGCAGGTTACGGTAGATTGCTTCAACTGGCAGCAACGTGTGGAGACAGGGGACTGGAATGTCGCCGTCAATGTGAATTTCGGTGTTCCACAGCTCGCTGCTGGAGTCCCACCAATGGCGAATCACGCGGGACATGTCCTGATCAACAATGATATAGGCTTGCAGGCCGCGTATCGCGCGGTAGGAGATCAACTTTTCGCGTTCGTCTGTACGCCGTGTACTTGGTGACAAAACCTCAATAACGAGACATGGTCGATCTACGATCTGGCGGTTAGTGTCCTCAGGATCGCAAGAGACTATGATATCTGGATAGTAGATGACATCGCTCGCCGTCCTGAGTTTTACATCGCTCGAATAGACTTCACAGCCAATGGCGTCAGCGGAATCGAGCATCTGTCGTACCAGGTTGCTAATGATGCGGTTGTGCCGCTTTGTGCCTCCCGCCATCGCGAACAGCACGCCCGCGACGTACTCGTGTCGTTCCTCGCTGATCTCCTCGATCTGCAGGTAGTCTTCGACGGTCACGTAATCGGCTTCGGCACCAGCCAACTGGATGTCGCGCATGTCTGAGAACCTCTCGATCAGTGGGTCCGCAAGCGTGTCGAGGGCATGATACTCCTGGCTGATCTCTCGACGCATGTTGCTATAACGAATCGAACCCACTGAAGCGCGAAGGGCCACCCATAGGAAATTCGGGTGACGGAATGGTCAGCAAACGTTACTCGTCACCTGTTACCCGTCACCCATCGCCTCTACGTCGTGAACTCCCGCAGCGCCGCGCTGTCCCTGGTGGCAGCCTGGAAGAGCATGTTGCTGTCGGAGTTGCAGACGAGCAGGCGCATACCCATGCCGTGCCATCGGCGGAACGCTTCGGCGTCCTTCTCGACCATGCCGCTGGCGATGCCGTGCTTGGTGCAGATGTCGGCGACATGCTGCGCGGCGTCCAGGAAGACCGGCGCTGAGAAGTCGCCATGCACGCCCAGCGAGATCGACAGATCCTGCGGGCCGATCAGAATGGCATCGACTCCTTCGACCCCCGCGATCTGATCCAGATTATCGACCCCCTGCTTTGATTCCACCTGGAGGATGATCATCCCCTCGGCGTTCGACTCTTCAACCGCCTGGAGTGCCGTGCGCCGCTCGTAGCCATTGCGGCCATCGCCGCCCGCGCCGCGTCGTCCGAGCGGCGGGTATTTCGCATACGACACGATCGTCTCTGCCTGCTCAACGGTGTCGACGCGCGGAATGATGACGCCCTGCGCGCCAGTGTCCATCGCACGAGCGACGAGGCTGTAGGCGGTGTCAGTCGGTCGAACGAGTGGGGTGATCCCGCACATGAGTGACATCTGGACGAGCGACATGGTGGTGTCCCAGTCGAGCATACCGTGTTCCATGTCAAGGAACAGGAAGTCGTAGCCACCGAGCGCCAGCAGCTTGACGCCGCCAATCGCGCGCATTTCGCCGATGATCGGCCCGGCTGCCGCCCGTCCCGCCTTGAGCTTCGCTTTCGTTGTGTTGGTCTGCATTGCTGTGCCTTTCATTCTTTCCATCGTAGGTTCGCCGCTTGCCGCGACCGGCGTCGCGGGCCAGGTGTTCGAATGAGTCAATCGACGTCAGTCGGCGTTTCACAACATTTCCGGTTGGCTCGGAACCGACGGCGTCCTGTCGCAATGTCGTCACTGCCTGGCAGGCGTCTACCGACGCCGGTCGCGGCAAGCGGTGACCCTACGTGGGCCAGCATCCCCACTCCCGTAGCCACGCTAGGGAGTCCTCGGTCGAGCCGCTGGGTCGGTATTCGAGGCTGACATGGCCGGTGTAGCCTGCCTCGTCGATGGCGCGCAGCACGAACGGGAAGTTGATCTCGCCGGTGCCCGGCTCGTTGCGGGCCGGGCTGTCCGCGATCTGGATGTGGCCGATCCGGTCGAGATGGTCGCGGATCGTCGCGGTGATGTTCCCTTCCATGCGCTGCGCGTGGTACACGTCGTACTGTACGAACAGGTTGTCGTGGCCGATTTGCTCCAGCAGATCGAGTGCCTGCCGCGTCGTCGTCAGCAGGAAGCCGGGAGCGTCGATGGCGTTCAGCGGCTCAACGAGTTGGCGCACACCGACCTTCGCCCCCTCTTCGGCGGCGAAGCGCAGATTCTCGGCGACCGTCTCCCACTGTTGCTCGATCGGAACCTTTTGAAGTGCCAGCCCAATCAGGCAGTTGAGCTGCTGAACACTGAGCGTCGCCGCGATCTCCAGGGCGCGCTGGACTCCATCACGGAACTCGCCGGTGCGCGTGGGGTCATTGGCGAAGCCGCGTTCCCCGGCGGCGAAATCTCCGGCTGGAAGATTGAACAGCACCTGTGTCAGCCCGTGGCGATCGAGCGCGGCGCGCATCGCGCCGGTGTCTTCCCCGTAGGGGAACAGCAGCTCGACCGCGTCGAAACCCGCCCTGGCGGCACGCTCGAAGCGTTCCAACAGCGGATATTCTGTGAAGAGCATCGTCAGGTTGGCGGCGAATCTCGGCACGCGCCCTCATTCCCTCCCGACGCACTGCCATCCGGTGCGTCTATCGACCGGCACGATGCTAGCGCGACTTATTCGGTCGGTCAACTGTGCTGTGGGGTGTAACGATTCGATGTAGAGCTCGGCTACAGCTACCGGGGTGTATCATTACGTCCTCTGCAATGGATTCGGCCACCGGGACAACAGGTGTCACCACCGCATGTTGTTCGACATGATGCCGCCTGCCATATCCATGTTGAGTTGGTTCGACATATCGATACCAGGTGCAATGATGGCTATGGCAGCAGACCAGGATGCGGCAATGACAGCAAAGACCAATGCGGAGTCGGACAGTGCGATCTTGGCGGCGGACGCGAAGATTCTCGTCATCAATGACTCGCCGGATTTCCTCACCTTCATGCGTGAGTTTCTCACGCTCGAAGGTGGCTACGAGGTTGCCACGCTCGACCAGAGCGAAGGTATTGTCGAACAGATCAGTTCCGCGCCACCCGACCTGATTATTCTCGATGTCGTCTTTCATCAGGGACGTTCCGGATTCGAGGTCGCGGAAGCGTTGTTCGCCTCCGTCGAAACCGCCGGTGTTCCCATCCTCTTCTGCACCGCGCTTGCGGATCGAGAGATCACTGAAGCGCAGCGTGCCCGTGTCGCCGAACGCAACCAGCGCATTATCCTGAAGCCCTTCGACGTTGACGACCTGTTGCGCGAAGTCGAGGAACTGCTGGCTCACGCCGAAACCGTGTAGTCCCGCTTCGTGGAGACACGGCCCTGCCCTGTCCGCACCCGTTGGCGCAGCATCGCTAGACGTGATGCGTCCCCACGCGATAGCCAGACTGGTTCGGCTGTCGCAATGCTGACGCACGGCTGCCCATGCTGCGCCAGCGGGCGCGGACAGGGCTGGGCCGTGTCCATACAGTGATTTCGGCGCACGGGTGTTACCGGACGCCGGACGCAACGACCCCGAGCAAAAACACGCCGAGGGCGACGCGGTAGATGACGAAGACATCGACGGTGCGATTCTGGAGGAAGCGCATCAGTCCGGCGACCGCGAGGTAGCCGACGAGGGCCGCCGTCAGCACGCCAGCGATGAATATGCCGCGCTCGTCAGCCGGAATCCCCTCGCGTGCCAGGTCGATGGTTTCGGCCAGGCCAGCCGCCATCACGATCGGCACACCGAGCAGGAACGAGAAGCGCGCCGCGACCGGACGGCTGAGTCCGGCGAACAGACCGGCGGTGATCGTGCTGCCGGATCGAGAGACGCCGGGCAGCAGCGCGAACGCCTGCGCGCAGCCAACGAGCAGCGCATCGCCGAGGCCGATCGTGCGGAACTCGCGATTCGATGCGGTGCGTCGCCGTCCGTAGCGGTCTGCGACGCCGAGCAGCAGTCCCATCACGATCAGGACGACGGCACTGATCGTGATGGCGGTCGTCGAGATTGGATCCTGGTGAAAGTACTCGTCGATGGCGCTCTCCGCCAGCAGCCCGACGATCGCGGCGGGGAATGAGGCGAGGCCAAGGAACACGCCGATGCGGCCCATCGGGTCGCTGGGGAAGCGCCCGTGCGCGATGTCGGGCAGACCGCGCAGCACGCCGAGGACGATCTCGCGCAGGTCACGGTAGAAATAGATCAGCACGGCAGACAGCGTGCCGATGTGCAGCGCGACATCGAAGGCCAGTCCGAACGGCTCCCAGCCGAACAGCCATGGGACGATGATGAGATGGACGGATGACGAGATGGGCAGAAACTCGGTCAGCCCCTGGACCGCGCCCAGCACGATCGCCTTCAGGATATCGCTCGCTGAACCCACTTAGCTCGCCGCCTCCTCAGTCGCCTGCCGCGCATCGCGCCAGGAAAAGCTCTCACACCACCAGTAGACCAGCCCGAGCAGCGTGATCGGGAAGTAGAGCGCGACATGCACGACGACCGCGTAGGAGAGTACCAGCGGTCGGACGATTCCGAGCGCGCCGTTCAGCACGAGCACGACACCCGTCTCGAACGGCCCGACGTAGCCGGGGGACGAGGGAGTCAGCGTCGCCAGGTTGGCGACCGCCGTGACCATCAGGATCGCCCAGGGCGAGATGCCGAGGTCGAAGCCGCGCGCGATCAGCAGATACATTGACGCCTCGCACAGCCAGGCCAGCAGCGAGGTCAGCACGACACTGATGAGGTCCTGTCGCCGCCGGAGAATGCCAAGCCCCTCGAAGAATGACTGCGCCATCTGCTCGACCCGCCCGCTGACCTTGCCGGGCAGCAGCGCGACGGCCAGGGCGATCATGCGCTCGCGGAAAGTCGGTGCGAAGACGAAGACGACCAGCAGGATGAGCAGCAGCGGAAAGAGGACGGCGGCGATGAGCGCGACGTAAAACAGATCACTCGTCAGCGCGATCGAGAGCGATGCGATCAGCAGGAAGGCCAGCATCGTCAGCCCGTCGAAGATACGCTCAACTGCAATCGTCGCCAGCGCCGACGTTTTGCGGACGCCGAACCGTTGGGCGAGGGCGTAGGAACGCACGACCTCGCCGGCGCGCAGCGGCAGGGTGTTGTTCGCCATGTAGCCGATAACGACGATCGGGAAGAGCTGGCGCGGGGAGATCAGTTTCACAGCCCGCAGCAGGTAGTGCCAGCGCACCGCGCGCACCATGACGCCGAGGAAGTAGGCGGCCAGCGCTGGCAGCAGCCAGAGATACTCCGCCGTTTGCAGGGAATCCCAGATCAGCCCGAAGTCCTGCCCACGAAAGGCGAAGAACAGGAAGACAAACGAGATCGCGAATCCAAGCCAGACGCGCCACGAGCGCATGTTATGAATATGGCCTTTTGCTGTTGGCGAATGGCTGTCAGCGTTCAGCGCAGTCGCGATACGGTGATACGCAATAATCGTCGTTGCACGTGCGCGGAATCCAGCGTCGATCGCCCCAGGCACAGCCGCGAAGGATACCACCCACGCCTGACAACCCGACGAGGTACGTGATCGTCACGCTGATGGGTGGAAGGCGATGGAAACATGATCGTAGGGGCGATTCGGTGAATCGCCCGCGTTGCATGTCGCGTGTTCAATAGCACCGAGCCCGTCGGATGCCGCCGTGGATCAGTTATCGAGGTCGTATGCCGAATGCACGAGGATCTGCCAACACGCGACCAGTGACGCGGGCGATTCACCGAATCGCCCCTACGACCTCATTCTCGTCATCCGTCATCCGTCATCCGTCACCCGCCATCCGCCACCTCGATCTCGAACAACCATGGCCAGTTCTTCCCCGTTACGAACACCCGGTCGGTCGCGGCGTCCCAGGCGATGCCGTTGAGGACGTCGGCGTCGGGGTCGGTGCGCTCGTCGAGTGGGTAGAGGCTGGTCAGGTCGAGCCAGGCGGTGACCTGGCCGGTGGGAGGGTCGATGCGGGCGATGCGGTCGGTCGTCCAGACGTTGGCCCACACTTCGCCGTCGATGTACTCCAGCTCGTTGAGTAGCTCCACCTCGCCAGCGCTGTCGCGGACGGTGACGCGTCTGAGTTCCGCGAACGTCTCGGGATCGCGGAAGACGAGCGCGCTGCTGCCGTCGCTGGTGATGAGCGTCTCGCCGTCGGCTCCGAGCGTCGTGACGCCCCAGCCTTCGCCGGTGTAGGCGCGTTCTTCCAGCGGCTCGAAGGTGGCGCGGTCGTAGATGAAGGCGGTCTCCGTCTGCCAGGTGAGCTGGTAGATGCGCTCGCCGAGGATCGTGACACCCTCGCCAAAATGCGGCGGGGGGAGGTCGCGCTGCTCGACGACACGGCCTGTCTCCAACTCGACCCGGCGCAGCGATGACTCCCCGACGAGGCCGGTGCCCTCGATCAGCCAGCCGTCATCGAAGACGAGTCCCTGCGTGAAGGCTGTCGGATCGTGCGGGAACCGGTTGACGACGCGGTAGGAGAGGACCGGCGTGACCGATGGCGTTGGAGACGGTGGTGGCGGGACGGGCGTTGTGACGGGCGTCGATGGGAGAGCTGTGTCAGTCGGCGACGGTCGCAGCGTTGGGGAGACGACGATGGTTGGGGTATGCGTAACTGGTGGCGAGGGTTCGCCACTTTCACCGCCACCCGAACAGGCGACGAGCAGCAGGATCATCATTCCGAGAGACGCGACACATCGCCAATCCTTCATCTATATGATGATAGCGGTTTGCGACGATCACTACCGTTCGGTTCCATATGCCATACTCAATGCAGCTTGATACGAGCACGCACGGCAGTTTGACGCAGCACACATTGCGTAGCACATACCAATGCATCGCGTCGTTCAGGGAGGGTAACAGCACTCGTGGCAGAGACGACGAACCTGGGATATCCACGCATCGGCAAGCAGCGCGAACTCAAGCGCGTGATTGAGCGCTACTGGAGCGGCAAGACCGACGAGGCTGAAGTCCACTCGGTCGCGGCGGAGATTCGCCGTGCCGCCTGGGCCGTGCAGCAGGAAAACGGCATCGACCGTATCCCCTGCAACGACTTCACCTACTACGACCACATGCTCGACATGGCCTGCTTCCTGGGAATGGTGCCGGAACGCTTCGGCCATACCGCCACTGCCGGGCAGCCGGTGTCGCTGGCGACCTATTCGCAGATGGCGCGCGGCGGCGACCATATCGCGGCGCTTGAAATGACCAAGTGGTTCGATACGAACTACCACTACCTTGTGCCGGAGTTCAACGGTCCCGCGCCACAGCGCAGCGGCAACGCACCGGTCGAGGCGTACCGCGAGGCGAAGGCGCAGGTTGGTGACGCGGCCAAGCCGGTCATCGTCGGCCCGCTGACGTTCGTGCTGCTCGGCAAGCACCACACGAAGTCGATCGCGGAGCATGTCAACGACCTGCTGCCGCTCTTCGCCAGCCTGCTGGCCGATCTGGCCGCCGAAGGTGCCGAGTGGGTGCAGATCGACGAGCCATGTCTGGTGCAGGATCGCACCCAGGAGGAGCTCGACCTCTACACCAGCGCGTACAAGCAGCTGGCGTCCGGCAACACGCCGAAGATCATGCTCCAGACCTACTTCGGCTCGCTGGCTGAGGCGTGGGACACGGTCATGGGGTTGCCAGTCGCTGGTGTCGGCCTCGACTTCGCGCGTCACGCTGGCAACCGCTCCGACCTCTCATCCAAGGGCTTCCCGAGCGACAAGGTACTCGGCGCTGGCGTCGTCAATGGCCGCAGCGTCTGGAAGGCCGACCTGGCCGCGACGCTCGACCTGCTGGACGAGATCGCGGGCAAGGTGGATGCGGAGCGCGTCTGGGTCGGGCCGTCGGCATCGCTACTCTATCTGCCACACGATGTCCGGCTGGAATCGGCCCACGACGCCGCGACGCTCGCCAACCTGTCATTTGCCGAGCAACGGCTCGACGAGATTCATGTTCTGGCGACTGGCATGAACAAGGGCCGCGACGCGATCAAGTCCGCGTTGGACGCCGACGCCAGTCGCTCCATCTCCTCCGTCACGAACGAGCAGACGCAGACGCGTATGCAGGCACTGACCGACGCCGACTTCGAGCGGACGACACCGTTCGCCGACCGCATTCGGACGCAACAGGAGCGGCTCGGACTGCCGGAGTTCCCGACGACGACGATCGGTTCCTTCCCGCAGGCACCGGAAGTGCGCTCGATGCGCATGAAGGTGCGCACCGGCAAGATCACGGCGGCCGAGTACGATGCCTACGTCAAGGGCAAGATGGACGAGCTGATCGTCCAGCAGGAGTCAATCGGTCTGGACGTGCTGGTGCACGGCGAGTTCGAGCGCTCCGACATGGTCGAGTACTTCGGCGAGGAGTTGGGCGGCTTCATCACCACCGAACATGGCTGGGTGCAGTCGTACGGCTCGCGCTGCGTGCGCCCGCCGATCGTCACCGGCGATGTCTTCCGCGCCGGACCGTTCACCGTTGACACGATCGCCTACGCCGCATCGAAGACGAGCAAGCCGGTCAAGGGCATGCTGACCGGCCCGGTGACGATCCTCAACTGGTCGTTCGTGCGCGACGATCTGCCCCGTTCAGATGTCTGCTACCAGATCGCGCTCGCCCTGCGCGACGAGGTGGTCGATCTCGAAGCGGCTGGCATCGGCATCGTCCAGATCGACGAGCCAGCCCTGCGCGAGGGGCTGCCGCTGCGGCGCGCCGACTGGGCGGAGTATCTCGATTGGGCCGTGCGCGCCTTCCGACTCTCGGCCAGTGGAGTACGCCCGGAGACCCAGATTCATTCGCATATGTGCTACTCCGAGTTCAACGACATCATCGACGCCATCAACGCGATGGACGCCGACGTGATCTCGATCGAGAACTCACGCAGCAACGAGGAACTGCTCGCGGCGCTGACCGGCGACAAGTACCAGGGCCAGATCGGCCCCGGCGTCTACGATGTGCACTCCCCGGCCATCCCGGCCACGGAAGAGATCGTCGAGCGCATGCGACACGCCCAGCGCGTGCTCGGCACCGACGCGCTCTGGGTCAACCCGGACTGCGGCCTCAAGACCCGTAAGGATCCGGAAGTCTGGCCCAGCCTGGAGAACATGGTCGCCGCCGCCCGCAAGCTGCGCGAGTTGACTCCAGCGTAAGATCGCCCACGTCAGCACAGACAGACGGGGATGGCACGTAAGCCATCCCCGTCTGTCATTTTAGTGAAATGTGTTGCATTAATCGAGGTTGGGTTAACTGGCGAGTTGAAGCACAGGATCAACTACCGCGATGACTGCCAGGTGGGCAGGTGAAGATTCCTCAGGAATGTCTTCGCCGATGGCTATCAACGCTTCGATATGACCGGCAATTGCCTCTCGTGCCCGCTTGACCGCTTCCTCTACCGTCTTCCCCTGTTTGACACATCCTGGCAGGGCCGGGACAAGCACCGCAAAGACGCCATCGTCCGGAACAATCACAATCGTATCGGTGCGCATTGCTTTCTCTCGATCATCAACCTCTGAAACAGAGCGGATCGAGTGCGATTAGGCGATCGCCCGCTCTACATCGCTCAAAACGAGATCAACGGCGCTCTGGCGAAGGTCGGACGGACGCTCGCGTTCCAGCACGCGGACAATCTCGTCGCGAGGCAACCCAGCTTCCATTGCCCAGAGTAGGTAGCGAGGATCGGCGTTGATGGCTTTCGTCAGGAAAGCTTCGACCTGAATGCCGACCACAGTATTCGTTTCCAAATCAATACGCAGGTATTCGAAGTCATTGATATCCACGCTGTATGCTGGGCGCGGTTCGCCGTGGAGATGCACCGTCAATGTGTCGCTGACGCGATCATAGACAAAGCGGACGGTGTTGACGTCGACGTCGTTAGGGTTTGGACGATTGAATGGTTCAATCAGCGGGTCGTCTGCCATTTGATACGCTCCCCCGACTTCACTCTTCTGGACAAGTATGCCGTCACGATTGTGCCATCGGGAGGCACGCCAGGATCATGAGTAAACTCTACACAGACTTTCATGAGCAGATGCTTGAATCCCGAAAGGTAAAAGCTTTCGCGATCCTCTTGGTTGAGGTCATATGTAACCATGTCGGGGTCAATGACCGTCTGTTCGATCAGTCGAAGGTGATTCACCACCTCAGGGTGACTCACAATAATGTGACGAGTCCATTGGTCGGATCGAAGGACGATGTCGCGACCCCAGTGATCACGACATCGGAACACCTCTTCCACTGCAGTTACTGTTTACTTATCCACGTCATGTTCAACGTCACCGTCCGGCTCGGTGTAGCCGTCGCCTTCTTTGAGGCCGATGCTGGTGTCGATGCTGGGGGTCACGCCGGCGGTGCCGCCGACGCTCTGATCGAGGATGGTGTTACCGGTCGAGCCGTCGCCGGGGTTGTTGAAGATGCCGGTTTCAACGGCGTCGTGCGAGCCTTCTGGCGCGATGTCGTAGGTTGGCGTGTCGCCGGTCGGGAAATCTTCTTCTAGAAATTGCTCGGTGTCGTCCATATCTGCTGGGTTCAGGTCACGTTCCATATAGGACTCCTTCAATCTGTCGCGCTATCGCTCTAGTGACGTGGATCGTGTTCCACGTCACTTGGAAAATCATCTTCCACATCAGGTGTGTCCGCGCCGGGGGCCAACTGGCCGAGGACGCCGCCGGTGGACTGCGTCGATGAGCCGGTGTTGGCGTCGTAGCCCGCGCCGGGTGTGATGCCGGTGCCCGTCCCGCCAGCAGTCGCTACCGCCGCGCCAGAGCCGACGCTCGAATCGAGATAAGGATGGGCAATCCCAATACCGTGGGTTCCACCCTGATAGACCAGACCGTCGTGCATCGCGTGGTGCGCGAGCGCGGCTCGCTCGCCAGCCTCAACCGTGACGAGGACGTGACCCGCTGCCACCCGATCTTCATAGCCCTGTGCGTGCTCGTCGGCCATGCCGTGGCCGCTGAGCCTGCCGAACAGGCTGGCAATGCCGTGCAGCGCCTCGGCGATGATGCTGGACTGCTCATGAAGGTGCGTACCCTCCTCGATACGCTGGCGCAGGGCGTCGTCGTTTGTCACGACGTTGATCTGCTCGCCAGTGAAGCCAGCGCCCCGCAGTGCCTGAATAGCTCGAATCGCGTCGTCCGGGTCGGTGTAGTCATGCACGACGACCCCCTGATCGCCGTGTGCGCGTGGTTGGGTTGGATGGGTCGGAGCATGGGGGTCTGTCGTCGCCTGGGCGTCTCGGTCGTCCATCCAGATGCCAGCCTTTCGTTGCGTTTCCTTGGCCATGGTGCAGTGTCGGTCGGTGTGTCCAGAGTCTCTGGCAGATGCGACGCTGATGCAACGGTCCCGAACGTCTTCCGCGAGGTTATCCAACGCATGTCGCGTGCCGAACTGCCCGTCGAAGATGCCCGAAGGCGTGGAATACGGGAATGCGACATCCCCTGACAGCATGCTGTCAGGGGATGTCGCGCGGTCTGGAATCGGTTGTTGAGATTACCCGAAGTCGAGCAGGTCTTCGAGAAAGTTCTTGCGCTTCTTCTTGATTGGGCGACCGTTCTTGTCATAACTGACGTGACCCTGCCGGCGGCGGTCGTCATCGTCGTCATCGTCGTCGTCACGCCGATACTCGGGGCGGTACTCCCCCTGCTGCATCTGCGGCTGCGGTCGGAACTGCGCCTGTGGCTGCTGTTGCTGCTGCTGCTGCGGGACGTGGCCACGCTCGCGCTCACGCTCCTGGAACTCGCGCTCGGTGTAGTCCCCTTCGGCGCGCATCAACCGCTCCAGCTCGCCGCGATCAAGGAAGACACCGCCACACTCGGTGCAGCGATCCACGACGATCCCGCTCCGTTCGATCGAACGCATCGTGGCCAGGCACTTAGGACACTTCAGGTCGGCTGAGACACTCATGACGGCTCCTTCTTTGTTTCACGACGGGTGACGGGTGACGGGTGACGGGTGTTAGTTGATGACAGCTGCGACCGCGATGACGCCGACGACACAGGCGGCCAGCAGGAGAACGGCGAACAGGCCGATCGCGCCGATGGCGATACACCCGAGGTCTTCAAGAAATTCCGGCATCGACGCTCCTTGCTCGTCCACGTTTCAATTCCATTGAAAATCCTAGTGGTTCCGCATGAATACCGTATGAACGCTGCGTGAACGCGTGGTGACACGTGGCGAGAACGGGGGTCGAGATGTCTCTGCTCAGTCCGCATCCCGCGTACGCCACCCCGCCTACACCTCGATCAGGAACAGGAACCCGGTTGCGAGTACGCCGATGGCGATCAGGAGCAGGGTGACAAAGGTGATCGCGTCCGGGGGAAAGCGCGAGATGCCCCGCTCGATCAGGTCGGTGGCGACCAGGAAGCGGCTGCGGGCGATCACAGTCATGCCGATCCCGCCGCCGATGAGCAGGGTTGCGAGATAGGAGCTGAGATGGATGCCGAGCAGCCGGTCAGTATCGAGGAACTGAGCGGCGGCCAGCCCGAGGGTCATGAAGGTCATGGCAGTGCGAATCCAGGCCAGGAAGGTGCGCTCGTTCGCCAGGTGCGTGCGCGCCCGGCTGTCCGGGTCTGCCCGACCAGGGCGCGGGTCTTCTACGTCCTCCAGGTCATCGAGTTCGTCCAGCACGCCTGCCACCTATCACCCATTCAGCCTTCAACCGGAGGCTGTATCATCCGCCACATGATACCCGCGTCGAGCGTCTCTGGATGACCGATGGCGCATTCGTTTGAATTGGGGCCAATACCATGTCGACACCAGCGCAGTCCTCGTTCGGATACTGGCGCGAGCAGGTGTCGAGCGAACTGGATGACTACGCTCGTGGCGCAGCGGGCGGATTTCTGTTTGGGATCCCGTTGCTGTACACGATGGAACTCTGGATCACCGGCCTGACCATCTCAATGCCGCACGCATTGCTGCTGCTCGTGCTGTCGATCTTCATCGCGGCGGTCTTCGTCGTCACGATCGGGTTTCGGCAGGAGAACCCATTACGGGCGCGCGATATCGCGGCGGAGACGGTCGATGCGGTCGGCATCTCGCTGGTCGTGACCGTTGTCAGTCTGCTGCTGCTGGGTCGCATCGACCTTGGGACGCCGTTGGACATCGTCGTTGGACGCATTGCCATCGAGCTGTTGCCGGTGTCGCTCGGCGTGGCGATCGCGAATCACCTCCTGCCCCGCCAGGGCAATCGCGAGGGCGACAAGGACGACCGCGACAGTGGTAGCACGATCAATCCGACGGTGCGTGAACTCGTCGCGGCGGCGGCTGGCGCACTTCTGTTGTCTCTCAACATGGCCCCGACGGACGAGATCGCGATGCTGGCGGGCGAGCTCTCTGAATTCCAGCTCGTTGCCATGATGCTCTTCTCCCTCCTTGTGTCGTACATGATCGTGTTCGAGGCCGAGTTCCACAATCAGGATGCTCGGCGTGCAACGGAGGGTGTTCTCCAACATCCGTTGACGGAAACCGTCGTCGCCTATCTCATCGCACTTGCGGTCAGCGCATCCGTCATGTGGCTGATCGGGGCGTTCTCAGACGATCCATCACTCGGCACGATCCTCGGCATGACCGTGGTGCTCGGCTTCCCCGGCGCGCTCGGCGCGGCCGCCGGCAGATTGGCGGTGTAGCGCATGACCGACGCAGACCGACGGAATCAGATTGACGAGGACCAGAGCGCGGATCGTCGCAACGGCGATGCGCGACGCGAACAGCATGGGGAATCCGACTCCTCCGAGCAGCCGCAGGCTCCGGCACGCACGGTGACGCAGATCGTCACGACCGCATTCAGCGTCCTGCTGATCGTGCTGCTGGCTGGTGCGATTCTCTATGAGGGCTTCAGCGACCGGGGCGACAACCCGGCGCGCATCGAGGTCCAGGTGCAGGTGGAGCAGTCCGAACAGCGCGGCGAAGAATGGTACGTGCCGATCCTCGTCCGCAACCTCGGGGACGACACCGTCGAGGAACTGGTCATCGCCATCGACGTGAACCGCGATGATGAGGTCATCCTCGAAACCGACACCACCATCGCCCACCTGGGAGAGGCGTCCGAAGCCACGGCGACGCTAGTCCTTGACGAAGACCCTGTCACCCTGACCATCAAGGCGCTGCCCGAGACGTTTCAGATTGCTGAGGAGTAACGCGATAGTCGACAGAGGGAAGTGGAAGGCAGGTAGAGTGAATGCTCCTCAGCGAGGATGGTCGGGAGCGAACGCGGCCCGGCATGAAGCGCGGACCCTACGTTGAGATGGCATGTCCGGTCGAGATCGCGGCGGTGCCAGCAACAGGAACGGCTCACCATCGATCCGTCAACGAGGACACGACCAACGTGACGTAGCGTCCGCGCTTCATGCCGGACCGAGTTCGCTCCCGACCAGCCTGATTCGGAACCACGAACCGCGAACCAGCTTGCCTCTTTCCCCTGCGCCCCTAGAGCGTGTTATGTACTTGGGGAAGAGTTCGATACCCTTGGTAGATGACGACTGCATATCTTCGTGATGCCTATCCGACCGATGTGAGCGATGACGAATGGGCACTCGTCGCTCCGTATCT
>Ga0136611_10000126_pt1 | contig 43641 bp, 50 predicted proteins | sample AntDrymUQ2232306_2_FD_106645 | JGI IMG/M metagenome (GOLD analysis project Ga0136611, IMG submission 106645) | Polar desert sand microbial communities from Dry Valleys, Antarctica - metaG UQ223 (23.06) | ecosystem: Environmental > Terrestrial > Soil > Desert | place: Antarctica: Dry Valley... | reverse complement strand
GTGTTCTGGGGGTTCGTCACCTGCTGGCGCTTCGCGGGCGCCCCGACGAGCCGCTGACCGTCCTTCGTGAACGCGACGACGGACGGCGTCGTGCGGCCGCCCTCGGCGTTCGGGATCACGGTCGGCTCGCCGCCCTCGAGGACGGCCATGCAGCTGTTCGTCGTTCCGAGATCGATTCCGATTGTCTTCGCCATGCCTGTTATCTCCTTTGATTCGTGTAATGCGCTGAGAAAATCTGAGTCGGACAATATCAGATCACGATGGGTTGCCGTCCGATCCGACGGGCAGACTCCACCCATGCTTCGCCAAGGCCCCATCCCGCTCTTCGTCCACGGCGTGATCGAGTACGCGGCCGGGATCCTGTTCGTGGTCGCGCCCTGGCTGCTCGACTTCGACTCCGGCTCCGCTCGGGCGGTCTCGATCGTGATCGGGATCGTGATCCTCGTGATCGCCGCTGCGACCGACGCACCCACCGGGCTCTCGCGCACGATTCCGATCAAGGGCCACGTCGTCCTCGACTTCGTGCTCGCGATCGCGCTGATCGCGGCGCCGTTCCTCTTCGGCTTCTCGGACGAGACGAACCCGACGGCGCTCTTCGTCACGCTGGGGATCGTCCACCTGCTGCTGACGATCGCCACGCGCTTCCTCCCGCGCGCCTCCGCTTCGGCCTAGCGGTAGACGCTGATCAGCGCGCCGCCCGCGACGACGAGCGCGGCACCTGCGAGCAGCCTCGGCCCCACGAGCTCGTGCCGGCGGAGTAGGAGCGCCGAGAGGCCGACCCCCCAGAGCGACTCGGTCGCGACGAGCGGCGAGACCACCGTGACCCGGCCGCGGTAATACGCCTCGAAGAGACAGATGTACGACAGGCCGAAGCAGAGCCCGGCCGGAAGGAACGCGACGAGCCCGCGTGTCGGCAGCCGGCGGCGCGTCGCGAGGAGATAGGCCGCGATCACCGCGCCACCCGCGCCGAGGGTGGCCGCCGCGGCGAGCCCCGGCCCGACATCCGTGTCGAGTGAGAGGTGGCGGACGAGATTGTCGCGGGCCGCGAAGACGATCGCGGCGGCGAGCGCGAGTGCGAGCCCGATCCGCTTCACGTGCGCCGGCCGGTCGCGCTCGCCCACGAGGAAGAAGCCCCCGGCGACGATCAGCACGGCGCCGACGAGAAGCCCCGCGCGGGCGGGCTCGCCGAGGAGAGCCAGAGCGATCGCGACCGAGAAGAGCGGGGCAGACCCCACCGCAACAGACGTCCGCGACGGCCCCGCATCCCGGACCGCGATCGTGAAGAGGAGCTGCGAGAGGCCTGGGCCGAGGACTCCGGCGAGGAGGAACGGCCAGATGCCCGCGAGATCGTGCGACTGGAAGGCGACGAACGGCAGCGTGACGACGAGTGCGGGGAGGATCGTCAGGAGCGCGCCTCCCTCGGCGTCCGGCACGCGGGCGAGCGCGAACCGGAGCGCCACCGTCATCGCCCCGAAAAGGGCGGCCGCGGCCAGCGCGAGCAGGATCGCATCCACCGCGCGAACCTACAGCGCGTACGATCCGCCGCTGTGGGTGGCGTAGGCTCGACGGAGCCACATAAGAGCGGAGGTGCCGGCTTCGCCGGTGCCGGAGCGGGGGAAATCGACCCGCGCATCACCCAGCTGGCCGAGTTGCTGGTCAACCGCAGCCTCGACGTCCAGCCCGGCTGGCAGGTCGTCGTGCGGACGACGCCGCTCGCTCGACCGCTCGTGACCGAGGTCGTCAAGGCGATCGCGCGCCGCGAGGCGTACGCGCTCGTTCGGCTCATGTGGGATCCGATCCGCTTCCGGATGGATCTCGACTGGGCGAACGAGGCGCCGCTTGAGCTCGTCGGGACGCTCCCCGGAATCGAGGCACACGCGATCGAGGAGGAGGACGCCCGGCTCACGATCATGGCTCCCGAGGATCTCCACGCGGGCGGCGATCTTCCCTCCGAGCGCCGGCAGGCGCTGCAGCGCTCTCAGGAGCGCGCGGCGGAACGCGGCCGGACGCTCGATGTCCGCTGGGCTGTCAGCCTGTTCCCGACGGAGGCGTACGCGCGCGAAGCGGGGATGACCCTCGCGGAGTTCGAGGACTTCGTCTACAGCGCCTGCCTGCGCGACTGGGACGCCGAGCACGAACGCATGCGCCGCTACGCGGAGCGCTTCGATCGCGCGAAGGAGGTGCGGATCGTCGGGGGCGGAACCGACCTGACGCTCTCGATCGAGGGCCGCGACGCGACGATCGATCACGGGCTCCGGAACATGCCCGGGGGTGAGTTCTTCTTCGGGCCGGTCGAGAACTCGGCCGAGGGCGTCGTCACCTTCGCCGAGTTCACCTCGATCTACCAGGGCCAGGACGTGACCGGCGCGCGCCTCCGCTTCGAGGGCGGCAAGGTCGTCGACGCGAGCGCGACCGTCGGCGAGGCGGCGCTTCTCTCCGCGCTCGACACCGACGAGGGCGCGCGCAGGCTCGGCGAGCTCGGGATCGGCTGCAATCCCGGAATCCAGCAGTACATGCGGAACACGCTCTTCGACGAGAAGATCAACGGCACCGTCCACCTCGCGGTCGGCGCCAGCTACACCTTCACCGGCGCGTCGAACACGAGTGCGATCCACTGGGACCTCGTCAAGGACCTCCGCCCGGGCGGCGAGCTCTCGCTCGACGGCGAGGTCGTCCAGCGCGACGGAGCCTGGCTGATCTGATTCGCCCGCAGGTACCGCGAAAACCTCTAAAGGGTCGCTTCGCTCCCGGAGCGGCCGACGAGTCGTCGTAGCGTCCGTCCCGCCTCGGGCTCGGCGACGACGATCCCGGCCATGATCACGGCGCAACCGGCCCAGCCGACCGCCCCCAGCCGGTCGCCCGCGAGCCAGAACCCGAAGAACCCGGCGAAGACCGGCTCCATCGCGAAGGCGAGCGCCGTCTTCGTCGCGCTCGTCCGACGCTGCGCCCACGTCTGAACGAGGAAGCCGAGAGCGCTCGCGAAGATGCCCGTGACGAGGAGGGCGCCCCACACCGTCCAGCCACGCGGGAGCTCGATCTGCCCCGCTGCGACCGCGACGAGCGCAAACCCGGCGAACGCCGCCAGCATCTCGGCCTGCGTGAACGCGATCGCGTCGTAGCGGGGCGCGTAGCGCTCCATCAGGACGATCTGGAGCGAGTACGCGGCCGAGCCGCCGAGGACGAGCGCGTCACCGAGCGGATCACCGGCGCCGACCCCGGAGAGGAGCCCCAACCCGGCGAGCGCAAGGCCCACCCCGATCCAGACGGGGCGGCCGACCCTGACGCGGAAGAGGAGAAGCGCGAGGAGCGGGGTGAAGACGACGTAGAGGCCGGTGATGAACCCGGCGCTCGAGACCGTCGTCCGTTCGAGCCCGGCTGTCTGAAGCGCGTAGCCGAGCGCCAGCAAGAGCCCGAGCGCTGCTCCTGCAAGAGCGCCGCCGCGGCCGAGCGAGCGCATCCGCCCGACCGCGGGAGCCGCGAGCACGAGGCTCGCGATCGCGAAGCGCACGGCCAGGAACGCGAAGAGCGGATACAGCGCGACCGCGTCCTTCACCTGGACGAAGGTCAGTCCCCAGACGGCGGTGACGAGCACGAGGGCGCCGAGTGCGAGCATGCGGGCGAGGCTATCTCTCTCGAACCCGGAGGTCCGCGTGCCCACGAACGTCCACGAACTGCGAGTCGCCGTCACCGCGCCCGACTACGACGCGGCGCTCACCTTCTACCGGGACGTGCTCGGGCTCCGCGAACGAGCCGCCTTCTCCTCGGAGGACGGCCGGGTCACGATCCTCGAGGCCGGCAAGGCGACGCTCGAGCTGCTCGACCCGACGCATGCCGCTTTCGTCGACGAGGTCGAGGTCGGCCGCCGGGTCGCGGGCCACATCCGCGTCGCCTTCGAGGTCGACGACAGCGCCGGGCTCACAGTGGAGCTCGGCGCCGCCGGCGCGACCATCATTGCGGAGCCCATCCGGACTCCCTGGAACTCGCTCAACGCCCGGCTCGAAGGGCCAGCCGGCCTGCAGCTGACCCTCTTCACCGAGCTGGACGGGTGATCCCTATTCGCCCCCGTCGCACGGGTCGCCGGCCCTGCGGGCGCCGCCTATGACCTTGTCGGCCTCGTCCTGGTCGACGTCGAGGTCCTTCACGTCCTCCTCGTCCGTCTTCGCCTCGCTCTGCTCGTTGTGCTCGTCCATCTCGACTCCCCTCTACTCCTGCGTGGGCACTGAGCGCATCATGTTCGACGCGAGCGCCGGATAAAGTCAAGCGGGGATGGAGCGCGAGGTCGACGACGTTCTTGGCCGCGCGCTCGCCGAGGTGAGCGTCGAACGCCAGCGCCTCGGCGACGTGCTGGGCTCGCTGGCCCGCAGGCTGACCCCGGGCGGTGCAGCGTGGCGGGCGCTGCAGGCCGCGCTCGACGCGCTCTTCGGGAGCGGCGTGAAGGACCTCGGCCGCCTCCCGTTCGTCGGCGGGGCGCTCCTCGACTCGTTGCTCGCGGAGGCACGCGAGCAACTGCCGGCGCCCGAAGGCACGAGCCGACCGGCGCCCGGAGCGCCGGGCCGGTCGCTCGCAGGCCTCGCCGTCAGCGCGCAGCTCCGGGAGGCGGTGGCGCGTGCCGTCGGGTTCGCGGTCGCTCCGACCTACGACGCCGTCTACCTCTACGACCCCCCGGGCTCGCACCTCCGCACCCACGTCGATACACGAGACTACGAGCTCGTGGTTCACCTCGTCCTCGAGCACAGGCTGCCGCGAGACGGCTCGCAGGGCTCGGCGCTCGTCGTTCACCTGCCCGGCGAGCCGGGGCCGACGAGGCTGCCGGTGGCACCGGGGCAGGCCGTCGTCCTGCAGGGACGCGGCACGATCCACTCGTGGGAGCCGCTGCGCGACGACGAAGACCGCACTCTGATCGCCATCGGGTTCGCGAGCGCCGCTTGAAGCCGGGGCTCGGTGCGCTCGCGGGCCGATCCCCCTTCGCCGTGGACGGCCGGGCGTTTGCGTGGGAGGAGGTTCTCGTCGCCGCGGAGCTGCGCGGGGAGCTCGAGACGCTCGAGGCGCAGACCCACCAGGGGCTCGCCTGCGCACGACGCGCGGTGGCCGAAGACGACGCCGTACCGCCCGAGTCGCTGCGCGCGGCCGCGACCGCCTTCCGGTACGAGCACGACCTGCTCGCCGCAGAGGAGCTCGAGGCCTGGCTCCGCGACCGCGGTCTGTCGCTCTCGGAGTGGAACGACCACCTGCGCCGACTCCTCCTCCGCGAGCGGTGGACGGACGAGCTCGACCGGATCGAGTCCGAGTTCGCCGCCGCCGCCGACGAGGTCGAACGAATCCTGCCCGTGGAGGCGATCTGCACGGGCTTCCTCCGCCGCGCCGCGGAGCAACTGGCCGAGGACGCCGCGCTCGCGGCGCCCGCCGGGGACGGCGAAGTGCCGATCCCGGCGATCCTCCGCGCGGCCGACGCGGTTCGAGCCCGGGTTCCCAGCACCGAGGAGATCGAGCACGAGGTCGCGGCGCACGCTCTCGACTGGATCCGGATCGAGGCCGAGACGCTCGAGCTACCCGACCTGGAGGTGGCCCGCGAGGCCGCGCTCTGCGTCCGCGTGGACGGCCGGCCGCTCGACGACGTCGCGGCCGACTGCGGCCTGGCCGCGACTGCGCTCGTCCTCTACCTCGGCGACGCCGACCCGGATCTGCGAACCGCGCTCGTCAGCGCCGGCCCGGGCGAGCTGATCGGGCCCGTCGAACGGCCCGGCGGGCACTTGTTGCTCCACCTCCGGGCGAAGACCGAGCCGAGCATGAACGACCCCGAGCTCGGACGGCGTGCGGCGGCGGCTCTCGCCGCGCGCGGCGTCGAGCGAGAGCTTCGCGACCGGGTGCTGTGGCATGAGCGCCCCTGAAGCCCTTCTCGTCGCGGAGCTGCCGGCCTTCGCGATCCTGCCGAAGGGCGTGCGCACGCTCGTCGCAGAGAGCTTCGAGCCGGTCTCGTTCCCTTTCGGCGCAGTGATCGTCCGCGAGGGCGAGGTCGCGGACGCCTTCTACGTGCTCGCCGAGGGGTCTGCTCGCGTCGTCAAGCAGGGTGAGCACGGCGACGAGGTGCCCCTGAACGTGCTCCGGCGCGGCGACAGCTTCGGGGAGATGGCGCTCCTCTCGGACACCGTCCGGCTCGCCACGGTGCGGGCGAGCAGCCCCGTCGAGGCGCTTAGGCTGGACAAGTCGGTCTTCACCGCCCTCGCGCGCTCGCACCCCCCGGTCGCGGAGGCGTTCGAGACGCTCTCGCGAGGCCGGTCGCTCTGGAACTTCTTCCGCGTCAACTCCGCCTTCTCGGAGCTCTCGAACGAGGCACTCGGGCTTCTCGTTTCGCAGCTCGAGCGAGTGGATGTGCCCGCCGGCGAGGTGATCGTCCGCGAGGGCGACTCGCCCGGCCCGATGTACGTGATCGAGCACGGGCGCGTGCGCGCCTTCAAGACCCACGAGGGCGCGGAGAGTCAGGTCGGATTCCTCCGCACGGGCGATTTCTTCGGTGAGCGCTCCCTCTTCCGGAACGAGCCGCGCGCCGCGAGCGTCCAGGCCGTCTCGGACTGCTCCCTGCTCCTCTTCCCCACGGAGCTCTTCCGCAAGCTCGTCGACGAGCATCCGGACTTCCGGCTCCGACTCGAGCAGCGGATCGAGCAGTACGACTACCGGCGCGTCGCGAACGTGCCGCTCGACTTCGCCGAGGAGCTGCTTCCGGCGGACGCCACCGTCCAGCAGGTCGCACCGGAGGAGGTCGAGCTCGAGCCCGAGATGGACGACTTGGACGAACCCGACCCGCAGGAGCCACAGAAACCGATCCGCCGGTTCCCGCATGTCTTCCAGCTCGACGAGATGGATTGCGGCGCCGCCTGCCTCGCGATGATCTGCCGCCACTTCGGCCGCTCCGTCGCGGTCTCCCATATTCGCCGGGCCGTGCACACCGCGATCGACGGAACGACCCTGGCCGGGATCACGCGAGGCGCCGAGGAGCTCGGCCTCTCCGCCCGCTCGGTGCGCGCGTCGAAGAGCCGGCTCGACGACCTGCCGCTGCCGGCCGTCGCCCACTGGGAGGGGAACCACTGGGTCGTCGTCTACCGCGTCGACGACAAGCACGTGCGAGTTTCGGATCCGGCGAGGGGCCTCCGCCGGATCCCGCGCCAGGAGTTCCTCGAGCGCTGGAGCGGCTACACCTCCGTCGTCGGCTACACCGAGCGCCTGAACGAGGTCCCGGAGGCCCGGACGAGCCTCGCCTGGGTGAAGCCGTTCCTGCGCCCTCACCTCCGGCTCGTCCTCCTTGCCGTCGGGCTCGCGATCATCGCGGCTGCACTCGAGCTCGTGCTCCCGATCCTGACCCAGGTGGTCGTGGACCGCGTGCTTCCGAACGGCGATCTGGGGCTCCTCTGGATCCTGATCGCGGCGATCGCGGGCGTGCTCGTCGCGATCACCGGCGCGACGGTGATCCAGAGCTACCTGCTCAGCAAGGTCGCGGTCCGCTTCGACGTCTCCACCCTCGACTTCCTCACCGGCCGCCTGCTCGACCTGCCGATGAGCTACTTCGCCACACGGCGAACCGGAGACATCGAACGCCGGCTGCTCGGGGCACGTCAGGTTCGCGCCTTCTTCATCCAGAGCGGCGTCCAGGCGCTCACGTCGGTCACGCAGCTCCTGGCCGCCCTCGGGCTGATGCTCTTCTACAGCTGGAAGCTCGCCCTCGTCTACCTCGCCACCGTTCCCGCCTACGGCGGCCTGATGCGCTTCTCGGCCAAGCGGCTCCGGCCGATGTACGACAACCTCGAAGAGGCGTACGGCCGCTACTCGTCCGGCCAGATCGACGCGATCCGGGGAATCGAAACGGTGAAGGCGCTCGCGGCCGAGGCGGCGCTCCGCCGGCTGATGCTGGGCCGCTTCCAGGCGCTCGCCGAACGCGTCTTCAGGACCGAGTTCCTCGTCCTCGCCTACCAGGGGTCGCTCCAGCTCGTCGCCTTCGCCTCGTTCGGCCTCTTCCTCCTCGTCGGCTCGATCGAAGTCGTGCACGGCAACCTCTCCCTGGGCGAGTTCGTCGCCTTCAACGCCCTCGTCGCGCTCGCGACAGGGCCGATGCTGACCCTGCTCTCACTCTGGGACGAGGGCCAGTTCGCGCGCGTCCTCTTCGACCGGCTCGACGACGTCGTCGGGCCCGAGCCGGAGCAGGGAGCCGACCGTGACCGGCTGCGCACGGTCTCCACGCTGGAGGGCCGCGTCGAGCTCCACGATGTCGGCTTCCGCTACGGCGGCCCCGAGGCCCCGGCGATCCTGGAGGGCGTCACCCTGACCGTCGAGCCGGGAGAGACGGTGGCACTCGTCGGCCGGAGCGGCTCCGGAAAGACGACCTTGATCAAGCTCCTGGCGGGCCTGCTCGAGCCGACCGAGGGCGAGATCCGGTTCGACGGCTTCGAGCTGCGCACGCTCGACTACCGGACGCTGCGGCGCCAGATCGGCTTCGTTCTCCAGGAGAGCTACCTCTTCGACGACACGATCGCCGGGAACATCGCCTTCGGCGAGGCGGAGCCCGACCAGGCAAAGGTCGCCTGGGCCGCGAAGGCCGCGAGCGCCCACGAGTTCGTGGAGCGACTCCCGCTCGGCTTCCAGACGCGCGTCGGCGAGTCGGGCCTCCGGCTCTCGGGCGGCCAGCAGCAGCGGATCGCGATCGCCCGCGCCCTCTACCATCGCCCCCCGATCCTCCTCTTCGACGAGGCAACGAGCGCGCTCGACACCGAGTCCGAGCGGGCGGTCAAGGAGAGCCTCGACGAGTTGCTCGTCGGCCGCACCTCGTTCGTGATCGCGCACCGGCTCAGCACCGTCAAGGACGCGAACCGGATCGTCGTGCTCGAACGGGGCCGTTTGGTCGAGTCGGGCACCCACGACGAGCTGATGGCGCGTCAGGGGCTCTACTTCTACCTCGCGAGCCAACAGCTCGAACTCTGACGTCCCGCTTAACTCGCGCCCCCGTCCGTTGACTTCGCCGCACCCGCCCGCAACACTCGCAAGCTCACCCACGGAAGGAGACTCCGATGGAGCACGAGGAGAAGAAGGCGAGCGACGAGCCTCAGAACGAGCGCGACGAGATGGACGACCTCGACGTCTCGCAGCAGCAGGCCGAGGACATCAAGGGCGGCGCCCGCGCGGCCAGGATCGGCAAGAAGCCGCTGTAGACGCACCTCTCGCCATGACGCCGGCATGACGGACATCGTCATGCCGGCCGAGTGGGAGCCGCACGAGCGCTGCCTGCTGGCCTGGCCGGGCGAGGACCTCGTCTCGACGAGGCTCCTCACGGCCGCGAAGCTCGATTACGCCCTGGTCGCGAGGGCGATCTCGGAGTTCGAGCCGGTACTCGTGCTCGCTCGCCCTGGATTTGGCCCAGAGGTGGCCGCGGCCTGCGGACCACGCGTCGACGTCGCCGAGGTCCCGTTCGCCGCTGCCTGGATCCGCGACTCCGGGCCGATCTTCGCGCGCCGGAACGGCACGGAGATCGTGGCCGTCGACTTCGAGTTCAACGGCTGGGGCTCGACGCTGCCGGCGAGCGCACACGGCGAGACGGCCGGGGCGAGCGTCGCTGCGCTGCTCGGCGTCGAGCGGGTCGCGGTGCCGCTCGTGCTCGAGGGTGGCGCCGTGACCACGGACGGCGAGGGCACGCTGATCGCGGTCGAGGCGACGATCCTGAACGAGAACAGGAACCCCGGCGTGTAGCGCGAGACCTGCGAGTCCGTCTTCCGGGAGTTCCTCGGAATCGAGCACACGATCTGGCTCGAGCACGGACTGCTCGAGGATGGGACGGGTGGTCATGCAGACAACGTCGCGATGTTCGTGGCCCCCGGCCGCGTCCTCTGCCAGACAGTCCGGGACGAGAGCGATCCCAATCACGGCAGGCTCGAGGCGAATCGCGCCGCGATCGAGGCCGCAATCGACGCTCGCGGTCGCAGGCTCGAGCCGATCGAGCTCGACGTCCTGCCCTACCGGCAGTGGGCCGGGAGGCAGATCGCGCTCCCGTACCTGAACTTCTACGTCGGCAACGGCTGCGTGGTCGTACCCCTCGCCTGTCTACCCGACGACCGGGAAGGCGTGGCTCGCATTCAGGCGGCGTTTCCCGCTGCCGAGGTCGTCGGCGTCCCTGCGACGAACCTCGCGCGCCGGGGCGGCGGCGCCCACTGCATCACCCTCCAGCAGCCGGCGGTTTCCTAGGCGGCGCCGGGCCGGTCGACCTCGTCGAAGTGTCCCTGGGCCTCGGGGTCGGTGTCCGCGTCGATCTTCTGCTGGGTCGGGTTGCGGCCACTCTCGTCGATCGCTTCCTCACCACTCTCGACTCGCTCGTCGTCGTCGCCGCGCTCGGGGTCGTCGAAATCGGTCAACTGCTTGTCGATGCGCTCCTGCTCTTCCATCTCCGCTCCTTCCATGGGAAAAAGGACGAAGGCGCCCCTGAGGGCGCCTTCGTCACAGGTCGTCAGGCGGATCTAGAACTTCTTGTCGACCGCGTCCTTCATGTCCCCGGCGGCGTCTTTCACGTCGTCGGTGGCGTCCGAGGCCGAGTCCTTGGCCTTGCCCCATGCGTCCTGGGCCTGGCCCTCCTTCTCGCGATCCTCGTCACCGGTCAGCTTGCCTTCCGCTTCCTTGATGTTGCCCTCGACACGATCAGAATCCATGGTGCCCCTTTCCTCGTGGACAGGTGGTTCATGCCCGTTCGCGACCCACTCCAACCCCCCGGTCGCGAGCTACGCTCAACCCATGCGAGAGCTGCTGACGACCCTCGAAGCGTGGGCCGGGCGCGGAGAGCGGATCGCCATCGCGATGCTCGTGGAGCGCCGTGGCTCGGCGCCGCGCGATCCGGGCGCCGTCTTCGCGCTCTCGGAGACGGGTGCGATCGCGGGCTCGGTCACCGGTGGCTGCATCGAGCCGGCGCTCGTCGCCGAGGCGGAGGCCGTGCTCGCGGGCGGCGCCCCACGCGTTCTCACCTACGGGATTCCGGACGACGCGGCCTTCGAGATCGGTCTCGCCTGCGGAGGCACCGTCGCACTGGTCGTCACGGAGCTCGATCCCGCGCTTCTCGCACCCGTCGTCGCCGCCGTCGCAGCCGATCGGCCGATCGCGCTCGCCGTCGAAGTGCGCGGCGAGCACGTGGGTCGCCAGACCCTGCTCGAGCTGGAGGACGTTCGAACGGCGCGATTCCTTCCCGCAGGCGAGAACGGGCTCGTGGAGACCGGAGACGGCACGGCCTTCGTCCTCTCATTCGCCTCACGGCCCCGGCTGTACGTCCTGGGCGCGATCGACCACGCCGTCGCCCTCGTCCGGGTCGGCCAGCTGCTCGGCTACCGCGTCACGGTCTGCGACGCCCGAGGCGCCTTCGTCACCACTGAGCGCTTCCCGGCCGCGGACGAGCTCGTCGTCGACTGGCCCGACCGCTTCCTGCGAAGCACTCCGATCGACGAACGGACTGCGATCTGCGTTCTCACCCACGACGTCAAGTTCGACGTGCCCGCCCTGCTCGCCGCGCTCGACTCCCCTGCTCTCTACATCGGCGCGATGGGCAGCCGGACGACGACGGCCGAGCGCGAGGAACGGCTGAGGGCCGAGGGGGTCACCGAAGCAGATCTCGCCCGGATCCACGCTCCGATCGGGCTCGCGATCGGCGCCCGCTCCCCCGAGGAGGTCGCCGTCGCGATCGGGGCGCAACTCGTCGAGGCCACCGCAGCGGTGAGGCGGCGGCTCGCGAGCGCGGCCACGGTGCTCTCTTGATCGTGTCGCCATGACGAGCGTCGAACTGCTCGACACCCTCGCTCGCCCGCTCCGTGACCTCCGGATCTCCGTCACCGACCGCTGCAACTTCCGCTGCACCTATTGCATGCCGAAGTCGGTCTTCGGGGCCGACTACCGCTTCCTCGACAGGAAGGAGCTGCTCTCCTTCGAGGAGATCGAGCGCGTGGCCCGGATCGCGGTCGGGCTCGGGGTCGAGAAGCTGCGGATCACCGGCGGCGAGCCGCTCGTCCGCCGCGAGCTCGAGCGTCTGATCGCCGGCCTCGCCCCGCTCGGCGTCGAGCTGACCCTGACCACGAACGCATCGCTGCTCGCCCGCAAGGCGCAGTCGCTGGCAGACGCGGGCCTGCACCGGATCACGGTCAGCCTCGACTCGCTCGACGACACGACCTTCCGGGCGATGAACGACGTCGACTTCCCGGTCGAGCGCGTGCTCGAGGGCATCGAGGCCGCGACCGCGGCGGGGCTTCCGGTCAAGGTGAACGCCGTCGTCAAGCGAGGGCTGAACGACGACGGGATCGTCGAGATGGCGCGCTACTTCCGCGAGACCGGCCACACGCTCAGGTTCATCGAGTACATGGACGTGGGCGCCACGAACGGCTGGCGGCTCGACGAGGTCGTCCCGGCCGCGGAGATCGTCCAGCGGATCAGCGAGGTCTTCCCGCTCGAGCCGGCGAACGCAAACTACCGTGGCGAGGTCGCGCAACGGTGGCGCCATCTCGACGGCGCCGGTGAGCTCGGGGTGATCGCGTCGGTGACCCAGCCCTTCTGCGGAGACTGCACCCGCGCCCGGATCTCGGCAGAAGGCCGGATCTACACCTGCCTCTTCGGGCTCCGCGGCCACGACCTACGCGCGCTGATCCGGAGCGGAGCGTCCGACGAGGAGCTCGAGACAGCACTGGCCGCGATCTGGACCCGGCGCGCCGACCGCTACTCGGAGCTCCGCACCGCGAAGACTGCGTCGCTGCCCAAGGTCGAGATGAGCTACATCGGCGGCTAGCTAGGAAAAACGGCGGAGTCCGGATCGAGGTCGAGGCTGCCGCCGTCGACGCACTCGTCGGACCTGGCTCCTCAGTATGTTCGGGATAGGTATCACGGTAGTACTCCGCGACGAGGGGGCGCGACCTGGACTCGTCCAGCCCGAGCAGCGCGCCGAGCAGTCCGGCGCGTTGTATCGCTGCACACTCCGTCTCTGCCTCGGTTCCAGTTGGGGCGACAAAATGCTGGATCTCGTGCGACAGCGCGAGAAACGCGTACGCGGCATCGGCGTCGGCGACTAGGGCGCCACGGGCGAGCCGCGAGATGCGGTTGCAATCCGCGAGCTGCAGGTGCGCACGACCGCTCTCGAAGACGACGAACGCACCGATCGCCTCGAGCCTGATCGCTCCCGCGCTGAATGCCGTCTGCTCGCGGACGACACGCGGCCATTCGTCTTCGTCCCAGCAGCGAACCTCGACCGTCCGACCGGCAAGCACGCTCGCAGCGCGAGAGAAGGCAGTGTCCAGGCGACTCCCGTCCGTCTCGGCCGCAGAACGCCTGAGCGGCGCCCGCTCGCGGAGCAGGCCCGAGAGACGGACAAAGGCCGTCAAGACGCGCTCGTCGGCGGCGAAATATGCCTCATCGGCTCCGAAGAGCGCTTCCGCCGAAATCCCTCCGAGGGACTCGAGCGAGAGGCGAGCGTTCCGAGCAAAGCCCGCACACGCCTCCCGGAAACCAGCCGCGATCGGACGAAGGCGAGTCGTCGGCGGTTCCCCCACGTTCTTCTCCAGGGAGCTCTTGCAGCTTCGGGCTGGCGTCAGCGCGCTCCGGTACCGACCCCTGCCGGTCGGAGCGCTACCGATCGCGAAGCGGATCTGCTCGGCGCGCCGCAAAGCCCTGTAGAGATCTCTAGACCAGGTCGTCTGCCGCTGGATCCAATCGAGCTCCGTTTCGTGCAGTGGCCCGGCTCCGACGGATACCCCCGCACCCCCGCAGCCCGTGAGCATTGCCGCGACCGCGAGGAGGATGGCGAGACGAGACATGGCCTCAGTATCGCGACGGGCCGAGCCCTCGCCACCCCCGGCTAGAATCGCCGGTCTGATGTCGGCCTACTCCGAAGCGACGACGCGGCGCCTCCCGCGCGGCTGGGCGCACCTGGCGCTGCAGTTCGCGATCTGGATCGGCTTCTACGTCGTTTACCAGGTGGCGCGGGGCGCGGCCGATCAAAGCGCGACCCGAGCGTTCGAGAACGGCCAGTGGATCATCGACTTCCAGCGCAGCCTCGGCTCGATGATCGAGCTGCCGCTCCAGGATCTCGTCGAACGCTCGTCCGTCTTGATCCAGGCGACGTCGTACACCTACTGGCTCTCCCAGTTCGCGGTCGTCGGGTTCGCGCTCCTCTACGTCTACTTCAAGGCGCACGAGCGCTTCTTCCGCTTCCGGAACACGTTGATCGTCGCCAACCTGATCGGGCTCGTCGGCTACGTGACTCTGCCCACCGCGCCGCCGCGCTTCTTTCCGGAGGCCGAGTTCCAGGACACGCTCGCCCAGCACGCGGCTCTGACGCACAACTCGAGCATCGTCCAGTTCTCCGCGAATCCGTACGCCGCGATGCCGAGCCTCCATTCCGCCGACGCCCTGATCGTCGGCGTCGTGCTGGCGCTCGTCGTCCGCTCCCGCTGGGCGAAGGCGCTCTGGCTCGCCTGGCCGGCGTGGGTCTGGTTCAGCGTGATGGCCACCGGCAACCACTTCTGGCTCGACATCGCCGCGGGGATCGCGGTCGCTGGAGTGGCGGCGGCGATCGTCTACCGGCCCTGGCACGCTCGGGCTCCACGCCAGGCATGAGCATCAAGACCGCCTACACGACGAGCGCGAGAGGAATCGCGCTGCGCTCGATGACCGGGCTCGCTCGCACGCGCGTGACGCCGAACATGCTCACCGCGACGGGAGTCACGCTCTGCGCGGTCGGAGCCGTCCTCGTCTACTTCGAGTACCGGAACGAGCTCCTCTTCTTCTGGGCCGGCGCACTCGCGTTCATCGTCGGCTCAGTGCTCGACATTCTCGACGGCGCTCTCGCCCGGGCGGGCGGGAAGCAGTCGCCGTTCGGCGGCTTCCTCGACTCGACCCTCGACCGCGTCGGCGAAGGGCTGATCCTCGGCGCCGTGGGGCTCGTCTTCATGCGGGACGACAACGAGATCGCACTCGCGCTCGTCCTCGCAGCCCTCGCCGGCTCCTTCCTCGTTCCCTACGCGCGGGCGAAGGCCGAGGGGATGGGGATCAAGGGCGACGTCGGCCTCGGCTCCCGCGCCGAGCGAGTGACGGTGATCTCGGCGGGACTGATCCTCGCGCCGTGGGGCGTCCTGCCCTGGGCGATCGGGGTCCTGGCCGTCACCGCGTGGCTCACGGTCGTGCAGCGGATCCTGCACGTGCGCCGCGAGCTCGAAAAGCGGTAACCCGTGCACGGCGGACTCATCGGCTGCGACGCCGAGGTGGCCGCTCTGGAGGACTGGATCGCGGATCCCCGGGCCGGTCTTGCGCTGATCGAGGGGGCGGCCGGGATCGGGAAGACGACCGTATGGCGTCACGTGTGTGCGCTGGCGGCTCAGGCGGACTTCGCAGTCTCGACGAGCACGCCGGCCGAGTCGGAGCGTCAACTCGTGTTCGCAGGGCTCGCAGACCTTCTGGCCCCGGTCCTGCCGGATGCCCTGGACACGCTCCCGCCCGCGCGGCGGGGAGCGCTCGAGGCGGCGCTGCTGCTCGGCGAGCCCCAGTCCCAGCCCGCGGACGAGCGGGCCGTGGCGTTCGCGGCCCTCGACGTGCTGCGCTCGGCCGCACGCGAGCGACCGCTCGTGCTCGCGATCGACGACGCTCAGTGGTTCGATCGCTCATCCGCCGCGGTGATCGCGTTCGCCCTGCGCCGGCTGACCCCGGACGACCGCGTACGCGCGCTCGTCGCCCGCAGGACCGACGTCGAGGACGACGCGAGTCTCGCGCTCGTCGAGGCGGTCGACGGCGACCGACGGACCGTCACCGAGATCGACCCGATGAGCCTGGGCGCCCTGCACCGCCTCTACCGGGAGCGCCTGGAGCTGGCGTTCTCCCGCCCCCGAATCGTGAGGATCCACGAGATCTGTGGCGGCAATCCGTTCTTCGCGCTCGAGATCGGGCGCGCGCTAGCAGCGAGCCCGGCTGCGAGCGGCGACCCCCCGATCCCGGCGAGCCTCGCCGAGGCCGTCGGGGTGCGCCTGTCGGAGCTCTCGCCACCCGCTCAGCGGATCGTGCTCCTCGCTGCCGCAGCCGCCCAGCCCACTTTGCACGTGCTCGCGCTTGCCGCTCCAGACGTCGATCTCGATGCAACGACGGCGGAGGGGGTCGCCGCCGGCGTCTTCGTCGCAGGCACCGACCCGCTGCGCTTCGAGCATCCACTTCTGGCCGCCGCCTCATATGCGTTCGGAACGGATGGAGACCGGCGGGCGGCCCACCTCGCTCTGGCCGAGGTCGTCGGTGCGACGGAGCAGCGCGCGCGCCATCTCGCGATCGGCCAGGCACACCCCGATGCCGACGCCGCGGCGGCCTTGGATGCAGCCGCCGATGCCGCGGCCGAACGCGGCGCCCAGGCGGGAAGCGGTGAGCTCCGCGAATGGGCCGCCGCCATGACTCCTTCAGCAGACGCGGGCCTCAAGGCCGGACGTCTACTCGAAGCCGGCAACGCGATGTACCTCGCCGGGGACGCGACCCGCGCACGTGATGTCCTCGAGCGCGTCGCATCGGCGCCCGGCCCTCGGCAACACGAAGCGCTCTGGCGCCTCGGCACCCTCCTCGACGAGACCATCGGCTGGTCTGCAGCCCAGGAACACTGGCTCCGCGCAGTCGAGACGGACGATCTCGAGCTGCGGATCCGGATCCTGGGCGAGATGGCGATCAGCACGATGTATGTCGTCAGCGTGGAGACCGCGGCGGTCCACTCGAAAAACGCTGTCGCCACCGCCGAACAGCTCGGGGATGCGCGCCTGCTCGCATTCGCGCTCGCGGTCGACGCCCTCGTCCGGACACTGGGTGGCGACTCGACCGCACCGCAGGTGCTCGCGAGGGCGCTCCAACTCGAGCCTGGCGAATACCTGCTCGGGCTCGCGTGGTCGCCAGTCGCCGTCGCAGCGGACTGCGCCCGGCTGACGATGGACCTCGACGGCGCCCGGAATCGATTCGAGCGGATCCATGACCTGGCGACGGAGCGCGGCGACATTCCCGTAGCGCTTTGGGCCGCGTACGGAAGAGGGCAGATCGCGCTGGAGGACGGCAACTGGGATCTCGCGGAGACCCTCAGCGGCACGGTAGGCGAGCTCGCAGAGCAGCTTGGCTTCAGGGCAAGCTTCTCGCTTCGCCTGGGAGCACGCCTCGCCGCACTGCGCGGAGACGCAGCGGTCTGTCAGACCCTGTCAGCGCTCTGCCTCGAAGAGGCACGCACCACCGGTGAGCTCCTGCACGAGCTGAACGCGCTCGGCGTCCTCGGCGGGCTCGAGTTGTCGGCAGGCGATGCGGCCGGCGCGGTGCGCACGCTCGACCGGGGCGAGGCCACGGCGGTGAAGCTCGGCGTACGGGCCTCTGCGCCGCTCAGGTTCGCCGTCGATCAGGCCGAAGCGCTCGTCGCTCTCGACCGCCTGGACGAAGCGGAAGACAAGCTGGCGGACTTCGAGCGCTCCGTCGCGAACTCGGGCGCGCGGTGGGCGCAACCGCTCATCGACCGCGGTCGCGGGCTCGTCGCTGCGGCGCGTGGCGACCTCGAGGAGGGAGCGCGACTCATGCGGGCCGCCGCCGACGACGAGTCGCTCGCCCTTCCACTCGAGCGCGCCAGGATCGACCTCTGCCTCGGTCGCGTCCTGCGGCGACAGAAGCGCAAGCTGGAAGCGCGCGAGGCGCTGGATCGCGCCCTCGGCGCGTTCGACGAGCTCGGTAGCCGGCTCTGGGCAGATCAGGCGCGGGCCGAACTGGCCCGCATCGGAGGTCGATCTCGTGTCGTCGGACTCACAGCGACCGAGGCACAAGTCGCCGCCCTGGTTGCCGGCGGGAAGTCGAACAAGGCGACAGCAGCCGCGCTGTTCGTCACGGCGAGCACCGTTGAAGCGCATCTCTCTCGGATCTACGCAAAGCTCGGGATCCGCTCTCGCAACGAGCTCCGCGCGGCCCTGGCCGAGCAAACTATGGGGTTTTCCCGTCTTTCGACGGAGGAGCCGGCTCCCTAGCTTCACCCGTATCGACCGGAACACCTATCTCGTGGAGGCATACGCGTCTCGGCTGACGGCCGATGGGCTCGCGGAGACCGCGCTGCGGGCCCGGATCGCGTCCTCCGAGCTCAGCCATGAGGGCACGGACGTCGTCTACGAGCGGGCGATCTACCTCCCTGCAGACGAGACGTGCTTCTACGTGTTCGGCGCCGCCTCGGTGACGGACGTCGAGACGGTGAGCGCGCGGGCGGGCCTCGCCGTTGCCCGGATCGTGCAGGCGGTCGAACAGACATTCGGCGACCACGCAATCGTTCTAGAGGGGAGAGGGACATGAGGAAACGCTCACGCACCGACTTTGCTCCGGCACGCACACGGGGAGAGGACACCCGACCGAGGCGCCTTCGCTCGATCAGGCTGGCCGCCTTCGCAGCCTTGATCACTGTGGCCCTGGGAGCCCAGACCCCGGCGACCGCCGGTCCGCCTTCCCCCCACCTCGCGTTCGTCCCGGCCCCGAGCTCGCCGGTGACGGTCGGCGCTCGTCCTTCGGCCATCGTCGCCGCCGACCTCGACGCTGACGGGTACCTCGACTTCGCCACCGCCAACCGAACCAGCAACAACGTCACGGTCGTCTACGGCGCGGGTGCGGCCGGCTTTCACCCTGGCCTCGACGTTCCCACCGGGGCCGGGATCGGCTCGTCCCCGCAGGGAATCGTTGCGGCTGACTTCAACGGCGACGGGCTCCTCGACCTCGCGACGGCCAACAGCGGCACGGGCAACGTCTCCGTGTTGCTCCAGGGGACCGGCCGGACTTTCGCCCCACGCGCCGACTCCCCCTTCGCTTCCGGAGACTCGCCCAGGTCGATCGTCGCAGGCGACGTCAACGGCGACGGCGCCCCCGATCTGGCGGTCGTCAACACCGGAGAACTTACCGGCGTGCAGAGCGTGGCGGTGCTGCTCAACACTTCGACAGGGTTCCCCCATGCGAGCGGATCGCCGTACACGAAGGACGTCGGGTTCGGCGAGGTTCTGCTGGCGGACTTCGACGCTGATGGAAGGCTCGACCACGCGACAAATGGCGTCTTCTTCCGCCGGGGCAACGGCGACGGCACCTTCAGCACGGCCAAAAACTTCAACGACAAGTCTCACAAGATCGCCAGCGGCGACATCAACGGAGACGGCAGACCCGACCTCGTCGGCGCTCTACTTGCCCCCGGGGGGATCGGAGTCCTGCTCGGTACGGGGACGGGTGGATTCAGGATGCTCTCCCCCCAGTGGGCCCCGTTCGCCGCGGCCGACGTCGCCGTCGGCCGGTTCAACCCCGACCCCTACGCTGACGTCCTTGCCACACGCTTGACGGTCGACCAACAAGGAGTCGAGGGCGTCGGTGAGGCACAGGTCTTCCTGGGCGACGAGAACGGCGGTCTGAGCCAAGTCTCCGACGGCCCCTGGCCAGTCGCACGCGGACCCGAAGCGATCGCGGTCGGCGACTTCGACCTCGACGGGAAGCCGGACTTCGTCACCACGAGCTCGCGGGCCGGAGCCACCACCGTCTCCGTGATGCTCAACGCGACGCCCTGGCCGGCGGTGACTCTCAGCTCCCCGAACCTGAGCTTCGCTGACACCGCCGCGAACACGTTCGGCGCCCCCCGGACGCTGACCGTGACCAACTCGGGCACAGCCGACCTGCAGGTCTACTCCGCCAAGGTCGTGGGTGCGGAACCAGATGATTTCCTCGCCACGCTCGACACCTGCACCGGCCAGAGCATCCGCCCGACCGATACGTGCTCGATCCGGATCAGGTTCGCGCCGGCCGCGCCCGGGGCGCGTTCAGCCACCCTGCGGCTGTCCACGAATTCCGTGGTGGGCCGGCACGAGGTCTCGCTCAGCGGCCAGGGCACCGCTGCCACCACCGGCGGATCGCCTGGTCCGGCCGGACCTACAGGTCCGGCCGGACCCGCAGGCCCCACCGGGCCCGCGGGCGCACCGGGAGCGGCGGGTGCAGACGGATCAACGGGTCCGGCCGGACCCGCCGGCCCGGCCGGCACGGCGGGGGCAGACGGAGCCCCAGGCCCGGCAGGCGCCGATGGTGCAACCGGCCCGGCGGGTCCGGCAGGCGCTCCCGGCGCTCCCGGCGCTCCGGGTGCGACCGGTGCGACCGGTGCGACCGGTGCGACCGGTGCGACCGGTGCGGACGGGGCAACCGGACCTGCGGGGAGCACCGGAGCAGCCGGTGCGACGGGCGCGACCGGGCCCCAGGGGCCGGCGGGCCCCCCCGGGCCTCCCGGGAAGGTGATCTGCAAGAACACGGCCCCCGCCCGGCTGATCTGCGACCTGGCGTTCCCGGCGGGAAGCTGGTCGGTCGCCGGACTGACGGCCGCGAGTGCGATGCGCACGACGGCGTCCGTGAAGCTCGTCAAGGGCGGCTCGACCTACGCCGAGACGACCCAGGTGTTCGACCGAAGTCGGGTCAGCATCAAGCTGCGAGCGACCCGAGCCCTGACGCCGGGCGCCTACCAACTGCACCTGAAGCTGAGTCGCACCGAGGGCAAGTCGCGCACGTTCGTCCGCACGGTGCGCCTCGGTTGATCGGAACAAAGCGGGAGTGGTTCCTGTCGACCAGGAACCGCTCCCGCGCAGCCACGCACACTTCAACGAAGGAGAGAAAGATGAGAGCACGCACACGAATCACCCTCGCCGGTCTGATGCTCGGAGCAACGCTCGCAGGGGGCGCCGCCTGGGCAACCATCCCGGCCGCGGACGGCACGATCCACGGCTGCTACAACGGAAACAACGGCAACCTCCGGGTCGTCGACGGCCCCGGCAGCTGCCGGAACAGCGAAGTGCCGATCCAGTGGAGCAAGAGTGGCGCCGCGGGCGCGACCGGAGCCACAGGTGCGCAGGGACCGAAGGGGGACAAGGGGGACACGGGGGCGACGGGAGCCCAAGGGCCAGCTGGAACCTCAGGGCCGGCCGGACCCACCGGGCCAGCCGGGGCACCGGGAGCACCGGGCGCCGACGGCCCAGCCGGTCCGACAGGAGCCACCGGGCCTCCAGGAGCCACGGGACCGGCCGGAGCTCCTGGACCGACCGGGAACACCGGTCCGGCAGGTCCGGCCGGACCCAAGGGAGACAACGGAGCGACCGGTTCCACCGGCCCTGCCGGCCCCCAGGGCCCCGCGGGCACGAACGGCTCCGGGACGCTCGAGAGCATGCGCGTCCGAGGGTCATTGGCGACGATCGGCAGTCTGAGCGCGGGGACCTCGACCGCGGTCTGCCCGATCGGCTGGACGATCACGGGCGGGGGCTTCGAGACGAACGGCGTCACCGTCGAGGACAGCCGTCAGGGCCCGCAGCTGATCCCGACTGGCTCCGACAACAGCTGGTACGTCCTCGGAAGCACCCCGGTCTTCGGTGGTGGGACCGTCCGGGCCTGGGCCACGTGCGCGCGGATCGCTCCGTAACCGACACCGACAACGAGAAAGGGAGAGAACGATGAGAGTACGTACACGAATCACGCTTGCCGGTCTGATGCTCGGAGCAACGCTCGCAGGGGGCGCCGCCTGGGCAACCATCCCGGCCGCGGACGGCTCGATCCACGGCTGCTACAACGGAAACAACGGCAACCTCCGGGTCGTCGACGGCCCCGGCAGCTGCCGGAACAGCGAAGTGCCGATCCAGTGGAGCAAGAACGGCGCCGCGGGCGCGACCGGAGCCACAGGTGCGCAGGGACCGAAGGGAGACAAGGGGGACACGGGGGCGACGGGAGCCCAAGGGCCAGCTGGAACCTCAGGGCCGGCCGGACCCACCGGGCCAGCCGGGGCACCGGGAGCACCGGGCGCCGACGGCCCAGCCGGAGCGAGCGGGCCGCAGGGTCCTTCCGGACCGGCGGGGCCGGCCGGACCGACGGGTTCACCGGGCGCGACCGGCCCAACGGGCTCACCCGGGCTGAGCGGCGTCGAGTACGTGACGACGTCGCTGAACGTCTCGAACCAGAGCTTCGACACCGTCACGGCAACCTGCCCGGGCTCGAAGCGAGCGATCGCGGGTGGATTCCGGCAGACGAGCGGTCAGATCGACATTCACCAGAGCTCCGCCAACTCGGCCGGAAACGGCTGGTCCGTTCAGGGCTTCAACCGGCAACTCGGCCCGGGCGGGAACACGCTGACCGCGTTCGCGGTCTGCGCCTTCGTGAGCTAAAGGCACAAGATCCGGCGGCGGGGGCATTCGCTCCCGCCGCCGATCCGTGCGTCGTCAGACGGGCGGATCGGCGCATGATGCTATGTTGCTAGCACTTTGACTGCTAGCACTCCAGACAAGAAGGGCGTCCTGGTCAGGATGCCCTTCTCGTTGAAGGGGGCCTTGGTGCGCGAGGTCGCGCGCCGAGGCGGCTCCCTCAACGACGTGGCGACCGGACTGCTAGCAGAGCGGTTCGGCGTCGCGTTCACGCCCTCACGTCGAAAGAGCCCGCTGCCCGGCCCGAGCCCGGTCGTGCTTCTACGGATGCCGTCGGAGCTCAAGCGTGAGATCCAGGCCGCAGCCCGTCGTCGCAAGCTCACCGTCAACGACCTCGTGCTCGTCACGCTCGCCGACGCGCTCGACATCCCATTCGCTTCCAATCGAAAGGACTCACCAATGGCTTCCACCAACGGCTCGCAGAACGGCAAGTCCGCCCGCTCCAAGGACAAGGTCCGCGTCGCGATCGTCGGCGTCGGCAACTGCGCCAACTCGCTCGTCCAGGGCGTCGAGTACTACAAGGACGCGCCCGACGACCAGTTCGTCCCGGGGCTCATGCACGTGAACCTCGGCGGGTACCACATCTCCGACATCGAGTTCACGGCCGCGTTCGACGTGACCACGGACAAGGTCGGCAAGGATCTCGCCGACGCGATGTGGGCGCACCCGAACGACACGATCAAGTTCGCCGACGTGAAGAAGACCGGGATCACGGTCAACCGCGGGATGACCCACGACGGGCTCGGCAAGTACATCTCCGAGGTCGTGACGAAGGCCCCGGGCGAGACCGACGACATCGTCGGGATCCTCCGCGACACGAAGACCGACGTCGTCGTCTCCTACCTCCCGGTCGGCTCCGAGATGGCCGCGAAGTGGTACGCCGAGCAGTGCCTCGAGGCCGGCGTCGCGCTCGTCAACTGCATGCCCGTCTTCATCGCGCGGGAGAACTACTGGCAGAAGCGCTTCGAGGAGAAGGGTCTGCCGATCATCGGCGACGACATCAAGTCGCAGGTCGGCGCCACGATCACGCACCGCGTGCTCACGAGCCTCTTCCGCGAGCGGGGCGTCCACCTCGACCGGACGATGCAGCTGAACGTGGGCGGCAACTCGGACTTCCTGAACATGCTCGAGCGCACCCGCCTCGAGTCGAAGAAGATCTCGAAGACGAACGCGGTCACCTCGATGCTCGACTACGACATGGGCGAGGGCAACGTGCACGTCGGCCCCTCCGACTACGTGCCGTGGCTGACCGACCGCAAGTGGGCGTTCATCCGGATGGAGGGCACCTCCTTCGGCGACGTGCCGCTGAACATCGAGCTCAAGCTCGAGGTCTGGGACTCGCCGAACTCGGCCGGGATCGTGATCGATGCGGTCCGGATGGCGAAGCTCGCGCTGAACAACGGGATCGCGGGCGCCCTCGAGGGCCCGTCGAGCTACCTGATGAAGTCGCCGCCCGTCCAGATCGTGGACGACGAGGCGTACGAGGCGACCGAGAAGTTCATCGCGCAGAACACTCGTAAGGCCAAGCCGAGCGGCGCGAAGGCAACGACTGCCGTCTGAGGCAGCACCGAGGAGTCACGAGGACGGCGCCGGCACCCGCTGGCGCCGTCCGTACGTTTTGAGCGACTATCAGGCGATGGCCATTGCTGCGCTCCCGCTCGATCCGCTGCTGGCGGCCGTGCGCGCGCGGAGCAGCGGCATCGGCTCGCATGTGCACGGCGAGCTGCACTGGCGCACGGTCGGGGCGAACGGACTCTGGCTCGCGGGGGTGGTAGACGGCGTCGATCCCGAGGTCGTGCTCCTCTTCGCGCTCCTGCACGACACGATGCGCGAGAACGACTTCACCGACCCTGACCACGGCCGGCGAGCGGCCTCGTTCGCCGGCGATCTCCACGCCGAAGGGCTGCTCGGGATCGCCACGCCCCAGCTCGACCTGCTCCAGCACGCCTGCGCCGAGCACGCGGACGGAACCGTCTCCACCGACCTGACGGTCGGCGCCTGCTGGGACGCCGACCGGCTCGACCTACCCCGGGTCGGGATCAGGCCCCGCCCGGAGCTCTTTTCGACCGACCTCGCGCGGAACGGTACGCATCGTCCGGCCGAGCCACCCGCCTGGGACGAGCTCTTCGGATGCCTCTGACGATGCGCCTGGCGACCTGGAACTGCCGCCAGGGGATCGACCGGAAGCGACACGCGCTCGACGCCCTCGACGCCGATGTCGTCGTGATCCCGGAGTGCAGCTCGGACACGGCGCTCGCACGAGAGCTCGGCGTCTCGTTCCTCTGGCGCGGCGATCACCCACGCAAGGGGCTTGCCGTCGTCGGGTTCAACGGTTGGCAGGTCGAGCCGCTTGCCGTAGCCGTCGACCTGCCCTGGGTGCTGCCCGTCCGGGTGCACTCGCCGGACGAAGGCGTCGCGTTCGATCTGCTTGCGATCTGGACGATCACCCGCAAGGACGGCCGCCCGAACTATGCGGGCCAGGTCAAGCTCGCTCTCGAAACCTGGTCAGCTGCGCTCGCGGATGGCAACACGGCCATCGCCGGCGACTTCAACTGCTCGATCCAGGGCCTCGCGCACGCACCTCACCGGGCGAACGTCCAGCGGCTGAAGGACCTGGGACTGGAGTCGAGCTACCACGCAGCCGAAGACCTCGAGCACGGGCTTGAGGACGCGATGACGCTCATCTGGATCGGGCGGGGGCGTATCCCGCTCGCCTACCACTGCGACTTCGTCTTCCTTCCCCCACGCCTGCTCGCAAGCGTCACCGCCGTCCGCATCGGCTGGTCGCCCGAGCCCGACGATCGACTCTCGGACCATGCGCCGGTGAGCGTCGACCTCGCGCTTACGCTCCCTCGCTAGCCCCCCACGACCGGGCGCCGCTCGAGGGTCACCTGCGTCCGCCGCGGGCCCACGGTGTCGATCAGCTCGAGCTCGATCGTGTCGCCCGGATCCAGCTTGCTCATTGCGCGGGTCAGCTCCTCGGTCGATCGGATCGGGGCATCCTCGAGCGCAACCACGACGTCGCCCGGCTCGATTCCAGCGACGGCGGCGGGGCCTCCCGGGAAGACCTGGGTGATCCTGACGCCGCGCGTCGAGGGGTCTAGGCCGAGAGCGATCGCGGCGGCGTCCGACTCGACCGACGCGTAAGCGGCTCCGAGCCACGCGCGGGTCGCCTGAGGTTCGCTTCGGATCTCGTCCAGCACCGGCAGGGCGCCGTCGATCGCGATCGCGAAGCCGATGTTCTCGGCGGACCCGCCGATCGCCGCGGCCGTGTTGATCCCGACGAGGCGCCCAGCGCGATCGACGAGCGCCCCGCCCGAGTTCCCGGGGTTGATCGCCGCATCGGTCTGGAGCAGCCCTTCGAGCCGAGTGCCGTTCTCCGGCTCGATCGTGCGGTCGAGTCCGGAGACGATCCCGCGGGTGACGGTCGGGCCGCCGAGCCCGAGCGGGAAGCCGAGCGCGATCACGTCGTCCCCGAGCCGCAGGGCAGCCGAGCGCGCGATCCGGATCGGGACGAGGTCGGTCGCCTCGACGCGCAGCACTGCGAGGTCCCGTTCCGGCGCAGTCCCGACGACCGTTGCGGAGAGAGCCTCCGAGTGGCGACCGTCGTTGAACGAGACGGAGATCGTGGTCGCTCCCTCGACGACGTGGTTGTTCGTGACGATGATCCCGCCGCGGTCGACGACGACCCCGGAGCCCTCGCCGTTGCCCCCGCCGACGGTCGTCGTGCGGACGTAGACCACCGAGGGGACGACGCGCTCGATCGTGTCCGCGAGCGGGCTCGCCGGCAAGAGCTCCGTGGACTCGGGGGCGGCCACGGTCATGGGGGCCGGCTCGGTGACGGTCATCGTCGTCGCAGCGGTCGAGTCACCACCGACGTCACATCCGGCGAGGATCGCCACACTCGCCGCCAGGAGCAGCGCTCTCATGGGAGCCTCGGGAACGTCGCGACGCCGAGCGCCCCCGCCGCGAGCAGGAGCACGAGACCGCCCCCGAGGAACCAGGCCGTCACCTCCTCCTTCCGCTCGACCTTGCTGACGAGCGAGCCGAGCTGCTCGTAGACCGCCGTCAGATCCGCGGCGCTCTTCGCCTCGTACAGACGACCGCCCGTCACGGTGGCGATCTGCCGGAGGGTGGCAGGGTCGGGCGGAACCGGGATCACCCGCGTGAAGCCGAAGCGCTCCAGCTCGATCTCGCCCTCCGGCGTTCCGAGCGCGACGGTGAAGACCTTGATCCCGAACGACTTCGCGCGCTGAGCGCCCTGGAGCGGGGTGAGCGTGCCGACCGTCTGCGCTCCATCGGAGAGGAGCAGAATCGCGGCCGGTGGCTCGGCCTCGCGCCCGGGGCCGGGTGAGGCGGCGTTCGGCGCCGCGCGGACGACCTGCACCGCGCGGCCGAGCCCGTCCCCGATCGCCGTGCCTCGCTGGGGAAAGAGGTACGCGAGCGAGTCGATCACGAATGTGTGATCGTCGGTCGCGGGCGCAGCGACCTCGGCGAGCTCCGAGAAGGCGACGAGCCCGACCTGGAACCGCGGAGGAAGCCCGTCGATGAACTGCTTCACCGCAGCCTGGGCCGCCTCGAGCCTGGTCGGCTTGACGTCCTTCGCCATCATCGAGCCCGAGACGTCGATCACGAGCACGACCGTCGCCTCCTCACGGTCGGCGAGGCGGTTGAGCTTCGGCCGGGCGAACCCGACGAGCAGCGCGGCCAGCGCGAGGAGGAAGAGGAGCGCCCCGGCATGCCGTCGCCATGAGGTCGTTCCGGCCGCCACGGTCGCGAGCACGTCGAGGTTGCTGTACCGGACGGGATAACGGGCCGGCCGGCGGCGGAGGAGCACGTACGCGGCGGCGAGGAGCGGCAGAAGGAGTAAGGCGAGCAGCAGGAGCGGTGTCCCGAAGCTCATGCGCCACACACCGCCAGCGCCTGGAGCTGGACGCGAACGCCCGTGGGAGGATGTCCCCGCGCGCTTGCGATCGAGAGCCGCTCCCGTAGTCGGATCTCGCTCGAGCGGACGGAGACGAGCTGAGCCGCGGACGGCGCCTTCGCGGTCCTGAACGCGATCACGCTCGAGAAGGAGAGGAGGCGCTCGCCCAGACGGCACCCGGCGAGCACGGTTTGGCCCGAGCTCCGCACGCGGACCGACCGCGCCCGCCAGGTCACGGCCGGTCGGACGGCTGCGACGTAGGCGGCCAACCGCCTCGTCGGCTCGTAGGACGTTCGGGAGCGGCCACCGCCACCGACCGCCGGAATGCAGCCGAGCCGCGGTCGGAAGGTCACCGCCCGAGCTCCGGTCGCCCTGGCGACGAACACGATCTCGCGGCCGGTCGTCGTTCCCGGAGCCACGGGACCACCGAGCGCGCCGAGGAAGGTGACGTCGACGGCCCGCCGGGCGCGGTCGGCGTCGAGGCCGCCCACGGTCTGGCCGGGACCGGGGCAGGCAAGGTGGTAATAGGTCGGCGTCGGCCCCGCAGGCACCTGCACCCACGGCCCGACGACGAGGATGCACGACTGAAGGCCGCGGCACTCGGTTCCCGCCATCGCCGACGGCGCCCCGAAGCCGGCGCCGACTCCGGCGAGCACGAGCACGAGCACGAGAGCAAGCCGCTTCACGGAAGCCTCCCGAAGAGCCCAGCCGAGGCGAGGCCCGCACCGATGAGCAGCAGCGCTCCGGCGGCGGCGAAGACGGACGTGACCTCGCGCTCCTCGTCGACCCGCCCGACCCGCGAGCCGAGCTCCTCGTAGACCGCACGCAGGCGCTCACCGTCGGGCGCCTCGTAGAAGCGACCCTTCGTCGCAGCGGCCACTCTCCTCAGCGTCCGCGGATCCGGCGGCACGGTCACGCGCTCGACGAACCCGTCCGGGTTGCGCACCTCGACGACGCCCCCCGCGGTGCCGAGCGCCACCCCGGAGATCGGGATCTCGAGCGCGCCCGCGCGCCGGGCGGCAGAGAGCGGCGTCTGCGTACCGATCGTCTGGGCGCCGTCCGAGAGCAGGACGACCGCCGTTGGAACCCGCTTCCCGTCCTTGCCGCGCACCCGCTCGGCCACCTGCACCGCCCGCGCGATCCCGCCACCGAGGGCGGTTCCGTCGCCCGGGCGGAGACTCGTGAGCGCCCGCTCGGCCAGCTCGCGATTCGAGGTCGGCGGGAGGACGACGTTCGCCGTCTGGGCGAACGAGACGATCGCGACGCGGTAGCCGTCGGGAAGCTTCTCGAGGAACGCCCGCACCGCGGCCTGGGCCGAGGCGAGCCGGGACGGCTTCACGTCGGTCGCGAGCATCGAGCGGGAGACGTCGATCGCGAGCACGACGGTCGCCTCCTCGCGCTCGACCGAGAGCGAGGCGTGTGGGCGCGCGAGTCCGGTGGCGACGAGCGCGAGGGCCAGCAGCCCGAGCGCGGGCGGCAGGTGACGGAGGCGACCCGGTCGTCGCCCGACCAGGTTCGGAATGAGCGCCGGAGTCGCGAATTCGGCCGCGGCGGCCCTGCGGCGGCGCTCGAGGAGGAGGTATCCGGCCACTGCAAGCGGCACGAGCAGGAGCGCGAGGAGGGCGAGCGGGGTCGCGAATCTCACCGGGCGGCGCCCCGGAGCCGCAGGTATGTAGCGAGCGGGCGGAGCCAGTCCCCCGCAGTCGAGAGCACGACGTGGCCGACCGCCAGCCGCCGTAGCTCCCGAGCGACCTCCTCACGCTCCGCGGCCGCAGCGGCGGCGAACCGCTCGCGCAGCCGTCGGTTCGCGGTGTCCACCCGCAGCTGGCGTCCGGTCTCGGGATCGACCAGCCGGAGCTCACCCACGTTCGGCAGCTCCTGCTCGCGCGGATCGCGGATCTCCACGGCGAGCACGTCGTGCGCACCCGCAAGCCGCAGCAGCGGTGAGCGCCAGTCGGCGGGCCCACGGAAGTCGGAGACGACGACGACGAGCGAGCGCTGCCGGGCGAGCCGCGCGACGAGGCCGAGCGCGGCGCCGAGCGAGGTGGCGCCTCCCCCCTCGCCGGAGGCCGCGCGGCGCAGCTCGAGGAGAAGCCCGAGCATTCCCGCCCGGCCCTGGCGCGGCGGGAAGATCCGCGGTGCGCCGTCTCCGAACGCAGCGAGGCCGAGCCGGTTGCCGCGGCGGCTCGCCACGTGCCCCAGCGCGAGCGCCACGCCCTCGGCCACGTCGGCCTTGCGCCGGTCGGCGGTGCCGAAGGCCATCGAGGCGGAGACGTCGAGCGCGATCCACGTGACGAGGACGCGCTCTGCGAGGTCGATCCGGACGTGCGGCTCCCCCGTCCGCGCGGTCACGTTCCACTCGATCCGCCGCACGTCGTCGCCCGCGACATAGGGCCGGACCTGGGCGAGCTCGCTGCCCGCTCCGAGGAGCGAGGAGCGATGGTCGCCCGCGAGCATTCCCTCGACCCGGCGGCGCACCGTCAGGTCGAGCGCCCGGAGCAGCGGCTCCGAGAGCGGCCCCGGGCCGGGCGCCGACGGCGTCCGGGCCAGGGCCGGGAGCGAGGCTTTCGTCAAGCGGCGGTCTCGGCGCGCCGGAGCTCGAGCTCAGGCCGGGGCACGGCTGCGATCACCGCGTCGAGGATCCTGTCCGCGCTCATCTCCTCGGCGAGCGCCTGGTAGCTGAGCACGAGGCGATGTCGCAGCGCGTCCTTCGCGAGCGTCTGGACATCGCCGATCGCCACGTAGTCGCGCCCCCGGATGAACGCGAGCGCGCGCGCGGCCTGGACGAGGCTGATCGGACCGCGGGGGCTCGCCCCGAACGAGACGTACTCACCGATCTCGCCGAGCCCGTGCTTACCGGGGCGCCTCGTCGCGGTCGCAAGATCGACGGTGTAGCTGATCAGGCCGGGATCGACGTAGACGGCGACGACCGCCGACTGCAGCGCACGCAGCTGCTCGAGCTCGACGATCCGCCGCAGCTCGGGGGCGGACGAGAGAGAGCGCTGCACGATCGTCAGCTCCTCGTCGTGCTCGGGGTAGTCGACCAGGATCTTCAGCATGAAGCGGTCGACCTGCGCCTCGGGCAACGGATACGTGCCCTCGGACTCGATCGGGTTCTGCGTCGCCATCACGAGGAACGGATCCGGCACAGGGTGCGTCGTCTGCGCGATCGTGACCTGCTTCTCCTGCATCACCTCGAGCAGGGCGGACTGAACCTTCGCCGGTGCCCGGTTGATCTCGTCCGCGAGGAGAAAGTTGCAGAACACGGGGCCGAGCTCGGTCTCGAACGTGCCGGCGCCCGGCCGGTAGACGCGCGTGCCGACGAGGTCTGACGGCACGAGGTCGGGCGTGAACTGGATCCGCTGGAAGCTGCCGCCGAGCACCTGGGCGGTCGTCTTGATCGTCAGCGTCTTCGCGAGGCCCGGGACACCTTCGATCAGGAGGTGGCCCCCCGCGAGCAGGCAGACGAGCACCCGCTCGAGCATGGCGTCCTGGCCCGCGATGATCCGCTTGATCTCGAAGAGCGCCGTCTCGAGCAGCGCCCGCGGTTCGGGGGGGGAGGATTCGTCGGCGCTCGTCGTCACTTCTCGCTCCTTCGCTGGGATTCGACTCCTCGGATCTATCAGCGGCGGCTAAGAGCCGGCTAAGAGACCAGTGAAGTCTGGGTTGCGCCGGCTCGTGAAGGCATAGTTGCGCAGTGGAGCTCGTCCGCGCAGCCCGATTCTCCCCGGCCGAGCTGGCCGCCTTGTGCACGGCCGGCTACGAGGGCTACTACATCCCGCTCGCCGTCGACGAGGCCGCGTTCTCGTTCATGGCGAACGCGTGGGACTACGACCTCGAGGCGTCGCGGGTCGCGGTCACCGAGGGCACGCCGGTCGGGCTCGCGATGCTCGCGCGGCGCGGAGAGGACGGCTGGATCGGCGGCGTCGGAGTCTCGACCGCCGCTCGGCGCGGCGGAGTCGGCGAAGCGCTGATGCGCGGGGTGATCGACGAGGCGCGAGTGCTCGGCGTTCGCCGCGTCTGGCTGGAGGTGCTCACCCAGAACGAGCCGGCGATCGCGCTCTACGAGAAACTCGGCTTCGCGCACGTCCGTGAGCTCGAGGTCTGGTCTCTTCCCGGCGCCCCCGGCGGATCACCGGCTGCTCCGCCGAAGGAGGCCCACAATTGGATCCGCGCGCACCGCTCCGAACGGGAGCCGTGGCAGCGCGCCGACGAGACGGTCGCGCACCTCGAAGGCGTGCAGGGTCTCGAGGTCGAGGGAGGCGCGGCGATCGTGCGAGTAACCGGGGGCCGCGCCTCGATCCTCCAGTTGGCCGGCGAAGCTCCGGCCGGGGTCGAGGCGCTGATCGAGCTCGCGCGCGGGCTCGGCGACCCCCTCTCGTGGCTCAACCTGCCGGCCGCCGACCCCGCGGCCCCGATCCTCGAGCGGCTGGGCGGCCAGGTCGACGCGCGCCAGCACGAAATGGTGTTGGAGCTCTGATGTTCGAGTACGGCTTCGCGGTCGTCGCGATCGCGCTCGGAGTCACTCTCGTCCTCCTCCGCGAGCGCCTCGGCGCCCAGGCGCGAGCCCAGGGCCACGGGGTCGCGCCGTTCGGCTATCTCGTGATCGGGACGATCCTGGTTGCTGCCGGCGCCTATGCCGGCGCCACCGCCTAGCTCTCGGTGATCGGCTCGTCCGCTGCTTCGGCGCGGACTGCGCGCGTCGCCGCTTCGAACCCGGTCTTCGAGTGAGTCCCGTCGCAGAAGGGCTTGTTCGTCGAGCCTCCGCAGCGGCAGAGCGCGACCGCCGAGCCCTCCGGCAAGGTGAACTCGGCCCCGTCCGCGTCGACGAGCGTGAAGGGGCCCCGAACCAGATACGGCCCGTTCAGGCGCACCTGAACCGTCACGTCGTCGCTCATGGCCGGACTCTAGCGGGGGCTACACTCGAAGCGAATGAACCTCCGCATCTGCCTCGTGACGCCGTTCGCGTGGTCGCAGCCACACGACGTCAACGAGCACGTCGCCGGGATCGCGCAGGAGCTCCGCGCGCTCGGCCACTCCGTCACGGTCCTCGCTCCCTCGAGCCGCGCCTCCGACCTGCTCGCGGGCCGGCGCGCCCTCAACCGCGGTGAGGACGCCGAGGTGATCGCGGTCGGGCCTGCCGTTCAGGTCTCGCGCCGCTCCAGCCTGGGCGTCCCCGTCGGAGTGCGCACGAACGTGACGCTCGCCCTTCGCCAGGGTCGGTTCGACGTCGTCCATGGCTTCGAGCCCGGCCTGCCGAGCATCTCCTACCTCGCGCTCAGGGACGCGCAGACGCTCGCGGTCGCGACCTTCGTCTCCCCGGAGCGACTGGGCTTTCCCTCGCGCCGCTCGCTCCGAGACAAGCTCCTCGGGCGGATCGACGCCCTCCTCGCGACATCGGACACGATTGCCGACGCAGCCGCGGAGCGCTTCCCCGGTGACTACCGCGTCGTCTCCCAGGGCGTCGACCTCGAGCTCTTCGCGCCGGGCCGGAAGCGCAAGCTGATCGTGATCGAGCTGCACTCCGGATCGCTCCCGGTCGCGCGCGCGGGGGTGCGGGCGCTGCACGACCTGCCCGACTGGGAGATCGTCCTCCTGCGCACGAAGCCCCTCGCCACTCGCCCCTCGATTCCGATCTCGCTCCGCGACCGTGTGCGCCTCCGGTCGGGGCGGACGGCCGCCGCCCGGGCCGCGCTGCTCGGCGAAGCCCTGATCGTCGCCCCCGCACCGACGGGCTCGGAACGGCTGCTGCTCGAGGCGGCTGCGGCCGGCGCCGCGATCGCCGCCCCGCCGGGCGTGCTCGAGCAACCCGAGCTCGCGGCAGCCGCGATCGCCCGGCTCGCCGACAACGACGAGGTGCGCGAGAGCAAGGCCGCGGCCGGGCTCGAAGCTGCGCAGGGCCAGGGCTTCGCCGCGATCGCCCGCGAGCTGGACTCGCTCTACCGCGACCTCGCCGGCCGCCGCCGCACGAGGAGGCGCGATGCCGATCCGCTCGCCGACCGGCCCTGGATCGTCGCCGACCTGCACATGCATACCTCGTGGTCGCACGACTGCTCGATGGGAGTCGAAGAGCTGCTCGAGCATGCGGAGACCGAAGGGCTCGGGGCGATCGCGATCACCGACCACAACATCTTCGGCGGCGCCCTCGAGGCGGTCGAGGCCGCCCGGAGGCGCGACCTGATCGTGATCCCCGGCGAGGAGGTCAAGACCGACGACCAGGGCGAGGTGATCGGCCTGTTCCTGCGCGAGGAGATCCCCCGGGGCATGTCCTTCGGGGACACGGTCGCCGCGATCCGCGAGCAGGGCGGGCTCGTCTACCTCCCCCACCCCTTCGACCGGATGCACGCAATCGCGGATCCGATCACCCTGCACCGCCATCTCGGCGAGATCGACGTCTTCGAGGTCTACAACGCGCGCCTCCTCTTCGAGACGTTCAACGACGAAGCGGTTCGGTTCGCGCGGAAGTACAACTTGATCGCCGGCGCGGGCTCGGATGCGCACGTGCTCCAGGGCGTCGGCACCGGCGCACTTCGGCTCCGGGCGTTCGACGGCCCGGAGGAGTTCCTGCTCTCCCTGCGCAGCGCCGAGGTGCTGCGGCGACCGAAGTCGTTGGCGTACCTCCAGAGCCTCAAGTGGGTCGCCCAGGTCAAGGAGAAAGTCCGCTAGAGCCGAAACGTAGGACCTGCCCGTGTCTGCCGCCCCCACTGACGAGATCTACGAGCGCTACCTCCAGAAGGCGATCTCCGAGATCAACGAGCTCGGCGACGAGATCGGCAAGGCGGGGGACGAGCTGCGCGTGCCCGTGCTGGGCTCCGGGCACCCGCTGGCGGACGTCTTCCTGCTCAAGTACGAGCCTCGGCCCTCGGAGGTGCAGGAGGGCGTCGCGTTCTACGGCCGGGCGGGCCAGGCGCTCCTCAAGTCGCTCCAGCGGCTGCACGTCGAGCCGATGGCGGTCTACGGGACGAACTGCCTCAAGTTCGCCGGCCAGGATCCGGAGGAGGCGCGGCCCTGGCTCGTCCGCGAGCTGCACATCGTCCAGCCGAAGCTCCTCGTCGTGATGGGCGAGGCGGCGCTCGAGTTCGCGAACGGGCTCTCGTTCCCACTCTCCGACGAGCTCGACGTCGAGGCCTCGGGACTGCAGCGGTTCACCGGGACGGTCGAGGCGCTCGTCGTGCCGGACATCGACGCTGCGCTGGACGAGGCGCCGGCCAAGACCGCCTTCTGGAACGCCTTCAAGGCAGTCGGCGCGTGGTACGCAGAGCTGCCGCCCTACTGAGCGCGCCGCGGGCGCTCGCGCTCGCCGGCCTCACCCTCGCGCTCGCCGTCTACACCGCGGGCGCCGACCATCTCTGGGATGCCGGCCTGACGGCTGACGTCGCGTTCCTCACCGCCGTCCTCTTCCCCGCGACCCTGCTCGTGCCCTGGATCACGCTCCCGCTCGCCCGCGCCCGCGGGCTGCTCGTCGTCGGGCTCGCGCTCGTCGTCTTCGCGGTGCTCTGCCGCTTGGCGCACCTCGACGTCCTCTTCAACCTCGCAAAGCTCTTCGCGCTCGTCGCGATCGGCTTCTGGTTCCTCTCCTACTTCGAGACCGTCGCCTGGGCCGTCCTGATCGCGCTGATCATCCCGGTCGTGGACGCGATCTCGGTCTGGCGGGGGCCGACCAACTACGTGGTCTCGGAGAAGCCGGGCGTCTTCGAGGACGTCTCGATCGCGTTCCGGATCCCGGGCGAGGACTCGAGCGCGAACCTCGGCCCGCCGGACATCCTCTTCTTCGCGCTCTTCCTCGCCGCGGCGGAGCGGTTCGGGCTGCGCGTCGGCTGGACGTGGCTTGCGATGACGGCGCTCCTCAGCTTGACGCTCGTCCTCACGGTCACGACCGACGTCGCCGGCCTCCCTGCCCTGCCCGCGATCTGCATCGGCTTCCTGCTTCCGAACGCAGACCTGATCTGGCGCGAGCTCAGGCGGAAGCCGGCTCCTGCGCAGTCGCCGCCCGAGTGAGCAGCGCGACCGTCTCGACGTGCGGCGTATGCGGGAACATGTCCACGGCGCGGGCCTTGACGAGCTCGTACCCGTGCTCCTGGCGCAGGATCTTGACGTCGGAGGCGAGCGTCGTCGGGTTGCACGAGACGTAGACGATTCTCGACGCCCCGAGCGCGCCCGTCCGCTTGAGCGCCTTCCCGGCGAGACCGGCGCGCGGCGGGTCGACGACGACGACGTCCGGCGAGCCGGCGCGCTCGACGAGCTCTTCGATCGACTGGCCGACGTTCCCGGCGAAGAAGGCCGCGTTCCCGATCCCGTTCAGGTCGGCGTTCTCGAGCGCGCAGGCTACGGACTCCTCGGAGATCTCGACCCCCCAGACCGTGAGCGCGTTTCGGGCCATCGCAATTCCGATCGTGCCGGTGCCGCAGTAGAGGTCGAAGACCGTCTCGGTTCCGGTGAGCCCGGCGTACTCGATCGCGAGCGCGTAGAGCTGCTCTGCCATCTCGGTGTTCGTCTGCAGGAACGCGTTTGGGCGGACGCGGAAGCGGAGCCCGAGAATCTCCTCCTCGATCGCGTCCTCACCCCAGAGCAGGGTTGACGGCAGATTCGTCACCTCGGCCTTGCCGTCGTTGATCGCCCAGTGGATCGCCTTGACCTCCGGGAAGCGGCGCAGGGTCTCGATGAAGTAGTCGCGCTCGAACTTCTCGCCCGTGTTCGTCACGAGCATGACCAGCACCTGACCGGTGTTCCGGCCCTCCCGGAAGACGAGATGGCGGAGGTAGCCGGTGTGCTCCGCCTGGTCGTACGCGACGAGCCCCTCCTCGCGCGACCAGTCGCGAACGGCGTTCCGGATCGCGTTCCCGAGGTCGGTGGTCAGCCAGCACTTCTCGATCTCGAGCACTTCGTCCCAGCGGCCGGCCTTGTGGAAGCCGAGCGCGGGACCGGACGGAGTCTGGGTGAACGAGTACTCCATCTTGTTGCGGTAGTGAAACGGCGACGCAGCCGAAAGGATGGGCTCGAGCGGCGGATCCGGTAAGCCCCCGATTCGGACGAAGGCGTCGCGGACCTGCGCCTCCTTCGCCGCGACCTGGACGGCGTAGTCGAGATCCTGGAAGCGGCACCCGCCACAGGTCGGATAGTGCGCGCAGGGCGCCTCCACCCGGTGGGCCGAGGGAGCCAGCACTTCCGTCGCGAGCGCCTCGGCGAAGCCGCGCTTGACCTTCGTGATCCGCGCCTTGACCGTGTCGCCCGGGAGTCCCCGGCGAACGAAGACGACGAACCCGTTCAGGCGCCCGACGCCGTTGCCACCGTAGGCAAGCGAGTCGATCGAGAGCTCGATCTCCTCATGCATCTTGACGGGCGCGGCCACCGGTTGAGGGTATCTACGGGTCGCGGCGGGTGATCGCGAGAGCGCCGAGCGCAGACAGGGCGATCGCATAGCCAAGCGCGAGGACCGCGGCGCCACCACCGTTGAGCACGAACTCACTCCCTTCGCCGCCGATGATCCCGCCGAGCGAGGAGCCCGGCAGGAACTTCGAAACCGGATCCGGCTCATCGAGATCCGTCAGCAGGAGCCCCGAGACGACCGTGATGAGCGACTCGACGACGAGGATCCAGATGAAGTAGCCGACGATGGCCCCGACCTGGCTCTGGACGATCGCCCCGAGCGCTGCCCCGAACACGGCCGTGAGGACGAACACGAGGAGTACCCGGCCGACGGCCTCGAGCGCCTGACCGTCCAGCCGCAACGCCTCGTCCCGCGCGGCGAGCCACGGCAGCGCCACGGCAGCGGCCACGCCGAGTGCCGTCACGGCGAACGCGAGGCCGACGATCGCCGCGGCAGCAAGCTTCGTGACGAGGATCCGGACGCGGCGTGGCTCGGTGAGGAACGTGGACATGATCGTCCCGTGCCGGTACTCGTTCGTGACGATCAGGATCCCGATCACGGCCACGAAGATCGTCCCGAAGCTGGCACCCTGGCCGAGCGCAAGCGCGGGGTCTTCGTCCTTCCGGTCGACCGAGCCGGAGCCCACAAGACCCGCCGCGACCCCACCGCTGAGCAACACCGAGCCAAGCAGGAGGACGTAGGTCGTGCGGATCGTCCGAAGCTTCACGAGTTCCGAGGCCAGGATCCTCACGACGGCGTGCTCGCCCCCTCGGTGAGCTCGAGGAAGACGTCCTCGAGCGACTCGGACTGAGCGACGAGCTCGTGGAGCACGATCCTCTCCGCGGCCGCGAGCTCGCCGATTCTCGCCGGTTCCGCGTCGGCCGTCAGCGCCCCATCGTCCAGTTGCCTGGCCTGAATGCCCGCCTGCACGAGCGCCGCAACAAGCCGGTCGGACTCCGGAGAGCGGACACGCGTCCCGCGGCCGCCGCCGGCCAGAACGTCGGCCATCGGCGCCTGCGTCATCAATCGGCCCTTGGCGATGATCACGACATCGTCTGCAAGCTGCGCCATCTCGGTCAAGACATGGCTCGAGACGAGCACGGTGCGCCCTTCAACCGCGAGCGCGCGCAGCAGATCGCGAAGCCAACGGACGCCTTGCGGGTCGAGGCCGTTCGCAGGCTCGTCGAGCACGAGCACCTGAGGGTCGCCAAGCAGTGCGCCCGCGAGCGACAGCCGCTGCTTCATCCCGAGTGAGTAGCCCTTCACGCGCCGATTCGCGGCAGCCGTGAGGTCGACGAGCTCGAGTGCCTGATCGACGCGAGCATCGCCGATCCCGCCCGCCGACGCGATCGTGCGCAGATGATTACGGCCCGTGCGACCCGGGTGAAAGGCGTTTGCCTCGAGGATCGCGCCGACCGTCCGGATCGGATCCTCGAGCTCCGGATAGTGGCGCCCGAGAATCCGCGTGTCCCCGCTCGTCGGGTGGAGCAGCGCAACGAGCGCGCGCAGCGTCGTCGTCTTCCCGGCTCCGTTCGGCCCGAGGAAGCCCGTGACACGACCGGGCTCGGCCCGGAACGAGAGATCGTCGACGGCGAGGACCGACCCGTACCGCTTCGTCAGGCTCGAGACCTCGATCATGCGAGCGTCGTCACGTAGACCGACCGCTCGCGGGGCCCGTCGAACTCGCAGAAGAAGATTCCCTGCCAGGTGCCGAGCGCGAGCGCGCCGTCCCGGACGGGGACGAGCACGTCGGGGCCCATGAAGGCGGCGCGAATGTGAGTCGGTGCGTTCTCCTCGCCCTCCTCGATGTGCTCCCAGGGCCAGTCGGAGGAGACGATTCGCTCGAGCGCCTTCTCGAAGTCGCGTGCAACTGCGGGATCGGCGTGCTCGTTGATCGTCACGCCCGCGGTGGTGTGGGGGACGTAGACGAGGACAGCCGACGCTCCGGTGAGGTCACCCGAAGCGGCGCGAACGAGCTCCGTGATGTCCACGAGCTGGCTCTGCCGTTGGGTGCTGACGGAGAACTCGCGCACGGCGCGTATCCTAGGCCGCGTGAGCGAGGCAACGTTCAGCGACCGTGAGCTCGACGACTACCGCAGCGGCGCCGACCGCTTCATCGCGGAGCTCGACGAGGAGTACTACGCGCACTTCTCGGGACTCAAGCCCGACTACGACCTGCGCTCGATCTACGAGCGTCACGCCGACCTGACCGACCTGGAGACCGTCAAACGAGTCGGCGAGAGCGTCCGCGGCCGCGAGAACCTCGAGCTCTACCGCTTCGGCTGCGAGGGCTACCTGGGCGAGCTGACGCGCTCGCACGAAGAGCGGATCGCGGAGCTGGAGGCGAGCCTCGAGACGCCTCATGACGGCGAGACGGTCGGATACCGAATGCTGCCCCCGACGATCGCGAACACGGCCGACCGGGCGACGCGCGCGCAGCTCGAACAGGTCCGGAACGATCTGACCGAGGCGGAGCTGAATCCGATCTACCTCGAAGCTGCCGAGGTCACGACCCGGGCCGTGCCCGAGCTCGGCGCCCCGAATGCGCTCGAGCTCTACCGCGACCGCTTCGGGTTGGATCTGGACGGCCTCGCGGTTCAGTGCCGCGCGTTTCTCGACTCGACGGAGCGGCTCTACGAGGAGTCGATGGACCGGGCATTGCGCGATCACGTCGGGATCGGGCTCGCGGAGGCCGAGCGCCACGACGTGCGCCGCTTCTTCCGCGGCTCGAACTGGGACTCCGCCTTCCCGGCCGACCGGATGCTCCCCGCCCTCCGCGGCACGCTGGCCGATCTCGGAATCGATCTCGACGCGCAGGCGAACGTCCACCTCGACGTCGAGGCCCGGCCGACCAAGTCGCCACGCGCTTTCTGCGCCCCGATCGAGGTGCCCGACAAGGTGATGCTCGTGATCCAGCCGATGGGCGGGCCGGACGACTGGCGCGCGCTCTTCCACGAGGCCGGGCACACGGAGCACTTCGCCTTCACCTCGAGCGACCTCAAGATGGAGGAGAAGCGGCTCGGGGACAACGCCGTCACCGAGGGCTGGGCTCAGGTGATCGAGCAGCTGACGCACGACCGGGGCTGGCTGACGCGGATGCTCAGCTTCCCCCGGCCACGCGAGTTCGCCCAGGAGGGCGCGGTCAACCTCCTCTTCTTCGTCCGCCGCTACTGCGCGAAGCTCCTGTACGAGATCGAGTTCCACGCGGCCACCGACGTCACGACGATGCAGCCGCGCTACGTCGAGCTTCTCGGGGACGCGCTCAAGATCGAGCCGAGCGCCACGGACTATCTCTCCGACATCGACGCGGGCTTCTACGTGACGTCGTACCTCCGCTCGTGGGCGTTCGAGGCGCAGCTGACGAGCTACCTCCGCGAGCAGTTCGGCAACGATTGGTTCAGCCGCCGGGAGGCGGGCTCGCTCCTGAAGGAACTGTGGGAGCTCGGACAGAAGCCGACCGCCGACGAGCTCCTGAAGGACGTGACGGGCGCGCCGATCGAGCTCGAAGCGGTCGCAGAGAAGATCCGCGCCGCGTTGCCCACGCTCGCCTAGCCCTCGTTAGAGCGCGCCACCGGCGGCCGGCGGGGCCCCTGCCTCGAGCGCGTTCTCGCCGCCCAACTCGCGGGCCAGGTACTCCTCGATCAGGCTCACGTTCTCCCGCGAGCGCTCCGCAACGGCGAGGAGCGACGACATCGACGCGATCTCCTCGCGCTGCTCCTGCAAGAACCAGTGGAGGAACTGCTCGGCCACGAGCTCGTTCTCCTCGCGAGCGAGCTGGACGAGCGCCGAGATCTGCGCCGTCACCCGCTTCTCCTGCTCGAGCGCGAGCCGCACCGGCTCGACCTCGTCGGAGAACGCGGTCTGCGGCGCCTCCACTCCCGGGATGACGACCTCGAGATCGGCGTCGAGCAGGAACTGGACGAGCATCATCGCGTGGTTTCGCTCCTCCACCCCTTGCCGGTAGAAGTGCGCGGCGAGGCGGGGCAACGTCAGGGAGTCGTAGTGGACGGCGATCGCGACGTACTGCTGCGACGCGCCGTACTCGTTCGCGATCTGCTCGTTGAGCGTCTGCGTCAGGCGGCCCACGATCGCGAGCTTACCTCGCCACCGGCCGGGGTAGCATCGGCGAATGCTGCCGCTCCGAGACAACGTGCCGACCCGGACTCGCCCATTCGTCACCTGGGGCCTCATTGTCGCGAACATCCTCGTCTGGGTGCTCTACCAGCTCCCGGATCTCGAGAGATCCGTGGAGGAACTCGCTTACCAGCCGTGCGAGGTCGTGCACACCTGCGCCGGGCAGGCGGTCGGCCAGGACTGGCCGCTGACCGCGCTGACGTCGATGTTCATGCACGGCAGCTGGTCGCACTTGCTCGGAAACATGCTCTTCCTCTGGATCTTCGGGAACAACGTCGAGGACGTGCTCGGCCATCTCCGCTACCTCGCCTTCTACCTCGCCGGCGGCTTCGCCGCCACGGCCCTCCAGAGCGCGATCACGCTTTCGACGGGATCGAGCGCGGACGCCGCGATCCCGAACCTGGGCGCGAGCGGCGCCGTCTCCGCGGTCCTCGGCGCCTACCTGCTGCTCCTGCCCCGGGCGAAGGTGCTGACCCTGATCTTCTTCATCCTCCGGGAGATCCCGGCGATCGCCTTCCTCGGCTTCTGGTTTCTCTTCCAGCTCTACTCGGGCGGCGCCTCCCTCCAGCGCCCGGAGGAGGGCGGCGGGGTCGCGTTCTTCGCTCACGTCGGCGGCTTCGTCTTCGGGTTTCTCCTGATCAAGCTCGTGCAGGTGCGAAAACCGCTGCAACCTCGCTACTGATGGCCTTCGAGGACGAAGTCCGAGCCGCGCTCGATTCGCTCCCGCCGAAGCTCGCGGCGGCGCTCGACAACGTCGCCGTCGTCGTCGAGGAGGTGAACCCCCAGGAGCCAGACCTGTTCGGGCTCTACGAGGGAATCCCACTGACCGAGCGCGGGAGCGGGGACTTCGGCCAGCTCCCCGACCGGATCGCGATCTACCGGCGTCCACTCGAGGAGGAGTTCGACGACCCCGCGGAGCTGCGCGAGGAGATCCGGATCACCGTCCTGCACGAACTCGCGCACTACTTCGGTTTCGACGAGCACCGGATCGCCGAGCTCGGATACGAGTAGGTGGAGGCCGTCCTGCTGACCGTCGCAATCATCGCCGGGATCGTCGGAGCCGTCGCGATTGTTGTCTTTCTGTTCAGCAGCGAAGACGGGGAATGAGGCGCACCACCGACGCGTTTTCAAGAGCATGACCATTCCGCAGATCCACTCCGAGATCGAGCGCCTCAGCGAGCTACGGACCGAGCTCTACACGGAGCTCGCACGGGGCCGGAACGAAACCGTGCGTGAGGAAATCAAGGGGATCAACGAGCGCCTCCAGGCGCTCTGGGATCAGAACCGCGCCGAGCGGGCCCGGATCCGGTTCGGCGAACGCGAGGACATCGTCCGGCGCGCCCGCGCCGAAGACCGTCTGGACCGCGCCGCGTAGAGGAAGTACGATCCGGCACGATGAGCCGGTTCAAGGGGTTGCCCGACCGCAAGAGCGAACCCTCCGACGCCGAGTCGGAGCGCGAGGCGCTGCGCCGCCAGCGACTCGAAGCGGCTGCGGACATCGCAGACCTGAAGTCCGCCCTCGCGGAACGCGTCTCGAACGTGCAGGAACGGGAGCGTGAGCTCGAGCAGGCGCTTGCCCGCGTCGGCAAGCGGGAGCAGGCGCTCGAAGGCACTGCCGGACGCGTGGAGCGGATCGCGGCGGTTCGAGCCCGCGTCGCGGAGGCACGAGAAGCACGCGCATCCCGCCGCGACGAGCACGAGCGTTCGGAGCTCGAAGCTCTCGCTCAGGAGCTCGCTCGACGCGAGCGTGAGCACGCCGCCGCGGTGACCGCACAGAGCGAGCGAGAAGCGACTCTCGCCGAACGCGAGACGGGGCTCGCCGAGCGCGAGTCGGAGCTGGAAGCACGCGAGGCAGCGACCCTCACAGCCGCCTCTCTTGAAGCCGCTCCCGTCGAGGCCGCTCCCATCGAGGCCGTTCCCGTCGAGGTTGCTCCCGCCGAGGTCGGCGTCGCCGCGGCGCCGCCGGCTGTGACGAAACCGAAGGCCGATCCTGCGGCGACGAGACTCGAATCCCTGACCAAGGAGCTCGACGGCCGCCAGGCTCGACTGGACAGCCAGGCGACGGCCATGAGCAGCCGCGAGGCGAGCCTCGACAGCCGCGCTGCGGAGCTCGACACGCGCCACGAGGCGCTGGAGACCCGCGAATCGACGCTCGCCGCGCGCGAAGCAGAGCTCGACGCAGGTCTCGTTCGCCGGACGGAAGAGCTGACCGCTTCCGAGCTCGCGCTCGCCGCGCGGGAAGAAGCGGCCGCGAAAGCGAGCGCAGAGCTCGCCGAGCGAGAGGCCAGGCTCGCTGCCCGAGAGGCCGAGCCCGAGTCCACGCCCGCACCCGAGCTCCCGGCGACCGACGAGAGCGCGGCCCTCGAAGCACGGCTCGAAGAGCTCCGCGCCGCCGAGCAGGCATTCGTGAAGACCCGCTCCGAGCTCGCAGCCCGCAGCGACACGCTCGCCGAGCGCGAGCTCGACCTCGTTGCACGCGAGCGCGCCCTGCTCGCCCGGGAGGCGCCGGAGCAGCCGGGCCTCGCGGCGCTCGAGGCACGGATCCGGCGGCTCGAAGGCGAGCGGAGCCGCGGCAAGGAAGCGACGCGGACCTTCAGCGCCGGACTACGCGCGCTTCAAGACCGCAGCCTCGCCGCACCGGCGCCCGAGGACTCTCTCCACTAAGCGCAGTTCCAAGGCCGGCTCGAAAGCTTGCTACGGTTGATTTGGCTTAACGAAGCCGGTTCGGGGCGTTAGCTCAGCTGGGAGAGCGCCGCGTTTGCAACGCGGAGGTCGCCGGTTCGATCCCGGCACGCTCCATTTGGAAAGTTCCAACTACGGTTCCAAAAACTTGGAAGCCGTCACCTGACCAGCCCGCGGCACGGATCGTCCCGACAGAGAGAGCCGTGTCGCGAGCTAGCTGTCCCGCCTACACAGGTTGTGAACGGCTGAGGGGTTCTATCCGGCCCTCCTTCGAGGCTGTGGGTCTTCCCGGACCTACGCTCGAAGGAGGGCGC
>Ga0136611_10000125_pt1 | contig 43709 bp, 55 predicted proteins | sample AntDrymUQ2232306_2_FD_106645 | JGI IMG/M metagenome (GOLD analysis project Ga0136611, IMG submission 106645) | Polar desert sand microbial communities from Dry Valleys, Antarctica - metaG UQ223 (23.06) | ecosystem: Environmental > Terrestrial > Soil > Desert | place: Antarctica: Dry Valley... | reverse complement strand
CATATATTTATAAATATAAATATATTTTTTTATATCTACAAAGGGTAGCAAAAACACTAAAAATATCATCAATTGTTAAAATCAGAGTTTAATAATCTTGACTATGAGATAGAGAGCGCCGGAGTCAGCGTATGTGGGCATACTCTGAGTTCCTGGGCTATTGCTACTCTGTTTCTCCCATTGCCTTTCAGAGCCTTTCTTGCCCAGGAAATCTGCTTTATATTCAATTTCCTGGGACGGCCAAATTTTTTGCCTCTGCGTTTGGCTGCTGCCATTTGCTTCCGTGTTCGGTGTGAAATCACTGCCCGCTCATACTCTGCATCGGATGCCGCATGGATATACCAACGGCGGCCTTCAGGAGTTCGTGTATCGATATTCTGTATTAGCGAACGGAATGTGATGCCATCCTTCGTTATATCGTCCAGAAATATAATGGCATCTATCGTTGAGCGAAATGCGCGATCAATGGAAGTAATGACGAAAGTGTCGCCGGATCTTAATGCTTTGCGCACCGCCATTAGTCCTGGTCGTTTTTTTGCCGTGGCTCTTACCGCTTTATCTTTATAGATATGCAAACAACCAGCGGCACGCAATGCATCAATCTGTTGCAATACCATTTGCCGATTTGTGCTGCATCTTACGTACCCAATCAACGCCATCGTTTTCCTATAATCGCTTGAATTTTTACCACTAAATGATCGTGTCAATTAGTGGACAAAAAGGAACCCTTTTGTCATTCATATTTTCCCTTCCTCCGCATTGATCTGTTTCTTCTGAAACACGCAGTTTTACTGACGTGCCACATTTCTATTTCTTGCTGTTAGAATTGTGCCAAAAGGGTTCCTTTAAGACCTACTACCGGAAGTGCTGGCAAGGCAAGAACATTTTTATTCGTGGGAATTTTCATGCTTTGTATTGCTGTGCCTTTAAGTGCCAAGGCCGCAGCTCAAACTGCGACAACGAGCAAATTTCTGCAACTGGGTGAAGGTGATCGATATTGGTACCTGGAAGGTGCCGTTTCTACGGTATCGCACTTGATATCGATGCAAGATCAGAAGAAGGGCGATTGCGTAGCAAACTGGTATTTAAAAGACAGAGATAACAAACGCAAGCTACTCGAAAATACCCATGCCAAATATCCAGCAGAAGGTCCTACCACGATCATTATCAGCTTGCTAACACAGGCCTGTGGCGAGCTCCTTGCTAAATGACCATTTAACGATTTGCTAACACTTCAAGTGTAAAATTAATCCAGTCGAAAATATAGGCTGGAGGATGATTGACTGGAGATCATAAATATACCGATCAGTCTGATGGGGTTTTTCTCGATTCCCTGCCTAAATGGCTACGCGATATGATCGACCTGAACAATGAAAGCGCGGGCCGAGAAACGGGCAGGATCAAACGTTTCAATTTACCTGTTTCTGATAAGGCGATAAACGCAGAGAAAGAAAAAGAAGAACGTCGTTTCAATGCGCTGTTGCGCCTTCTTCAAGACCCAATTTACGCTCGCATTTATTACCACGCAGTCGTAACTGTGACAACTGCCGAAGAAGCGATTGAAAAAGCAAAGCGCAAACTGGAGCAAGAAGGCGAACTGGCAGAGAAGCGTCGGAGGGAATTATTAGATAAAGCAGCGCAATTGCCAGATGGCACAAAAGTATTCCAATCCTTGAATGATGGGCGTGTTTATTCTGAACATGGAGAAGATGTCACTCACTGGAAAAACTCCAATACCGGGTTTTACCCTAACTCACCAAGCTGGGAAGACTATCAGCACACAAAGAAAATTGCAGAAGAAATTGAAAAGCAACGGCACCAAGTAGAAATCTATCAACACAGAGTGCTCAATCCCATGAAAGAAAGACTGAGTGACAGTGATAACCCTGCAACATCGGATGAGTTAGAGAAAATTACTACAAAAGTAAAAAAGGAAATGCCAACTGTTGTGAAGTGGCTCCCTTTAACCGGACATCCTGATCAGTATTCATAATTTGTGGACAACCATAATCCTGAATTACTGTTTCCAAAGCCTGGACGCAGAAATCAGCGTCCAGTGTATTGGATAAACGCCAGCTCAGCACCTTACGGGAATGCCAATCCATGATGGCAACAAGATAACAAAAGACCTTCTCCATAGGCATTGGCGAGTCTGACTCAAGGCTCAATCATCATCTTACGTTTCACCGTGAGTTGACCTATGACACGATGTACATCACCGCAGAATGTTTGTTCTCTTTACCCGCACTGTTTCCTTGGAAAAATAACTCAGTTGCTTGTCAATGAGTTGCCGTTCCAGCTATTGATCTGTGGCGGATGTATGCCATAACGGGCTGCTAATTGTGGACAAGTTTCATCTCCTCGTATCGCCGAAAGAGCTATTTTCGCCTTGAACTCAATGGAATATTGTGTGCGTTTTTTGCTCATAATTATGACTCTCTAGATTGTACATATCACAGCTTAACAACCTCTACAGTTTTGTGGTAAAACTTCACCGGTCAAGAGTTTGTAAACATACCGAAAAGAAAATAGTGATAGAGATGAAGCGATGGTTGCTGCTAATCTATTATTGGAGGTATACCATGAAAAAGATCGCGTCTTATTTGGGTTGTCATTGTTCCTCGATCAGTCGGATGAGTACAAAACGTAATGGGGTAACTGTAAGCTAACTCTAATATTTCAGATCGTTATGAGAGTTTCTTGGCTTGTTCATAAGGATAATTTATAGAGCGCTGCTGAGTTTATAGTAAATTCTCATTTTACTTGTTAAAATCAACATTTTTCACATAATAAATCAGATTACATTAACTTAGGATTGTTCATGAATACCGAAGATTTTCGTCCAGAAAAAGAAGTCAAAATATTTTATCCACCCCAGCGTGTTTTGATGGGGCCGGGGCCATCGGATACTCATTCGCGTGTGCTGAATGCCATGGCACGTCCGACATTAGGTCATCTTGACCCCGTTTTTACCGAGATGATGGAAGAAATAAAAGGTTTGATGCGCTACGCATTTCAAACCAAGAATCGCATGACCTTTCCAGTTTCCGGACCTGGATCTGTGGGTATGGAAATGTGCTTTGTTAATATGATTGTTCCCGGTGATAAAGTCATTGTGTGCCGTAATGGGGTTTTTGGCGGGCGTATGATTGAAAACGTTGAACGTCATGGTGGTGTCGCAGTCGTAGTGGATGACAAGTGGGGGGAACCGGTCGATCCGCAGAAAGTTGAAGATGCACTCAAAAATAACCCCGATACTAAGATTATCGCTTTTGTTCATGCTGAGACATCAACGGGCGTATTATCGGATGCCAAAACATTGTGCGAGATTGCCCGTCGTCATAATTGTCTGACGATTGTGGATACCGTTACTTCATTGGGCGGTTCTCCTATTAAAGTGGATGAATGGGAAATTGATGCAATCTATTCCGGTAGCCAGAAATGTTTATCCTGCCCGCCTGGCTTATCTCCGGTAAGCTTTTCTGAACGCGTGACGGATCTAGTTAAAAATCGTAAGGAAAAAGTACATAGCTGGTTTATGGATATCAGCTTGTTGCTGAATTACTGGGGGTCGTCGACGCGTACTTATCACCATACGGCACCCACTAATGCGCTCTATGCATTGCATGAATCGCTGTTGATGCTCGCCGAAGAAGGATTGGAACATTCTTGGGCACGCCATCAACGTAATCATCAGGCCCTAAAAGCTGGATTCGCAGCTTTAGGAATTAACTATGTGGTTGAAGAGCAATATCGATTGCCTCAGCTGAACTCAGTCTATGTGCCAACTGGCGTTGATGAGAAAGAAGTACGGCGCCGATTGCTGGATGAGTATAGTCTTGAGATTGGTGCAGGTTTGGGTGATTTCGCTGGGAAAGTTTGGCGTTTTGGTCTGATGGGTACGTCCAGTCGGGTAGAGAATGTACTTTTATGCTTAAATGCGCTTGAAAGCGTTTTGTCTGATATGGGTATGAAGGTTGAACGCGGTGGTGCTGCATCAGCGGCACATCAGAATTATGCCGCTAATCCCATGTTTTAAGGTTTTGTCAGGATTAATAACAATAGCCACTCCATGCCACTTCCTTGTCATGAATGATGAGAAAGTGGCACCTGTTTCGTATTGATTTGCTACGGATAATCCAGTCATTATGGTTTTGGATTTTCCCCTATCAGCGATAGCGGCACCATTGCTATCATTTGTCATCGCTTTTTTCTCAATTCAATGGTTGATAAAGAACAAAACTGATTGGGTGCTGGATCATCCTAATTCACGTTCGCTGCATTCTGTACCTCTTCCCCGCATTGGTGGTTTAGGTTTGTTACTGGGGGTAATCACCACATGGTTATTTTTCTCAGTGGCAATACCTATTACGATTTGGATAGGCATTGTCCTATTAATAGTCATATCATTCGTTGATGATATTTGGCATTCGCCAGTGTGGTGCCGATTGCTGATACAAAGTATTGCTGCGGTGGTGTTCTCCGTTGTTCTTTTGCTGGATACTTATGGTTGGGTAATTGTATTGTGTGTCATTGTTGCGGTTATCTGGATGTCCAATCTGTATAACTTTATGGATGGCTCGGACGGTTTGGCGGGTGGAATGACGGTGATTGGGTTTGGATACTATGGTTTATCCGCATACTTGGCAGAGAATCATGACTTTGCTGTGATCAACTTTTCAGTAGCCACCGCAGCGATGGCCTTTTTGCTGCACAATTTTTATCCGGCACGCATTTTCCTGGGAGATGTCGGTGCTATTCCACTGGGATTTCTGGCAGCTACATTGGGAATACTTGGATGGATGGATCATTTATGGTCAATGTGGTTACCGTTGCTGGTATTCTCACCTTTTATTGTGGATGCGACAGTGACACTGATAAAACGCTTATTGTGTGGCAAGAATATCTGGCAGGCGCATCGTGAGCACTACTATCAACGCATGGTACAAAGCGGTTTCGGTCATCGTAACACAGCGCTATCAAGTTATGTATTGATGCTGGCCGTGGGTGGAAGCGCTGTATGGGCTAGTAAACAGGATTCGGCAATGCAATATTGGGTGGCAGCCATTTGGGGCAGTATTTATCTGATATTAATGTTTATTTCTGATTGGAATCAGAAATATTATTCCAATCGAGGATAGCATGTTTGTAAGTAGATTTGGAATCCGCACATTTATTGCTTTTACTCATGATTTTATCGCAGTTGCTGTAGCGTGGTGGCTTGCCTATTTATTTTGCTTTAATTTTGATCCTCCTCCTTCTGCATTGGAATTATTATCGATAATTTTACCTTGGATTGTGCTCATTCAGACCAGCTTCTTTTTATGGTTGGGACTTTACCGAGGAGTATGGCGTTATGCCAGTCTACCCGATGTAAAAAGAATTTCTGTTGCGGTTATCACCGGTACAGTGACTGTATTATTGGTATTGTGGCTACTCGGCCTTTTAGTAGATATCCCCGGTTCAGTCATCCTGTTGGCTCCGTTGCTGTTGTTATTGATTATGGGTGGCAGCCGTTTGATTTATCGTGCATGGAAAGAGCATCGTTTGCATAGTCTGGAGAGTTATGAGGCGAAACTGGTTTTGATCATCGGTGCGGGCAGCACTGCGATGAATCTGGTTAAGGAATTAGCCAGAAGCCGTGAGTGGCATGTTGTGGGGATGCTGGATGATAATCCCAAAAAGTTGGGTACCCGTTTACAAGGTGTGCGCGTGATGGGCGTGATCAATGAATTACCGCAATGGGTACAAAAGCTGAATGTGGGGCATGTCATTATTGCGATACCATCTGTTCCTCATAGAATACACCGTCATACTCTGGAGATGTGTTCGGAAATTGGTGTAAAAGCGATGACTGTGCCGTCTTATAAAGATCTGATCAGCGGCAAAACAACTGTGTCCAAGATTCGAGAGATAGAGTTGGATGATTTGCTGGGTAGAGCGCCTGTCGTTTTGGATAATGACGGACTACATAGTTTATTAACAGAGAAGGTTATTCTGGTAACCGGGGCAGGCGGTTCGATTGGCTCGGAATTATGCCGGCAGCTGATTCCCTTTGATCCTGATCGCATCGTATTTCTTGAATTGAATGAACTCGCACTCTATAGCATTCAGGAAGAACTCTCACTTCGTTTCCCGGAAATCAAGATGTCCTTTGTCATTGGCGACATCAAAGATCGTGCGCGCATAACACAAATATTCACTCAGTTCCGGCCCTCTGTGGTTTTTCATGCAGCCGCCTATAAACATGTCCCACTGATGGAGCAGGAGAATGCGTGCCAGGCTTTACTGAATAATGTTTTGGGTACTTATGTAGTGGCTCAGGTAGCGATAAGCTTTGGGGTGAAGAAGTTTGTCTTGATTTCCACCGATAAAGCAGTCAATCCGGTGAGTATTATGGGGGCGAGCAAGCGATTGGCTGAGATGGTGTGCCAAGCTTTGCAGCAATCCATTTCAGAAAATGCAAAACCTGATCAAAATATTCAATCGCATTCAACCTGTTTTGTGATGGTACGTTTTGGCAATGTGCTGGGAAGTACGGGCAGTGTCATTCCAAAATTTCGTGAACAGATTGCCAAAGGTGGTCCGATTACGATTACCCATCCAGAGATGACGCGCTATTTCATGTCTATCCCGGAGGCCGCGCAATTGGTTTTACAAGCTGGGTTGATGGGAGGTGCAAAGGGTGGTGGGGAAATATTTGTACTAGATATGGGTGACCCGGTTAAGATTGTTGATCTTGCCAATGACCTGATCCATTTGTCTGGATTGGGGGAGGAAGATATTCGTATCGTGTTTAACGGGTTACGGCCTGGAGAAAAGCTACATGAAGAACTGCTGGCAACCAGTGAAAATACTTTGCCTACGCCCCATGAGAAATTACGTATTGCGCAAGCACGCCAGGTTGATGAACACTGGTTGTCTGATCTGATTACCTGGTTAAGTAAAGTTACTGTATTGAGTGATCAGGAAGTCCGCGATCAACTTGCAAAGTGGGTGCCTGAATATACCAATAAGGAGTTGGAGCACTAATGCACATTCGCTCAGAGAGCGCTATGTGCAGAGGCTTGGATAACAAGAAGTCCATTTGAAGCGCGTTGTATTAAATCAACAGACAGATATAATGGGATTTTCAAGTGAGCAGGAGTCTAGTCATGGTTAAATTAATTGATGTAACCGGGATCGGTCCCGTCGCAGCCAAGCTGTTATCCGAACACAAGATTAAGACAGTTGAGGCGTTGGCGTCAATCAGTCTGGCAGAATTGCAGAAAATACCTGGTTTTAGTGGCGATATACGTGCACGCGCAGTCAAGAAAGCGGCAGCGGATTGCCTGCAGGGTAAAGCGGTCAGTAAAGCAGTCAAGCAACTGGTTGTCCCAGTCGGTAATCCACAAACAACAGCCAGTAAGGTTGTGAATCAAGAATCGATTGCAAAGGCGACTGTACCCGACCGAGCTGTAAGTCAGGTTGAAGCAGAGGAGGGTAAGAAAAAAGAGAAAAAGGACGGCATGAAGAAAGAAAAAGTAAAAGATAAGAATAAGAAAAACAAAGATAAGAATAAGAAAAAGGGCGACAAGAAGAAAAGAAAAGAGAAAAAGAAATCATAAATGAAATGTTCAGGCAAAAGAAAATCTTGCCGGAATTTTTATAATTCTTTGGGTCTAATCAAGTATTGCAAGTGTGCGTGACGAGGTTTTGTTGTGAGGGCGGCATTGCCATAATCTAGCACAGCTATTGCGGCAGTAGTCAATAACTTACCGGCGCTGTTGGCAGGCGGTGGATCTCTGGATAGATAATTGAGCAATTGATCGAGACCAGGATTATGGCCAATCATGAATAGCGTATGAGTGCCTTTGCTATGTTGATTGATAATAGAGAGCAGGTTATTCAATGATGCATCATAGATTCCGGTTTCCCAAAGTACATTATTCCTGGTGGTTACACTCAATTCCTTTAATACCAATTGGCAAGTTTGTTTTGCCCGTAGCGCAGGTGAACAAACGATTCTATCGATGCGATACTGATTGTGCCTCAGCCATTCGCCCATCCGCTTTGCAGCTTTTCTTCCACGTGCTGTCAGGGGGCGATCGAAATCTGGTTTATTTTCTTCAGACCAATCTGATTTGGCATGACGCATGATGATCAACCGGTGTTTTTGCATAAATCTTGTTATAGAACTTATTCATCAATTTAAATATTACCATTCTTATGACACAAAACATGGATGAATCCTATGCCGCTGTCGATTTAGGCTCAAACAGTTTTCACATGATTGTTGCCAATTGGGTGGATGGTCATCTACAGATCATTGACCGTATGAAAGAGATGGTCAGACTGGCTTCAGGGTTGAATGACAAGCAGGAGCTATCGAAGGAATCCATGCAGCAAGGCCTGGAATGTTTGCAGCGATTTGGTCAACGCATTAAGGAAATTCCTCATGTGAATGTACGTGCTGTCGGTACCAATACGTTGCGTCAGGCGAGAAATGGCGGAGTTTTTTTGTCCCAGGCGCATGATGCGCTGGGTCATCCGATAGAAATCATCGCCGGGCGCGAAGAGGCAAGGCTTATTTACTCCGGCGTTGCACACAGTTTATACGATGAAGCCAATAAACGCCTGGTTATTGATATTGGCGGCGGCAGTACGGAGTTGATTATCGGTCGTGGTTTTGACACCTACTATACCGAAAGCTTGTATATGGGGTGTGTCAATATGGAGCAGCGTTTTTTCGAGGATGGCAAGATAAAAGCCAAGAAAATGCGCAAGGCCGTATTGTTTGCGATGCAGGAATTGGAATCGATTGAAACAACGTATAAAAAAATGAGTTGGGACTATGCATTGGGATCTTCCGGCACCATTATGACCATACAGGATGTGGTGCAAGCGGAAGGCTGGTGTGATTCAGGTATCACAGCTTCAGCATTGACGCAATTATTAGAAGCACTGATTGCTATCGGCGATAGCGCGCTGCTCAACTTTACGGGTTTATCCGAGCGGAGAAAGCCTGTATTTGCCAGTGGTGTGGCTATATTGTATGGTGTTTTTGAAGCCCTCAATCTGGAAAGGATGGATGTGTCTGAAGGTGCATTACGCGAGGGCCTGTTATATGACCTGATTGGCCGGGTGCACGATGAGGATATCAGAGACAAGACCATCATGGCGGTAGCGCAAAGATACAGTGTTGATATAGAGCAGGCAAATCGGGTCAGGGATACGGCGGAAAACTTTTTTCATCAGATAAAAAGAGACTGGGAACTGGATGAGAAAACGGATTTGAAATTGCTGTTGTGGGGCGCTTTAATTCACGAAATCGGCTTATCGGTTGCGCATAACCAATATCACCGGCATGGCGCTTATCTGACTGCCAATTCAGATCTGGCAGGGTTTTCCCGTCAGGAGCAAATCAATTTGGCGATGCTGGTTCGAAGCCATCGCCGCAAATTTCCATTGGAAGAATTCGAGTCGATTGCCTATTCAGTTCAGGAATCTGTTACTAGGCTTTGTGTTTTGTTAAGATTAGCAGTTGTTCTGCACAGAAGCCGATCCAATAGCAGCCTGCCGGAAATGCGGATCAGCGTGAGCAAAAACAGAGTTAATCTGGATTTTCCGTCAGGTTGGCTGGATAAACACCCTTTAACGTTCGTTGATCTAAGTACTGAAGAAGGCTTTCTTCAAGTTGCAGATATTAAATTGCTATTTACATGAAGAACTGAATTCGAAAGAAGATGGTACGCTTGTGCCATGGAAACCATGGTTTATCCGATTTATCTGGGGAATGTGTCATCCAACGGGTGCTGCAGAAAGAAATTCGGGGAGTATCTTTATTTCAGGCAAGCCCGTTTCTATCGCTAGAAGAGTTTATGAAGTAGTGGCATCGGTCATTATCAGGGAAAGTGTTTTCTAGCAATCTTCTTAAGACAGATCGCAATAATGTTCCAGAAGAAGTTGTTGTGCCGAACGCGGTTTAGAGGCACCCGGCTTCAGGCGTTTATACGAGCCATCGCTTTGCAGTAACCAAGCTTGGGTGTTGTCTGACAGATAACTTAACAATCCATGATCGATGACGGTGTCACTGGTACGTTTTTCTTCAATAGGAAAACACACTTCGACCCGGTGATGTAAATTCCGCGTCATCCAGTCCGCGCTGGAGCAAAATACCAGCTCTTCACCGCCGTTATGGAAATAATAAACACGGGTATGTTCCAGAAAACGGCCGACGATTGAACGCACACTAATATTCTCTGAAACATCCTTAATTCCAGGACGTAGGCAGCATATGCCACGAATGATCAGATCGATTTTGACACCGGCCTGTGAAGCCTTATACAGTGCGGCGATAATCTCCGGATCAACCAGCGCATTCATTTTGGCAATAATCCAGGCTTTTTTTCCCGCATTCGCGGCACTGATTTCTTTTTCGATATAGTTCAGTATGCCTTTGTGCAGTGTGAAAGGAGATTGCAGCAGCTTTTTTAATTTGCCCGCGCGGCCCAAGCCGGTTAGTTGATGAAACAGTTTGTTGACATCCTCGCCGATTGCCTTGTCACAGCTCAGTAGGCCATAATCAGTATACAAACGCGCAGTTCGTGCGTGATAATTGCCGGTTCCCAGATGGACATAGCGGCGCAGCGTGCGTCCTTCCCTTCTGACCACCAGGATCATTTTGGCATGGGTTTTATAATTGACCACACCATATACTACATGTGCTCCGGCCTGTTGTAATTCATTAGCCAGTTCGATATTGGCCTCTTCATCGAATCTTGCCCGTAATTCGATCACCACGGTGACTTCCTTACCGGCGCGCGCTGCAATTTTTAATATCGCGACGACTGCTGAATCAGCGCCAGTGCGATAAAGCGTCTGTTTGATGGATAACACATTAGGGTCGGCTGCCGCTTGGCGCAGAAAATCGATGACCGGTGCAAACGATTGAAACGGGTGATATAACAGGATGTCACCATTATGTAGTGCATCAAAAATATTTGTGTTTTTGAGCAAGCGCCTGGGTATGTCAGGCGTGAATCCGGCAAATTTCAGTTCCGGGCGATCAACCAGATCACAGATGGCGAGCAAGCGCCCCAGATTGACAGGACCTGCTACTTGGTAAAGATCATTTTGTTGTAATCCAAATTTTTGTAACAAAAACAGGCTCAGATTGTCCGGGCAATTGTCTGCAACTTCCAGGCGCACGGCATCGCTGAATCTGCGCGAAGGTAATTCGCCTTCCAGGGCACGCAGCAGATCGTCAATTTCTTCATCGTCAATTAACAAATCGCTATCGCGTGTGACTTTGAATTGATAGCAACCGATGACATTCATGCCAGGAAACAGATCGCCCACATGGGCATGGATGATGGATGAAAGCATAACAAAATCATCATTACCGTCACTATATTTTGCAGGAATCTGGATGATTCTGGGCAATGAACGGGGCGCCTGTACGATGGCCAATCCTGAGTCTCGCCCGAAGGCGTCTTTTCCATCCAGCGATATGATGAAATACAGGTTTTTGTTCAATACCCTGGGAAAAGGGTGCGCCGGATCCAGGCCAATCGGACTCAGGACTGGTAGTACTTCATCCTTAAAGTAGCGATGTATCCAGCGGCTGGATTGGAGTTTCCATTGCGAGCGGCGCAGTAATCTTATTTTATCCTTGGCCAGTGCGGGTATGATCATATCATTCCAGACGCTGTATTGCTCCTCGACAAACTGATGGGCTGTTTCACTGACACGCGCCAGTACTTCTGCCGGAGAAAGATTGTCTGCTCCCGTTTGTATCGAACCGTATTTGACTTGTTGCTTCAATCCGGCCACGCGTATTTCAAAGAACTCATCCAAATTTGTGCTGGCAATGCACAAAAAACGCAATCTTTCCAGCAACGGCAAGCTTTCATCTTTTGCTTGTTCAATGACACGCCGGTTGAATTCGAGCAGACTGAGTTCTCGATTGATATATAGCGTTGGATTTTTGAGATCGATGGTATCTATCAACGATGGTTTGGGTGGATTTGTATGAGGTGACGGCTGGTCCATCTTTATTAGGAATAATTAGCAGTGAAAATATGAAATGTGCTTAATTCTAGCGCAGTTTACTGTCGGGACGGCTTCTTTTTACAGTATGTGAAAAGAAGCCGGAGATGTCGCCAGCTCTGGTGATGTGGCATTGATCTCTCGGCATTTTGGATTCCAAGAGAAGCTTGCTATCTGCGGAGGTCTGAGAGGAAAACACCCTGTGGACATTTAACTTGCAATTCCCCGCCCTTGGTCTTGCCGCAGGGTGCGCGAAGCAAATTTATCTCAAAGCCCACTCGTTACTATTTAAAATACTTAGTATAATTTGGCTAAATCGTTTTGCGAATAAATCTGCAAATCCTTCTCGCGCTGTATAATCAACCAATGTTTCTGCCTTAATTATCTCGCGTGCTACAAATTCAGCACTTCCCATTTCATCAGCAAGTCCAAGATCAATACTTTTTTGCCCGGTCCATACAATACCGCTAAATATATCTAGCGTGTTCTTCAAACGCTCGCCTCTACCCTGTTGTACCACATGAATAAATTGTTCATGGATCTCTTTTAATAAGGTTGTAGCATGCTCTCGCTGAACTGGGTCGAGAGGTGTAAAAGGATCAAGAAAGCCTTTATTTTCACCAGCTGTGAGTAAGCGTCTTTCAACACCCAGCTTCTCCAAAGTGCCAGTAAAGCCAAAACCGTCCATTAGTACGCCGATTGAGCCGATTAAGCTCGCTTTATCAACAAAAATTTTATCTGCTGCTGCTGCCACATAATAGCCACCGGAAGCACAAATATCTCCAACCACCGCATAAAGCGGTACCTCAGGATATTTAGCCCGTAGTCTTCTTATTTCATCATTAATATAACCGGCTTGAACTGGGCTTCCTCCAGGGCTATTAATTCGCAATATAACCCCTTTGGTATTTTTGTCTTTGAATGCAGATTGCAGGCTGGCATTAATTTTATCAGCACTGCTAATACTATCCGCAGTTATGACGCCCTTCAAATCAATGAGTGCAGTATGCTTATCAGTGATATCGGTTATTCGTACTTTTCCATCCTCTATCCAACCTAATGCAATAAACAGTAATACAAAAAGATAAAGAAAAGTCAGAGATTTAAAAAATATTCCCCACCTACGAGAGCGACGCTGTTCTCGTAAAGAAGCTAAAGTAAGATTCTCCAACAAATTTCTTTCCCAATTTTCCTTCTTTACTTCTGGTTCATTCATAAGTGTATGCTCACAAGTAAGAAATCAAAATTACTCTACTACTACGCTATAATTTAAATTAGTAATTATTATAGTTGCTCTTAACAAGAATATGGAATTATAAGCAGGTAATACTGAAATAGTAGGAACTTAGGAAGTTAATTACTTAACGTGATTAACCTCTGAAACAACTGTTGAAAATACATAGTACAGTCGTTCTCGCATCAGAAAAACAAAATTCAGGCAGCACATTTGCTTTTTGTATCGAATTCATTGCCCTCAGTCATTGAATTATACCAATATTCTGTTCAGTTTGTCGTAATGCCAAATACTAGTTAGTTTTCGTCAGTGTTAATCCATATGTGCTGTCTCGAACAGACTGGCATAAATAACCACGGCATCATCAAAACTCACATTAAACTGAATACAAGGAGAATCAGATGATTTCAGGAAAAAACTTAACGATAGCGTTTATTATGAGTGCAGTGGGTATGCTCGGTAGCTTTACTGCATTAGCTGGCTCGACAGATGTACTGAATAAAACAAAGGATAATGATGCGGTACAAAGATCACAATCCGATTCTGCAACTAGAAATCCTGCCTTAGTTAATCCCAACGATCCGACTGGCGTTAACTCCAACACTTCTGGGGTTCGTCCTGTTAATCCCGGAGGAGTTAGTCCTGTCAACCCATCTGGAGCAAATCCAAATAGCCCCTCTGGGGTTAATCCTAGCAGTCCTTCGGGAACAGGATCAGGATATTAATTGGCAATCCCCCGCAGCTATGTGCAGTACACCCGAAGATAGCACCTGGACATTTAGAGGGAAGCCGAGAGTGAAGAGGTCGTTATGGGGCGAGCAGTTTTGGACAGATAGCTATTGCAGCATCGATGTTCACATATGTTCATTTTATTGCTTGTGTTGGAACTAATTAATTTGCCATTAAGTCTCACGAAAGCAGTATCATCAGAGGCAGCAGCGGATTCTGTGGGTGTGTGGAGTATGTACAGTAGCAGGAGGTTGCATGCCGGAAATGACAGATTTACAGGATTTGCTGCATGTCTGTGAAGTTCAGGGTAAAATAAACACCCTTTTATAATTTTAATAAGGAAGAGAAAAATATGAAAAAGGTTTTAATTGGAACAATTGCCATCTCAGCTTTGTTACTAACCGGCGTTGCACATGCGAGCGCAGATCTTGCAAAAAATAGTGGTTGTTTAAACTGCCACACTGTTGAGACCAAGCTAGTTGGACCAGCGTTGAAAGCGATCGCTGCTAAATATGCAGACCAAGCTGATGCTTCTGCATACTTAACAGATAAAATTATTAATGGAAGCACCGGTGTTTGGGGTCCAATTCCAATGCCGCCAAAAGGTGGCAGTGCAACCTTGACAGATGCAGATGCCAAAGTGTTAGCAGATTTTATCCTGACACTGAAGTAAGTCATTCTGGTTACAGAAAAGCCGACGCGTAATAACGTCGGCTTTTTATTTGCATAAAATTTATTTATCAGCATTATGTTGTGCATCGGTCGGGGGAGAGATGAGGACTCGTATCAAGTGGAAAGGTAATGTCAGTTTTTTGGCCGAATCAGGGAGTGGTCATTCGGTATTGATGGATGGTGCTCCGGAAGCGGGGGGGCAGAATCTTGGGCCGCGTCCGATGGAAATGCTGTTGATGGGGTTAGGCGGTTGTACTACATTTGATGTGGTGTTGATTCTGAAAAAAAGCCGTCAGGATATTACGGATTGTGTGGTGGAGATTGAGGCGGAACGTGCAACTGTTGATCCAAAGGTTTTTACGCATATTCATCTGCATTTCATCATCACTGGAAACAATCTAAATCCACAGCAGGTGGAACGCGCCATCCATCTATCTGCAGAAAAATATTGCTCCGCATCGATCATGCTAAAAAACACCGTAAAAATAACGCATGATTTTGAGATTGTTCATTCATAACGATGCGATATTCTAAGGAATCAACATCGTTATAACAAACCGGATTCATGCGCTTGTTGGTCTGCATGATAGCTGGAGCGTACCATAGGTTCACAAGCTGCATGACTAAAGCCCATTTCGAATGCGGCTTGTTCAAAACCTTTGAAGTTTTCCGGTGTGACATAACGCATGACCGGCAGATGGCCGATACTGGGCTGTAAATATTGGCCAATAGTCAGCATTTCTACATTATGTGCGCGCAAATCGCGCAATACCTCCATAATTTCCTCATCCGTTTCACCTAATCCAAGCATGAGACCTGATTTAGTCGGGATATGAGGGAAATCAGCTTTAAAGTCTTTTAGGAGTTTCAACGAATTCGCATAATCGGCACCGGGGCGGCATTGTTTGTACAGTCTGGGCACGGTTTCAAGGTTATGGTTTAAAACATCCGGTGGACAGGCGGCGAGTTTTTCCAGCGCAACTTCCAGGCGGCCTCTGAAGTCGGGTACTAAAGTTTCTATTTTTGTGAGTGGCGAATGCGTACGTATTTCACGGATACAATCGGCAAAGTGTTGCGCGCCGCCGTCACGCAGATCATCGCGATCAACGCTGGTAATCACGACATATTTCAGCTTCATGGCAGCAATCGATTGCGCCAGATGAAGTGGTTCCTCGGCATCCGGCGGTTTGGGTCTGCCATGTGCAACATCACAGAAGGGACAACGGCGCGTGCATAAATCGCCCAGAATCATGAAGGTAGCGGTGCCTTTGCCGAAACACTCGCCAATGTTGGGACAAGAAGCTTCTTCGCAGACCGTATGTAGTTTGTGTTCACGTAACAGTCGTTTGACTTCATAAAAATTTTCACTGTTGGACGAACGTACACGGATCCAGGAAGGTTTGCGCAATAAATCGCTACGTGATTGCGGGGTCACTTTAATCGGGTTGCGTGCCGTTTTATCAGCACCTTTTTGGCGGGTATCAGTGGTCATAATGGTAACTGGATGTTCCTTTAAGAAGTTTTTCTTGTAACTGGCTGGCCAGCTTGGCACTTAGAATTTCTACTCCATCGGTAATACCTAAGTCTTTGGTTTGTGTGACTCGCAAGCCTTGATAACCACATGGATTAATATAAGAGAAAGGCGTTAAATCCATATCCACATTGAGTGCGATGCCGTGGTAGCAAAAATTTTTCTTTATTTTGAGCCCCAAAGCAGCAATCTTGGCACTGCCGACATAGACACCCGGTGCTTCAATACGTCCAAGCGCTTTAATATGATAATCTTTCAGCAAGTCTATCACGGCACTTTCCATGCTTCTGACCAATTCTCGCACCCCCAACTTTAACCGGCGTATATCCAATAGTAAATAAGCAATGGCTTGACCCGGCCCATGATAGGTAATTTGACCGCCGCGGTCCGTTTTAATCAAATCAATGCCATGGTTATACAAGAGATGCTCGGGTTTTCCCGCAATACCTTGGGTAAAAACGGGGGGGTGCTGTAATAACCAAATTTCATCGCATGTTTCTGCGGCTCGCGTATGGGTAAAATCCTTCATTGCCTGCCAAGTCGCCTGATAATCGGACAATCCCATGGTTCTAACCATAAATGAGTGTTGTTTAGCCGTCGATGGGGAATGATTTTGCAGCATGGTCGATCACAGTACCACGGCTACCATCGGATGCTGCGATAATGCCTGATACAAGGCATCCAGTTGTACTCGGGAAGTGGCGCGAATAGTACAGGTAATACTTAAATAAGTGCCTTTTTTGCTGGTTTTGACGGCCATGGTTGCCGTATCAAAATCAGGAGCATGATATTTGACGATCGCCAGTGCTATTTGCGTAAAATCCTGCTGTGCCTTGCCCATAATCTTGATTGGAAAGTCGCAAGGATACTCAATTAAAGAAGGTTGCTCGGTCATGTGTGGAATTGAAAACCGCTTGAATTCAAATATTCTGGAAAAGGATTTTTACAAGTTTTCGGTACCGGGGCAGTGACCGCGCATGTGTGTGGCTTTATAGTGCTGATAGAGTGCATGCAGGCGGGTAAACATGTCTCCCGGTTTTCCATTTCCTACCGGTTTGTTATCCAGCAATGTGATCGGCATAATTTCTTTGGTGGACGATGTCAGTAAAATTTCATCAGACGTGCGTATTTCTATTTCCGATATTTCCCGGACTTCATATGGAATGCGATTGGTTACCGCGAGTTCAAGAACGACGTCATAAGTGATGCCAGGTAACATCAGATGACTCTTCGGAGGTGTTAGTAACGTATTGTCTTTAATAATAAATATATTGCTGGCAGCGCCTTCGGTCAAGAACCCGTCCCGGATGAGAATAGTTTCAATAGCATGCACATCCACTGCCATTTGCCGCAGCAATACATTGGGCAACAGTGAAATGGCTTTGATGTCGCAGCGTATCCAGCGATTATCAAGGGCGGTAATAGCGGATACGCCATTGATCAGCAATTCTGTAGGTGGCGGCGGCAGTGGATTGCTCATGATAAAGACGGTGGGTGGAACGTTAGGAAAAGCGTGATCCCGCTTGGCGACGCCTCGCGTGATGTGCAGATAGTGATATTGATCTTCCCCTTCATTTTTTGCGATGACTTGTTCGATCAAATTACTCCACTCTGTATTACTGCATGGATTTTTCAGACGAATCCCATCCAGACTATGTTGTAATCGATCGAGATGTTCCGCGAGACGAAATGGTTTGCGGGAATAGACGGGAATGACTTCATACACGCCATCACCAAAAATAAAACCACGATCCAGAATAGGAATGCATGCTTCTTCGATGGGCATAAATTTACCGTTCAGATATATCATGCGAGCCTTTTTGGTGGTTTGAATGGATTCAGGGGTCTCTAAAAATTCAAAATTCTAAACGAGGCGAGTAACGAGCGCTGTAACGAAATTTAGATTTTTAGTTAAAGAGTAATTTTACACTATCCCATGCACGACCAAAGACATTGGTTGTTTCAACTTTCTCCAAGGCGATTAATGGATAAGTTTCTATGGTTTTGTCATCAATCGTAAACTTTACGGTGCCTACCTCTTGACCCAGATGGACTGGAGCGATTAAAGGTTGTTTATATTCCATGGTGGCTTTCAGTTTGTCAGATTGACCTTTGGGTAGTGTAAAGTAAACATCGCGATCAAAACCAGCCTTCAGTTCATTTTGAGTGCCTTTCCATAAATGAATTGTGGTCAGTGAGTCATTCTTCTTATATAAATGCAGGGTATCGTAAGACTGAAAGCCGTAATTGAGTAATCGCTGGCTTTCAACACTACGTGCATGGGCGGATTTGGCACCGATCACCACCGATATAAGGCGTCTTTTGTCGCGTATTGCCGATGTGATCAAGCAGTAGCCGGCATTTTTTGTCCATCCCGTTTTCATGCCGTCTACATGTGGATCAAGCCATAACAGCCGGTTTCTGTTCGGCTGTGTAATATTGTTATAGGTATATTCTTTTTGTGAATACAGCGGATAAAATTCAGGAAAATCCCGGATGATGGCGGTTGCCAGCAGCGTTAGATCATGCGCGGTTGTATAGTGCTCCGGATCAGGCAATCCGGTTGAATTGGTGAAATGCGTATTTTTCATTCCCAGGCGGGTAGCTTCTTTATTCATCAGGTCGGAAAAGCTGGCTTCCGAACCGGCAATGGCTTCGGCCAGAGCGATACAGGCATCATTGCCCGATTGAACGATCATGCCTCGAATCAATTCATCCACAGTAACCTGTTTTTTAGGTTCTATAAACATGCGTGAACCGATCATTTTCCAAGCACTATCGGATACGGGCACCGCTTGATCCAACGCAAGGCGATTTTTCTTCAGAGCTGAGAACACCACATAAGCGGTCATTAGCTTGGTGAGAGAAGCAGGTTCAATACGCTCATGTGCATTTTCACCCGCCAATATCTGTCCACTTTGAAAATCTGAGAGCAAATAAGCTTTAGCTGCTATGGATATGTTCTGCTGCTGGGCAAATACCGAAGAGACAACGAGACACAATAGCAATGATAGAAATAAATGCTTCATAGGGATTTGCAAAAAGTGAACATTATATCCTGCTCCAAGCGAATCTAAAACCTTCGATTTGACGTGGTCATTAAAATCAAGTACTGGCTGAGGATCGATCAATGACGCCCATGTGAAACCCCAGTTTACCTTGCTTACGTTCCTGAAAGTAATGCTTTAAGGGATCATGGATAACCCGGAATGCCATCTCTTCCCAGGGAATCTCGTTCTCAGACATGAGCTTAACTTCCAGACTCTCAATGCCTGGTTTGAAGTCAAGATCAAGCAGTTGAGCGCGGAATAATAGATAAACCTGACTGATATGGGGAAGACTGTATATCGCATACAAGTTACCGATTTCTACCCTGGCATTGGCTTCTTCCAGAGTTTCGCGGGCTGCAGCTTGTGCCAGTGTTTCATTATTTTCCATAAAACCGGCGGGTAAAGTCCACCAGCCAAGGCGGGGTTCTATGGCGCGACGGCATAATAGAATCTTATCTTCCCACTCAGGAATACAGCCTACAACCATCTTAGGGTTTTGGTAATGGATGACATGACATGTGGTGCATACATACCGTGGCAGGGAATCACCCTCAGGGATAAGTAATTCCACAGTGGCGCTACAATTACTACAGTATTTCATACGGAATCCTCAAATTCATTGGATGAGTTTCAGTGTTGGGTGACGGTAAAATTCCTCGTGGCTAACCGGTTACCGGATTCATCCACTAATTCAACACGCCATGCCCCCAGTCTTTGATGATCCAATTGTTTGCTAGCGTTAGTTCGCCAATTGTTATTATGGATTTTCAGGAACAATTGCGAATCAAGTTTATTGTCGTGATACCACAAAATGTTGACTTTCTCTCCTTGCAAATCCTTTAAATGCAGATAAAAGTAAATCGGTTTGGATTCACCTTGCCGCAATTGTATAGAGTCGATCACATCCACGGGTTCACGTGCTCTGATATCATGACTTAACTGCGCTCTGAGCACCTGGGGGCTATCCGATGTTTTTTGAGGCTCTGTATGTATTGTTGTCGCCTTAAGTTTCTTAGGTTTGTTGCGCGGTGTTACAACTGGTTTATGAATAACCGCCGAGGGTTTCCGCTCTGCTTTGGGTATGGTTATCTGTTCAGTCGGGCGGATTATTTCTATAAGCTGAGTAGAATCCTTAGGTTGCATCATGTCTGAAAAATCATTGTGTTTAGATAAAGATTCACCGGATTGATATTCGATAGTTTTGTTTTTTATTTCAGATTCTAGTACAACTTTCTCCCCTGGAATTTTATCTTCCTGTGTGGAAATAGTCTGATCAATGACTGGTGCAGTTTCGTTTAACGCAGCTTCACGCTGATTAGTACCGAAGAAGAAGTAACCGATCAAAGCAAGAACAGATAGCAAAAGTAGAATGGCTATGGAGATTTTTTTCCAATCCAGCGATTCTTCATAGACGATCTCCGGTTCGGGCAGATCGGGATAAATCTGTTCTATGGTTTGTTGCGGTTGCTGGATTTGAATGCGGATTTTTAATTTATTGTCGTCGTTCATAAGAGAATATCTCAAGACATATTCATGGCTGAAAGTTGGTTTCCTGGTTTATATTCAGTATAAAGGATTTTTTAGAAATAACAGCACCACGCGTTATTAACATTCACCACGGATTTTGTTTTAGACGGCAGAAAAAATGAAGTAAGCTATCTGTTAGTGGGTCACATCGGTTTTGGCATGAATCAGAATATCCCATCAGTTGGCAGTTAAAATTTGATAGCCGTGCATGATAGCTAATTACCGCACCTTGTAAAGTATGAATGAAACCATTGAGAAAATAAAACTGCATGTGCAGGCGTTACGTACTGAAATTGAATTACATAATTATCGCTATTATGTACAAGACAATCCAATCATTCCCGATGCCGAGTACGATCAACTGTTTCGTGAATTGCAACAAATCGAGCAAGATTATCCGCAATTGATTGCTGTGGATTCACCGACGCGGCGCGTTGGTGCTGCACCGCTCAAAGCATTCCCACAAGTCACGCATCGTATATCGATGCTGTCGTTAAACAACGCATTCGATGACGCAGAAGTGGCAGCGTTTGACCGGCGTGTTTGCGAAGGATTGTCTGTTGATTGTATGGAATATATGGTCGAACCGAAGTTTGATGGATTGGCGGTCAGTCTATGTTATGAAAATGGAATTCTGAAAACGGGTGCGACGCGCGGTGATGGTAATACCGGTGAAGACATTACGTTGAATTTGAAGACAATAAAATCGATTCCATTGTCGTTGCCGGTAAAAAATCCGCCGCCATTGTTGGAAGTGAGAGGTGAGGTATTAATTCTGAAAGCGGATTTTTTAACATTGAATCAGCGTCAACTGGCTAAGGGCGAAAAAGAATTTGCTAATCCGCGTAATGCCGCGGCAGGATCGCTGCGTCAGCTCGATCCCGGCATTACCGCGACCCGGCGTTTGACTTTCTTTGCCTACGGCGTCGGGCAATATGACGATCCGCACATACCGCAAGACAGGCACAGCGACGTGTTGAAGTACCTGACCGCATTGCATTTTCCAGTAGCCAAAGAATGTCAGATAGTCACAGGATTACAGGCATTGCTGGATTGTTATCGAACAATCGGTATGCAGCGGGAGAATCTGCCATATGCGATTGACGGCGTGGTGTATAAAGTCAATTCGTTGTTGCAGCAGGAAAAACTGGGGTTTGTGTCGCGCGCGCCACGTTTTGCCATAGCGCACAAGTTTCCGGCACAGGAAGCGGTCACGCAATTGCTTGATATTCATGTGCAGGTGGGTAGAACCGGTGCTTTGACACCCGTTGCGCGCTTAAAACCGGTATTTGTCGGCGGTGTGACGGTGACCAACGCCACATTGCATAACGCCGATGAAATCGAACGTAAGGATGTGCGCATTGGCGATACCGTCATCGTGCGCCGCGCCGGTGATGTGATTCCGGAAGTAGTATCGGTCATTTTGGAAAAACGTCCTGATAATGCGCAAGTTTTCACCATGCCCGAGCACTGCCCGGTGTGTGGCGCCAAGGCTGTGCGGCATCCGGAAGAGGCGGTATCACGCTGTACCGGCGGATTGTTTTGCCCGGCACAACGCAAGCAGGCGATTCTGCATTTTGCTTCGCGACGCGCACTGGATATTGAGGGTTTGGGAGATAAACTGGTGAATCAAATGGTGGATCAAGCGATTGTACGCACACCGGCGGATCTGTATAGATTGGGATTAACTGCGCTGGCGAATTTGGAACGCATGGCGGACAAGTCCGCCAATAATATTCTGCACGCGATTGAAAAAAGTAAACAAACCACATTGGCGAGATTCATCTATGCGTTGGGTATCCGCAATGTCGGGGAAGCGACGGCTAAAGAATTGGCTGCTTATTTTGGGAATTTGGATCGACTGATCGCAGCAGACAGCGAGCAGTTACAGCAAATACCGGATGTCGGTCCTGTCGTTGCACAGAGCATCGTGGATTTTTTTGCTGAGACACATAACTGCGAAGTGATTGAACAGCTTCGTGCAAGCGGCGTACGCTGGGATGAGCACGCAGGAAAATCTGAATTAACCAGCGTGGCGCCACTGAATGGCAAAACATTTGTGCTGACAGGAACTTTGCCGACAATGAGCCGTGAAGAAGCCAAGGAGAAAATCGAAGCGCTGGGTGGCAAAGTGAGTGGCAGTGTTTCCAAGAAAACGGATTATGTGGTCGCGGGTGCAGATCCTGGTAGCAAATATGACAAGGCATTGAGTCTAGGCATTCCTGTGCTCGACGAAGCAGGGCTGCTGGAATTATTACAATAACCTTTGAAATTTTTATGATGACCTATCAACAAGCGCAACGGATTCTGGATACGGCTGATCTGATTTACTCAGAGCAGACCGTAACGCAAACAGTACAACGCATGGCAGTAGATATCACGCAGGTTTTGTCATATCAACAACCATTGGTTTTATGCGTGATGGGCGGTGCCGTAGTATTCACCGGACAATTGCTGCCGCAACTGCGATTTCCGCTCGATTTTGATTATCTACATTTGACGCGCTATGACAAAAAAATGACGGGTGGTGAAATTCACTGGCAGGCGGAACCCAAAGAAAATGTGCAAGACCGCGTTGTTTTGGTACTGGATGACATTCTGGATGAGGGAATTACTTTGGCTGCCATTCGTGACAAAGTATTGGAAAATGGTGCCAAAGCATTTTATAGTGCGGTGTTTGCGGAAAAAGAAACGGGCAGGCCGAAGCCATTCAAAGCTGATTTTGTTGGACTAACTGTACCCGACCGCTACGTGTTTGGTTTTGGCATGGATATTCACGGCGCCTGGCGGAATTTGCCCGCCATTTATGCAGTTAAAGATTGAATCTGGAAACGATAAAATAATGCTTGCAATCATTGGTGGCAGTGGCATGACGCAATTATCCTGCCTGGAAATATCACACCGACAAATCATACGCACACCGTACGGTGAGCCTTCCGGGCCGTTGACGTTTGGTAAAATCATGGATCAGGATATTGTTTTTCTGGCGCGGCATGGGCACGGTCATACGATTCCGCCGCATGCCATCAATTATCGCGCGAATTTATGGGCATTGCATTCGCTGAAACCTTCACATGTAGTCGCCGTCGCATCGGTGGGAGGTATTCGAGCCGACCTGACACCAGGCCGATTGGTAGTTCCGGATCAGATTATCGATTACACCTACGGACGTAGTTTTACCTATTTTGACAGCTCCGAGCAACGCGTGACGCATATTGATTTTACCCTGCCTTATAGTCAGCAAACCCGTGCGTTGCTGTTACAAGGAGCCAAAAATGCCAATATGGAAATTATCGATGGAGGGGTTTATGCAGCGACACAGGGACCCAGGCTTGAAACGGCTGCTGAAATCAACCGGCTGGAACGGGATGGGGCGGATATGGTCGGCATGACCGGCATGCCGGAAGCCGCTCTGGCACGTGAATTAGGATTAAATTACGCCACTATAGCCGTAGTCGCCAATTATGCCGCCGGACGCGGTACTAACGTGAATGGTATTCCGCTCAAGGAGATTTATGCTGTATTGGAACTGGCGATGGTAGGTGTTAGAAGCATTCTTGAACATGTGGTGAGTTGTCATGGCGATTAAACCGGTACTGAGAATGGGTGATCCCATATTGCTCGAAGTAGCTAAACCAGTGAATCAATTCAATACCCCTGAGCTGCACGCGTTAATCCAGGATATGCACAATACCATGGAGTCGCTGAATGGCGCAGGCTTGGCCGCGCCGCAGATTGGCGTGAGTTTGCAGGTGGTGATTTTTGGCTTTGAAAAGAATCAACGCTATCCTGATGCCGATGAAGTTCCCTTTACAGTTTTGCTTAACCCGCAATTGACACCGTTATCTGATGAAATAGAAGACGGCTGGGAAGGATGCCTCAGCGTACCGGGGATGCGGGGCGTGGTGCCGCGCTACGCGCACTTGCGTTACCAGGGTGTGGATCAATATGGCACAGTGATTGACCGCACAGTCAGTGGCTTTCATGCGCGTGTGGTACAGCATGAATGCGATCACTTGCAGGGCATTCTGTATCCGATGCGGATCAGGGATTTTCGTTTGTTTGGGTTCACGGATGTGCTGTTTCCGGGGCAGGTGGTTGTGGATGATTAGTTTTATAATATCTGTCTTGTCGGAATATATTTTTAGGACAATAGTATCGTGAATAAAGAGAAATCGAACTGGATCTGGTGGGTCTTAAGTCCCATCTATAAATGTGCAGAACGTAAAAAAACAAGAATTAAAGAGAAAAAAGATATAGGAGATGAAGAGAAAAAGAAAGAAATTGGTTTGCTGATACAGGAGCTAAATTTTCACTATCTTTGTATATCCATATTTCTTTGTGTCTTGGTGCAACTGGTCGTTACAATCGGAGAATGCCAGCCTTTTAAAGGCTGGTATAATTCGCCTTATAAAGATATATATGGCACATTGGTAATTGTTTTTTCATGGTTTTATCTATTTTCACGTGCCAATGAAATTTTCAAAGCATTTCTAAATGATGCTGTATGTAAGCTCGACCGTGACGAATCTACAAATAGCTTGAAATATGGAGAAAGGTTGAAATTAGCTTTGAATAGCTATATTGAGTTAATACTGTTATTTGCTATGGTTTATTTTTTGTCACCTAGTGATTTCTTTTGTTTTAAAGAGAGTCATAACTTTCACTCAATTTTTGAAGCTATATATTTTAGTGGAGTTACAATTACTACATTGGGCTATGGTGATATAACGCCAATTAATCTTTTTATTCAGCTCACCACTATATATGAGGTTTTAGTTGGATTTTCACTCATTATAGTATCGTTCGCTGTATATTCAAATCTCGCCATTGCAGAACAAAAATGTAATAACCAAAAAACATGTGGATCGCGTTTCTGGCGTTGAGATTTTTCTAATGAGAAACTGAGTATTACACCTCGTATTTATTTGGTAATTTTACTTTGTCTAAAGAGGCGCGGTAGAGTGGATAAGCTTGCATCATCCACCATCAATCTTGATAAAACATCAAAAAAAGAGAAATTTCCTCAAAAAGAGGGCAAGGTTATGAGAGATTTAAAAAATATATCAGCAAGCGGAAGGCGGTTGATGCTGCATTTAATGAGAATTATGAAGAAGGCTATCAGGCTTTTAAAATAGGCGTGCTGCTTCGGCAAGCCAGAGAAGCCTCCGGACTAACGCAAGAACAGATTGCGGAGAAACTCAATACCAAAAAATCAGCCATTTCGAGAATTGAAAACCATGCGGAGGATATCAAACTATCGACTTTAGAGAAATTTGCTTCGGTGCTTGGTTGCAAGATTGAGGTTTCTATGACGCAAGATAGTTAACAATAAGTAGTAGATTTCTCCCTCCGTTCGGAATGACAAAGCTGTCATTCCGAACGTACGTGAGGAATCTTAAAGCTCAGAAATCACCGCAACCAAATCCGGCTTAACCACCACCAGTATCACTACCGCAAACAAAACCAACACCGGAAATTCATTGAACCAGCGGTAAAACACGTGACCATGCGTGTTGCTGTCGGTTTTGAATGCCGTGACAAATTTTCCGCAGTAATAATGATAGACGATTAATAGTAATACCAGAGCCAGTTTGGCATACAGCCAGCTTCCGGAAAAACCGTAACCCAGCCACAGCCACACACCGAAAACCACGGTCAGCACCGCGCCGGGGGTCATGATGCCATAATAGAGCTTGCGCTCCATGATTTTGAAGCGCTCCTTGCCGGGCTGATCCTCGCACATAGCGTGATAAACGAATAACCGTGGCAGGTAGAATAGTCCCGCGAACCAGGTGACCATGAAAATGATGTGCAGTGATTTTATCCAGAGCATGGCAGTGCGAATGATGGGTGCTAAAGCTGTATGATACTGGGCTTGTGATGTTAGCGCTATCCCCTAAGATCGGGCGGAGCATGCGCAACGCTTGTATTTCGATGAAAGAACGAAGTGATTATGGATCAACATTATCAGAATTTAGTCCACAAACTGGAAGAAATCGCCCATTTGAGCGGCGTCATGAGCACGATTGGTTGGGATCAGGAGGTCATGCTGCCAGCGGGTGCCGGTGAGGCGCGTGCCAATCAGATTTCAGCATTGGCAGGCGTTATTCATGAGCGCATGACAGATGCAGAACTGGGGGATTGTCTGGCTGAACTGAGGAATAAAAGTGGTGACTCTTTCAGTGAATTTGAGCGTTGTAATATTCGCGAAGCACAGCGTGACTATGAATTGGAGACTAAGGTACCCAAGCGATTGGTGCAGGAATTGGCTGAATTAAGCTCGCGCGGACAGGGCATTTGGGTGATCGCGCGCCAAGAGAATAAATTTTCAGATTTTGCGCCGGTGCTCAAACGCTTCTTGGGGTTGAAGAAAGAATGGGCGCAGTGTGTGTCGCCGGATCTTGAGCCCTATGATGCGAATATTGATTTATTTGAGCGTGGTACGACGATGGATATGATCACACCGATATTCGAGCGCTTGAAGCAGGAACTAATACCCCTGATTCATACCATTCGGGATCATTCTTATCAACCGGATACATCTTTTTTGCAGGGTAGGTTTGCGTTGGATAAACAGGAATCTTTGGCGCGTAAAATCAGCCAAGATATTGGATTTAATTTTGCACAAGGGCGCATGGATGTGTCGGTGCATCCATTTTGCGGGGGTAGTCATCCGACCGATGTGCGCATTACAACGCGCTACAAAGACAGTAATTTCATTGAATCACTGTATGCGGTGATTCATGAAACCGGTCATGCACTTTATGAGCAGGGACGCCCGTATGCAATGGGTGATTTGCCAGCTTCAGAATCCTTGACGATGGGAATTCATGAATCCCAGTCGTTATTCTGGGAGCGCATGATCGCGCAGGGTAAGCCCTTTTGCTCGCACTATTTCGACACGATCCGCGCGACATTTCCGGATCATCTGCAATCCGCTACGGTGGATTCGTTTTATCGCGCGATCAATACGTGTAAAGCGGATTTTATCCGAGTGGAAGCGGATGAAGTGACTTATCCACTGCATATTATTCTGCGGTATGAAATCGAGAAAGGTTTGTTTGATGATTCGATGCAGATTGATGATTTGCCGCAAATCTGGAATGAATTGATGCAAAAGTATCTGGGTATTCAACCGCCAACCGATACGCTCGGTGTTTTGCAGGATTCTCATTGGAGTGGGGGAGCATTCGGGTATTTTCCGTCTTATACATTGGGTGCGATGTATGCGTGTCAATTTTATAAAACGCTGCTGAGTGAACAGCCGGATACCGAAGGAAATATTGCAAAAGGAAACTTTGCGCCCATTAAAGATTGGCTTAATGAGAAAATCCATAGCCAGGGCAGGCTGTATACACCACAAGAACTTGTTCAGCGCGTCACGGGGGAATCTTTGAATCCAGACCATTTTATTGGTCATCTGAAGAATAAGTACAGTGAAGTTTATGGACTGATTTCAGTTTAAGGAATTTCTGGATCACTGTCATTTCGAGTATAGCGAGAAATCCGTAGGGTTAATTTCAGAAGATTCCTCACTGTGTTCGGAATGACAGATGTGAGTTATTTGATCCCTAATTGCCAGTTTTTATGCTTGCCTGCGTCCCTGCTTACTCTCTATCCATTTTTTTACGCGATTGGCATCGCCGATACGGGTGTTTTTGCCCCAGGAATTTAGTAAAACAATCACCACGGGTTGGCCTGAGATGTTGGCCTGCATCACTAAACAGCGTCCAGCCTCGCTCAGATAACCGGTTTTAGAAACATCAATCGCCCAACCCTGGTTGCGTACCAGACTATTGGAATTGACGTATTGTAATAGGCGGCGTTTATTTCCTGGTGATACGGAATGCTGTGATGTCGTTGAGAATTCACGAATCGCGGCATAGTTATTGGAGGCTGCGACGAGCTTTGCCAGGTCACGCGCGGTAGCCACATTGTTACTATTCAAACCGGAGGAGTCGACAAAACGACTGTTCGTCATGCCAATTTTCTTGGCTTTCAGATTCATGGCATTCACGAATGCCTGCGTGCCACCGGGATAAGTGCGGCCAAGCGCTGCAGCAGCGCGATTCTCGGAAGACATCAGCGCCAAGCGTAATAATTCATGACGGGGGTAGCTGCTGCCTACGGGTAATCGGGAAGAAGTGCGTTTTAGCTTATCCACATCCGCTTGCGTAATGGTGATCTTTTCATTCGGCGACAGGCGTGCATCCAGCGTGACCATGGCGGTCATCAGTTTGGTAATGGAAGCAATGGGCATCACCTTGTCCGCATTCTTATCATAAATGACGCGCTCGTTCTGCGCATTAAAGATCATTGCGGCTTGAGATTTGATATCCGGGTTGTTTTTTGCAAAGGTATGACTGGTATAAAAAGATATGACGCAAAGTAAGAGGATTACCAGTTTCATTCTTTTTTATCTCCAGTGATTGATAAATGTTCGTAAATTTTTTTGAATCTTTCTCTTTTGTTAGAAAGAGACCAGAATCAAACAAGAATCCCAACTTATTACTATATAATTGCTTGAATGAGAAAAGCAGATTGAAACTAAAACGTCTGTGATTTTACTATAGATCTGAGTGTATTTTAATAAAAATTTAGAATAAATTATTTATTTATAGAAAGTTAGAATTTCTTTTTAAGAAATTACATCAATAAATTAAGCTCAGGATATTGATAATATGAGATAAAAATATCTCAATAGAGTAAAAGAAAGCTAAGTATTCTCTATTTGAGCTTTGCATATTTTTTATCCTGCGCAATGGATCCATGCAGAAAACCACCCCCTTATTATTACGCTTCATTCGTTTGATTCACTTTCTGCTGCATATCGCTTCAGGATTGCTGCAATCGATTGTTTATCCGTATTTTCCATTGCATATTCAGCGCCGCATGATGCAACATTGGGCGATGGGACTATTGTCTATTCTCAATATCAGATTACAGTGTCATGGCAGCCTCCCCGGGCTGGAAATCCCGCGTGTGTTGTTTGCTGCTAATCATGTGTCGTGGCTGGATGTCTGTGTGCTGATGGCAGCTTGTCCGGCTCGTTTTGTGGCTAAAGCGGAGATCAGCCATTGGCCAGTATTCGGTTTATTGAGTAGAAATGTGGGTACTTTATTTATTGAACGTGCAAAACGTAGTGATACTTTGCGCATCAATCAACAAATCAGCGATGTGTTGGAAAAGGGTGAACGAATTGCTGTTTTCCCGGAAGGAACCACAGCCGATGGCACGCAATTAAATCATTTTCATGCCTCATTGTTGCAATCGGCCATAACAGCGGATGCGTTACTTTATCCAGTAGCCATTCGTTATCGCAATGTGGTGGGAAATATTTGCCAGGAAGTTGCCTATATAGACCCATCTTTGGTCTTATCGCTGCAAAAAATATTGAGTCAAACGAGAATTGATGCGGAATTAACTTTTAATGAACCGATTCAATGTGGTATGAAGAATCGACGGGAATTGGCGCGTTTATCCGAACGGGCGATTGCTGATACGCTATCACTGCCTATTCCGCACAAGCAAATTGGAAAATTTTTCGATCCTCCAACCGGATAGCGGTCAATTGCCTACCCCATACACAGCCGCTGTCCAACGCAATTAGATTATCCGTTAGATACAATCCTAACGCAGACCAATGGCCACAGATGATGGTGTGTTGCTGACTGATGCGCTGAGGTAGGTTAAACCAGGGCAAGTAACCTGATGGAATGGATTGCGGATCACCTTTAAAAGCAAGATTCATTTTTCCGTCCGGCGTGCAAATACGCATCCGTGTCATGGCGTTGATGATGACCCGCAAACGGTCATAACCCGTCCATTCATCCTGCCAGTAATTCGGTTCATTGCCATACATCAGTGCAAATAATTCTTGATAGCTGTCTTGACGTAAGGCACTTTCAACTTCCTGAGCCAATTGTTCAGCTTGTGAAATCGACCAGGATGGCAATAAGCCCGCATGCACCATGGCATATTGGCCTTCGGCATGAAATAATTTTTGCTGCCGTAGCCAATGCAACAGCTCATCGCAATCGGGTGCATCCAGAATGGATTGGATCGTATCACTGGGGTGGTTTTTTGCGATGCCTGCGGCGACCATTAATAAATGTAAATCATGATTGCCCAGCACCATGACCATCGCATCGCCAGCCTGTTTGATATATCGCAATAGGGATAATGAATCAGGTCCGCGGTTCACAATATCCCCAACCAACCATAATCTATCCTGAGAGGGGTCAAACCGGATGAGATCAATGAGCCGCTGAAATGCTGTAAAGCAACCTTGAAGATCACCGATTGCATAAGTTGCCATTGTTGATCGTCGTTTGATTAAATGATTGCTGAGAAATATTAACGTAAACCGAGTACGTCTTGCATATCGAACAGGCCATTCGGTTTATCAGCCAGAAAACGCACGGCGCGCAACGCACCCATCGCAAAGGTCATACGGCTGCTGGCTTTGTGCGAGATTTCCACACGTTCACCGATGCCGGCAAACATGGCGGTATGATCGCCTACAATATCACCTGCACGAATGGTTGCGAATCCGATCGTTTCCGGATTTCTTTCACCCGTGACACCTTCACGCCCGTAAACCGCCACATTACTCAGATCTCTTTTTAAAGCATCAGCGATGACTTCGCCCATGCGCAATGCCGTGCCGGATGGTGCATCCACTTTATGCCGGTGATGCGCTTCGATAATTTCAATATCGTAGCCTTCATTCAGCACCTTGGCGGCAATTTCCAGTAATTTGAAGGTTACATTGACGCCGACACTCATATTGGGGGTAAACACAATCGCAATGTCCTGTGCGGCTGCTTTGAGCATGGCTTTTTCTTCCGTTGAAAAACCAGTGGTGCCAATCACCATTTTTACTCCGGCCTTACGACAAATGGCAAGGTGTGCGAGAGTGCCTTCAGGGCGAGTGAAATCAATTAACTGGTCACAGCCCTTCAAGGCGGTTGCAAAATCGCTGGTAATAGGAATGCCGCAATTTGCGCCTATGAGTTCTCCGGCATCTTTATTCAGATAGGGACTGCCGGTTCTCTCCAGTGCAGCAGCGAGTTGCATATCGGGGGCTTGAGTAACTGCTTCCAGCAATGTGCGCCCCATACGACCAGAGCTGCCTGCGATAGCGATCTTCTGAGTTATCATTTTATTCCTGCGACGGTTTCAAATTTAAATAAAGAATAAATATAAATTATTAGTTCACTTTGCTTCCGCCTCATCAGACTTAGCTTTTTCTGGTTCGGGATTGGTTTCGACAGGCTTAGGTTTGATCGGATCTTTAGAAAAACTTAGATAATTCTCAATATTGACCAACGTATCTTCTTCAAAAAAAAGAGTCAGTCGCTTTTGTTCAATAAGATCGCCTTTTTCACGCAATATATAAACATAATCCCATCGATTATCGCGGAAAGTATCGACAATCAATGGTGACCCCATGATAAAGAGGACTTGCGGTTTAGTCATCCCTGGTTTTAGTTTTTCCAGCATTTCTTCGGTAACCACGTTACCTTGTTGTACGTCAATTCGATATAGAATATGGGGAAGAAATGAGCACCCTGCCAAGAGTAGAAAAACAAGCAGTGTGAAAGTTTTTGCAACCATTTTATTGATATTAGCTGTTTCCAAAGTGAGCATAGCACTATATGATACAGCAAATCATTTTCTAAACAGAGATAACCATGGGCAACTCGGGCGATCTGAAAAGCATAGACCTTAAAAACACCGGCCTTAAAACAACGTTACCACGGCTCAAAATACTGAATTTATTTGAGCAGAGTCGCGTACGTCACTTGTCTGCTGAGGATGTTTATAAAGAACTACTCAATGAAGGTGAGGACATCGGATTGGCGACCGTCTATCGTGTTTTAACGCAATTTGAACAAGCGGGACTGTTGGAGCGGCACCACTTTGAAAGCGGTAAAGCCGTATTTGAGCTTAAAAGCGATGGTCATCATGATCACTTAGTATGCTTGCAATGCGGTCGTGTGGAAGAGTTTTATGATGCGGAAATCGAAAAACGCCAGATAGCCATTGCTAAAGATCGTGGGTTTAAGCTGCAGGAACATTCATTATCCCTCTATGCGGATTGCATTAAACCAGCTTGCCCCCATCGAAAATAGCAAAATGCAAGCGCTTGCATCCAGCTACGCGACAAAAGCTAAAATTTCCTTGCTTCACAGATTAAGCTGCGGGTATCTATTTTTAGGAATTCTGGTGTTTTCTGGTTGGGTATCTGCGCAAACTTATACGGATAGTAATCAGCAGTTTAGTGAGTGCCTGTCTCGAATAGGATCGCAAGCAAAAACCGAAGGCATCTCCGACAAAACGGTTCAGCAAGTATTGAGCAGAGCGAAACATAACCAACGTGTTATTGAGCTGGACCGGCGCCAACCTGAATTCACGCAAACATTTGCCAATTACTTTAATACGCGCATCAATGATGAGCGTGTTCAACGTGGCCGGGAATTATTGACGAGACATCGTGCATTACTGAATAAGATTCAGCAGGAAACCGGTGTTCCGGCACAATATCTGGTTTCATTCTGGGGCTTGGAAACTAACTACGGCGGCCATTTTGGCGATTGGTCAGTCACCGATTCATTAGCCACGCTTGCCTGCGATCCACGACGCAGTAGCTTTTTTACACAGGAGCTACTTAATGCGATGCGTATCGTTGATGCGGGAGATATCTCTCCTGATCGGATGATTGGCTCATGGGCAGGTGCTATGGGGCACATGCAATTTATGCCTTCCACTTTTTTACGTTATGCTAAAGATATGGATGGTGACGGACGTCGTGATTTATGGGGCAGTATTCCCGATGCGATGGGATCTGCAGCAAACTTTTTGCGGCAATTAGGCTGGATTCCGGAGTTGGATTGGGGACAAGAAGTTCGATTACCGTCAGCTTTTGATTATTCATTGGCTGGGCGGGATCAAATGCTGAGTCAGGCTGAATGGGCAAAACTGGGTGTTACCACAATCTCTGGAATGCCATTAATTCTGACAGAACAAAGAGCTGCACTGCTTGTTCCTGCCGGTCATCAAGGGCCTGCTTTTTTGGTCACCAAGAATTTTTATATCATCATGCGCTGGAATCGGTCTGAGTTTTATGCGCTGTCAGTCGGGCATCTGGCTGATCGCATTGCCGGTGCGGCAGCATTACAACGTACACCGCCGACCGATACAGTAAAAATAACGCGTGAACAGGTGCGTCAACTGCAGATGGATTTATCGGCATTAGGTATTGATGCCGGTGAAGCCGATGGTGTCATGGGTTCAGTAACGCGTCAGGCAATCAGCCGTTTTCAGCAACAGACGCAACGTATTGCAGATGGTCATCTGGATATTACATTATTAATAGCAATTCGTGAGGCAGCCCGCACGTTATCTCGTTAAGAGATGCTGATGGGAAGATTAAGTCAGTAGATGCTTGATTGCTTCCTGCTCAGCAGTCAGTTCCTGATAGCTCTTCTGCATTTTTTCCCTATCCGATTCACTGATTTCCAATCCCTGAACAATTTTGTATTGACCATTTTGGCAAGTGACAGGAAAGCTGAAGATAATGCCACTGGGAATACCGTAGCTGCCATTGGAAGGCACACCCATCGAAACCCAATTACCTTCTTGAGTGCCAAAAATCCAATCCTGCATATGATTGATAATGGCGTTAGCTGCGCTGGCGGCACTCGATTTGCCACGCCGTGCTTCGATAATCGCCGTGCCGCGTTTTTGTACGGTTGGGACAAAGTGATTTTCTATCCATGCAGAATCTGCTAACAGAGAGATTACCTTGTCCTTGTCAACGGTTGCGTGACTTAAATCAGGAAATTGCGTATTGGAATGATTGCCCCATACGATCATTCTTTTTATGTCTGACACAGGTGCTCGAAGTTTCAGCGCAACTTGAGATAATGCACGATTATGATCCAGCCGCAACATGGCGGAAAAATTACCGGGGTCAAGATCGGGTGCATTTTTTAAGGTAATGTAGGCATTCGTGTTGGCAGGATTGCCAACGACTAATACCTTAACATCACGCTTGGCAGCTACATTCAGTGCTCTTCCTTGTTCAATGAAAATAGGGCCATTGGCTGCAAGGAGATCCTTGCGTTCCATATTTTCACCGCGTGGGCGTGCACCTACCAGCAAAGCAATATCCACGTTGTTGAATGCAACTTCCGCATGATCTGTCGTGATGATTTCAGTTAATAACGGAAAGGCACAGTCATAGAGTTCCATGACGATGCCATCGAACAAAGGTTGTGCATCAGTAATGTCATGTAACTGTAAAATAACCGGTTGGTCTTTGCCAAACATGTCGCCTGCTGCAATGCGATATAGCAGGCTATAACAAATCTGTCCAGTTGCACCGGTGACGGCAATACGAATAGGCGGTTTCATTTTTTCCAATCCTCGAGAAACCACCAATGCGCTGATAAAATTGGCAGTATGGGGAAAAGTGAACGAATTATACTTGCAATCAGAGTCTCGCGGAAGAGTAAGTTTGCCTAGGATATAACAGAATAAAGGTATGGCGTTGATTGCATATTAAAATACGAATATCGTATTAAAATTTTTTAGCGATTCAAATGGTCATGACACGAAATCTGCGAGAAGTTTCTCAACGCTCTGATTGCTCACATTAATTTCACTGATGCTAGATCAAACAGGTTTTTACAGGAAAGTAACTCAATTGAACGAAAAGCATGAACAAGATTTTTCTAAAATATTGGAAGAACTTTATCGCAGCGAATTCAGGCGTGTATTTGCTACACTCGTACGATTGCTGGGTGATTTTGATCAAGCTGAAGAAGCACTGCATGATGCGTTCAAGGCGGCGCTGGAGCAATGGCCACAACAAGGCTTGCCCGGCAATCCTCGTGCCTGGTTGGTTTCGGTTGGGCGGTTAAAACCATTGATAAATTCCAGCGTGATGCTCGTTTCGATGCGCTGGATGAGATCCCGGAACAGCACGATGCCTTAATGGAATTGTTACCTGGAGAACCGGAAGTTCTGGGGTTATTGGCACTTATGCTGTTACAGAATTCCCGGCGCGCGGTGCGAACCACAGCAGAAGGCGATTTGATCTTGCTTGACGAGCAAGACCGTTCACTCTGGAATTGCGATCAGATTAATGAAGGCATAACGTTGGTAAAGCGGGCTCTCGGCTTGCCGGGTTTTGGTGCATATACCTTGCAGGCAGCCATTGCCGCTGTTCATGCCGAAGCGCCCAGCGCGAATGCAACGGATTGGGGGGAAATTGTTGGCTTGTACGAGGTGTTGTTGCGCATTTATCCATCGCCCGTGGTCGAGTTAAATCGTGCAGTTGCTTTGACAATGCGTGATGGAGCGGAAATTGGGCTTGAATTGGTGGAAGCATTGCTCTCACGCGGTCAACTCGAAGATTATCATTTTATTTATGCCGCCAAGGCGGATTTTTATCGCAGGCTGGGGCAAGTCGATCAAGCTGCCACAGCTTACCGGCAGGCGCTAAAACTTGCCTAGCAGGAACCGGAGCGGCGGTTTATGCAAAAAAGACTGATTCAATTGCAAAATAAATAAGCCAATGTCGACTTCAGGTGCTGCCGATCGACTAATGGGTGTGATCATAATATTTTCCACTCGAAATAAGGAGTTTGCCATGAAATATCTATGCTTGGTTTATAGTGCAGAAAGTTTGCTGGACACTATGCCGGACAGTGATTGTCTTGCTTACGATGAAAGCATTCGCAAATCAGGACATTGATTGGTTTCGGAAGCGCTACAGCCTGTGCATACCGCTGCGACGGTCAGGGGGCGTGACGGTAAAATCATTATTACTGATGGGCCATTTGCTGAAACCAAGGAGCAATTGGCCGGTTTTTATATGATTGAAGCCAAACATTTGGATGAAGCAATCCAATTGGCTGCCAAAATTCCGCCTGCGCAGGTCGGAAGCATTGAAAGTTAGACCGATCCGGCCGATCCGAGAAATGGCTCGGTAGAGTAGGGCGAGTAGAAAATCTAAGGCTGCAAAAAATTTTCTCGGATTGTCGATTTATTAACTTTCTGTTCGACTAATCAGTGAAATCTTACTGTCACTAAAAATAGCGATAATAAGATTTAATTTATTTTTCAACTTTAAAGAGATATCAGTATGCGCTATATGATTATCGTAAAAGCGACCCAGCATTCCGAGGCAGGCGTGATGCCCAGCGAACTACTCATGGCAGCAATGGCGAAATTTCATGAGGAATTGGCGGCAGCAGACGTGTTGCTGGATGCATCCGGTTTACAAGCCAGTTCAAAAGGCTGGCGCATCCAATACAACGGAGATAAACGTACCATGATCGACGGCCCTTTTACTGAAACTAAAGAACTGATCGCCGGTATACCTTGATTAAGGTGGCATCCAAAGCTGAAGCTGTCGAATGGAGTAAACGTTTTCCCAATCCTGTAGGCGAGCGGAGCGATGCTGAAATTCAAGTGCGGCAATTGTTTGAGTTGGATGATTTTGAGCCCAGCGATGCAGTTGACCGGTTTCGTGAACTGGAAGGCGGTAAAAATGGCTGAAAAACCTATAATATACTTTGATCTTTATGATTCAACGAGCAATTCTGATCATTTCCACGATTATCAATCATTAGTTGACGGAGAAACCTCTATGTCGCGAGTAAAACCTGTTCCTGAAGGAATGCACACCGTCACCTCTGAAGAAATCCAATAAGCTGTTTCAAACGGATGTGTTTGATCTGACTAATAAGCCTCAAATAAAAAGTGATGACTAATAGGAGAATACGATGGGAAAATATGTTGATGGCTATGTGATTCCGGTTCCTCAGAATAATCTGGATGAATATAAAAAGATGGCTGAATTGGCCGGTTCAATTTGGAAAGAGCATGGTGCTCTGGAATATATTGAATGCGCGGGAGATGATCTCGATCAAAAGGAGCTTGTGTCGTTTAAAAAAATGGCGGGTGCTCATGAGGATGAAACAGTTATTTTTGCATGGATCGTCTTCGAGTCCAGAGAACATCGTGATCAGGTCAATCAGGCGGTAATGGCTGATCCACGTTTGGTGGGAATGAATTCCGATTCTCCTCCTTTCAATTGTAAGCGGATGGCGTATGGGGGTTTCAAAGTAATTGTTAATCATTAAGTGATTCACTTAATTATGGCAGGAAGTTATTCATAAGTAGCTATTTTATATGGAGAAAAATATGCGTTATATACAATTGATTCTTATCATTTTTAGTACCTTATTATTGATATCGGTTGCCACTGCAGATGACAAACATGTGCATAAACCGATAGATCCGCAAGAAATGATGGAAATCTATACCAAGCTGGCCACGCCTGGAGAACCTCACAAGCTATTTGCAAGCCTCACAGGTAGCTGGACGACTAAGACTAAAGAATGGATGGATCCTAAAAAACAATTTGTAGAATCAACTGGTTAAGAAGATATAAGAATGTTGTTAGGTGGACGTTTTCTGTAGCAAACGATCACCGGTAGTATGCACGGAAAACCTTTTTCAGGGATTTGGACCATTGCGTACGATAATCTTCTCAAACAATATGTGTCGACATGGATCGATACCATGAGTACACAGATTTTTATGATGGCAGGCACGGCGAGTGCAGACGGCAAGATATCACTTTTACGGGGCAACATGCTGAAATTGGTGGAGGACACATGACGCATCGCGCTATCTGGAAGATTGAAGACAGCCATAATCAAGAGTTTGTCATGTATGGGACTCACCATAGCAGCAAGGAAATGAAAATTCTGGAGACTACTTATATAAAAACAATAACTTATGCTACTTAATTAACCGTATCTCTAAGAAATAGGATACGGCTTGAATATTTCTGTTGAGGCAAGGTATATGCAAAAAATTAACCCTTGTTTATGGTTCGATCATCAAGCCGAAGAGGCAGCCAATTTTTATACAGCTATTTTTGATAATTTCAAAATCAAAAAGATTTCCAGATATGGTAAAGCAGGTTATGAATTTCATGGCAAACCGGAAGGATCGGTTATGACTGTGGAGTTTGAACTGAATGGTCAAACATTGACCGCACTCAATGGTGGCCCGACATTTTAATTCAATGAGGCGATATCCTTCCAAGTATCCTGTAAAACACAAGGTGAGGTGGATTACTATTGGGATATGTTTTCCCAAGGCGGTGATGAACAAGCGCAGCAGTGCGGCTGGCTGAAAGATAAATTTGGTGTTTCGTGGCAGATTGTCCCGGAAGTTTTAGGTAAATTACTCGGAAATTCCGGTTCTGAAGAATCCCAGAGAGCGATGCAAGCAATCACATGAGGCAAGTTTTTATATTATTTTGTAAGGCTGGAGATGATGAGATGAGCCAATTAAATTACTAGCAAGAATGAACGATACTTGATCTAAAGTTTGTGTAAGTAATTATTAGCGGGCATTTTCTTGACAAAATATACAGCATCACTATAATCCACCCTTTGTTTCTGAAGTGGCCTAGAACTTCATATTGCGGGAATAGCTCAGTGGTAGAGCACAACCTTGCCAAGGTTGGGGTCGCGAGTTCGAGCCTCGTTTCCCGCTCCATTTTCCTAGAAAATGGTCTTTATGAAATACTATTTATAGTCGGAAATTGAGTATTTTCTCACACGCTTTTTCCGTAAAATCTGAAAGCTATTTAGAATAGCTAGCACTAATGGCGGGGTGGCAGAGTGGTCATGCAGCGGCCTGCAAAGCCGTCTACGCCGGTTCGATTCCGACCCCCGCCTCCAATAGAGTATCTCAAGTAGTCCAAATACATATCAAATACCCTGAATTATATAGATTATTTTGAATTGCTGCGCTCAAGTAGTCTTATGACATCTCTGTACATACCATTAAATTAATGGTATTTTTGATGGTACTTTCCAAAGTAAGTTTGCGAGATACCATCATATGCTTACGAATGTTGCCATTAAACAAGCCAAGTTCCAGGATAAGCCATATAAACTAAGCGATAGCGGCGGCTTGTACTTATTGATTACTGCAGCCGGCAAATATTGGCGCATGAATTACCGTTTTGCTGGTAAACAAAAAACATTGGCTATTGGCGTATATCCAAGTGTATTTCTTACCGATGCTCGAAAAAAAAGAGATGAGGCTAAAAGTCAACTTGCGAATGGAATAGACCCCGGCTTAACTAAGGCTTTAAAAAAGCAATCAAATATTCAATCTTCTGAAAATACATTTGAAGTCGTCGCTCTTGAATGGCATTTAAGAAATTCATCCTCATGGACGGAATCGACTGCAAGTAATATCAAACGTTATCTTGAAATCGATCTTTTTCCTTGGCTAGGGAAACGGCCTATTAAAGATATTAATGCTCAGGATTTGCTTTCGGTATTGCGCAGAATTGAAAGCAGGGGAGCCCATTCCAAAGCACATCGGTGTCGTGAATATGCGGGCAGGATATTTCGTTATGCAGTTTCAACTGGACTAGCCGATCGTGATCCTACAGGCGATTTAAGAGGGGCTTTAACCCCTGTCAAAGTAAAACATCATGCCAGCATTACCGATCCTAAATCCATCGGTGCATTGCTACGCGCTATAAAGGATTACTCAGGTTCTTATATAACAAAGTGTGCCCTCGAGTTAGCTTCATTAGTATTCGTACGGCCCGGTGAACTCCGTAATGCCGAATGGTGCGAAATAGACTTCGATAAGAAGGAATGGCGAATTCCTGGGATCAAAATGAAAATGGGCGATATGCACATTATTCCACTGTCCCCTCAAGCACTCCAAATATTGAAATCCATCCGTCATTTTACTGGCCAAGGAAATTATATTTTCCCCAGCTTAAGAAGTAATTCTAGACCAATGTCTGAAAATACCATCAATGCAGCATTACGGCGTATGGGTTATGAAAAGCATGAAATGACCGGACATGGCTTCAGATCAATGGCAAGCACTATTTTGCATGAGCATGGATGGCTTCATGATGTTATTGAACGTCAACTTGCGCATGCTGAGCGTAACAAAATAACGGCAGCATATAACTATGCTGAACATTTGCCTAAGAGGCGGGAAATGATGAATTGGTGGGCAGATTATCTGGATGAACTGGCTTCATCTGCTAAAAGGAAAGATTATGAAAATTATTAAAGAAATACCAGATTGGTTTAAGTTAGAAAATTACAACCGCGCCGAATCATTTACAGCGTGTGAGTGGCACGGGGAAATAAATAAAAGGTTAAATTATTCAATTCATACTATTGAATTCATTAAGAAATATACTTTTTTTTCGAATAAAGAATCCGCTCATTTATGGCGGGAAGATCTTGACATGGGGATAAAAGAAAATAAGGATAAAGCTATTTATTTTCTTACTTCAAATGCAGTTTGCATACGGGAACGTCGGGAATTAACTGAAAATGAAAGAAATGAATATCAAGTAATTGAAAAACCGGTTGATGCATATGAGAATTTAAAATTTCTCGAAATCGATATGGATGCAATCAATGACCAAATTATCAAGCAATTTAAAAAATGGCTAGAGATTGCCAGAAAAACCCAGAATGCTGAATTTTTAAAAAGTGAATTCACATCAACTGATTTTAATGATTGGCATGAATCACGAATCCTGCCGTTCTGGGATTTAATTAATATCTCCGCATTTGAAAACTTAAATATCCCGTCTCATGTATTAGCTTAAGCTTTATTTCCAGAAGAATTTGAAATTGATATAACTGAACGTATTAGAAAAGTGACAAAAAAGAAAAGCAAATTTATCTTTATTGACGGTGTAGTAGAGGTTTTAAAGCGCCAAGCGGCAGCTCTTATAATTCAAGACGCCCGAGAAATTCTTGGGAATTTTTTTAAAAATATGGAACAAATTAAGCATTAATCTTTTCCGGAATATTTTTTTAGCTTACTGGTTCCGATACAAAAAAGAGCAATTTCTATCCCTCGAAATCAGCAAATGATGTAATTAAACTTCATATCACCTTATAACAACTCAATAGGTGGCATGATGTTAAGTAGCAAATCACAATCAATCCCCGAAGCTTTAAAAAACTTTGATCAACTTCCCGACGCGGCCAATGTAAGACAGCCCGTCGTCCAAGCTTTATATGCCTGTTCCGCTGCGAGCGTTTGGCGTGGTGTTAATGCTGGACGCATACCGAAACCACGTAAATTGTCTCCACGCACTACCTGCTGGAATGTGGGGGAATTACGTGCTGCTTTAAATGCCTTCTTACGCTAGGAGGTGAACATGCTCAATCATGACAACACCGCCCAAGCCCAGCGCAAACGAATTTTAAACTTCCTGCGCAGTCATCCACTCGATACTCTAACAGCACGCAAGGAGCTTGACGTAATGCACCCCGCAGGCCGTATTAAGGAGTTACGCAAACAAGGTATCGGGATTATAACGACTAAGATAGACAGGAGAAGCGACTGCGGGAAGTTTCATAGAGTCGCGTGTTATGTGTTGGTGGGAGCGGCAGGAACCGCCCCAACCGAAGATAATGTCAAAAATCTAAGCCAAGAAATCGACAAGCCAGAGCATAGCACGGAGGTTAGTTTATGAAAACCTCTAGGCAATCGATTAAAGATAAAACAATTTATCGTGCTGGCACGTTAAAACGAACAAGGCGAACTAATACCCAATTAGATCAATTAGATAAGCAGATTATAGAGGTTCTTAGCGAAGATCATCCGCAAAGCGTGCGCCATGTCTTTTATCGAATGACTGATCCACGTTTACCGGAAAGTGTTGAAAAATCAGATACCGGTTATAGACACGTTCAGGATCGATGCGTAAAGCTAAGACGATCCGGAAAAATTCCTTATTCATGGATAGCCGATATGTCGCGGCGAGGATATTACGTTAACACTTTCACAGACGCTAGTGACTTCATATCGAGCATGGCATGACTATACCGGGCTGATCTATGGGCGCTCTCTGATTATCGAAGTGAAGTCTGGTGTGAGAGCAGAAGCATCGCCAGTGTCATTCAAAGTGATTGCAATGAGCTTGCTGTAGCACTATTTCCCTGCGGTGGATTTTCCAGTTTATCTTTTGTTCATCAAGCAGCGGAGCAACACAACAGTGACGAAACTTATAAACCACTCATTATTTTTTATATTGGAGACTATGACCCGGCAGGTGTACTGATAGATGTAGCTTTAGAGCGCGAACTTAGATTACATCTAAATCCAAACATTGATATGCAATTTGTTCGGATAGGCATTAATGAACATCAGATTGCTGAATATGATCTGCCTACAAAGCCCCGTAAAGCATCGGATATACGATCACAACAGGTAGCATCAACTGTTGAAGCTGAAGCCATGCCAGCACGTGTATTGCGTGGATTGCTGCGCGAACAAATTGAAAGTTTACTACCTGAAGGTGCCTTAGCTGCAGCAAAGGTGGCGGAAAGATTCTGAGCGTGAAGGACTCAAGCTTCTTGCTCAACGTGCTATCAAAGGTCGTGCTTTATGAGTAAGAAGTCAAAACCCCTTGAAAGCTTTACAGGCGGCTTTTCACGCATTCCCCATGCTGTGCTGGATAGTCAGGCATTCATGGGGCTATCAGATCGCGCTAAATCGCTCCTGTTCGCTTTAATCAGGCAAATCAATAGTTGCTAACAATGGAAGGTTGCAATTAACTTACAAATGGCTTTCTACGCATGGTTGGCAGTCCAATTCATCAAACAGAAAAGCGATCGCTGAACTTGTTGAACGAGGATTGATTATATCTACCCGTTTGGGTGGCTTGAATGCCGGCTGTAATTGGTATGCAGTGACATGGTTGCAAATCAGTATTAGGCGACAATTAACCTGTCCGCTTTGACGACAATTATGATGTCCGGTTGAATGAATGTAAAAACCTGTAAAGTTTCTCCTTAAAAAGGAGGTGAACTTGCCAGGCAAACACATCACT
>Ga0136611_10000124_pt1 | contig 43751 bp, 32 predicted proteins | sample AntDrymUQ2232306_2_FD_106645 | JGI IMG/M metagenome (GOLD analysis project Ga0136611, IMG submission 106645) | Polar desert sand microbial communities from Dry Valleys, Antarctica - metaG UQ223 (23.06) | ecosystem: Environmental > Terrestrial > Soil > Desert | place: Antarctica: Dry Valley... | reverse complement strand
GCTAATTTTCTAAGCTGCCTGCGCGGCAGCGAACCATCAGCCTGTGGTGTAGTTACTTTACTCATTTTTCTAAGCTGCCTGCGCGGCAGCGAACACGATCCCTTTTAATCTGCCCTTCCAGATCACTTTCTAAGCTGCCTGCGCGGCAGCGAACCTCCACCCGTATCGGGCAGTCGCGCCTAAATTTTTCTAAGCTGCCTGCGCGGCAGCGAACTGAAGTAGATATCACCGCCTTGCTGCCGTCCGGTTTCTAAGCTGCCTGCGCGGCAGCGAACAAATGAAAGTTTTGATCGCGTGTGAATTTAGTTTTCTAAGCTGCCTGCGCGGCAGCGAACGGATTAACGACGCTAGGTAAGCAATTACAGAATTTCTAAGCTGCCTGCGCGGCAGCGAACTGTCCATAATGAAACTTAAAGCCAGTCACATAGCAATTTACAGGGAATTTTGCTTAATTTAACCATCCCCAAAACAGAGCTATGCAACCAGCTGATTTATTTATTAATTGTTAAGGAACAAAAAAGATGGGTTAAAACTCAGGAACGGAAGCAGAAGTACTTAAGCCATAGCTACTAAAAGTGTCGCCCGAAGATTCTGCAACCGTTGTTTTCTTGATCCAAAGACAGAATGTATTATCGCTACTCAGGCTCTTTAGGCGAATAAATGGTGTGGGTATTAATTTATATGCCATTTCACTATAACGCAGTAAGGCTGTGTCATAGTCAATGTTATGTCTACTGGCATAACGTCTGGCCAAGCGTTCTTTACTGGTCTTGGGCTGTTCACGTTGGTAAATAGCATAGCCTTTGAGTCTTTCAGGCAAAGGACGGATACTGGTGCAATGCACATAGTCACTCAAACGATTCAACCATTTTGTGGCATCAAACCGGGCAAGCGTAATTTCATTCTGAGCAAACAACCGCAATTTACCACCAAGCACGCTATATTTTTCACCAATTACATATTCAGGAAATGAAACCCCAATCGGTACTCGCTTCTGATTGTCTTGCATTTCAACCAAGCCTAGATGAATTTGTTGAAATACTTTTGACCAGAGGAAATTGAGATTTACTTCGGGATTGGGTAGTAAAGAGATTTCACAATAAAATCGCATAATTTAATCCTTACCGCTCTGACCAAATACGCCGCCTCGTACCAGAACCGCCATAACGTAATGCTCTTGTGCTTTATCGGCCAGGGATTCACCTAGTGCAAAACGATCAAATAATGTATAAAAATCAGCTTTATCTTTGGGTGTACGATAAGCTTTTCCAAGATTGGTCACTGCTCCATAAGGTTCTATGGCTATCGGCCCGATTTGTGCTTCTTCATAGTCGGGATACCACGTATCAATGGTGCGCAAAGCGTTACCAATTTTTTGCGAGTGCATAGCAGCCACTTCATTTACCTGATACAAAATTTTGCTTTTGTCGCCTTTGCCTTTATCTAACACCAACTCTTCACTGGGATAAACTTCCTGTGCTTTACCTACCAAAGCGTAAGCATCCACAGTAATCAGTAAATATGGCAATTTGCCGCTGAGCGCATCGGCGATTTTGTTGGCTAGCGTTACTAACGCCGGAGAGTCGATATTGAAATCGCGTAGCGAATATTGTTTAGCATCGAAAATTAATGGCTGATCGTCACCAGTATTAACCACGACTTCTATTTTTTCCGCGCCAACGCGATTACGCCATAAGTAACGACCATTGGCGATGTTGATGGCATAACGTTTGGCAAGCTCTTTAAAACCTTCTTGCTCGATATATGCCTGCGCAATTTTGGGATAGGATGCATTAAACATTGGGCCGTTGCTGGCTGAAGGTTTTTCTACACCACCTAACACTTTTAAGGTAAAGGATAAATGGAGAGTGTCTTGATCTTCATTCAACGCACAGGCATCCACTTTTTGTAGATTAGGTTTCTCGACTTCGGCGTTAAGTTTCAATGGGTCATTCTGAACCACTGGTTTTAAACGATTTGAAATCGTGCCCCGTACTGATTTCTCAATCAGCTTTAAGGGACTCGATTTTTGCCATTTGTTATCGGTTTTCCAGGTCGTACCATATAAGTAGCCGTCCGAAGAAACTAATTTTTTCTCGAAAGCCAAGACAGTTGCATCGTTTTTAATCGCCATTTGTTAATCTCCGAGTGTGAATGTTTTTATTGAAAGGGTTTGGCAAAGGTACAAATTTTGTTCAGTATCAACACGGTATTGCCAGAGCATGTCGTCTAGGTTTCTGATGCGATAAGGCATGACGAACTCACCCAGCGTGACTACGCTTTCGGCAAAGCGATGCGGGGTTCCGGTATCGCGTTGATGCTTGGCTTTACCGAGGTCGGAAATTCCCTGAAAGCCCGTGGCAATTGGGACAAGCCAGCCCGCTGCTTTTCGTGTGCTAGTCCATGTGACCTTGCCATTTTCATCTTGCGTGGCGCGGTGCATGACTTTTAGGTGATCAAGCAAGGCATCTAATGCATCTTTTCCTTTTTCCTGCATCGTTTGAATCATCAAGTCGCGGCGTTCGATTAATACATAACCTAACATCAATTTGGATAGCGCTTTTTTGATGTCTTGATCGTTGTCCTCATCAACACTCAGTAATTCAATTGGTTTGACAGATAACACATCACCTCCGGCAAATTTCATGCGTTGTAATTGGGTGTTGACCCGATGTTCAAATTGATCACGATCATCGCTATCCAATCCTTGATATTCGACCAATAGCGATACTTCCAAATGACAACGGGCTTCTTCGTTAAATGCTGGACGATTGCCGTCTTTATCTAGGGGATTGGCAGTGCCGACAATGGAATGAACAAAATCCCCCTGGCCTTTGTAAGTCTGTAAATCAAACTGATGGCAGCTCACCGCTACGCCGGTTAATAACACATCACTCAACCCTTGTTGATGTAGATGTCTTTGCAACGCATGGGCCGCGCCCAGCCATGCCGTCATAGCTGGAAAACCAATGGTGTAGGAGCTACTCATGGCATTAGCATTATGGATTTTGATATGCGGGAGTAGTAAAAATCGTCTCATTTGAAAAACTCCTGATCGTTGCTAACTGCTTCGCTAACAAATCCACGAATGTGTTTTAATTCTTCATCACTGAGTTTTACATGAGTTTCTTTAAATGAATGCTCATAAGCTTGGATTAACCAGCGCCCCAAGCTATTGGAAATGTCATCAATCCATTCGCTTTGATTTTCTCTTTCGTTAATATAAACATCATCTAACCAGATACGTTGAGCATGCGATAACGATTGGTAATGTAATGTATTAGACCAGCCGGGTTCGTAGGCTCTTACCCTAAAAGCGCGTTGCAGCACTTGATCAATTATAAATTTGAGTGAGTTACTGATGCCTTCGCGGATATGTGCATTGTTGACTTCCAAGCCAATTAAATTGTGCAGTGTTTGAAAACTCTCTTTAAATTGATTGGGGTACAGACTATTTCTGAAAAAATCATGAGTAGGCAAACGTATCTCTCGCCTTTTTATTTGAGGTGGAAGGCTTGGCAACAAATAAGCGATTCCCTTATTCCTTACATTTAGATAACTAACATTGCCCATTTTTGTAAATTCATTATGGCTAAAACCAATTTCCGTTAAACCAAATACCTCATTAAATCCATCTGGGTGAAATTTACTATCTTTTTTCAATGCTCTGATGGGCTGCCCTTCAGACCACCGGTTAAAATCATCTATACGATTTTTAACTTCGAAAAGTAACATTGAAGGAGTTATTACAGAGAGCAAATGATAGCCTCCGTTCTCTTGAGAAACGGGGAAATAAATCTGTCTAATCAGCTCATGCGTTGCCTGCTGATTATCTACGCCATAGAACACCTCTAAGCACAAATTTTTGAATTGATTATATCCAACATTAACACTCTCTATGAATTCAACTAATTCAGATGAGTCGTTCTTGAAACTATTAATCAACCGACTGCCGTCTTTTAGGATCTTCTCTAATAAGAGATATAGTTCGAAAATTAATGTATTTGTGGCCGCATCACCCGAGACATCAATTTTTACCTCAAGGTTAGTATTGCCTGTTTTAAGATAGCCATCGTTCTTGTACTTACCATAAAAAAGGAATGTAGATACACCCTTAACTTTTGGATTTGTGAATTTTGCAGGGTGTGTTGTTACGTTGGGCTTTGCCTTACTAGCTACTTTATTAAACCATCCATTGATTTCATATTTTGTATCCGCTTCAGGTTGGAATTTAGCCCTTGCTTTGGCAATCGCTTCATCTAGCTTTTGTTTTTCTTGAGCCAATTTTTCATTTTCTGATTCTGAATTTCTGAGTTTTTCCAGCAATTGGTCATATTTTGTCTTTTTGTCTCTGGTTTCTTGGGCAACTTTCTTTTCTAAGAAATCTATCTTCTGATCATGCAAAAATTGTTTGATTACTATGCTTATTTCACTCATCTGCCATTCCTTTATCTGATAGACGACATCCCAAACTGATCTGAATAAACCAGTAATTGATTATCTCTATCAGGTACAGTAATTTCTCCAAATCTTTTCGATTTTATTTTCATCATCTGCTCCTTTTGATTTTCCTCGTTATCGTCCTCAATAAGCTGACGTAATGAGGTTTCATAGTTTCTTTCCAACCAAAGTTTGGGGCGCAGCTCATCTGCCATTGGTTTTGCCCGCTGGATATTTTTTATCTGCTCGCGAGGAATAAACTCACCGCGCTCGGTTTTTTCACAAAAAACTGCCTTGGCATCCTGCCAAACCAGATACAGAGTTATATCAGGATTGCTTTCACGAAAACGATTTAACTGTTGCGGTATAGCTGTTAGCCACCAACATTCGCTTAGCCATGCCTGTAGGCCTTGTGGGCCTTTGGCTTGGTATTGGGTCAGATTGTTACTTACGGCTTGATGCTCAAGGTCTGCCAGTTGCTGTTTGGGGTGCAGGATATCCGGTTGCAGTATACGGGGAATGGCATTTATTGCGGAGCTTATTACTGCTTCATTGATTAACTGACATAAATCATGCGAAGCCAGTTTTAGCGAATTGACTTCATAGCCGGGGCGGCAGTAAGCCGGTTTACCATCTTGATGTAAGGCTTTCAGGTTGTATTGCATGATGGCTATATTAGGCTGGTCGACTCCGATTTGCCGATGGCGATACACCCTTCCGGCAAGCTGAATAATTGAGCGGTAAGAAGAAGGCTCAATAATCGCCCAATCAAAATCATGGTCGCGACCTACTTCTTCTACTGGCGTAGCCACCAAGATAAATAACACATGCTGGGCGGTGGTTGAATTGAGATGTGCCCGAACAATTGGGTCATCGAAGGCTTGTGGCATTGCACCTGGTTTTTCTTTGCGCTTTAACACCGCATCTAAGTGTTGTTCTTGCTCATGACGCAATAACAACACTTGGCGACTGTGGTAAGCCATAACCTTTGGGGCAATCGCCGCATCCCAATCGGCCTGTAATAAAAAGTGAGTTAAGTCTATGCACGGCGCGATATTGGCCATACGAATAACCCCAAACGACACTTGCTTGCCGGTTTTTTCGTCAACAGTGGCATGTTGTTGGTGTAGGTCAATAGCCGTCTGTTTGATCTTAGCAAAATACTGTTTCTTTAGTGATTCCTGGTCATTTTTAGCGACTAACAAATCATCACAACGCACGATGTAGGCTTTGCGTCTAACTAGCTGTTTTTGTATATTGGTGACTCGCTTTGCGATGAATTGTTGATGAATCGCTTGATAGGTTTGGCAGCGACTTATCGAATCGGTTTTATCCAGGCATTGAACTTCGGTGCCAAATTCATCAACCCAGGCACAGGCCACCTGCTGATGAGCGTCCTTGAAATAGCTGTGTAGCGTCCAACCCGCCTGGTAGGCATTAAAAAAGCCTTCGGCCAATGCAGGTGGAATGGTTGCCGAGGAGATCATCACCTTGCGCCCCAACATGCCCGCTAAATGAATTAAACGACCAATGGCGATTAAATCTTTGCCGTCAAAATCATCAACTTCATCAATCACCAGGTCGGAAGATAGTAAGCGCAAACTGGGCAAAATATATTTGCCGCCCCGAGTGGTTTCGGTGGCTGCGATGATGTGGTCAATGGTGCAGGCTAAAACCGGCTTGTACAAAAATGCTTTGTTTTTGTCGGCCAGCTTGGGGTTGTGCTTTGGAATAACCGCATCCAGAAATTCTGCGGTGGGCGCGTCAGCATAATCTAAATCTTCATCCATTAAAGCTTCTAAAGACTCTGAACCAGAATCCTCAAAAGATGGTTGTTCGCTCGATTTTGCTTGGGCTCTTTCATGTAACTCTTTGATTGCCGACGAGCCTATTAACACAGCCAGCTCGTCATTATTTAGGCCGATACGATGCCGATATTCATCACCGGTTTGCAGAGTCAAGGTACGCAAGCCCAGAGCTAGAATGTAGCGTAGACTTTCGCCGTTTTCGGATAAAGACCGCATAATTTTGGCATTAGCAATGGTTTTACCGCACCCGGTGCTAGCCATATTAACCACAAACCAGCCATAACCTTTATCGTTTAAAGGTAGGTGTTGGCCTTTGAAACTGTTGATTTTATCGACCGCTTTATCTTGCCATTCATAACCTTTGGGGCTACTTCGTTTCAAACTTTTAATATCGTAGGCAGCATCCATATCGGTGGTGAAACGCGATAGGGTTTGGCTAATACGCATGGCGTGGTCACTGACATGAACCAAATGCTCATCCAGTTTTTGCTTGGGTTCGCGGTTTTTGTCGGTGTTGGCAAATAGTGAAACCTCGCTTTTCCAGGCTTTATCGGCATCGCATGAGGAGTAGTAGTGATCCCCCAACATCAAACAAAGCCGAGCATGGTGCAGCATTAAGCGATAAGCACCGTTATCAAGCAATTGCTGAATTTGCGGTTGGGTTTGCAGTAATCTAACTGACCACTTTTTGAGTTGCTTTAGCCAAAGCGCTGATTGGCTAAGCAAACCTTCAGGAAACTCGAAGCAGGCTTTCAGGCGTTTTTCATCGTCATTTTTGTTTTGATAATTCCAGGCAGCAGTGATGCTTTTCAGCATTCTTGGCAGGCTTTCTCTAGTTTGCCCTTCTTCCTGCTTGGGATCATGAAGATAAGGCAAGCGATGGTGCGTCAGAATCAGCCAGCCGACCAATTGTGCAATAGGAGATAGGTTTTCTAGTGGCTTGGGTTTGTTACCGACAACGGCTTGTTTTAATGCTTGCTCGTTAAGTTCGCCGCTTGCTAACAACTGCAACCATCCCTCATCCGTATTTCCCGCCTGTTGAACCAAGGCATTTAATAGCAAGCAAGAAATCCATTCATGGCGTAATGGATCACCTAATTTAGTGTTGTTTTTTAGCTTACTTTGAAACAATGTTGTGGCTTTTCCCCAATCATGTAGTAACGCCGCAATCGCCACTAAGGCTTTGATGACAGGCAAATATTGCCAATCATTTTCCCATTGGCTGTTCATCAAGTTTTTCTGGGTACTGTTTACTGGCACAATACCTTCAGCGTTAAACAGTTTGCGATTCCCCACAATCCAAACCAACTCACTCCGGCTTCTGGAGCGTATCCAGTGGCATGCAACAGCGGTATTTTTAGTGGCAGTTTTTCTTAGCAAAGTTTTGACAGCGATTAGGCCGTCTTCAGTAATCACGGTTTGCCAAGTGCGGCTGCCTATGCGGTTGGCAAAAGCATCGAGTACCCGGCGGGTTCTGGTCAATGCTTTTTTCTCACACTCGGAAACAAAAGTGACCATCATATTGCACCGCCTTGCAAACTGACCTGTTTGATGGCATCAAACATAAAATCCAGCGCCTTATGTTCGGTGAATTTCTGCAAGCATTGTTGCCGAAATTCTTGTTCAGTCATTTTTTCTTTCGCGCAAATAAACGCCCAAGGCAGAACTAGAGCATCTTTGACTAAATCCGCCACATCAAATACCAAAGCGCCGCGCCGGGTTTTGCCATGCATCACGGCAAAACCATGGGGTATGCCCAAGACCCAGAGTGTACTGGCTGCCAGGCCATAGGCCAGGTAATTGCCATGATTCAGGAAAGCATTTGCATTGTCGGTGCTATCATAATTACGAACAAAATCTTTTTGCTGGGTTCGGTTAACCGCCACTTTGTAAAGATTTTTGGTGAGTTGGGCTTCGATCAACAATAATTCGGTGACTGTACTTGCTCGCTCTATTTTGCTGGGGAAACCAGCAAATGCTCGCGTGACATCTTCGTCATCGATGAAGAAGCCTTCATTCTTTAGGTCTTTATCTTTATTCCATACACTTTGCAGGTAATTGGTGCGCAACAATTGGAAATGCTTGGCAACCTGTAATCGTTTCTCTTCATCAAACCAGAAAGATAGCCATCCTTGCACATATTCGGTAGGTCTGTATTCACTTTGCGGCGTGAGCCATTCGATTTCACTGGCAGCTAGCAGTGGCGTACCGCCACCTCCACTAAAGCCGATCAAAACACCTGCTGATGCGAGCATGCGTACTGCCGCTTGGGTGATAGAAGTACCGGTACCTAATAAAATAACTGTGGTATTGGCAATCGGAATGTTCCAGTAGAGTTGCTCGTCTTTGGCTTCTGTCAAATAGAGGACACGGCCATCTTTCTGCATTACCCGGCATTTCTCCAAATAGTAAATATTAGCTCGTTTGGAGTGCAATATTGCTTTTAAGTCAGTTAATTGTTCCATTCTGTCACCATCCTTTTATCTCGAACCAAAAAGAAGAAACAAAAATATCAGATCCGTAATAATACAAATCACAAATAAGATGTGTGTTATGCCAGCCATTTCACTTCCACCTCTACCCGATCCCAAGGATTGTTACTTTTTTTAAACCCTATAATCAAAGCTGACATTTTGTATGTGATCAGTTAGTTGCAAGGGATAATATTGTCAGCCGGTGCATCGCTTTCCAGGTGATTCCGATTGCGTACTCGACATATACCAGTTGTCAGTCTTACGCACGAACACGACAAATTGCAGGTATTCAGTGAGCAATCAGAGCATTTTGCCCTGGTACAACTGGCACTAAGATCCGAGCAAGAAACAATCCTGCGAAATCATGTACGGCGACGAATTCGCATGCTAATTACCAGCAAGCCAGCAATCAGTAGTGCATAGGTAGCCGGTTCGGGAATCGTCTGAATCATTTGCTGCGCCAACAGCGCATGACCGGTGGAAGTGGGATGAAGTCCGTCCCAAAATAGGTAGGTGGAGGGGTCGCAAGCAAGTACGGCGCCACAGGCGTCAGTTACATTGGCCAAACCATAGTCCGCAGGATTCATCACTGCATTGGTCCCCAAACTAAAGTCATCGAAAATGGTGACGCCGTTTTCGTCTGCCAAGCGATCCGATAATGCATTGTTCATCGCTACTGCGATTTGCGTACTTAAACTAGAGGCTTGCAATCCTTGGTCGATTATTGCCGGCGTCACTCCAATGTTGGGCACATTCCACACCACAATACGTTCAGCGCCAGCAATCTGTAACTGATCGACAAGCGCATCGATGGATTGGGCATAAGTGACTGCCGTGGTATTGATGACAGCGGCTGCATCAGCACCGGATGCAATCGCCGCCAGTGCATCGCGCGCATCGTTACCGCCGCTTTGCAGTACATACAGCGCATCATGCGGCGCGATACCGCCGGTACTTTTCAAAAATAGCCCGCCTTGGGCGATCAGGCTGGGTGGTAGATCCTGATTATCGGTATTGGCGCGCGCACCACCGAATGCAAAATTGCCGCCTCCGGCGAGTGCAGGTTGCGCGAAGGGAGCCAATCCGATGGCATTAGCAAAGGCTGTTACCCACACATCGCCATCGGTGAATTGGCCGGATGCATACGGTTTACTGGGAATATAGCCATTGTCGGTGATTATCTGATCAGGATCGGTGCCAATGGCCAAAGCAATATTCCCGGAATCAGAAAGGCTATCGCCAAAGATATACAGACCTGAATAATTGTGTGCAGATGCACCTGCTGTCAATCCAGTTAAAATCGCTGCAACAACCAGTTTGCCAAGGTAATTCATGAGAAACCTCCGAAGTGAATGCTGTTTGTAAATACATTGATACTAAATCGCGCTTTATCGTATCATAAGGCCCCGATAAACTTCAGTGATCCATAAAAATCAAGCTTCTGATTCATAGACCTTTATCCTGTTAACATTCAGAAAATTTATGAAAAAAATACCGATATTGTCGTGGTGGCTGGTCGTTTTATTCACCCTGTTGTCGCAGCCTGTTTTTAGTCAGCTGGTGCGGAATTTTCCGGTTGATAGCAAATTAGGTAATTTGACAGCGGTTTCTTTTCCGATTTTCACGATCAACGGGGTACAGTATCCAATGGGGGCGGGCGGGCAGATTCGAGGTATTGATAATCTGATCATTTTGCCGAGTGGGGCGAACTACATCGGCATTATTCGTTATCAATTGGATGTTACGGGAAATCTGCATCGCATCTGGATTTTGACTCCCGATGAAGTCAAAGCGGCGGAAAGCGCAGGACATCAGATTCCGGCGCCGCCAAAACGTTTTTTCTTTTTTTAATAACAGTACTAAATAATTTGTGAGTAACAAGCTCTATATTAAAACTTTTGGCTGCCAGATGAACGAGTACGACTCGGAAAAAATGGCCGATGTCCTGCACGCCGCCTACGGCATGGAACCCACCGATGATCCGGCGCAAGCTGACATCATTTTGTTCAATACCTGTTCAGTGCGTGAAAAAGCGCAGGAAAAAGTATTTCATGATCTGGGGCGTGTGCGGCACCTGAAAGAAAATAATCCCAATTTATTGATCGGTGTCGGCGGTTGCGTTGCCAGCCAGGAAGGCAAAGCGATTGTGAGCCGCGCGCCGTATGTCGATGTGGTGTTCGGGCCGCAGACCTTGCACCGATTGCCGCAATTAATCGAGACACGCAAGGCAACCGGCCGTTCACAAGTAGATATTTCATTTCCTGAAATCGAGAAATTTGACCACCTGCCGCCTGCCCGTACCGAAGGCATCACTGCTTCTGTTTCCATTATGGAAGGTTGCAGCAAATACTGCAGTTTTTGCGTGGTGCCCTATACGCGCGGCGAAGAAGTTTCCCGCCCGTTGGATGATGTGCTGACAGAAATTGCCATTCTGGCGGATCAAGGCATCAAGGAAATCACGCTGCTGGGGCAAAATGTCAATGCTTACCTGGGCGTAATGAATGATGGCGAGATGGCTGATCTCGCCTTGCTGCTTGAATACCTTCACGACATACCCGGTATTGAGCGCATCCGCTATACTACCTCGCACCCGAAAGAATTCACCACGCGTTTGATCCAGGCTTACAGCCACTTACCCAAATTGGTTAATCACTTGCACCTGCCGGTGCAATCAGGTTCCGACAGAATATTGGCCGCCATGAAACGCGGTTATAGCGTCTTGGAATATAAGTCCATCATCCGCAAAGTACGCGCAATTCGCCCTGATATCTCAGTGACTTCTGATTTCATCATCGGTTTTCCCGGAGAAACTGAGGCTGATTTTGAAGCGACACTCAAATTGGTTGAAGATATGAATTTTGATCACTCCTACAGCTTTATCTACAGTGCACGTCCCGGCACGCCTGCTGCTGACTTGCCCGATGACACGCCGCAGGAAGTCAAACTGGAAAGATTGCATCGGTTGCAGGCACAAATTAATCAACAATGCAGGAAAATCAGTCAACAAATGATCGGTTCGACACAGCGCGTGCTGCTGGAAGGTATCTCTCAAAAAAATGCCGGTGAATTTTTTGGGCGCACGGATAATAATCGGAGCGTCAATTTATCCAGCGATCCGGATCGGATTGGTTGTTTTGTGAATGTGCGCATTACGGAAGCGCGATCACATGCCTTACGAGGTGAAATACTTGGTGAATAAAATACAGTGTTTTACTTGCAAAGTATCCCAACCACTGAGAGAATCCTACCATCGTAACCGTATCACCCCACATTGAAACCTAAACCCATCGAAATTTCTTTCACTCCAGCCGACAACCAGCGTCTGGCTAATCTGTGCGGTGCCTTGGATGAAAACCTCAAACAGATACAAACAGCGCTGGATGTAGTCATTTCACGGCGCGGCGAACATTTCAATTTATCGGGCAAACCCGATCAGACAAAACTAGCTGCCCAGGTACTGCGCAATTTTTATAACCAATCACAACACCATCTGAGTCTGGAACAAGTTCAACTCGGCCTGATCGAAGTGCTAAATCCACAGAATGCATCGGATCCAACCGATCAGCGGGATGGAGCCACAGCCACCAAGCAACCCACATCGCCAGCACTGCTAACACGCCGCAGCAATTTATATGGTCGTACCCCGCGCCAGGCGCAGTATCTGCAACAGATCCAGGAACACGATATCACTTTTGCCATCGGCCCGGCCGGCACGGGAAAAACCTATCTCGCGGTAGCCAGTGCGGTGGATGCGCTTGAGCGTGATCTGATATCGCGCCTGATACTGGTTCGACCGGCTGTTGAAGCAGGTGAACGCTTGGGTTTTCTGCCGGGTGATATGACGCAGAAGGTTGATCCTTATCTACGCCCACTGTATGACGCACTGTATGATCTGATGGGATTTGATAAAACAGGCAAGCAATTTGAACGCAACACGATTGAGATTGCACCACTGGCTTTTATGCGTGGCCGCACACTGAATCAGTCATTCATTATTCTGGATGAAGCGCAAAACACCACGCCGGAACAAATGAAAATGTTCTTAACACGCATCGGTATGGGTTCTAAAGCGGTGATCACCGGCGACGTGACGCAGATTGACTTGCCCAAACATCAGAAAAGCGGATTGATCGAAGCCCAGGAAGTGCTGAAAGATATCCGCGGTATCGCTTTTACTCATTTCCAATCGGAAGACGTGGTAAGACACCCGCTAGTACAGCGTATCGTGCATGCCTACGAAAAATATGACCAACGCAAGCAGGAATCCTGACAGCATTTTTGCATGAAGAAATCACTCAAGCTAGCAGTGCAATATGCGACAGACAACACAGAGACCCCTACACGGCCGCAGTTCCGCCGCTGGGTTAAAGCCGCATTGATGCTGGATGCCGAGATTGTTTTGCGGCTGGTCGATGAAACGGAAGGACGTGAACTCAACCAGCAATTTCGTCATAAGAATTACGCAACCAATGTGTTAACCTTTGTTTATAACGATACGCAACCAATAACCGGCGATATTGTGCTATGCGCACCGGTCGTCAGCAAAGAAGCGCTGCAACAACATAAGAACTTGCTGGCACACTACGCACATCTGACTGTTCACGGTATTCTGCATCTGCAAGGGTATGATCATATCGAAAATGCTGAAGCCGTAGTGATGGAACAAATGGAAACACAAATACTGATTCGGCTTGGTTACGAAGATCCCTATCGAGAACATGACGATACCACGCTACCCCATTAATCATTCCAATTATCCCTGCCGGCCTTATCAGCAAGGGAAACTTTTAACTCATTTTTCTTTTAAACCACCTGAATAATCAATACAAAATGGATGAACCCCCACCTAAAAGCGGTTGGTTGGAACGATTAGGCACTTTGCTGATCCGCAAACCGGAAGACCGCGAACAACTCATTACCCTGCTGCACTCTGCCTTTAAGCGCAATTTACTGGATTCCGATGCGCTCAGCATGATTGAAGGTGTCATGCAAGTCTCTGAAATGCAGGCACGCGACATCATGGTGCCACGCTCCCAGATGGATGTGGTGGATATCAGCCAAACGCCCGAGAAATTCATCCCCTTTGTCATTGAGGCCGCGCATTCCCGTTTCCCGGTGACTGAAGGTTGCGAGGACGACATTATCGGCATTCTGCTGGCAAAAGACTTATTGCGCTATTACGCCGGCGAGGAAGAGTTCAATATCCGTGACATGTTACGCCCAGCCGTATTCATTCCGGAATCCAAACGACTGAACATTCTGTTGAAAGATTTTCGTAGCAATCGCAACCATATCGCCATCGTCGTCAATGAATATGGCGGTGTTGCCGGTCTGGTGACGATTGAAGATGTACTGGAACAAATCGTCGGGGAAATTGAAGACGAATACGATTTTGATGAAGAAGAAGATAATATTGTCATGGAATCCGATGGGCTCTATCGTGTCAAGGCGATTACCGAGATCGAAAACTTCAATGAAGTGCTGGGTGCAAACTTTGATAATGATGACTACGATACTGTCGGCGGATTGGTACTCAACAAGTTTGGCCGCTTACCGGTCCGGCACGAATCGGTCGTCATTGATCACTTTAGATTTACCGTACAACGCGCCGATAGCCGCCGCTTGCATATGCTCAAGGTTGAGAAAATCACCGCAGGACCGGAAACTGTTCCAGAATAAGCCATTCGCTCGCTGTACAAAATCAACCGCCTATTGCCCGGTACATGCCTAAAATCACCACCCGCTCGTATGATTCGCATACCTTCCAAACACTGAACGACGGCGGATTATCGCCTGTACTCGCCCGCATTTATGCCGCCCGCGGCATTGAAACTGCCCATCAACTCGAAACCGAATTAGCGCACCTGATTCCGTTCGAGCAATTCAAAAACATTGCTTTGATGGCAACCTTACTCGCCGATGCCATCGCGGCGAAGAAACGCCTATTGATTGTGGCTGATTATGATTCCGATGGCGCAACAGCGTGTGCCGTCGGCATACGTATTTTGCGAAAATTTGGCGCCATTGTTGATTATCTGGTACCGAATCGCTTTGAATTCGGTTATGGACTGACCCCGGAAATTGTGCACCTGGCGCACACCGCCAAGCAACCCGATATCCTGATTACCGTCGATAATGGCATTGCAAGCGTTGAAGGCGTGTCTGAAGCCAATCGATTGGGCATGCAAGTATTGATTACCGATCATCATTTGCCCGGCGATACCTTGCCCGCAGCAATCGCCATTATCAATCCCAATCAACCGGATTGTCCTTTTCCCAGCAAGAGCATCGCCGGTGTGGGGGTTATTTTTTACCTGATGCTGGCACTGCGTGCCGAGTTACGCCAACGCGGCGCCTTCACAACCAAGGGTCAAGAGCCCAATCTCGCCAGCTTTCTCGATCTGGTCGCCTTGGGAACCGTCGCGGATGTGGTCAAACTGGATAACAACAACCGCATTCTGGTACAGCAAGGTTTACAGCGTATCCGCAAAGGACGGGGTTGTGCGGGCATCAACGCGCTGATGCAAGTGGCGCGACGGGATTATCAACAAATATCCACTTATGAACTGGGCTTTATGCTGGGACCGCGATTGAATGCAGCGGGACGTCTGGACGACATGTCACTGGGCATAGAATGCCTGATTACCGATGATGCCGCGTATGCGACACAAATTGCCCAACAACTGGATGAACTGAACCGGCAACGCCGGGAAATCGAATCCACCATGCAGGAAAGTGCGTTACTCAAGCTGGAGGATGCGCTCCAAAGCCAGCAATCGAAAATCCAGACAGCCTATAGCATTTGCCTGTTTGATCACGACTGGCACCAGGGTGTCATTGGCATTCTTGCCTCGCGCATCAAAGACAAATATCACCGCCCGGTCATCATCTTTGCACCCGGCAATACGAATGAAATGAAAGGTTCCGGGCGATCCATCAATGGCTTTCACTTGCGCGATGCACTGGATCTGGTTGCCAAGCGCCATCCTGAGTTGATCCTCAAGTTTGGCGGTCACGCAGCCGCAGCCGGATTGACAATCCAAACCTGTTATTTTGAGAAATTCTGCGAGGTTTTTGAGCAAGTGGCACAAACCCTGCTAACGCCTGCCGATTTGACGCGCGTGATTGAGACCGATGGTGATCTGGAAGTCTCTGAAATTAATATGGAGCTGGCGGAATATCTCAATCAACAGGTGTGGGGACAAGGTTTTCCGCAACCCGCATTTAATGCCCGGTTTTATGTCGAAAGCCAGCGCATCGTCGGCGAAAAACACTTAAAACTCAAATTAAGAAAATTGGATTCTAATATCAAAGACCAAACACCACGGAAATCGGCTGAGTCTTACGATGGCATTTTGTATTTCCACAATGACCCCTTACCCGATTGCATTGATGCGGTTTATCGACTACAGATCAATGAATATAATGGCAAATCCACGCTACAATTTCTGCTTGAGCATTGGTCTGAGCCGGATAGCGAGATGAGCAACGATGAACACTGAATTCATGCTGGATGGAGAACTCGCTGCTTTACCTCATTTTGTGACCAGTCTCTCAATCGGCTTACTCATCGGACTGGAGCGCGAGCGTAATCCAGGTTCCCGGGCAGGACTCAGAACATTTGCGCTGGTCGCACTACTCGGCACGTTGGCCGCAATGCTATCAGAAAAGGCCAACACCAAAGGATTCCTACTGGGTGGCCTGCTCATTGTCGGCCTAATGACCATTGCAGCTTATTTTCGTACCAAAGATGACAGTGTCGATCCGGGTACCACCACAGTCGCCGCCATTCTCGTATGCTATGGCTTGGGTGCTCTCGTCTGGTATGGCAACGGCACACTGGCCGTCATGCTGGCCATTATCACCACTGTATTACTGTACTTCAAAACGGAACTACACGGTATTACCCAAAAACTGAGCCAGCGGGATTTAATTTCCGTGCTGCAGTTTGCGGTGCTGACTTTCATTATTCTTCCAATACTGTCGGACAAGAATTATGGCCCTTATGAAGCGATCAATCCCTATCAAATCTGGCTAATGGTGGTATTGATCTCAGGCGTGAGTCTGGCAGGCTATGTGGCACTACAGTTCATCGGTCCGCACCGTAGCGCTGTGCTGGGTTTATTTGGCGGATTGGTCTCCAGCACCGCCACGACCCTGGTGTACGCCCGTCGCAGCGCTGAAAGCCAAAACTTTATACCGCTTGCTGTCGTCGTCATCCTGATTGCCAATCTGACCGTGTTGATCCGCTTGGCGATCATCAGCGCGGTAGCTTCTCCTTCCCTATTGCCGCAATTGTTACCCATTCTAGGCAGTGGTTTTCTACTGGGATCATGCGTCACGGCTTATTGGTGGTATCAGTTAAATCAACAACATGAATTACCCATGCCAGAAACCAAAAATCCAACCGAAATTCGCACGGCAACAGCTTTCTGACTCATCTATGGCATCGTGCTGTTTTTTGCAGCCTGGTTATCGGACATTGCCGGCAGCAGCGGATTGTATGCCGTTGCTCTGGTCTCCGGCCTGACGGATGTCGATGCCATTACGCTATCGAGCCTGCGTTTGTATGAACTGGGCAAATTGCAAGCAACTGAAACGATCACGGCTATCTCTCTCGGGATACTATCCAACATTGGTTTCAAACTGGGACTCACATTCTTTTTCGGCAGCGCTTTACTGGCAAAACAATGCATCTCAGGCATGTTTGCCACAGCCGTCGGCATCGGTTTGGCGCTCCTGTTTTTTATCTGATGAGCAATACACTGGTCATTCATCAACAATCCATACAACCCGGTTGTCAGGTCATGATTGACCTGCCGTTACCACGGCTGACTACCCAAACCCAAGTCACCATGCCCATTCATGTCATACGCGGCAAGACACCGGGTGCGAGATTATTGGTGTGCGCAGCCATTCATGGGGACGAATTAAACGGCATTGAAATTATCCGGCGGCTGTTAAAGCAACCCGTTTTGAATCAACTCTGCGGTGATCTGATTGCGGTACCGATGGTCAATGTGTACGGCATCATTCACAACACCCGTTATTTACCCGACCGACGCGACTTGAATCGATCATTCCCCGGATCAAAAAAAGGCGCACTGGCCGAGCGATTAGCCGAATTATTCATGTCCGAAGTAGTCACAAAATGCACCCACGGTATTGATCTGCACACCGGTGCGATACATCGCAGCAACCTGCCGCAAATACGCGCTGATCTGGATCATGCGGAAACTCTGGCACTGGCAAAATCCTTTAATACACCGGTATTGCTAAATGCAGGTTTACGCGATGGCTCCTTACGGCAGGCAGCCACTCAAGCGGGTATTCCGATGCTGCTCTATGAAGGCGGCGAAGCCTTAAGATTCGATGAAACCGCAATTCACGCCGGGCTTCAGGGAATTCTGGATGTCATGCAACACCTCAACATGTTATCCGCTGAAAGAACCCGTAAACCAGCCCCAACAGAACCATTCATTGCACATCACAGTCAATGGATCCGGGCAGCAGGCAGCGGTGTTTTCAGTGCCACAAGACTTTTAGGTGAATCCATTCAGCGCAACGATGTGCTGGGTATCATCAATGACCCATTTTCCAGCCAGGAAATCCCCGTCATCGCGCCTTGTAATGGCCTCATCATCGGCCGGTCTGAATTACCGCTGGTGCACGAAGGCGATGCGATCTTCCACGTTGCGCAGCTTGGAATTGATCACGAGTAGCCGGATAACAATCTCTGATAAACTAAGCAAATTTTGGAACACGGCCTAATTGGCCAGGGCGGCGAAAATGATGGATATTTTTGGCAATGACACCGTGACGATTGTCGAGGTGACGGTGTGAATGCCATCAAACCACTGCCATTTCTCCAGGAAATAGAAACCACGGCAGTGCTGAAAAAACTTGCCAGAGCGCATCAGGCACTGGCGGAACTGAAAGGCATTGCAGCGAGCATTCCGAATGAGGGCATACTCATTAGCACGCTGTCGTTACAGGAGGCCAAAGACAGTTCCGCGATTGAAAACATTATCACGACGCATGACGATTTGTACCGTAGCGATAGCGCCGCAAAACTTTTTGTCAACGTTGCGGCGAAAGAAGTGCACAACTACGCCAATGCCTTGCACTATGGCTTCCAGCAGGTCAAAGCGCACGGCTTATTGACCAATAACGATGTACTGCATATTCAGGCAACCATCGAAGAAAACAGTGCGGGTTTCCGCAAATTGCCCGGCACCGCACTGAAAAACGATTTCACCGACGCAACCGTTTACACCCCGCCGCAACATGCCGATGAAATCATCACTTTGATGACCAATCTGGAATGCTTCATCAATGATGATGACCTGTGTGACTGGGATCCGCTCATCAAAATGGCGGTGATCCATCACCAGTTTGAAAGCATCCATCCTTTTTATGACGGCAATGGCAGAACCGGCCGCATTATCAACATCCTGTATCTGGTCAAACAAGGATTACTCAAAATACCCGTGCTGTATCTGAGCCGGTATATCAACCAGAACAAGAGCGATTACTATCATCTGCTGCAAGCCACCCGTGATACGCACAACTGGCAACCTTGGTTGATGTTCATGCTTGAAGGTGTTGAACAAACTGCCAAGCAAACAGTGGCACTGATTGAAGGTATTAAGGCAACCATGCAGACATTCAAACAAAAAATGCGCAACGAATTACCCAAGATTTACAGCCAGGATTTGCTGAACAATATTTTCCGCCATCCGTACACTAAAATCGATTTTGTCATGGCAGAGCTGAATGTCAGCCGCATTACCGCGACACGCTATCTGGATGAACTCATCGGCATTGAGTTACTGGAGAAACGCAAGATAGGCCGTGATAATTACTACATCAACACCGCCCTGTATGATCTGCTGAGTAACGTGCATAAGAAATGACAAAAATCTATATATATCCCAAAAACATGTATAGAAAATTGCCAATTTCTATATACATCCAAAAAACATGTATAGAAATTTTAAAATGGAGAAACCGTAATGGCGTGCGCGAAACCAGTATGGACAAGCTGATACCGCCGCTGGTGAGGCACTGCGCAAGAAGGTGAAGGAATTCCGAGATATCTGCTATGTGGGATCACACCGATATCAGTAAAAGTTTACTGAATATGTACTATTTCAGACTCATTCTCATCTCAAACGATTTGTTCTGTTTGTATAAACATGATTGTGATTCAAACAGATAGATTCCCATTCAGTAACTCCAGCACCCCACCGGTTTCTGTATGACAAATACGCGTAATTCCACCATTGCTGATTTTGATTCGATATAGGCCAGCCGGAGACGCATACACTGTTTTCGCAACAATGGCGCGCATCACACCGGCATGTGCAACGATCAGAAAATGGCTTCCGCGATAGCGTTCGATGGTTTCTTCATAAGCTGAGCTGACGCGCTGGATAAAACCGTCGAGTGGTTCTGCGCCTTGAGGTCGACAGTTAACCGGATCTTTCAGGAAAGCCTGATATTCAGCAGCCCGGCCAATTTTGACTTCATCGTGGCTCAAACCTTCCCATGCACCAAATCCCACTTCCTTAAAACGCGGTTCAACCGTGACATCAATGCCGTGACGTTCTGCTAATGCGTGTGCAAATGCCCGGCAGCGTTGCAGCGGGGAGGTGATGATGTGATTCCATGCATGGTATTCGCCCACAGCATTCCACATTTGCGCCCATCCTTTTTCGGTGAGCGGATCATCGATGCTGTGACCGCGATAACGGCGCCCCCCAACCGGCTCACCATGGCGGATCAGATCAATCACAGTTTCTGTCATAAAAAACTTGAGTAGGCGATGGAGACTAGAAGCTTCCCAATTTAACTTCTGAACCGCCGGTTTTTTCGATAACGGCCAGCGCGATATTGACATATTCTGCAAATTCCAACGCATCTTCGTCGGCAATCGGTGTCGCTAATACAAAATCTGCATGCTTGCGTGCTTCCTCTTTCCTACCTTCGTCATACAGCACTTCAGCATAAAAAGCGCGCGTAATGACATCTTCTGGAAAAAGCGCATGCGCACGCTTGAGGTGCATCAGCGCTTTCTGATTACTGCCAAAACTGATGGGGAATCCCGGCAATTTGTGATACATACGACCGAGCGCTCTATGCGCCCCGGCATTTTCATACCGTTCATCCAGTGCAACCACTTTCAGTAACATTTTTTCCATTGGCCGGATCATTCGCAGTGCATTCAAGATACCGCTATCCTCAGCCATTTTTCCCATTGCTGCCGCTTTCCAGAAGAAACCTTTCACATCATTTGCGTTCAGCGCCAACGTCTGATCGGCGATTGCCACGCAACTTTCAAACAGTTGAACACGCCGATCTTTGTCTAGTTCGAGTTGGGCCTGCATAAATTCCAAACGGGAAAGCTCGGCGATGGCGGCAGATTCCCGGGAATTTCGCGTGAGTTCGCGAAACCAATCAATTGTTTCCACCAGCAGCGGTGTATCAATAGCGTACCGCCAGACAGCCAATTCAATTTTCTGTTTATTTTCTGCAGTGAGTAAGGTGGGAGAAATACTTTGCGCAAAAACCGATCCCGTGAGACAAGCAATCGCAATCACCCAGTATGTAGATTGGATAAATTTTCGTTCCAATTGTTGTATATTTAATTTCATGAAAGTGCTCATGTTCAATCCATTCAATAAACTGTTTCTCGGTTTAATATCTACGATAAAGATGGCATTTTTAACGCAATCACGTTAAGAATACTGTGATTTAACTCACATTCAAACCGTAAATAAAGCGGAAATTTAACGCCAATTGATTTAACCGTGCAGAGATTTATACCATAACCTATTCAATAATATTGAATAGGTTATTAAAAGAGAATCACAAAAAGACAAGACAATCATCATCCAGTATCCCCGTAAACATTAACCGGAGATACTGGAGATGTATCAGATTAAATAATTACAAAATCCGCTGATGTTAAGGCAGGTATTCCAGTCAATGATGCAAACACTACCTGAGCCCCAGCGCCGATACCATCGGCATCGTAGGATAGATTACCATTCGTGGTATTGTAGATCAGAAAATCATTACCATCCAGGGCAACCGCGCCCGCGCCGGAAACGAAGGTACCCGCCGGGATCGCACCTGTTGCCGCGAATTGGGTGAAAATAGCATTTTCCAACCGGATGGAATCATCGGTGACGTTGAAGTCCGTAACGATATCGACATTGGTGGTTGCGTTCAGAGCGGTGCTGAATACAAAGGAATCGGCACCGGCACCACCAGAAAGAGTATCGGAACCTGTCGCGCCATTCAGCGTGTCGTTACCAGAACTACCATTCATCGTATTATTTGCGCCACTTCCAGTAATCGCATTATTTAATGAATTACCAGTTCCCGTTGTTGCCGGACCCGCCAATTGCAGATTCTCAACATTAGCGCCCAACGTATGCGCTGCCACATAACTGATCACCAGATCAGTACCGGCACCTGCCGCTTCCGTATAAGTATCGCCTGCATTTTCGACCAGGTAAGTATCATTTCCCCCGCCACCTGCCATGCTGTCGTTGCCTGCACCACCGTTGAAAGTGTCGTTGCCTGCAGCACCTGTCATAGCGTCAGCAAACTGAGTGCCTTGCAGAATATCATTCCCGGCAGTACCCGCGATTGCAATCGGTGCTGCTGGTGCTGCACTTTCATTATCGATGATGGTCGCTGTGGCCGAAGCTGTGCCGATGGTGGCATTGACAGCACCGCTCAAGTTGAACGTAAAGTTCTCCAGGGCTTCAGCAGTAATATCATCGTTCAAGATAATCCGCCAAACTCTTGCCACTTCTCCGGGAGCAAAAACCAGAGTTCCACTTGCGGATAGAAAATCTGAACTGCTACTGGCTGTTCCTGCAGAGGTGCTGTAGTTAACGCGGGCACCACTCACACTAGGTGCCGACAGTGTCACCAAGAAGTCAATGTAGCCTTTATCTTCGGATGCCGCGACATTGGCCACATGCAATACCGGTGAAGCAACGGCAGCATTATCGTTACTGGCGATAAATGCATGTGCACGCGCATCCCCCAGTGTCATACCAACCGGATTCGTTAATACCACATCAAACAGCTCAGTGCCTTCAACAAGTGCATCGTTCAATAAACCAAAAGTAACTGTTTTTTCCGTCTCACCGGGGGCAAAGGCAATCTTGCCGATCTGTAGAGCGCGGTAATCGCTACCCACCGCAGTGATATTCTGCCCAGCAACATCCAGCGAGGTCCATCTGGTGCTGGGTTTGTTAAGAACCACGGTTACCGTAACAGTCTGATCCGTTTCATCCACAACGGCATCGATAATCGATGCTGCTGGAGTACCTGTGGTGGCATCATTGTCGATAATGGTGGCTCGTGCCCCTTTTATTATCGTTGCATTGGCGCTCGGTGAGGACAATATCAGAGAAAAATTCTTCGTCGCTTCCGCAATTGCATCATCCAGTAGCGTAACCCGCACGGTTTTAACCGTCTCCCCCGGTGCAAAATTCAATGTTTCACCAGTTCTGACATAATCCTGCGGACTGTAAAAATAGCTGGCAGTGCCGTCAGCAGTATCATATCTGACAGTCACCGCATTCGTATTAGGCGCGTCCAAACGTACCAGGAAATCAGCGTAGGTTTGCGATTCATCCACAAAAATATCGTCGACCGTAATTCTCGAATTACTAACCAATGGCGCATCGTTCTCGCCAATGATTGCGGTGCCAATCGCATCCAGCGTGGTGGCGTTGGTAATCGCAGACAGTGCCAGATTGAATGATTCGGAAGCTTCAAATGCAGCGTCATTGGTCAAGGTGACCTTGACCGTCTTGGCAGTTTCTCCCGGCGCAAAAACCAGCGAACCATTCTTCGCAACAAAATCCGAACCCGCAACTGCCGTGCGGTTCTGCGTCGCATAGTTCATCGACACCACACTGGTAGACGGTTTATTCAGCGTGATGACAAAGGTCGCTTCCTTAGTCGCTTCATCAACCGTAAAGTCATTGATGCTGACAACCGGTGTGCCGGAAGGCGCATCATTGTCAGTGATGGTGGCTAATGCCCATGCATCCGCTATCGTGGCGTTGGCACTGGCCGAAGACAGTCCAAGATAAAAATTCTCAGTAGCCTCGGCAATTGCGTTATTAATAATCGGAACACTAACAGTCTTGACAACCTGGCCAGGAGAAAATGTCAAAACGCCAGAGGTATTAACATAATCTGTAGGACTGTAAAAATAACTGGCAGTACCGTCAGTAGTAGCGTAATTAACAGTCACCGTATTGGCATTCGCCACATCCAGCCTGACAGTAAAAATTGCATTGGCATTAGTTTCATCCACATACACATCATCCACTAAAATTTTACTCATTATTTTTGTTAAATATATTTCAAGTTATTTGCTGCGGCCCAATAAATCACAGTGAGCAGTCTTAAATCAATGTGATTTAATTGTTCTTTCTAATCGTGAGCTTAGCACCACCCTTCACATAAACCTCACACTTCGTGTGGTAACCAATATTACAATGTAAACCTATAGGCCATTTCACTTTTTTATGGGATTTTATATCTTATAAATTAGATGAATATCTCTGTAAAACCCAGATTTACGAGTATCCGCCTTGCGTATTGCCTGCTTACCTCATCGCGCTATAACCCTGCATTGCGCTGATGCAAAACAAAAAGTGACATAAAAATAGCCTATAATGTGCGGTTTTGAATCAGACCCTGTCTCGCAATGCATCACTATCCGGCATTGCAAGATGGATATGCTTATAACATGCAACGACCGCACACCCTACCCGCACCCGGCACCGTATCCCGTTACGCTGATTTTGATGGCTCCAGCGATGCGCTGTTTCTCGCGCAACTGGCGCAACAGGCAAAACCCGTCACCATCATCACCGCCAATGCGCTGGATGCGCAAAGGCTGCTGGAAGAAATTCCTTACTTTGCGCCCGAACTCAAGGCGCATCTGCTCCCGGATTGGGAGACACTGCCTTACGATACGTTCTCGCCGCACCATGACCTCGTTTCGGAGCGGCTCGCCACGTTGTATCAGGTGATGAACGGTGCGTGCGATGTGCTCATTGCGCCATTGACCACTGCGCTTTACCGCATGCTGCCGCGCGAATATCTCGCCGCGCACACTTTTTTCCTCAAACAGAAAGAAGTGCTGGATGTGGCGGGATTACGCAGTCAACTGACCTTGGCGGGTTACTCGCATGTCACGCAGGTTTTCTCGCCAGGCGAATACAGTGTGCGCGGCGGTCTGATTGATCTGTTTCCGATGGGCAGCCCGCTGCCATATCGCATTGATTTAATGGACAATGAAATCGACACCATTCGCACATTCGATGTCGATACGCAACGCAGCATTTATCCGGTCAAAGAAATTCGTTTATTGCCGGCACGTGAATTTCCGCTGGATGAAGCCGGACGCACCTGCTTCCGTGGTAATTTCCGCGAGAAATTCGAAGGTGATCCGTCCAAAAGACAAATCTACAAAGATATCAGCAAAGGCCTGACGCCCGCCGGTATCGAATATTATCTGCCGCTGTTTTTTGAGCAGACGGCAACGCTGTTTGATTATTTGCCGGAAAACACCCTGCTCTGTCTGCATCAGGATGTTCGCCCCATCATCGACGAATTCTGGCGCGATACTCAGTCACGCTATCAACTGTTACGCGCTGATATTGAGCGGCCGCTGTTACCACCGCAGGAGTTATTCTTATCCAGTGACATTTTCTTTGGCAAGTTAAAACCTTATGGGCGCATTGAGCTCTTGTCCAATGGGCAGGATCTCAAACTGGCCGCGCCAAAAGCAAGCCAACCGTTGCCATCCGTTCAAGTCAATCGACATGCAGAGAATCCGCTGGAAAAACTGGCTGCATTTGTCACCGGTTTTGCCCGATCCGGCGGGCGCGTTCTATTGCTAGCGGAAAGTATGGGACGGCGCGAACTCATCGCCGAATACCTGAATCAGTATGATCTGCACCCGGATAGTTGTCCGGATTACGCACAATTTCTTAACAGCGCTCAGCCCTTCATGCTGAGTGTTGCGCCTGTGCACACCGGTTTTGTCCTGGACCAGGCACAACTTGCTTTTATCACCGAAAGTGAGCTGTATTCGACGCATGTTTATGGACGGCGTGAACGCGAATCGCGTAAAACCACGTCAACCGACAATATTCTGCGCGATTTATCGGAAATCAAACCGGGCGATCCGGTGGTGCATGAACAGCATGGTATTGGTCGTTATCTGGGCTTGGTCAGCATGGATGTGGGTGAAGGCGAAAATGGCGAGCTGAGTGAATTTTTGTCACTAGAATATGCAGGTGGCGACAAACTGTACGTGCCGGTTTCACAACTGTATCTGATTGGCCGCTACAGCGGTGCCGCACCGGAATCGGCACCGTTGCACAAATTAGGCAGCGGCCAGTGGGACAAAGCCAAGCGTAAAGCCATGCAACAGGTGCGCGACACGGCGGCGGAGTTACTGAATCTGTATGCTCAGCGTGCCGCCCGTGAAGGCCATACTTTTGAACTCAGGCAACATGATTACGATGCCTTCGCTGAGGGATTCGGCTTTGAGGAAACCGCTGATCAAGCGGCAGCGATCAAGGCAGTGATTGAAGATTTAACTTCCAGCAAGCCGATGGATCGTCTGATTTGCGGCGATGTCGGGTTCGGCAAAACCGAAGTAGCGTTACGCGCGGCTTTCGTCGCTGTTGCTGATGGCAAGCAAGTTGCCGTTCTGGTTCCCACCACGTTATTGGCGGAACAGCATTTCCAGAATTTCTCCGACCGCTTTAGTTTGATCGCCGATCAGTGGCCGGTCAAGATCGCCGAATTGTCGCGTTTCCGCTCCGCCAAGGAACAAACGTTAGCCTTAGCAGGCCTGGCCAAAGGCGAAATTGACATTATCATCGGCACGCACAAATTGATTCAGAAAGATGTGCATTTCAAGAATCTGGGGCTGGTGATTATTGACGAAGAGCACCGGTTTGGCGTGCGGCAAAAGGAGCAGCTGAAAAAATTACGCGCCGAAGTCGATGTGCTGACACTCACCGCCACGCCGATTCCGCGCACATTGGCGATGTCACTGGAAGGTTTGCGCGATTTCTCCATCATCGCCACTGCGCCGCAACGCCGCTTGGCCATCCGCACCTTTGTCAGCGGTTTTTCCATGGGCATCATCCGTGAAGCTTGTTTACGCGAACTGAAACGTGGTGGACAGATCTATTTTCTGCACAACGAAGTCAACACGATTCAGTTGATGTACGAAAAACTCACCGGTCTGTTGCCCGAAGCGCGCATCAATGTCGCTCACGGACAAATGCCGGAACGTGATCTGGAGCATGTCATGCGAGATTTTTACCAGCAACGTTTCAATATCCTGCTTTGTACTACCATTATCGAAACCGGTATCGATATTCCGAGTGCCAACACCATTCTCATTAACAATGCGCATAAATTCGGTCTGGCGCAGTTGCATCAGCTGCGTGGCCGAGTGGGACGTTCGCATCACCAAGCTTACGCTTATCTACTCACACCGCCTGAAGAAGCGCTTGGCGCACAAGCCAAAAAACGCCTGGAAGCGATTCAGGCAATGGAAGAACTCGGCTCCGGATTTTATCTCGCCATGCACGACCTGGAAATCCGCGGTGCCGGTGCGGTACTGAGCGAATCGCAAAGCGGGGAAATGCAGGAAATCGGCTTCAGTCTGTACAGCGCCATGTTGGATACCGCCATCCAATCACTCAAACAAGGCAAAGAACCCGATATGCAACACCCATTGGGCATTTCGACAGAAATCAACCTGCATGTGCCGACGCTATTGCCCGAAGACTATTGCCATGACATTCACGAACGCTTGGTGCTGTACAAGCGCATGGCCAATTGCGCCGATGACGAACAACTCGACGACATGCAACGCGAACTGATTGACCGCTTCGGCCTGTTGCCCAATCCGGCGCGTGCATTACTCGACTGCCACCGTTTGCGTATCGCAGCCAAACCGCTCGGCATCATACGCATTGACGCCAGCGCGGAAAGTATCCAAATCCAGTTCATTCCCAATCCACCGATCAACCCAGCAGAAATCATCAAACTGATTCAAAGCAGCCGTGAATACTCACTCTCCGGCCCGGATCGCCTGAAAGTTCAAGTGCAGATTGCGGATGTCAGCAAGCGTGTGATGCGAATTAAGGAATTGATTCAGATATTGAGTAGTAATAACTGAAGATTATCGTATACGGGTAGGCTTGTATCGTTCAGCATAGGGATTCACAGCCACAACACGAGCACAAGCCAAAGTCACAGAGAGTTGCAATGGTACGTAAATGACGTCGAATCCCTGCTCGTGACAATTCTCGCAAAACTATGATAATTAGTCGATCAATCGATAAGCTTGCTCGTATTTTCGTAGCAGTAGCATACTTTTAGCGTACAATATTTGCCATGAAAAACATTTCAATTACCGACATTCTTAAACTACCGGTGCAAGAACGGATTCGTCTCGTTGAGCTCATTTGGGATAGTGTCGCTGCAGTGCCAGAAGCTGTAGAAATATCACCTGAACTAAAAGCCGAGCTTGAAGCCCGTTTGGCAGAATTTGAAGAAAACCCGGAAGCCGGCTTTTCATGGGAACAAGTCAAATCGCATCTGAATGATGGTTCATGGCGTTCCGTCTGAAGTTTTCCGCACGGGCATTACGTGAAATTGGAGAAGCTCGAACGTGGTATGAAACGCAGAGTTCTGGTCTGGGCGAAGAATTTGTTGCTGCCATCGCGTTACAACTTAAACGTCTGGAACAAGCACCGCTACTTTATGCAGAAGAAATCCCCAAAGTGCATCGCGCACTCCTTCCTCGCTTCCCTTATGGTTTGTTTTATGTCGTGCGTCAGGATTTGATATATGTTTTAGCTGTATTACATGATGCTCGCAATCCCAGTCAATGGCCGAAGATTCGCTGAGTTGACATTACAAACTTGGAGTAGAAAATCTGAGATGAACCAAATATCTGCAAGACTACCGCATTAATTGGTCGCAGCACTGGATGTAGCTGCTACCAAATTGCAGCAAATATCGCGACAAGAATTACCGGCAAATCTGATCATCACGAATCCCATGGTAAGTGCTTCTTCAAGACGCCACTCCAGGGCTTTTGATCTAAAACCCCCGGTATCTTTTTTCCAATAAATTGATTTATCCTATTGATTTGGAGATCCAACAAAGTTTGTCATATTGCAAGCAATTGACGCACTCTCATAAAACAGAAGGAGGTAGCATGAACTCTTGGTGTTATATTTCATTTTCAACGTATTATATTGCGTCATTTCGGACGTCTAATTCTAGTTATGTGTCTCGTTTTCTGCTTAGAGTGTAGTCATGTCTGCGAATGAAAAGCCAATAGGCACCAGGAATAAGCGCGAAATCGATCGTCTTCGAGAAAGTGCCGGTTCTATGAACATTAATACTCCCGATGATCAGAGCGAAATTGCCAGTATGCTCACAATAGACAACACTCTAATTGTCGTAAAACAGAGAGGTATCTATCAGATCAAGATGGCTGATCAGATTGATCCAGAGCGTACGAATCCACACGTTCCGAATACGGTTCAACTACTCTCACAGTTTGGTTCGGATGAAGAATTCATAGGTAAGATGCTGCTTACTGCACATGGACTCTTTAGCAAGGGAAATTTGCCTCCCAATATTGACTGTGATGCGGCGATGGTACATATCGTTGAAATTACGAAGAACGTATCAGAAATGCGCGTTCTCGCAGATCGATTTGCTGAAGAGCAAAAGGAATGCATGGGTAAGTTTGATGGAAAAATCGAACGGGATCGGTCATTCTTCCTACCTTCAATAGTGAACGTCGTTGCCCGCGTTTGTGAATTTGTTCAAAAAGCGGATCACTCTCTTCGCGAGCTATTCGATATAGTTAAATTATTTTATACAAACTTAGGGAAAGGCAGATGGGAAAGCCTTAAGAAACGAATTGATAGTGAAACGGATCGAATCGACAATTTTGACGAATTCCTTAAGAACTCACTTCCATTCTTGACGCAGATTAGAAACGCACGAAACTGAATAGAGCATCCACAACAAGACAAGCGTTTAGTTGCGAAAGATTTTTCTATTAACTCGAACAATCATTTAGTGTCTCCGTTGATAGAACTCGTTCACCCTGAAACACCCCTGAGTGACGTGCCATTTAGCAAGTTCATGGATTCAGCGCAATTGGGCATCGTCGACATCGTGGAATTAATGATGGTCTTCCTCTGCGCTCGTCATCTCGAATCACCTTCAGGCTTGATCCTAATGATTATTGAGATTCCCGAAGAGCTCAGAACTAATCCAAATGTTCGATATGGCTATGGAACAATGATTGGTAATGAACTTGTCCCTGTATCATGAAATCCGACACATAACATCAAAATAGCGTCGTTGGGCACGCGTCATGCATTTTTATCTGTAACTGAAAAAAATTGAGGCAGATTCCTAAGAATTGCTGATCTGCCTTCAAATCACTGCACATAGCAGTTCACCTCAGAGGATGCCTTTGACGAATCGTCGGTTAATTCTGCCGCAATGACTCAGGATTTTTTTGGCATTCTTGAAAGTGCAATATCATAAATTTCATTTCGGTCTCGTTTGCCAACAGCGATCACGGTGACAGTGATGCTTTTTTCTTCAACGGAATAAACGAGACGATAGCCAAGTTGACGCAATTTGATCTTGTAGATATTCTTGGCACCGGATAGTGCAGCAGATGGAATGTGGGGGTTTTCTAAGCGTTCTTTGAGTTTCTTTTTGAATTGCGTTTTAACGGTGTGACCTAACTTTTTCCATTCTTTGAGTGCGGATTCCTTGAATTCCAGCTTATAGGTCATCAAGCGAAACCCTGATGGCAGGCTCGTTCATTCGCTCTTTGACGATTCTCAGGAGCTCACCATCGTCAAGTAGCTCCATCATGGCTTCATAGGCAGCAGCAGGCACGCAATAAAAGGCAGGCTCGTTGTGGTTCAATACGGCAATAGGCATGCCATTGCCGCTGGCGACAACCTTCATTGGATTGGTTTTCAACTCAGAGATGCTGGCAGATATTTCAGTCAGTATTCGATAGGTCATGTTTATATTCCCAAAGTAGCTAAAAACCTAATTATAGGTCTCTACAAAGGTCTCGTAAAGATCCCAACAATGCCGGATTTGGCCAAACCCTGATGCACTTCGATACCGGCTTGCTGCAATTGCTCAGCAACCAACCGGGGCGTCGCGATCTCTTCAAATGCGGTTTCCGGATATTGGTGTAGCTGTCTGCTGCCACCGACGCATGTCGGCATGTAATGCTAGAATCTTTAGATCAATGTTCATGGTCAATCAATGCGTTATTTATATTTATATTCATGGAATCACACATATCATAAAACCGGAGACCCCGACACTGTTAGTGATTTCACGTGCACTGTGTGCGGAAACATATTGATCATGCCAAACGACATTGATTTATTATAATTAGGGATTCCTATACAAATGGCAAATAACCATTACGCAAAGTAAATCGGATAGTATTTTTTATTTCAGGATGAAAACACATGATTATTGTCATTTCACCGGCGAAAACACTGGATTTTGAAACACCGCCCATCACCGGGGAACACACCCAGCCCGGTTTTCTCGATGATTCAGCCCAACTGATTGATGCGCTCCGAAAACTGGAACCGGATCAAGTCGGCAAGCTGATGTCGATCAGCTCCAAGTTAGCAGTTCTGAATTCAAACCGCTATTTTGCCTGGAAGCATCCGTTCGACCTGGAAAATGCCAAACAAGCAATATTCGCTTTCCAAGGGGATGTGTACACTGGTCTGGATGCAGATACATTGAATGATGCAGAATTGACTTTTGCGCAGGATCATTTGCGTATCCTTTCCGGATTTTATGGTGTATTGCGTCCATTGGATCTAATGCAGGCTTACCGGCTGGAAATGGGTACCCCGCTCAAGAATCTCCGCGGCAATAATCTATATGAATTCTGGGGGGATAAAATCACCCAGGCACTCAATCAGGATCTGAAAAAACAAAAATCAGACATCCTGATCAATCTGGCTTCCATTGAATATTTCCTGTCTGTTCAACCGAATAAATTAAACGCGCGCATCATCACGCCAGTTTTCAAAGACGAGAAAAACGGCGTTTACAAAATCATCAGCTTCTTCGCCAAAAAAGCCCGCGGCTTGATGAGCCGCTACATTGTTCAGAACAAACTCACGAATCCGGAAGATATCAAGCACTTTGATGTTGCGGGTTATCGGTTTAGTGAAAACGCCAGTAACACTAACGAATGGATTTTCACGCGTACGGAATCCAAATCATAATTCTTCCCGCTCAATTACTTTGTAAATCGCTTTTGACAGCATAATCCAATGAGTAAACAAGAACCGATTAAGTGGGCAAAAAACTACGTCGCCTTGTCCAACGACCACAATCTCCCACTCATCAAATCCTTATTCGCCGCCGATGCCACCTACCACTCCGCCTATTTCGGCGAATACAAAGGCAACGCAGCCATTCATGCCATGATGACTGCCTTCTTCGCTCGTTTCCCCGATGTCCATTGGGAAGTAGTAGAATATCGCGAGATTGAAGATAATGGTGTGGAATTCGCGTTTGTAATGACCGGAATGGATGCATCTTCCGGTGAACGGGTGAAACGGCAAGGATTGGAACGTATCTACTTCACCCCGGACGGCTTGATAAAGCATCTTAGCGTTTGCAAGCCGGATAATTAGTTATTTCTATCCAAATACCGGTTGCTCATCCGGGATATTTTTCGATTCAGAATCATATGTATGTGCGTTATCGTACATACGCTGCATATTCTGCTTAATATAATTTGCGCTATTGATCCCGGATGGTGAGGTAGAGTGTTATCCTGTCCTAACCAAAGCCCGGCAACGTATTCACTCTCAGCGAGAGTTTCTACTGCATGATTCATTTTATGTTGGTGACGTCAGCTCTTCTCAAACAATGTAGAAAGACCGTGCAGTAGATAGCTAACTGATGGTCTGAAAAACACACCATACAAGTTTCTGGCCAACACAGGTCATGGAACCAGCGCCACACTGACTATTATCATGCGCCCGAACCAGGAGAAAATGTTATCAACATCAAATATCTAGGGTTATCAGCACGCACACGGAATGTACTCCGTAACGCCCATGATACGGAGTTACTGCGCTCAGAGCTGCTCAGTATCGAACAATTGAAGCGGCACGGAGCAACACTGGCCGGTCAGTATAAGATCGACCCGCACCCGGGTCCAGACCAATTGTTACCACGGCTGGCAGACAATGAACGCGTTCTGCTCGCGGCGTATGACGTTGTGACCGTCGCAACGGTACCAGGACAACGAATTGTTCCCGCAGAGGCTTGGTTACTCGATAATTTTTATCTTATCGAACAACAGATCGGTCAGGCGCGACGGCATTTGCCACACGGATACAGCCGCCAGTTGCCGCGATTAGCAGAAGGCCCGTCAGCTGGGTTTCCGCGCATTTATGATTTAGCCTTGCAGTTGATCTCCCACATGGATGGACGTATCGACAAGGAGAACGTCACTCACTTCATCGCCGCCTATCAGTCCGTTGAACCGTTAATGCTAGGCGAATTATGGGCGTTCCCGATCATGCTGCAACTGGCGCTACTGGAAAATCTTCGTCGGGTCGCATTACGGATCGCCCGTCGGCGCGAGGAACTCAACGCGGCCACCAGTTGGGCGGATCGCATGCTCGCAACTGCTGAAAGTGAACCGAAACAGCTTATTCAGTTACTGGCCGAGTTTGCCAATGCCGATGTGCCTCTAACCGCGCCGTTTGTAGAGGAATTTTATGCCCGGCTCCAGGCTCAGGGACCGGCAATGGCGTTCGTTCAAACCTGGGTCGAGCAAAAACTGTCAGAACAGGGCGTAACGGCAACGCAATTATCAGAAACAGCCGGTCGAACTGCCGCTGCCAATCAGATTTCCATCGCCAACAGTATTGGAAGTCTGCGTTTTATCGGCACCATGGATTGGCGGGATTATGTCGAGTCGCTCAGCGTTGTCGAAGAAACATTACGTGAAGACCCGGCTGGAATGCACATTCATCAGGATTTTTCCACCCGCGACCGCTACCGGCATGTCATCGAGGATGTGGCAAGAAGCAGTTCATGCAGTGAGTTAGCAGTAACACGTAAAGCTATTCTTCTAGCTCAAAACGCAGCAGAACGATTGGGGGTTAACGACCGTACCGCGCATGTCGGCTACTATCTGATCGATCTCGGCCGGCCGATACTGGAACATGCAGTCGATTTCCATTCGCCTTGGACACTACGAATCAGCCGTGCGAGCCAGCATTTGAGATTGTTCTTTTATCTTGGCCCGATCTTTTTACTTACCGCCTTGGCAACAGTACTTATGTTTTTCTCATTTGAGGGGCTCGGACCGGAAGATTGGCGCTACTGGTTTTTCTCGATTACCGGCATCATTGGCGCTTCAGCACTGGCAGTCCCACTGGTAAACATGCTAGTCACGCTCATTCTGCGGCCGCGTACGTTGCCACGGCTGGATTTTTCTCACGGTATCCCGGCAGCTCACCGCACCATGGTGGTGGTTCCCACATTGATCAGCAACCCCCAGGAGATTGATGATCTTCTTGAAGCTCTGGAAATCCGTTATCTCGGGAATCGTGATCCCAATCTTTTCTTTGCCTTGCTGACGGATTTTCGTGATGCGCCGCAGTCTACGCAACCACAGGATGATGCGTTACTGGCCCACGCACGCGCTGCCGTCCAAGCACTTAACGCCACTTACCACGATGACCGGCCATGTATTTTCTATTTGTTTCACCGCCCACGAGCGTGGAATCCCCACGAACACGTATGGATGGGGTATGAGCGTAAGCGCGGCAAACTGGAACAGTTCAATGCCTTGTTGCGCGGCGGGGAGAAAACGGCATTTTCGGATATCACCGGAGACATATCCATCCTCGAATCGATCCAGTATGTCATCACCCTGGATACCGACACGCAACTTCCCCGCGATGCGGCACACACGCTTATCGGCAACATCGCTCATCCACTCAATCGGCCGGTCTACGATGCTGAACAAGGGCGCATCGTTGCAGGCTATGCGATCCTGCAACCACGTGCTTCGATCAGCCTGACCAGTGCCGGTCAATCGCGCTTTACGAAATTATTCGCAGGGGAGTCGGGTATTGACCCTTACTCGCGCGAAGTATCCGATGTCTACCAGGATATTTTCGGCGAAGGATCGTTCATCGGTAAGGGCATTTATGATGTGGATGCCTTTCGCCAAGCCGTCGATGGACGTTTTCCCGAGAATCTTATTCTCAGTCACGATTTGCTGGAAAGCGGATATGCACGTTCGGCACTGGTGACCGATGTCGATCTCATTGAAGAACATCCGGCCAGCTACGCCATGGAAGCTAGCCGACGGCACCGGTGGATACGCGGCGACTGGCAGCTTGCCGGTTGGTTGCTTCCACATGTGCCCGGACCACCCGGCTCTAATGAATCGAAAGCAAAGCGGCAACCGAATCCGCTCACCGCACTATCGATGTGGAAAATATTCGACAATCTGCGACGCAGCTTGGTGTCACCGTCCTTGCTTGCTTTGTTGGCAGGCGGCTGGCTGTTCGGTCCAGGGCCGGCATGGTTGTGGATTCTGCTGGTCGCATGCGTGGTGTTCTTACCTATCCTGCTCAGAACCCTCATCGAGTTCATCCGTAAACCGACAGATCGTGATTGGCTGGTGCACCTGAACCTAAGCAGCCAATTGGCGGCTCGCCCCATCGTACTCGCTTTGTTGACGCTGATTCTATTGCCCTACGATACACTGATCAGTCTGAGTGCAATTGTACGCTCAGCACTGCGCATGCTGTTCACGCGACGTGGCTTGATGCTGTGGCATTTACCCTCCTATACGCGTCGCAATCGGTGTTGCACATTGGCCGATTTCGTGAAGGAGATGTGGATCGTACCGGTATCCGCAGTGGTGCTGGGTTTGGCATTGGAAAGCAGCCGATCAACGGAACTGATGTTGTATGTGCCTGTCTTGCTGATTTGGTTTCTATCACCTGTCGTCAGTTGGTGGATCAGTAAGCCACTTTTAACTCCGGTACCGCATCTGACGACCGAGCAACGTGTGTTTCTGCATACATCTGCCCGGCGAACATGGCGTTTCTTCGCGCAGTTTGCCGGTGCACAAGACAATTGGCTGCCTCCCGACAATTTTCAGGAATATCCAACTAAGGTCATTGCCACGCGCACATCGCCCACGAATATTGGCATGTCACTGCTGGCCAACCTGGCTGCGTACGATTTTGGCTACATCTCTGCCGGTGAATTCCTGCGTCTGACTCAAAATACACTAGAGACAATGAGAAAAATGGAACGCTACCTTGGCCATTTTTACAACTGGTATGACACGCGCACGTTGCAACCATTGCACCCGCAATATGTTTCTTCAGTGGACAGCGGCAATCTCATCGGTAGCTTGCTTACCTTGCAAGCAGGATTAGCCGAGTTGAAAGATCAACCGATTTTGTCAGTCAGTGCATTTCAAGGATTACAAGACACCTTGCGGGTACTTGCCGAACACCTACCCGCTTCACCGGTTGCGGATCTTGCGAAGAAAATCCAGGTCCTTGAGGACAGTCTCCGCACACTCACATTGAATGAATCACCGCAGACATTGGCGGCGGCTGAGAACTTGCTGGATAACATGCATCTTGTAAGTGAGGAGATGCTTGCTTTGTTGCCTGCAGGTATTGATATCAATGGTGAATTGTATTATTGGGCGCAAGCATTTAACCAGCAAATTAGCGTACTTCAGGAGGATCTTCGATACCTGGTGCCCGAGCCGCAACATTTCAACCGCATTCCAACACTGGCGGAATTGGCCAGAGGTGGTGCCGTAGATGCAGAAACGCGACTGCCCGCCGGAACCGCCGGGGGTGCGCTGGAACGGATTAAAATCATCAATACGCTGATAGATAGATCATTGCCACAAACTCGCCGTGATGGATTTTGAATTTCTCTACGATACATCGCGCGATTTGCTGTCCATCGGTTACGATGTAGGCGAACGGCGCCGCGATCAGTCCTGCTATGATCTGCTGGCATCCGAAGCGCGCCTGGCAAGTTTTCTACTCATCGCGCAGGGACAGATACCGCAAAAACATTGGTTTGCGCTGGGCCGCTTACTAACCAGCCAAGGCACAGCTGTGAGCCTGATTTCGTGGAGTGGTTCGATGTTCGAATACCTCATGCCCCATCTGATCATGCCGAGCTACGAAAACACATTATTAGAGCAAACCTGCAAGGCTGCGGTGCTGCGTCAGGTCGAATACGGCCGGCAACGCGATTTGCCTTGGGGCATTTCTGAATCCTGTTATAACGCTAATGATATACACCAAGTGTATCAATACCGGGCATTCGGTGTACCGGGGCTGGGTTTCAAACGAGGATTGGGAGACGATCTGGTCATCGCTCCTTACGCCAGCGCACTGGCGCTGACAGTGATGCCGCGTGAAGCCTGCCGCAATTTACAGACACTGGCTGCCAATGGTTTGCTCGGTGCTTATGGATTCTACGAGGCGGTTGATTACACACCAGCGCGTGTACCGCGTGGCAAAACCCGCGCCATTGTGCGCGCCTTCATGGCGCATCACCAAGGCATGAGTCTATTGGCTTTTGCGCATATATTGCTTAATCGCCCGATGCAACGCCGTTTTATGTCGAATCCGCTGGCCAAGGCAACGGAATTGTTACTGCAAGAACGCGTACCGAAGAAAGGCGCAACAATCCATCCCCACGCGGCGGAAGTCAGCGCCGCTGCACACCCGGCAGTCGCAGAAATCAGCGCCATCATGCGCGTGTTTACCGATCCGAACACATTGATACCGGAAGTGCATCTGTTATCCAATGGACGCTACCATGTCATGGCGACGCATGCCGGTGGCGGTTACAGCCGCTGGCACGATTTAGCCATCACCCGCTGGCGCGAAGATGCCACTTCTGATGATCGGGGCACTTTCATTTACTTGCGCGACCGGGATTCCGGATATTATTGGTCCACCGCGCATCAACCCACTCTGCGCAAGGCCGATCATTACGAAGCGATATTCGTGCAAGCACGTGCGGAATACCGTCGCCGTGATAAGGCAATCGAAACGCATACCGAGATCACCGTTTCACCCGAAGATGATGTCGAGATTCACCGTGTCACGCTCACCAATCAGTCGTCGCGCATTCGTCATATTGAGATCACGAGTTATGCAGAGGTCGTATTGGCGCCGTTGAATTCCGATTTGGCCCATCGCACTTTCAGCAACCTATTCGTGCAAACCGAAATTATCCCCAGCCACCAGGCAATTCTCTGCACGCGGCGACGCCGTACGCCAGGGGAGCAGATGCCATGGATGTTCCACTTGCTGGCAGCGCCGGGGGCAGTGATTGATGAGCCTTCTTATGAGACAGACCGCACCCAATTTATAGGACGAAGAAGAACACCGTCCAATCCTGTGATGCTGGATATTGATAATCACGCACCAACCTTGTCGAACACGGACGGTTCTGTGCTTGATCCGATCGTGGCAATCCGCCGCACCATTACCTTGTTACCGGACGAATCGGCTACGGTGCAAATCATTTCTGGTGTCGCGGATACGCGTGAAGCAGCTTTGGTGCTGTTGGATAAGTATTGTGACCGGCACTTCGTGGAACGCGCTTTTGAGATGGCGTGGTTCCAAAGTCAAGAGGTACTGCGCCACATTAACGCCACCGAAGCCGATGCCCAGCTCTACGGCCGCCTTGCCAGCTCGGTCATTTACAGCAATCCTTTGCGGCGCGCTACTCCCGACATCATTGCACGCAACCAGCTGGGGCAGTCTGGACTTTGGCGCTTCGGCATCTCCGGTGATCTGCCGATCGTACTGATACGAATTGGCAATCTGAATCGTATCGATCTGGTGAAACAAGTATTACAAGCCCATGCCTATTGGCGAATGAAAGGCCTGCAGGTCGACTTAGTGATTTTGAACGAGGATTTCTCCGGTTACCGTGCGGATCTACACGATCAAATCATAGGGTTGATCAACGCCGGGACGGAAACTCAAATTATCGACAAGCCCGGTGGCGTTTTCGTGCGGCGTACCGAAGAACTTACCGAGGATGAACGGGTTTTGCTCCAGACGGTCTCTCGCGTTGTATTTAGCGATACTGCTGAAGTATTAGTCGAACCATTGGATCGTCGCGTGTCTGTTCTGCGTGTTTCAGATCTTCTGGAACCTAGGTTGCTACCTTCTTCGGAACCGGTCAGTCCGCTATTAACACGCGAACGGATTTTCTACAACGGCCTCGGAGGTTTCACGCCGGATGGGCGCGAATACGTGATCACCCTCGAGCCAGGCAAAAATACACCTACCCCGTGGATCAATGTGATCGCCAGTCCATACATCGGCACAATTGTCAGTGAGTGCGGTGGTGCTTATACCTGGGTGGAAAACGCCCACGAGTTCCGCTTAACCCACTGGCATAATGACCCCCTGAGCGACAGCAGCGGAGAGACGTTCTATATCCGCGATGAGGAAACAGGTGCTTTTTGGTCACCAACACCACTGCCCGCTAGAGGTCAGTGCGGATATGTATGCCGCCATGGGTTTGGCTATAGTGTGTTCGAGTATTATCAAGCCGGCATCTCTTCGGAACTTACTACTTACGTCGCCATGGATGCACCAGTGAAGTTCGTAGTGATCAAGCTGCACAACCATTCGAGGCGTCCGCGGCGATTGTCGCTGACCGGCTACTGGGAGCTGGTGCTCGGTGAGTGGCGGCACGCCAATCTGATGCACATTGTTACCGAAATGGATCCACACAGCGGTGCGCTGTTTGCCCGCAATGCTTATAGCCGCGAATACGCCAAGCAAGTCGTCTTTGCAAGTATCAGCGAGCAAGAACGTTCGATAACCGGAAATCGTACCGAGTTCATTGGCCGTAACGGTTCTCTAGCCAGCCCTGCGGCGATGCGCCGCAAACGCTTGTCGGGCAAGACCGGTGCGGGCCTCGATCCATGCGCGGCGATACAAACCCAAATCGAACTGGCCGACGGACAAGCACGCGAAATTGTGTTTGTATTCGGTGCAGCTCACAATACTGACGAGGCCCGGCAACTCATCCAGCGATTCGGTGAACCCGCGGGGGCACAGCAAGCATTACAGGCAGTATGGGACTATTGGAACTACACCTTGAGCGCAGTGCATGTGGAGACACCGGATGCCGCGCTGAACGTGCTCACCAACGGCTGGCTGGTCTATCAAACAATATCCTGCAGGCTGTGGGGGCGGAGCGGGTATTATCAGTCTGGCGGTGCTTACGGTTTCCGTGATCAATTGCAGGACACCATGGCACTGATCCATGCGACACCGCAACTCGCCCGAGAACAGTTAATTCGTTGTGCCGAGCGGCAATTCCTCCAAGGTGATGTGCAACACTGGTGGCACCCGCCCAACGGACAAGGCGTGCGCACCCATTTTTCCGATGATTATCTGTGGCTACCGTATGCCACCTGCCGTTATGTGCTGGCGACTGGCGATACCGGTATACTCGACGAATCGATCCATTTTCTGGAAGGCCGCGAGTTATATCCGGAAGAAGAGGCTTACTACGACCAGCCACAACGTTCAACGGAAGCAGCCAGTCTCTATGAACATTGCGTGCGTGCCATCAAACATGGCTTGCGCTTTGGAGAACATCAATTACCTTTGATGGGGTGTGGCGACTGGAATGACGGCATGAATCTCGTCGGTCGTCACGGTAAGGGCGAAAGCGTTTGGCTGGCATGGTTCTTATACGCGAATCTTCGGCTATTTACCGACTTGGCGCGAAGCCATGGTGACGTAGCCTTTGCCGATGTTTGCGTCGGGCAAGCTACACAATTGCTTCACAGCATCGAAGCCAATGCCTGGGATGGCAGCTGGTACCGGCGAGCCTATTTTGATGATGGCACACCCCTGGGTTCGTCCGTCAACGACGAATGTCAAATTGATTCGATCAGTCAGAGCTGGGCGGTCATTTCCGGCGGCGGCGATCCCGGGCGTGCGCGCCAAGCGATGGCCGCAGTGGACAAACGCCTGATACGGCGCGATACGCAGTTGATCCAACTGCTCGACCCGCCCTTCGATAAATCGGAACTAGAACCCGGATATATCAAGGGTTACGTGCCCGGCATCCGTGAAAATGGCGGTCAGTATACCCATGCTGCAATTTGGTGCACGATGGCGTTTGCCATGTTAGGGGATCGGGAACGTACCTGGGAATTGTTTTCCATGCTCAATCCAGTTAATCACGGCCGTACCCCTGCGGAGATCGAGCGCTATAAAGTCGAACCGTACGTCATGTGTGCGGATATTTATGGCGCAGTACCCCACATAGGCCGGGGTGGCTGGACTTGGTACACCGGGGCATCGGGCTGGATGTACCGGCTGACTATAGAAACGCTACTCGGCCTGCAACTGGAAGTGGACCATCTGCGCATCACACCGTGTATTCCGGATCATTGGAAATCTTACAATATCCACTATCGGTTTCGCGAGACCCTCTATCACATCACTGTCAAATGCCATGGTGAAAAACCTGGTCATGAGATACGTGTAACGCTCGATGGCACCGTGATCAATAGCGTTGGTGCCGATGAAACAGGGAGGCCACAGGGCAGGATTCCCCTTACAAACGACCGTAAGATACATCACGTTGAGGTGGATTTGAGCTAGATGCAATATAGATCATGAGAATGGCTGCTATAGAGAACTCATAAAAATCAACAATAAAGTAAGTTCGCTACCGAACTGACTATATTTAGTTTCGCGTCTATTATTGCCAATTGCAACTATCATCTGCCCGTTCTATCTCGTGTAGTCTAATGATCGGAAATATCATTGAAAAATCTAACCCGTATTATTTTTAAGGAGTTCTATATGAATCACGAAGATTGTAATGCCAATGACATTTACAAAAATCATAACCCAAACGATAGAGCTCCTCTGATAGGTGTCTGTACCATTATTGGAAATGATGTTAGCAATCAAAATGGTGAAGACTTAGGGACTATCAAAGAAGTCATGCTGGATACTACCAATGGCAAAGTTTGTTATGCGGTTCTGTCTTTTGGCGGGATCTTTGGTATAGGAAACAAGCTGTTTGCAGTACCCTGGAATGCATTAAAGCTCAACGCAGAAAAAAAGCACTTTGTGTTAAATATGGATAAAGATCGACTTAATTATATGCCGGGATTTGATAAAGATAACTGGCCAGACATCACAACCTGTTTTTGAAACTTTGATTATCCTAATCAGCTTTGGCTAGCCAAACTCTTCTAGCGGGCTTGGCTCTTGGTCCTTCTGTATCCGTCTCACGACACTTCATTCGCCGCACTCCCAACTGTCGCTCCATGTGACCGCACTTGACTGTGTTTTGAGTCTGAATTTTAGAAACTGATTTTGTAAAGGTCTCTATGAATAATCATTCGTGTTAGGTTAAAATTTCACACATTTACCCTCACCTCTATTGCGTTATGCTAACCCCCAAAATAAAAGTTGTCCGTATCGAGGAAAGCCACCAGCAGGCCTACCTTTCCCCCGCACAGAAAAAATTCAATGGATTGATTCAGAAAATTGATGCTCAGAAGAAACTACTGGCCACATGGCAGGAAACGATCCCGCAATGCCAGCAGGAAATTGCCGGAAAATTGACCCCGTTACACGATACATTCTGCGAGTATCAGGCTGAAATGGCAGTTATGTTGGATAATTTATATACAACCCAAAAGTTTACCCATCATCAGCAAGATAAGATTGCGTACCTTATTACCCATATGTGTGAAGAACTGATCAGCCAACACGGGCGCGAGGATTTGAAGCCGCTGTATGACTATTACAGCGGACAAAATTACGATAACGTTGCTCAGGAAGATCATGAAATGGCGAGTAAATTACTGAAGACCCTGTTTGAGAAGGAATTCGGTGTCGAGTTGAGCGATGATGAGTTTGATTTTTCCGACCTTGAAGGAACATCAGCACGCTTGGCCGAAAAGGCACAAGAACAGCAGCAGGCTCAGGAATCCCGTCACAAGCGTAAGAAATCCGCCAAACAATTGATTCAGGAATCTCTTGAGCAGAAAGAAGAAGCCAATGTCAGCAAATCGATCCAAGCGGTTTACCGGCAACTGGTGGCAGCCCTTCATCCCGACCGCGAGCCGGATCCAGCGGAGCACGAACGTAAAACTGAATTGATGCAAAAAATAACAGTGGCCTATGGGAAAAGAGATTTACTGCAACTGCTGGAATTGCAACTGAGTGTCGAACAAATTGACCAGAGCAAAATCAATAATATTGCTGAAGATCGGCTAAAGCATTACAACATAATCTTGCAAAACCAATTGGAAGAACTTCGGCAAGAAGTGAAACTAATGGAACAGGACATCCGGAGAATGGCTGGGCTTGCACCATATGAGCATCTGTCGCCCAAGCGATTGTCTGCCCTGTTAAATGACGATATTCGCAGACTACGCAACCAGATAAGCCGCATTCAGCATGAATTGAGGCTGTTCAACGATGTTAAGCAGTTCAAATCATGGCTCAAAGGCTACCGGGTTCCAGAACCTGAGTTTGATCCGTTTTTTTGATGACTTCCAATGCTACACTTAATTTTATAGCCAGGCTTAGCTCTGGATTGTATAAGTTGTTTGATTCTCTGGTGAAATATTCAGGTTAGAAACAGGACTGTCATACTTATTTCATCGTCATATGCAAAAATTGCCTCTCACTCAGCATCTCTCAAGTTTCAACCTTGATAGCTAATTTGCGTAATAATTGCGCATAATTCTTGCGCTAGTATTCCAAATTTCAGATTCGAGGCATAGAAGCATTGTCTAAATTAACAGATAACGCTATGC